>Ga0116229_10000750_pt1 | contig 46447 bp, 29 predicted proteins | sample S1TSphgellanicum_3_FD_87313 | JGI IMG/M metagenome (GOLD analysis project Ga0116229, IMG submission 87313) | Host-associated microbial communities from peat moss isolated from Minnesota, USA - S1T2_Fc - Sphagnum magellanicum MG | ecosystem: Host-associated > Plants > Peat moss > Unclassified... | reverse complement strand
TGAGTAGAGTATGTGTAGCATCATAGAAGGTGAACTCCAATACATGTCATGTATCACATTGTACCAAATGTGTAAAAGGGCGACATTTTGTTAGCTGACTAAGCATGACCATTGACCAGGTGACTTTTCAGTCCATAGGGTCACCTTAGGCAACCATCATAATAATAGTGGCAATGCCCCACCCTCCTCCAAGCTTTGACTTCCAAGTATATGTATAGTTTTCAATGACAAAGTGATATGGGAAATTTGGGAAAACAAATATGTGAACTTAGTTCATGGATTCAAAATGCTTGCCCAAAATTCTTATGTCTGATCCATCATTGTAATTTTATCCACTCATAACCATCATGTAAATTTCAAGCAACAAAATTGCCATGGTTGGGATAGTATTTAACCATTCATCATGTTTTTCATTTTCTAATGGTCCATCAATGAACCATAAGGACACCATGAGACACCATAGAAGCATATGTAATCAGGTTGAATATTATATTGCAGCTTGAAATTTTGACCTAGTAGGTGAGAGAAGAAATCACCCAACTTCAAGATTCTAATTCCAAAGGGAAAATTCCATAAACACTATCTGCGGTTTCAAAATGTGGAAAAAATGTGGAAACCTTGAACAAAGATCTTGATAGAACAAAAGATGAAATGGGGATTCATCTTTAACTTCAAGCAAATGTGGGAAAACATATAATGATCTTTGTGGGAAATGTCGATCCATCAAGCATCATGGTGAGACTATGCTAGAAACACTAGCACTTAATTGGGAGGTTTTTTTGAGCTAGGTCACTAATGAGGTATAATTTGAGTTAACCCTTAATTAAATTTTAATTGACTTTTAGTTCATTATTAATTAAGAAGCTTTCCAAGAAGCTTCCTTGTCAATGCACACATGGAAACCTCTATGGAAGCTTCCTTGAACTAGGTCCCCAATGGGATATAAATAGGGGTAGGACCTCTCATTACCTTTAGTTTGTTCAACATTAGTTTTGGGTACACTTTTCTATCATAACTTTCATTTTCATATGTTATCAGAATAAAATTCTATTTGAATCATCTCTTAACATATATTGTGTTCTTGTTTTGCATCTTTGTGTTTCCAATTTTGGATTAGACTTAGGCTTGCATTTCTTGTGATTTGTTTTCCTTGTTGTGTCTTTGGTTTATTTTTGTTTTTGTAGTTTTTTGCACCCATGATAGGTTTCATCAAAGTAGATATACATGTTTTCACCAAATTAAAAAAGGCTCATGTTCATCATTCACATTACAAAACAATCATATACACAAGAGTTGGAGAAGATTATTAATTGGGTTCTTAAGGGATATATAAAGAAAAGATGGGCTTCGAAAGCTAGACTTGTGGGTTTGTTTGAAGTCTAGTGGAAAACACCAAAACAATGTCATAATTTGTTGGTGGATTTTTTCAATATTTGGAAAGCTTAAAGAAACGAAACAATTTTTTGCCAAGATAGGAAAAGTAGTCGTTGTCAATAAGCATGTCATAACAGACGTAGTTAAGATTTTTAGCATAGGCTAGAAAGAACAAAAACAAGTTGATAAGCAAATTGCAAAAACTATGTTTCAAAACATTATTTTTCCAAGTGTTTCATTAGTAGAAAACAACCATTTTTTAACCAAAATGTTTTCGACTGCACGTCGTTTACAACTGCGTTGCAATTGGGATTTTTTAATTAAAAAATAAAATATTGGCGATTCCCATTTAAGTCAACCTATCTACATAATTGGTAAATAGTCGAAAGTAGTTTCGACTGGGTGGACAATCGCTGAATATTCCTAACATCAACAGAATCTCTTCAGTTGGACAGCTTGCACTTTCAGTGGATAGTAAGAAGCATGTCCCGACTTCGCATGTGTGCTAAATTCATTAGTCTAGTACTCAATTACCATTAATGACACCATCAACTAACAAATGGATGATAAAATGTGTTAGGGGTTGGATGAAACAAAAACATATATGCATAAAGGAGATAACAGATGAATGCAAATGACTTCAACTAATGGATTGCCATTAATGAAAACAAGTCACAACTATCAGTTAAAATATCAACATTGAATCCATGTACAACTAGTTACAACCATGTTATAATCAGGTAACATATGGATGTTAAAATGTCATAAAACATTTTATATATCAAAATTTCAATTGATTTAAATATTTCCTGACACCGTCATCATCAATCTCAATGTCTAAGCTCAAAACAAGTTCATCAACTCCCAACTATGGGAATAGAACTTTTTGAAGATGAGGCTTTGTGGGCGTTCCAGAGCATCTGGACACTGGTGAACCCACATCCATTGTCATTTTTTGAAATCCAAAATGAAATGTTGAGACCTGAAATTAACATTTCAAATCTAATTTTTTTGAAAATGCATTATTTCCCCCTTTCTTTCTTTCTTTTTTCCCCATCTTCTTGTTTTCTCGATTTTATTTGAATATTTAAAATCCTTCATTTTTTCTTTCTATTAATTGTTACTTTTTTCAGATTTTTTTTTTAAGGAATTTTTTTTTCCTTTCAGATTTTTTTCCCTTCCTTTCTTAATTTATATCCATTATGTTCCATGGAGGAGGTGATCATGCTTCTGTAAACACTTTTTTTTTTCCTTGAAAAAGGGAAGTTTAGTTGTTGAAAACCATCATAGTTATTGATTACTAAAATCTGAAAATTTTAGTAACTAATATGATAATGAAGACCATGAAAACATTACTAATTCAAAATTCCAAAACTAAATTCACTTTTGGAAAACTAATTATTTTTCATTTCACAAATGTAAAAGTTAACCCTAAACTATAGTATAACATTTGATTCTATATAGACAAGCTTCAAATCCCTTTAAAAATCATTTTGTATTACCTTTGGGCCTCCCCTCCTCCCACCAGTGGTAGTGCCCCTGGGCCCCATGTGGCTTGTTTTAACAAGTAGCATTTATAGGTGTTCTTCTTGTTCTATTTAGCCATCTAAATGGTGAAGCTTATATCTATGTATTTGAATTCCAAAGCTATTTTAGCAAGTAGGATCTACTACTGTTTATCTTGTTCAATTTTGGTCTTGTATGTGGCCTCCTTGTTCTCTGATTTTGTCTTCAAATCAAGTAGATTTTCTAACAATTTTTCCATTTTTACTACCATGAAATAATGAATTGGGTGGATTAACACTAGGGTTGTTCTTGAATGATTTTGTGATGTAGCCAAAGTTACAATTATCTATAAAACTATTTGGCCAAATTTGGCTACATGCTAAATACGGAAGTAAACAAAAAAAAATCCTTTTACATTTTCAGCTACTTAGGCAACCTACTAAAACTTATAAATTTTTTTTTAGCAAATTGATAAAAAAATTCCTTTGGGATTTAGCAAATTTGGGCATTTAATTCATGAAAAATATAGGTGTAAATTAGAATTTTGGATATAACATTTTTGGGATGTAGTCAAGGTGGAAATCATGCAAGAAAATAATTTGACTAAATGTGGCTAAATTTGAAACATTGAGATAGAAGAAAAATAAAATTATGGACTACTTTTGGCTAGTGACTAAAACTTTTCAAAAAATTGGGAATTTTTCCTTTGGTAAAAAAATGGTGAATTTGAGCCATCTTTTTAATGAAAAATCTTTTTGTGTAGGTCAGAATTCTATTTCCCATGTTAAATTAATGCAAAAAATTTCAAAATAAGAAAAAAATGCTAGTCAAAACTTTTTTTTTTCAATTATTTTATGTTGCTACTTTGGCTATCATTCATAGGGAGATTTAGCCATGTTTGGGTATAGCCCAACATTGAAATCAAGTTTTAATTGTGGCTACTTGTTTGAAGAAAATGTAGAAATGTGACAATTTTCATGAAATTTGTTTTTTTGGGGGCAACCCTTTCTTTGAAAAAAGTAATATTTTAAATAATATATATTTTTTCATTGCACCAAATTCACCCGCCAAAAAAATGTTGGTAGACACATGGTAGAACAACACAAACCCCCTCTAGTAGCTAGACATATGATAACTATATATTTTCTATGTTGAAAGATAATAAGTTCAAGATCATGAGATTAGAAACTAAAACCACAACATGGTTTGAAAAACAACACTAGCATCTATGATGTGCAAATAACTAAGCCCATGCTTTTAACCCAAATAATCTACAATTGTGTGGAAAATATAATCTTTGGAAGAATATCAAAACTCACTTTTGCCCCCCATTATGAAAAAGAAAGAAATTGGGATTTTTCAATTCATACGGTACTGTATGATGACAATTTCAGCCCAAGTATGGTTACCAAGTGTAGTTGATTGATTTTTAAGGTTCCATTCAGAAAATACAATGTTTTAGAAGATTTAATTTCTTCTACAAAAAAACTATTTTGAGATAATAATTTTTTTGAAATTCTGCATTTGTTAAAAAATATGAGTTGGGTTAAAGTTATAAACTATTACAATAATTATATACATGGATGATAATTTTTTTTCAAAAAATCCTAATGGAAGGGCCATGGAGAAAAAACATTACTCCATGTAAGATAAAAAAAATGCAATTCTTCCTTGTTTTTTTGTTGTGTGCACATAATTTTGATGAATATCAAGGCACGCCAAAGTCTGCAAGACACACAAAATATTTTATTAAATATATATAATGTATGTGTATAACTTATACAATAATCATTATATATTAAAATATTATACAATCTTGGTGATAAGATTAAAAAAACATTTAAGTTTTTTTGCATATTTTGGACATACATATGCCATTGCACAACCACTGATAGATTCAAAGTTCATGTTCTTAACTACCTTTCATGGATCTAAACCATCCTCAATAGAATAATCACTTGGTACACAAAGGTGGTGAACACACTAGTAAAAGTTATGGATTTAAAATGCTTGAATGTGGAACTTGCACATGTTTTGTTTGTTCTTCTATAATAACCATTTGTTGGTGTTGTGTTTCCTTTTCTATATCGTGCATAAGCTTCCTTGTCATTTTTTTTTTTCTTGTGTGTTATTTTTTTTTTCAACTTCTCAACCAAACTTTTGCCACTCATTCTTTTTTTAGCACAAGAGTCGATAAAGGTTACAAGGGCAAACACATCCTTGGGTGGTACCATTAAAAACCACTTCAAGGAATGATTAAGGAACCAAAAGTAGCCAAATCATTTTCTTGGGCCCTTTCCTTTAAATATTTCATAATTATAAATTATTATTTTCTCATCTTTATCCATTACATGCACTAATATATGTCTTGAAGTTTATTTTGGAATTAAAAATGTTATTCTTAATAAAAATGATTCATTTAGGAATCAATACCATTAGCTTTGGATATTCATAAAAAAATTATAGTTACTCAATTTATTGCTTGATAAAAAAAATTGAATAGAATGATTTCAAAATTACTTTAGGAAAAAAATTCCTAAGAAAACTTTCAAATCATGTTTCAAATTTGTGTTCTTAACCAAAAAAGTTCAATGAAAAGAACCAACACTACATTCCTAGAGCTTTTTCTAAATGTAATGATTAGGAACATCAAAATACACAATATCTTGATATTATTGAAAATATGAAAATATATGGAACCTAATAAATGTACTCATTAAAAAAATAATGAAAACATTCATCTAAATGTTTCTTGTGATTTTTAAAAATTCAATGGGTCCAAATAGGTTTTTATCTTCTTAATTTTTTTCCTAGCAAAATGTGTTTATTATATGAGTCTTTTTTATAGTCCTTTGTTAAATTGACTCCTTTTGATGCAATAGGTGTTAACTTTCAAAGGTCTTAAATCAAAATTTACACTTAAAATTTTATCAAATGGATTTTTGGTTTGAATTCCTTGACATTCATATGATGGAAAAAATAACAACTTGCAATGATTTCCATGGTTATAAATGGTAAAACATAATTTTTTTATTTTTATTTTTTTTCTTTGCAGTCTAACACCTTGTTTGGCTTGTTGGATTATGAACTTTATAAAAACTAAACCACTTCTTGGTGAATTTCTTGAAATGAATTTTATTACCTTTTGGAAACCACATTACATGGTTTCCACATTTAAACTTATTTACCGTAGTGCCACGAAAGGTTCGGGAACGATCAATTTAATTAATCTTGAGGAAATTTTTTGGAAAAGGTCCATCAGTGCTGCAGGAAATGCATTGTTTTCAAGGGAAAGGTCCAGTAATTTGCCAAAAAGGTCCATTACAGGTCCAAGCCAATTTCCATTTTTTTGTGAAGTAGCTAGACTTACGACAGCGCGAAGCTTTTTTTGGCGCCAAAAGGTTCGATTTTGGGGGAAAACATTCGTTACAGAAGTCCAAAAGTCATTTATTTGCCCAATAAAGGATCGTTTCGGCCTCCAGCCCGAATTCATTAACGAACCTTTCGTGGCACTACGGTATTGGATACCTCTTTTGATTCTAGAGAACACGAATCCACTCTTGAGTCCCAATGGTTTGCTTTGCTTATAGTCTATTAATTTGCAATTTTTTTAGATCCAATAATCTACTTGTATGTACCTTAACATGATCTATAGATGTATGGTCCCCATTAAGGACGATTAAAACATATTTTGTGGGCATTAAAGGATACAATATGTAGACTAGTTGATATGGAATGTATTTCGTGGCTACTTTATAAACAATTTTATAGGAAAAAAGTGTAATGGGAAGTTGCACATCCTAGTTTGCTTTATTCACATAAACTTAATGATGAAATTCATAATGAATTTGTTAATTGACTTTACCTACCCATTCCCTTGTGATTAATAAATAGTGGAATTAACATCTTCAAGGAGGAAATGATCAATCAAATGTTTAATAACATCATTGATGAAATGAACCCCTTAATCTATGCCTAGGGTCAATGGACAACCAAACCTAGTACAAATGTATTTGTATAAAAATGTAGTTGTCACAACTATAGTACATTTATTTGAAGTGTTTTTGCCTCCATCCATTTTGTAGCATAATCTATGGCTACTAAAATGTACTTGTTATGTGTAAATCTCTATTTGCTTGATTGGCCTAATGAAGTCCAACCCCCACTTCATGAAAGTTTTGATGGAATTGTAGTCATCAACTTCACCAAATGTTATTAAACCTCAAGTTTGTAAACACATGTCACACAATATATAATATTTGGCAACATTTATAATGTTAAGGATATAAATTCCAAAGAAAATTAGTACCATGGGCATCTTAGTAACTAGATGGTTACTAATGGTAAACTTACCATCCCTACTAAAGGATGAAGCTAATGGGGTTAGTTAATTGAATGGTTGGTGGTAATCCACCACTCACCTAGTGGATTTTTAGGAAGGATTAGAATAAGGACCTATTTTCATGGGGAGGATATGGGCATTATGTGGATTCGAAAGGAAATGGGACTAGAAGGACAAAAGGAGGATTGTGGATTATTCCATTGTATTTTAGATTGGACTTTTCTATGAGATACTTTTTTTGGGAAAGTGTTTGTGACAATAGAGAGAGAGGAGGAGAGTATGCAAACAAGTTGTATTTTTATTCTTGTAATGGAAAATGGTTGATGGATCCTCAAGTGTCTTGTTAATGTTTGGTTTTACGTAGAATATGATAGAGAGTTAGGGAAAGTAGTTCATATATTAGTTCTACATTTAAAAAATAAAATGCTATGATATTTGTTCTTTGTTTAACTCTTAGAATAGGAAATACATTTTTGCCACGAGATGATAGTTGTTAGTTTATGGCAATAGCAAGGAGGTAAACTTGGAAGTTAAGGTTTACAAGGAGTGGAAAGTGGCTCCAGATGGTAGGCAAGAGCCACAAAGGGTCTCCATGCATTGTAGATGAGAAATAACAGGTGCTAAAGGCCTACAAATCCACTAAATTGGAGTATCCATCTTTAAAGGTACTTTTAGAAAGTAACTACATGTTCTAGTCCCCTTTCATTTGTTCTCTTGTGTTAAATTCCTTCATTAGTTGGAATAGTGTTATGTTTGGACAATAGGGGTATCCTTAAATGATAGGTCTTTTTTATTTCATTACCTTCTACATGGAGTACTATGTGATTATTATTTTAATAGTTTTATTAGAGTTAACAAATGATAATAGTTCTTTTGAAGTAGAAATAATTTTCATTTTTTTTCCTTGGCATTGTTTTCGTAGAGGATGGTAATGCTTAGGGGATTACACTTCCACCCTTTTATAGTTTGTGAACAACATGGGCTATTAATAGCCTGCATCTAGGATCCTCTTGGTAGTAACATCCATTGCAAAATGTCCACCTACACAACCTTCATGGAGTTCCCATAATATCTTCTAAGCTTCATATGTGGTTATGCATTGGCCTAATTTGTTGTCCAACCCCATTTGGTACAACATCCCATTTTATAAATGAGTTTGTTAGTTTTGGTACAACACCCCATTTGGAAACTATAAATCTTAGTATCACCCCTAAAAATACCAAAAATGCACATTTGTTTGGATTTAAGTTAATCCCAAATATTTTGCACTTATGAAAACACACTTTAAGCCTAGCTAGATGAATGTCCATATCATTGTACAAAATAAAGTCATTTAAAAACAATTCATGAATTTGTTTAGACATTTTTTGAAAATTTTATTTATTACTCTCTAGTAAGTGGGAAGTCCATTCTTAACCCCAAATCCCATAACTACCCAAGTGAAAGCTACCCAATTTGTTACAAATGTTGTCTTGTATATCTCCTTTAGTGTTATGGATATTTAGTGGGATCCATAATATCCATCTAGAAATGAATATGCATCATGTCCTACAATTGTGTTTAGTATGTCATATGTAAAAAGCAATGGATATGGATCTTTCTTGGTAGATGCATTTGGTTTTTTGAAGTCTACACAAAATTTTGAACTTGTTAATGTTCTTTTTAAATATTATTGTAATTGGTGACATCCAAGTGGCTTCCTCTACTGGTTTTATAAATATTGTTGCTAATAATTTGTCTATGTCCTATTTAACATCTACAACATAGTTTGGATTCATTCTAAACTTGGCCTGATGTGTAGGTGGAATAGATGTGTCCAGTTTAGTATGATGATGTGCCAATTCTAATGGTATGCCTTTTGCATCTTTCCATGCAAAGACATCCTTGTACATCCATTAGTAGTTCTTTCAATGAATTCATGTTCTCCTATACAAATTGTGCATTGACCTTTATCGTCTATGGAAGTCCTATCTTCTATACCCAAATTAATTGTCATGAATAGTTGTTCTTTAGTTAAAGTCCACCTTGTAATCTACATTTCTTACACATTTATTTTTGTTAATGTTTCATCTATTTATACATGACCTAGCCTATGGTGGTAGTAAGTTTCAAGATACACCTTGTCTTCCAGAGCTATTTTAGGTTCTTTGTTGACCACAACTTTAAAAACAACTTTGTGTTTGTTTACAAATGTCTGATAATGCATTGGAAGTTGGTTTTTCTATTCTCTTGTAATTATAAATTGTATTGATTACAAATGAGGTTGTATTACCTTTTGAGGTAGACTAATGGTACCGATAGAAAATAGTTCAAGCTCATTAATGAATATCAAATCCTCTTCCTCATTTGTGATGCCATTGTGATGTCAAAGCATAGTAAAATTTATAGTCTTTTCACATTACTACCCAAATGTTCAAGGCTATTACTATGGCTTTGATGGTACCATTTCCCTATATTGTAAACCATGTTATTTCCTAAATCATGTGCTATTTTGGCATCCTTGAGCTATGGTACCCATAGAAAGGATACCATTTTAATAGTATCTTTAAGACACTTAAGCAAACTTGGACCCCATAGTCATAATTAAGGTACCCCACATTCAAGACTTTAAATTCTTATTTAAATACAAAGCAATTTAGTTAGTTTTAGTTGTGTGATGTGCATGCAACATAAGTTACATGCATTTAAAATGTTTCAATGTTTTGTAAATTTTTAGGGTAGTTGCACATTAGGATGGACCAACATGGGTATTGAAAGTTGATTTTGAGAGTTCATATCTAATTCAAGTTAAACATTTAAATGATGTTGAAGTTAACTTTTTTTTCATGTCCAAGTTCAAATCACCCTAATTTTTAAAAAAATTATGAATCTTGTAAAAATATGGGTATTGAAAAAATAGCTTTAGATATCTAAATGGACTTTGTGATTTTGAGGTCTTCAATTAATTTTTAAAAAAAAAAGACCTTTCCTTTCTTGATTTTTTCATTTTAAATATTGTAAGTAATCTAAAAAGGGTTTCCCAAAGTTGTGAACATGACTTTCAATTTCACAAAAACTCATAACCATAATTTTGGATTCTAATACTAGATGCACCTACATTATAAAGTTCATTTTTCACTAAATATTGATATTTTTGGTGTAAAAATTTCAAAGTCGGGAGGATAAAAACATTTTTCTTTTGTTTCATATTTTTTTCAAATGCATTTGAATTGTATTCAACAAGATTTGATTAACCTAGAAAAAACTACCATTGTGATTTGCATAAAAGTACATTACCTTTATTGTAGTGTTATTGAAAGAAAAATGTCAATTTGCAATCATATTTTGTGATTATAACTATTAAGTTACAATGAACATTGGCAATTAAAAATTTATTAGTTACATAAATGACATCACACCCAACATTTAGGCACAAATGGTGACTCACCATGATATCAATTCAATCCATATGGATGATATATATGGTCAACATATATGATTTTATATGGTGACTATCCATATGCAACTTGCAATTAGTCCCTATTTTTGCAACTAAAATATAACTTATTCATTAATTGCCATTTGGTAACATAATATATTTTCTTATAATTGTTTTTGAAAATATAAATTTGATCCTCAACACTTATTTTAAATAGCCTATAATATCACAACATTAATGGAAATATGTCATGTGGCATAATTTGGTTTAATGGAGTTATGCCACATGGCATAATATGTTATAATGGGATTTTACCATGTGTCATAAAATGTTATAATGGGATTTTGTCATGTGGTATAATTTGCTTTAATGAGATTTTGTCATGTGGCATAATTTGCTTTAATGGGATTCTGCCATGTGGCATAATTTGGGCAAAATTCATGAAACATAAATTAAAAACTAGTTAAGATAAATTTAAATCAATGTTTAGGTATGTAAATTGGTAGACCTATCAACCTACATACCTAGGTTAGGGAGGTAGGTAAATTAGGGGGTATGAATGTAAATATTTTTATTTATTTTTTGTTTAATTTTTACGATTGAACCTTTTTGACTGGTTCATCCCAAATAAAACACATTTTTAAAAATATGAAAATGTAAGACAAAACACCTTTTTTATATAGTTTACAAAATGGAAAATAGAGGACAAAGCAAATGGGATAAATTTTCTAATTATAATTTAGTTCACAAATAAGTAACTTATTTGCAAACTAATTTGTAACTAGAAAGTTTAGCCCATATCCTTTATTCTTCTAAAAACATTTGTAAATTATATAACAAAATAAACAACTAACTAATTAACTAGAAAATTAATTAATTAATAATATTACCACACTAATAATTAGCAAAAAATATTTTATTTATATTTTAATAATTAATAATATAATATAATATAATTTTATGTTAATTATATTTTTTATTAATTATTAAATTTAGTAATAATGAAATTATAAATAACTAGGTTAATTTATTAGTTAATAGTTAATAATCTTCTAAAAAAAGTAATTAATCACTTGTAATTAAATAATAAATCAACTATTAGTATTTTTATTTATTAAATATAATTATTAATTAATAGGTAGTAGTAATTTAATTTATCAATAATTGTTAATTATTTTATTTGATAATAATTTAATTATAGTTAATTAAATAATTAGTGAGCTATAAATTATTATTTAAATTTTGATAAATAAAAAATTAATTAACTCTATATAATCATTATTGATGAATAATCACTATTATCTAGAACAAATAGACTTGTAAATATTAATAGCTTTTACATATTAAATATAATATTTAGTTAGTAGGTAACCCTACTTACCTATGGACCTACTTAGGCAACCCACAATATATATATATAAAATGTATACTTAACATGCCCAAAATACAACATAAATACACAAGTCTACAAAAATATCTTTAATATATTTTAAAACATTTAAATATGTTTCAAAGATGTAGGTACACCACATAAAGGTTACTAAGTTACGACTACTTTTGCAATTAATTTTACATGAAAACTTCTTGAATGAAAACCCAAAAAATTAGTAAACATGAAAATGTGGAATACTTAATACTCACAAATTATTCACACCATATTTGTAAAAAAAGTAAGAGATTGAAAAAGATGGTGAGTAGATGTAAAAATGACAAAACATAGTTGAAAATGACAAATAATCACAAATTGAACAACTGCATAATACAAGATTTCTTTTAGTGTGTGTTTTCATTTTTAAACATTAGTTTATATTTATATGTTTGTTATATTTTGTTTTACAACAAATTAAATATTTTTCATTTAGTAGTTCTTAAATGTTTGTAGCCTAGAACGTTTTGAAATTTCCATTTTTAAATCACTTCATATTAAGAGTTTGAAAAGTGTAGATGTGTTATTTTTCATGGCATTTGATATGTAAGAACAATATTTTGTAAATAAGGTTGAAATTTTGTGTAATTTACTAATCTTTTTTATTCTTATACCATATTATAGTTTTCATGGCAATGAATAACATAGTTGAGTTTTGTGAATTGGAATCATTTGTAATGTGACATTCTTTTTGGGCACCTTGTGATTAAAGCTAGACTTTAAAGGAGTCAAGACATGGAATTTTTTTGGAAATTTTGGTTATTTGTGAGATTTACTACCTTGACAAATGGAAACAATGAAAATTAAGTCAATTGGAGAAAATAGGTTGTTCAAAGTTGTATTACATGAAAATAATTTGGAGTAATGTCATATTGTAATTAATATTATCAATGTCATATTACAAAAATATACGTGATGAAATTTTCTTCAAAATATATTCATAGATTTTGTAAAACTATTTTTTGATTGCAAACCAAGAATACATATTGAAATTTTGTTACAATTTCACATAAGAGCATCTCCATGAACAACAATATAATAGCCTATACAAAGTAAGTTTGAGAAACCCTTCGATTGTTAAGTGGTATCAATGGTAAAATATTTCCCAATCTTAATTTTGGCAATGGAATGCAAGATCCCAATGCACATTACCTAGGACTTGATGACTAAACAAAGGTAGTGTGAGCTTCAAGATAAGATTAAAACAACTTGACTCCTCATGTCAAATTCCATTTCATTTATATCAAACTTCACAAACCAAATAAAGAGGCCAATTAATGAAATTGTATCCAATTTTGGTTCATAGATTATTTACATGCATTCACAAAACTCCCCATGTGGCCCAAATGCACAAGAAAACACTAGACCTTCCTCCATATGATATACTATGTATCTCATTGTCACACCTATGTTGAAATGACATGTTTTTCAAGACTCCAAAAATCATTTTTCAAAAGTTTTACTCTTTTGTAATTCCATTATTTTAGAGGCCCATAATTTTTATGCAACTAAATTAAATTGAACATGCAAGTACATTATCTTGTAGCCCTCAAAGACAAGGTTTCAACATGTCAAGTTCATGAGTTGAACATCAATTGGTTCCTAAATGATGATATGAATGGTCAAGAGTCATCTTGGTAGTCTTTGTCCTTGCATATTTTCAATCAACTTGATTACCATGAAATTCATTGTCTTCAAATGACCATAACTTATGCAATAAAGGTTTGTTCTTAAAATGAAAACTCACTATCTTGTAGTACTCAACAATATCTTTTGAACAAGTGAAAAATCACTTAATGTGGACCAAATTTGTTGCCTTAACCTTGTCCCATAGCTCCTAACGCTTCATGGGACCCTCCACTTGCAAAGTGAAAATGCCTTTATGAATCACGAGAGCTCCTCCCTTTCACTCACAAATACTTATCATTCACCTTGGGAGTGTGTTTGAACATTACCGTGCCTTGATTTCATTCTTACCTTGTTTCTCTTGTCTTGGCCCAAGCTTGATCATGAGCACAAAGGTAGGGTCATGACCAATTTGTATGAAATGTAACTTATAGATACATAGTGCGAAATTGAGTTTGAACTTGGAAATATCCACTTGGTACATTAATTTCCAAAATGGCTAGAGAAAGAAAATGATTACTTTTTGATAGGTTGGTCATAATGATTGGCTTGGGTTGTAGAATTTGAATAGTCTCTCAAATTTATATGTTGCCTTATTTTTCATGTTTATGGGATGGGGATGAGGAAATTATCAACGCTCCATGTTGGATGTGGTGAACACAAGTAGATGCCCACAAAGGAGCAGTGGGTGGAGACTGGAGACTGCCTAAAGGTTTTAAAACAAACTGATCTCGTAGTTGACAGTTAGATAATCTTCAGGCATAATACAAGAGGATTTTCTGTGGACTGGCAAAGACGTATTTTGACTGATGGGTCTTCACTGTTGACGTCTTGATATGTAAGTTAGCGACCGACTGCATGTTTTGTTAGTCTGTTACTGTCGATATAGAATTGGGGACATTGATTTCTGGGCGTCAAGTTCTGAACAGCTAGCTCACTCATTCATAATGCTAGTCCTGCGTGCAAGGACCATGCAGCCGTCGGCATCATCAAGTTGACGGCAGAATTGATGAGTGGAGTGACGGGTAGTGAAGATGCTGGTGCTCCCTGCGACAGGCCTGCGTGTCCACCAACAACTACTGCCTTCCAGTAGACTGTTTTAACTTTTCTTGTTCCTGCACTCCAAGATAAATGCCCTAGCTATAAGCAAATGATTTGCCTACTACAAGTCAGGGTAATAATTCCGCCGAGATGATTAAAGTCAAGATGGTCCATACTGCGAACCCAAACTCCTCTAAATGTTAGGGGCGAGGGTCGGGAGTCGGGACTACTCAGAGTATACAATCTTTTTTTATTATGAAACTGTGCCAAATATTCTTGCAAAATGCTTTTCCCAGTGGCATTTTACAAAAAGGAGAAAACTAAGAGCAACTCCACTGGTGGTCAGTACGTGACCGTGCAAAAATATTTCTCGCATCCAAGTTTAGTTATTTACTTTTTTCCAACCCACCCCTAAAACTAAAACTGAGACTGCAAATAGATGGGAGACAACTGATAGCAACCCACCTGGACCAATCAAACTATCTAGCCCATCAACAGTGGGTGTTAGGCTTGTTGTGCCAACCTCATAGCCAAACTGGCATGTTTTGACATTTTTTTATCCAATTTTAATTTCCAGGGTCACATATTGAGCACCAGTGGAGTTGCTCTAATATATATAGCACATCAAGTGATTGGTAGCCATTTCATTTAGCATTTTCTGCCGTTGCTGTATAGGTACTAATATCAATTGATTTAGAAGATACAGGTCAGATAATTTCTAAGAATCTAGATTTTCAGAAAGAATTTATTCGTCAAGAAAAGTACAAATGGATATTTCTAGCATCTCCCTCTCAGTAGCTCTCTTTTGCAATTTTGTTTTGGAATAAAATTTGGTCATCATGTAGGTAGGGCTAATATTCTAAAAGATATTATCAGGGTCACACTTATGAGAGTTCCACTTTAGAAAAAATATCCCTGCTACAACCCTAGCATTCTTGTGGCCACGATTCGTTGTGTTGGTAGTGCTTCAGCAGCACAGTTCTATCTAGTTCGTCACACCTCAAGTCTGCACGCTTCTACACGTTTACAGGAGTTGGTATTGTTGGAAGAAAAAATATCCCTGCTGCAACTTGCATGCCCTAACTTGGTATTTACACAAGTGGCCATGATTTGTTGAGTTGGCCTTCATGCGCAAGTCTCAATATTCCACTTCGTAGTTCAAACTTCATACCTGAAGCGCAGCAAAGAAAACATGGTGGTCAACGCCTCCTAGCTTCTGCCCAGTGCTTACTAGCCACTTCTGGGAATAGTTCTTTCTAAATACATTAATGGTAGGTTCCGAATTGGTTGCAAAAAGCGAGAAGATCAAAGAGCCACGACTAGATTCGGACTAGTGTTCGTCCTCGTCACCTAATATGATGACAGTACGCCAGACCCTGTTCACTTTAGCGTCCTGCAAAGCTTGAAGTCGCCGAAGTTCGAACGAACGCCCCCATCCTCTTTCCTCGAATGCAAATCGCCTGATACCAGACCGTTACTGCAAGTCTGGAGCGACAAGCGACCCAGGGCAGCAGCAGCGTCTGCAGCTACAACAGTGACATAACGACAGGCCGAGCAGCGCAAGGAGGGCAATAAGAACTGTTGCTTGCCCTGAGTTCTGCGCCAGATCAGTGCACAGTACTACTACTACTTACACACAAGTCCAAGTGCCCGCACACGCAGCCGGCCACACACGCAACACCAGGCAAGGGAGTCTGATTAGCCAGCCGCACAGCACCCAATGCGACAGTCAAAAAGGACCAAATCATGGGCTGCTTGCCTCTCCTTCATTAATCCAGCAATTAAGCGCCTGACTAGTCTGATGAGAAATTATCGCCTGTGAAATTTGCAGACCGTGGTCTCTACACAGTCACAACTGATCTATTTTAAAACTCCATTGAGGTAAAAGTTATCATGGCTCATAATCATGACTTGTCATTACCCAATTGGTGAATTAGGGCCTCTTTCCATTGCCTTGCTGTCAATTAATTTTCTCATGTCATGAGACGAAACACTCATGACATGAGAAACTAGGATGACAACAAGATCATGGAATGTGAGAAACTTGGATTGACAGCAAGGTAGTAATGGAAATGGAGAAATTGGGATGACAGCAAGGTAACGGAAAGTGATTGAAATCCCTGCCCCTCCTGGCTATAGGAGAGTCACTTTCCATTAGAAAGTACAACCATTTTGAAAATGTGTAAGTCCTCTTCTCTTTCGTTATAGGTTTGTAGTTGAGGGTTCGTTGTAAGTAACTTTTTAGAGAACTTAAAAATTACAGCTATTCCTATTTGAAACAAGGGATGTGTCACACTCTGGCCTCGCCATTTACATGAAAAAGTATATTAAGGCAAAAGAAGAATTATGGAAATTCAAATATTTCACCTGCAAAAATATAATGTTAAAAAAAAACTCCTCTAAGAGAAACCAAAATCCTTCAAGATATCATAACTCTATAACTAATCTCAAGTTTCAACACAAGCTTTAATATCATCTTTCAAAAATCCTCATAGAAAAATAGACCTATTCCAACCTAGGGGCCAAAATCCCTTAAGCTACTATATTCTATAATGAATTTAAACACAATATCCTTGCCTTTGTAGGCAAGGGCAAAAACTAAATATGGTGACAATGAGTGTAAATGGTAATAATAAGTATCTCTAGAACATCTCCACCCACATTCCTATTTGGGCATCTATCAATATTTATCACACCAACATAAAGTGTTAGTTGTTCCCCCATCCCAACCCATAAATATGAACAAATAAACAGCATAAAGTGAAATACTACTTAAAATGTCACCACCTTGGCCACTCATTGTGCCTGGCCAATAAAAAAAAACTGTTACTTTATGGGCACTGTATTTTTTTAATGTTTACAGGCCTAAATTTTTATTCACACTATTTGACAACTAAAAGAAGGCCTAAAAAACCAGTCTACAAGCTATTTTACTGCTGTGGATGGGCATACCCTGACAGACCCTAGTTAAAGGGGACCTGGGAATTCATCAAGAAAGGTTCCCCTCTTCACCAATCACCATTGGGCTTTAGTGGACAAGTGGGTGCGCCTGCATTTTGGCCGCTAGTGGCGTTCTGTTCTGCATGGAAGCGCCGTCAGAAGAGGGAACGATGAGTTACATATGGGAATCTAGGTCTGGTAGGAAGTATTTTTTGCCCCTGAAATAATTGAACTCTGAACAGCCAGTTGCAGCAGTAATAACAAGCAGCAGCTGGTATTGGCGTAATATTATTGCCTCTAAACTTTTCAATGGGGTTGTTGAAACCAACAACAACAGTTATAATAAGAAATGTTCCATGAAGTTTTTTTGAACCTAAACTCACAGTTGGCGAACATTCCTCACAAATATTTGTGCGACCCAATGAACTCAGCATTGTTCTCTAGTCTCAAGAGAGCCAATAACACTGCAACTTAGAGTTTAGGGTAGAATTTTAGGGTAGCTACATTGCCATGCACGTCGTCAAATTCTGCAAGGAGATTCCCAAAACTTAAAATAGCTTAGTATATAATTAGACAATTGGGGGAATTTATTTTTGTTTCTGGTAGCTGGGTAGTTTCTAGAGTTCATTAAGTCCCAGTAACTCTATATTAATAATTTTGCTTTTCAGGCATTGGCAGTGTTTTTGAAAGCAGCATCCCCTGGTGCTGTTTTAGTTTATGGGGGACTTCCACTTGCTTATCTGTTGGGCTTTTCTTGAAGTGAGTTGGCCAGTCAGTTCCCCAACTGTTTATCATCATTATTATAGAGTACCCTCCATTAAGTTGTGGTTTGTTGACTATTAGTTTGTCAATTACTGTAGCTAATTAATTTCATGGAATGAAGTTCCATTTGAGACTATTCTAAAACTGCTTCAATTATGTAAAAAGGTTTGCAAAAGCCTGACAGTATTCAGAGGATAGGGTTTGTTCTTTGTTCCTAAGTTCCAATCTGGGTTAATCCTCCCAAGAACAAGCCTCGAAAAAGAAACTCTCTTTCTAAAATATGTCTACTGGATTTGGAGCATCTCCATCGCTGGGTCTCTAATATTGTTTATCACATCCAATATAACATATTACTTTTTTCCCCACCCTCACATAAACATGTAACTATAGACATCATAAAGTGAGAGACTACTTAAACTCCACCACTTCAGCCAATTAAAAGCAGTCATTTTCTTTTGTTGACCTTGTTCTCTGTGGTGCATATTTGTGCGTGGAGGTTGAGTTTGACACTATTTAGGGATTACACTTCACCCAAAATACTATGTAAAGACCAGTTTACTGCTGCCATGGGGATGCCCTTACAAGTCTTAACTAAGTTTCATGCTATTTAAAGTTTTTACTTCATCCAAATTAATTTGCCCAGGCCCATTGTAGAAGTTAAATTGTGTCAATTATTGGAGTCATCCCTTTCAAAACTTTGAGAAACATGATTACTACAGTATGATTCCATATTGTTTGCCTACATAAACATGGCGCCCAGCGCTAAGGCAATCCTTTTGAACTAGGTAAAGAAATGCCTACCACTGCCACCCCCAAAACCCTTGTCCATGCAACAAGTTGTGAGTGGCGATTCACAAGTTTTTAATACATCAACAAAAGCTATCTACAATGAACACTTGTGACCATGTAACTTTCTTTGCCTAATTCAACCATTAAAATTCATCTAAATTAGAGGCAAAGAAAAGCTGAAGCCTTTTAAAGAAATCTGATTTTTTTTTGGCTTGCCAAGAAAGGCCTTGAATGGCTGTTTCTACAAATGACGGTCATAATGTGATGTGAGTTACACAACTATTTGCCTTCCTCAACTTACCATCATATTCATACACATATTTTATCTTGCAACAAGGGAAATGGGTTGGGAGAGAGGTCAAGTTATTTTGGGACTCCAACACACTCCCACAATTGTGAAAGAGTGCAAATGAGGGAGTTTGAACATTTTAAAGTTGGGAGTTGGGAGTCCAAAGTTCATTTGGATTTCAGTTTAAGGTTTACAAAGTTTGAGGATCAAACCTTGTTTAAATTAAACCCTCTTTAAACTACTAGAAAGGTCTTGAAGAGTAGATAACTAAATTGGGCTCACATTCTAAAATCAAAGATCTAAAATACAAATTAAATGATCATTTGATTAAAAGGGTCAAATCTTATGTTGGTTGATACTTGTTTTTGACACTTTGAAAAAATAGTGGTAGGTTTTCCAAGTGTGGGTTTGAAACTAGTTTTTTTAATTTCTAAACTTATAGTTTTGGTTTTGATTTTTTTTTCAAATTCAAGAAACTTCAAGTTTGGTTCGAAAATAAGGTCTAGATCCATGTCACACTACATATTCCCCAAGGTTGGAAATCTTATAGGTATAGAGTTTTACAACAAATTAAAATTGAAAATTATGAGTCTATTGAAATTTACAACACATTAAAACTGATCATCTATTTATAAAGTTTAGTGTGCTTATTAACTTAAAAACAAACTTCAATGTACCTACCTTAAAACCCTGAACGTATTTTTAAAAGTTCATTTTCAAACTTTTGATTCTAGTTCCAAGATTAGCAAAACGCTAGTTTCATAGCTTAGTCCTTGTATTAGCTCCACTAAAAGGGTTGATGATTCAAATCTCAGGCACAAGATTATAAAACTTGAAGTTGAACCCTTCAAGTTTAACATTACAAATCAAGGAACTTGCCAACAAGATTGAAAACTTTCAAAACAAGAAGTGAAACAAGAAAGTTATGAGCCCTCAATTCGGTGGGACTCATTAATTAGCAACATCTTGAGTCCTAGGAAAAATTGTTTTCAAGAAATTGCATAGTATATATCATATGATAGTGAAGACAATCTTGATTTTTTCCAAGTTCAAGGCGTGGTGTGTCTTGTGAATTTGAGTTAATTTGTGGCTCATCCATACACCATTTTGATTTAAAACTATATTACTACCTTCTCTTTTTTGGTTTGTGCAATTTGACATGAGGTCAAAATAAGATAAAATGAACAATTTTATTGCCTTGTTTGTATACTTGAAAAATTGAACATAATATAACAACAAAATTCTCAATTAAATATGCATTAAATTTTTTAACTTGAATGAAAAGATAAAGAAAAAAGAATTCTTCATTGAATTGTGCATGAATTTTCATATTTTGCATCATATAAATTGATTTTCAATAGGTAAAATTTAAAACACAAAAGACTTTTGAAATCTATTTTTGAAGTGTGAATTTTTGTAAAATGCATGTTACGTACAATAAATAAAGAAAAAATAAAATTGATAGTCCCTTTAAAAAGACAACAATTTTTATGACTTGACCTAATATAAGTACATTGCACTTAAGATCTTTTGTTGAAGGCTTCTTGAATAAAAATTTACCATCCAATCAACAAGGATAATTTAAATATCTAAAAACTTATTTGTTCATAGTTCTTTGGAGGTAATTTTTTGTAAATGAATTAGAATAGCTGATTTTTTTATCATACTTTCGTCCATTTTGAGACTTTTTATTGTTTTCATATGCGTAATACAAGATAAAAATGAATATAATGTTTTGGTCTACTTTGTCACACTTGCACCCATCATTATGAACCTTGATTAAAAGTTCATCTATATAATTGGTTCTTTCACATCCCTTAATCTCATCTCATACACGTTCTTTCACCTTGAAAGTTACAGAACATAACTTAGGTTTGCATTTCATGACAAATCTAAGAATTGGCAAGCTTCTTTGTCATTATACCATTAAAAAGACCTAGGGGTGTGTTATTGTACATATTCTAATTTGTTTTATTGTTTACATGTCATGTAAAAATTAGATATATGCCCATAGCCTTATTTTATAAATAAGGCTAGAGGAGGTTAAGCTTCCATTTTTTTCTAAATGACACACAAAAGAAGTTATAAGGTGAAATTTAAGGAAAAATAATACCTTTATAATTCACTTCAATGTAAATAGGATGGCAAGAATTGGATTATGAAAATATACTTAAAATATATTTAAAATATTTTCAATTTTAAAATAATATTCCCATAACATTCTATTACTTCATTACATAGAAAAAAATACTACTGTATTTCATTGTGTTTCATAAAATATACAAAAAAAACCTCCCCAAGAAGTAAGGTTTGTGTTGACTTACAAAACTTTTACCCATACCCAAGCAAACATTATTGAAATCCTATATAACATTATTTTAAACCCAAATTGGAAATATTTTGGAGCTTAAATTCTTTTATTGGAAAATATATTAAATAAGTTTTATTGGCCTAAAATAACAATCACTTTCAAATTCCTTAAAAAAAATGTCCTTCAACAATGATGCTTTGGAATTGAAATAGTTTTCCATTATCCATTTTAAGAATGGATTTTGTGCACATTCATTTTAATCCCAAAATTAAACAAAATAAAAAAACTTTCATTTAAATCTTTTGATCTCCTAATATTGAACAACACATCAATTTTATAAGGCAATTGTTGTGTAAGAATTAATGTATCAAAAATTCATTTAATCAATGACCAAAATGAAGATATAGAAGATTGGAATCCTTTATTCAAATTCATATGATTGCTACAAATAGTTAAAAAAAAATCTTGTGGTTTTTCATAAAGAAAATTATCTTGTTAATTTGTCCATGCATAATAAATATTATTGTTTTTGACATCAACAAAGATGTTCATTTTTTGGGAAAGAAATTTAATTGCAAACACATGAGTCATGATTTGAAAGTAAAATTGTTTTAAAACATTGAGTGGTAACAATTTTGATTTATAACTCATAAGATTATGTAATTAAGTTGGTTAAAGAAAACCTCAAAATCATGATACATTCAACTTCATCTAAATATTTATTATGAATGCATGGGATTTAATTGCAAGGTTTCAGTGGCAACAATTAATTGGAAGACATCATTCATGACAATACTATTAGTTTTAAAAATGTTTATAAGATTTGAAAAGATTTTGCAAAACCATCAAGTGACATGAAGGTTATTTATAATTTTTCAATTGGTGAAAGTAGATGCAAAGTCATTATTATTTCACTAAATGTGTAATATTTATATGTAGTAAAAATAAACAAGAAAATGTCACATGGACAAAATCATGAACAAACTTAAAATAAACTTAAGATGGAACAAAGAAGAATTAGGACACAACAAATAAATAAATAAAGAAAATGAAAGATTAAAACAAGGACATCAAGACAAAATGTCATAATGTTGAACATACATTACAAGGAATCTTGTCATAACAACCCATGTTTTTGCAACTTGCATCCAAATTAACTAATTTTACAACTACCACTTCAACTATTCTATGTGGCATGTGGTAAAAATGACTTGTGGTCACATATTTAGTTACAAAATGGTTTTTAATTATAAATGTGACTATGATTTCCAACTACTATTGGTTTGGACAAAATTGAGGATGAATTTTCTTTTCATATTATTCACAATTAGTGGTGTCCAATAATAGATGAAAACTTAGTTGTTTTTGTGATTAATGTGCTTCATAGGTGATTAAACAACATGTGGTGTTTTGTTCAATTCAAATTATAAATATATATCATAATTGCAAATGTACATGTGCTAATAATAAGGTAATGTATGCAACATGTCATGTTAACTTATGGAGCTTAGGAATAGATAACCCTTAAGTAGTCTAGGTAGCCTTGTAGTACACATTTAGTTAGGTACCCTAAGTACTTTAGATAGCTGACGCAACCCCTAGGTAGCCTAAACAACATTTAGGTACTTTAGATAAATTAGGCAACCCATGCTCAGTACTGTAAATAGTCTAGGTAAGCCCTCGGTACATCCTTCAATACCCTAGGTAACCCTTAGGTAGGCCCTTAGATACCTAAATTAATCTAGGTAACCCCTAGGTAGCCTAAGTAGACCTATAGATATTTAAAGTAGTTTAAATGACTTAGGTAATGTCATAGGAATGAGAACTATGAAGACAAACGATGAAAAAAAAACCTAAATTGAAATCCAACACAAAAGATAAAAACCAAGACAAAAATACAAAAGGCTAAAAATAAAAACATGAAATGTGGAAACAAAATTTTAAATAAATTTTTATTGTAATAATCATGAAAACATAAACAAAAAAGGAAAACAACAAAGCTATGGAACAAGATTGTACCATGGACTGGTTAATGTTGAATAAATTGAAAGTAATGAAGGGTCATACTTTTATTTACACCCCTTTGGGGACCTAATTCAAGGAAATTTCCATGGAGGTTTCCATGTGCCCACCAACTAAGGAAGCTTATTAAGAGATTCCTTAACTATAAATGAATTATGAATTAATTAGGATTCAATTAAAATGAACTTAAAGTTAAATGTGAATCAAGTAAGAGTTAACTAAAAGTGAATTAGAAAAACTTGGGTGTGAACTATGAATTAGCTAGAAGTAATCTAAAAGTGAATTGAGAGTTAGTTAAAAATATCTAAAAATGAACTAAGAATTAACTAAAAGTTATTTAAGAATGAATTATGAGTTAATTATAAGTGGACTACAAGTTAGTTACAAGTGGATTATGAGTGAACTACGAAGTCATAAATGGAAATCAATGTGAATGAACTCCATTCATCATGTGACCATATTTAATATTGGCATTCATGACAAATAAATAACCCTTAAGTAGTTTAACAATGCTTATGTAAACCCTTAGGTATTCAATATAATTTAAATAACTTAAATAAGTAGCTTTTAGAAGTACCCTAAGTAGACTAGGCAATCCTTCAATAACCCCTAAGTAGTTAGGTGCCTTCATGTCACCTAGATAGCACCTAGGTAGGCTAGGGAAACTTTTAGGTAACCCATCAAATCCTTAAATGCATTAGGTACCCCAAGCAATCCCTAGGTATCCTATTTAATTTAAGTAGCCTTTAGGAAACCCCTAGGTATCCTATTTAGTTTAGGTAGTTTAGGCAACCCCTAGGTATCCCCATAATTATTTTAGTTAGTCTTATTAATCCCTAAATAGGCCTTTAGTTACCCTAATTAGTCTAGGTAGCTCTAAGATAAGCCCCTATGTAGCCTACATAGCTTAGGGTAGATTGAATAAGTGATTTAAATAAGTTACTTAAAGTGCTTAATATGTGGTTTCATTTCATATTACATGAAAAAAGTTGGTGCAATGATAAACATTTTATCAAATCCTTATTACTACAACAAATATACCTTGATCTAAACAAAAAAGTTTAAGTGTTTACTTTAAGTTGAGGTGTGCAACTTAAGCCACCAAGGCTTCTTAGCCTAGGTAGGCCATGTGTTGTTATTTGTTCAATTTGGAGCTTGTCACATGCCAACATTTTAGTGATAGAAAAAAACTTAGGCATGCCCACATTTTAGTTATAACACTAATCACATATGATCATGTTACATAGGCATATGCAATTGCAAATTTTAGTTATAAAAACTAGTTGTAAATGGCTATGCCACATTGGTTAGATGTTAGGTGGATGAAATTTGTGTTAGCCACACCTCAATGTGTCTATTGTTTCGACTAGGTGCCACGATTTGTCTAGTGTCAATTGGACAAATTTGCAATTGGTTGTGGCCTTTATGACTAAAAATAGTCATTTATGATTGAAAAAACCAATTGATAACATGCAAATTCTTTGTAGTGACATGAAGTTTCTTACATCATGATATGTTAAACAATGGTAAAAATTAGGTTGTATTTGTTTTAAATTGTGAATGGATAATATGATATAAGTATTGGAAACAAGGTTTATAAAAAATTCATTATATTATTCTTCCATAAGCCCATCATGTATAAACCTTGTCAAATAATTTTTAAAACGTTTATTAGTATCCATAAACAGATGATGATGAATAAACTTAATTTGATGACATCATGTACATCATTTTCACACAATGAATGGAGTTTATCAATATGGATGTTCATCCATGATTCATAGTTCACTCTTAGTCAATTCATAATTCATTTTTAGTTCATTCCTAGTTCTTTTAGTTCACTTTTAATTAACTTTTAGTTGATTCACAATTAACTTTTAATCCATTCTTAATTAATTTTTAATTAATTCATAGTTCATTTGTAGTTAGGAAGTTTCTTAAAAAGTTTCCCTAATCAGTGGGCACATGAAAATCACCATGGAAGTTTTTTTTAAAGTCAAGTCCCCAAAGGCCTATAAATAAAAGTAGGACCTCCATTACTTTTAGTTTGTTCAACATTAGTTTAAGGTATCATCTTGTTTCATAACGTTGTTATGTTTTTTTTATATTTACATTTTCATATTTGATCACGATAAAGATTTGTTTGCACTTTGGTTTTACACTTGTCTTTAACTTCTTGTGAATTTGTCTTATTTTTTATGTTCCATGTTTGGAAGTAAACTTAGGTTTGTCATTCATTTTCATAGTTCTTGTGCCGATGGCACACAACCTACCATTTAAACATTGTAGGCTTCACATGAACAATATTTATGAACTATTAAATCAAATGATTTTGTTTTGACATTATATTCCTCTTTAAAAAAATATTTATGAAAAGTGTTTAAATTGTTTGCAATAATTACTAATGAATTTGTAAATACTTTTCAAACATTTTCAAAATGTCATGTTAAGTCACAACTTTGTTCATAAACATCAAACCCAAGGGTGTAAGCATGGTAAAATAGACCAAAACATTAAGGATGACAAGTGTTACTCTATATCATGCATATGAAAAAAATATTAAAAGAACATCACAATGGGTGGAAGTATGATATAAAAGTTTCCTTTGGCTTCTTTGTTGCACTTATAAAAATATATTTCCAAAAAAATAGAAATCAATATATATTTAAAATAACAAAAACTATTTTCATTTAGTCATTGGTATATTCATATTCAAGGAACCTTCATCACAACATATTCCGTGAAATATCTAAGATTGGGTTAGGACATAAAGATCATTATATTTTTGAGGGCACCATTGAAAATATATTCTATGTTTTCTTTGCTGGAACATAAGTTTAATACATATTTGGAACAAAATATCAACCTACTTTTTAAATACATTTCACAACTATTCATATTTCAAAGGAAATATTTTTATTACATGAAATTTGCAAATCAATGGAGATGGTTTTATTTAAAAAATTCAAAATAAATATTTTTGTTTATGAATTTGAGTCAAAGTGTAAATTTATATGTTTATTTGATGGTGATGAATCATCCAAGTGTATTTTTTTGGGGTGTTAGTAAGCATTTTCCTTAAATGCCATTTTAAATATTTTTAAATATCTAAAATTAATTTAACTCCAAATGGTTATCAACCATGTTGTTTACATGTTTACAAGGTTCATGATCTATGGACATCAAATTTAATGTGTAAATCATGAATTGGAAATGAAGGTGGCAATTGTTTGTTATGTTCATGTATATCACTACAAGAAACTGTGGATTTTTTCACACAGAAGGTCATGGCTCATGACGTAATTTCTCAATTTGTGTAATATGTGTGCTAATTTAATGTCAAGTTTTAGTTTTAATGTAATATATGCCACAATAAGCACCACAATGTATTGTACATTATAATGGATGAAACCACAAAGTTTGCTTCACACGTGTCATGAGCCGTGGCCTTTGGTGTGAGAAACATGATATTTTCTAGAAGTGATATGCACTATATCATTGTAAACAAATTTTGTTACATAGACATGACAATACCCAATTATTTTTAGGATAATAAATTTTGCAAATAAAGTCTTCAGATACATATCTGATTTACTTGATATTTTCACCTTTTGCAAAATAAGTCATATTTATATTGAAACCACCATCACCAACATGGAATCAATTGTCAAATGGATTGGAAGATTGGAAATTTGTTATGAAGTCCTTGGAAATTGGAAATTGAAATGATGCAAACATTGGCCATACTATAGGAATATTTTGACAAGGCCAATAATTTTTTCTTGTGCAAAACATTACAAAAATGAAGAAGCCTTCATGTATTTTCACAATTTGACCACTAATAATCTTTTTAAAAACTCCATGAACCAAGGATAACTTGCTAGGTATTTGCCATGGTTTGATGAGACCTTATAGAAGTCCATACATGTTTTCCATGGTCTGTATGTATTGAAAACTACACAATTTTCTTTTCTAAAAAATCCAATTATCTAGTTTGAATCATATTTTAATTTTAATTTATTGAATCATATGTGATTTAAATAAAGAGGTAAACAAAAACTGATCCAAATAATTTTACCCGTTATGTTGTGCACAAAAGTACAAAACTTGGAGTCATAAAGTGCATCAAAATGTATTTAAACAATCATCTCACATTCAGGACGAGGTCTTCCGTCCATCAATTTAGAATGCTATCCATTAGGTTGTACATAACACAAAATTTCACTTTGGTGTAGAGTGTATACCTTTGTGTGATCTAATTAATCAAGAAGTTTATAAAGCACGGGCACAATGCATTTGTATTTCATCTTCAGCTTGTTTAGGCAATAATGATCCACACATGCAATAAACAGCATAAGTTTTTCTAATCAATAAGATTGGGGCACCACCCACTCTCATAGAAATTATGCCTTGTGTGAGTTTTTGTGAATATAATTTCAAAGTGCCAAACAATCACGTGGTGAGAATCCAAATTATTGGTTCCAAATGCAAGTTACTTGCTTTTTTTTGAAAGCAATCATGTAATGGTAGTAACTTGATGATTAAGAACAATGTCTACATTTGTAATTTCAAGACTATCATTATATAATCTTAACTTGAGCAAGAAATTCAGATTCCATTGTAAAAAAAGTTCGTTTTGAGGAAATGTATGAATATTTATATTCTTATTGTTAAATATCCTTATCATTAAAAACATCCAAAACCACCCAAAATCAGTAACAACCATTGTTGGGCGGATACCTGGTTTGGCAGGTTAGAGCCATCAGTCAATTTCCGTTCCAATTAGTAAAACCCAAATTGGAAATGTGAGAAAAATGAGGTTCAAAGTTCATACCAGTTAGGATATTCAGCTACTCTAGTGGCAAAAAAATTGTACATTTTGAACTGGATAAAAACCCACATGACATTTGAAATTTGGTAATTGTATTTTCATCTCTAACTCCTTACAAGTATGCTCCCAAGCTCCAATTACATGTTTCCCAAGATTCAACAATTGAAAGGTTTGACAAGTAGTCATGATTCTTTATTAGGTGGTGCGACTTGTGACCATGTTTGGAAAGAAAATATTTGCATATTTGTAACCATGGGTATAAAGACAAGATGTTGAATGGTCACATTATCCGTTCCACTTGAAAACAAAACTATGCAGCCACACTGTTATGATCAACCTTGAAGATTTTGCATCATAAGATGTACCAACACAAATTTGTAAAGTTGCACCTGTATTATGTTCTTAATTAGGTTGGTGTTGGCAGCCTTTATCTGTGGTCATTTCATCATTTCCACCATGATATAAGTTGCAAGACCTTACAAGGCAAGGTAAAGGCAATGCCCTACAAGGCAAGGTAAAACACAAGGCGAGGCAAGAAATCATCACACATTTAAGGAAAGCACATTTTCTTCCGATGGGTTCAATAGTATGCCAATTGCATCTAGTTGATGGCACCAACATTTCATATCTATTCACTTTTGCTTGTTTGTTTTGCTTCTACAAGGCATGTCTTCTTAGTATTCATATCCTTTTTAACATATAGATGTTGCACAAAAGGTATATGTAGCTTCTCTAAATAAGAAGTTAGTACACATGGTATTATACTTTTATGTTGTCAAGGTATTTCTCCTAGCATGTTGTTTGTTAGTATGTTGTACCTTGATATTTATATTGTGCCTATATAATGTAAGAAGTATGAATGAACAATTTTTTTAATCTGATCATTGCAAAGCTATGTTGTAATTTCAAACTTGATAGTTCTACATAATAAGGTTTATAACTCAACATGTTTCAAGGTTGAAAGACCATACTTCACAATATACATGCAATTAAAAACATATTTGTATAGCCTTAGCAATGCCAAGTAGCACGCCTTTTTTCTTTTTCCTGATTGGTGTTTTATTAACTCTGGCTACAAGCCTCAAGCAGGATAGTGGACTATCCTCACTGAGTGTGAGGAGAATTGTGTTGGACTTACTAAATTTTGATGTGTATGTTGTGGTTGCACAATTTATGTCTAGGCATGATTCTTGAATAAGTTTTCATGTGTAACATTGATCTATAACTTTTATATTTTTCTTAAAAACTCAATGTCACATGTGCAAATTATTAGAGTATTGCAAAATGTTGTGCTAATGCATGTTTAAATGTCTGTGCATTCTTCTAAATGTGTATAGCATTTTGTAATGTAATCCTTAATGTGTGATTATATGTCATAGAAGCTATATTATAAAGTACAACGTGTAATATAATGTATGAAATTTATGCAATAGTATTGTATCATCACCCACACATTGTAAAAGCATGTTTTGAATGTAGAATAGTAAAACGTTGTTATTTTGGTTCAAAAAAAAGATTTTGGTACAACTTATTTGCACATGATGTAGTGGTTTAAAAAAACCATGGTGAAGTCTAAATCTTTTTGTAGATTGGTTAGATTGTTTGATTGGACTTCACAATACAGTCTCCCATCTTTGTTGATTGGATTACTTAAGCCACTTGCTTTGCTATTAGTGATTTGCTATTTTTTAGAGCCTTGCTTTCAAGATTATGAGTGAGATATGTAAATATGTAGTAATGGCATTAAAAATGTTGATGTAGGCCCAGATATGCAATATGGGTGGGGTTGTTTTTAACACACACATTGTATCGCACAATATGACATGTTAATATAATATACAACAAGTAATATACATGATTAATTTCTAAAATATTACATATTAGATCCAATCTGTAGAACCAACCACTTTTCTTGTGAAAAATTTAGGATTATTTTGTTGTAGAATCAATGATGTTTTGGAAAAAAAAGCCAAGAATTGAAAAAAAATCACCAGCTTTCTATACATGGTACAAGTATCTAGCAAAAAATATAAATCAGTGTTCAGATTTTTCCTGTCATATTTTGTTAATAGTCAAATTTGGTTGAAGAACTTATGGAGATCTAGTTGACAAAGAAAATAAACAAACAGCCTTCCTAATAGATAGATTTTACAAAAGACAATGTTAATTGCATAAATATAAACTTGTTGACATTCTAGAATTTGTGCATGATAAGAAATTAGTAACCAAACTAGAAAAAACACTATGCTCATTAAAAAACTAGATTCCTTGGTAAAAATTCAAAGTATGTTTGAATGTCAAGAGTTATGTGTCACCTATAAACATGCTATAATTCAACGATGTATGAAACAAAGGTCTAGTCTATAGAATAATAACTTTTAAGTTTCCGTCTTTATTTTATAGGATATATGGTAAGGGGTGGAATATTTTGAGATGGCATGAGCTAACCATTGGTCCTAGGGTCAATATGGCATTCCCAAAGTGAACACAGATGCATGATATCATGAAATGACATAAATGCAATCCGCATGCACACATGAATGGATTCCCATGCCATGATATAAATGCCATGGATTGGCATGGTAAGGAATACAGGCCATGGGTACAACTTCTAAGCCTGCTCTTGTGTGGGGAAAGGTGAATGAAAAGAATGCTCGTTGAACCTGCTTCAGAGTCCAAGCTAACCAAACAAACTTGTCCTTGCCACATTTACAACACTGGCCTGTTTTATGCATTCCAAAGCCCTAGAGTGGCAATTGACTATCTAAGGAATTTGAATGGACTAGTACAGGTGAATACTAAAAGTATCTACCCAGTAACCAAAGTGATTAGTTTTTGGGTCCAATTTTTTGAGTGTAACATGAAGTTGTCACAAATTGTTTTCATTTAAAAAAGTTAGGGTTTCCCACAACCCATGTGTGGGAAAGAAACACGGTACCCAAGACCCATTTAAGGGGGGAAGGGAAGCGGGCTTGGGTACCATACCTGTGCAGGTCCCCCCATGTCAGATCTGTCTCTGATCCAAAGTGGGAGAAAGGGAGAGGAGGACTGGAGAAGGGTGGGGAAACGTGGGTACATCAATCAATAATGAGAGTTCCGAGGTTTGAATGTTTGAACAAATGAATAGGTAGTTGCACTAGTCGTTCATGGTCAAGAGGGGGAATAATGATGGTCTTCCTTAGCTAAGTAGCATGATAAGTGAATTTGCACATATTAAAGTCCTGTCGGTTATAAAAATGATGTAAACTTGAATGATGAACTTCAAAGGGTTCATGCGTGGTTGATGAACTATGTAAAAATCAGCCTGGAAAAAGTTCCAGGAAGGGGAGAAGGGAGAATTCATGGATTCTTTGTGTATTGGTCTCAACAGACCAGGTGGGGACTCCCCAGTCACAACTCACACATGCCCCCCCAATCCACAAGTTGTGAGATTACTAACAGTCCCAGTCACTACCCAGCTTTTGTGTGTGTCTGTATTCTCCTTGGAAGCCCAGTGTTCCATAAGAAGTCACTTTGAATGTTGCCCAGGCTCCGTCTATGAATTGTTTTGTTGTCAGTGTACGGCGATTCATAGACTGGCAGGAACAAACGTTGCTGGTGGCAAGTGGTGGGTCAAACTTGGAAAAGAAAGTTTGCAGCCGACAAAGTCGAAGAAGTAGTGCAACTGATTGTCTCTTCTGGCCTAGAAGTAGCCACCACTTCTTCCCTTTGTTCCAATCAAAGGTATACATCTCCACTAAGCAAGGGATGTTGGGAAGAGGTTAGGGTCCAACAAAACATGGTCAAAATACTATCATCATGTAGCCGTCGTGCTACAAAAAAAGTTCTGGACCATGAACAGTAGCTGTTTGTCAACCCCTCAAGAAACACAATGATCTACTTGGGGGAGTGGGGGATGGGGGAGAAGGGAGGGGAGGGGGCACAACAGAATTGAGTAGAGGAAAATTGGACTTTGTTCAAAACCATTGAATATATTTGTTCTGTGCTTCTCACATGGAGCCAAAACAACATGACAGAAAGAAGCATTGTTGAATGGGTACCCATTTCCCAATAGCAATAAAATGAAATTTTTTTTGGTTTTGTCTTTTAAAGTTGGGGCCTTTGTGCAACCCAAAGGTGAAGCACATTGCTAGTAATAGCGTGCAAGTTTACAAACTGCACAAGAAGTTGCCCATCTGATCAAAGTCCAAAACAAACTAGCATCTCTGGTCGCCGCAGTCGGTCCCCAATACCATTTATCTTCACTTGCTACTAGAAAGACAACAATATTATCCATTGGCACATGATCAGATGACTTTTGAAACCAGTACAGAAGGGCTCAACAAATCCTAGCTTGCTTGATGGGAAGAATTCATGTGGCAGGTTCCTCATACTTTCAAACAAAAGTAAGGCAGTGCCACATTACGACTTGTTGTCGATGTTTTCAAATGTTCAACTATAGTGTGACGTGCATAGTGAGGTTCCTTGGGTACAATAATTTAGTTCTTGACTTTGTGGGTTATGGGCCATCTCAGAAACAGGTGAGCGGTTTCAAAAGTTTGAACTGAAAGTGTTAGGGTTTTAAATACTATTCACAAGGAGAGAGATCATTTAAAGTGTAAAGAATCTCAATTTGAAATTTGAACCCATTTGCTTTCTTTTAGGGTTCTCAAGCCAAGCTAACTTACATTATAGAGATTTTATATAATGAAAATGAGATCTTTTAGGTTGAACATCATTTTTTGCATTTGTCTCGACTCTTGATTGTCGGTTGAAGAAAGGGTTGGCATATTTTGAAGTTCAACCCTAGCCTAGACTCCGTATGGAATGTCCCGAACATGGTTTTTGTATTCTTCCCCTTAGTATTGAAGTAAGCATTTGGGTATCTTTGATTCTCATACACTGTGGAGCTGCTATTCAGAAATCCATGGTCACTACAAATGGTAGACAAGTAAACAAAAATTACAACCATTCAAATCTCTTCAAGTGTGGAAATGTTCAGTGCTGCCATAGAGAGGAGAAAACAAGTTGGGCAAATTGGTCATTTACTATGACTCAATACCTGTTTCTTTCTTTGTAAATACACTAGTACCTTTACCATTTGTGTAGTAATTAAATTATTTTCAATAAAAGTCAATTTTTTTCAAAAATAGCTGCCCACAATGCCAGAAGTTTTAGAAACTCTGTTTCGACCTAGTGTATATGGTCATATGGTTTATTCCAGGTCTACATGGCCAGGTCTTTGAATGCGCTAGAATTTCAAGAAGTTTTTGTTGTTACCACGGGAGTGAAAAAAAGGAAATTTTTTTTTTGTCAAGAAGATGCCAGAATGGTAAAGCTAGACATGTAAGATTGCATGATGGGCTATTACTTAGCCTTGTGTCAATTAGGCTTGGCTCCAAGCTCCTCATCTCTTTAGCTTTATCCAATTAATAGATTATTCTGGGTGCTTGAGCCTTTTGTCATCTTCTCCAGTTTGGAAGGGACTAAATATAACCAATGTCAGTGGTTATTTTTCTGAAATTTATGTTGTAGCCAAAGTTGCCATCATCCATAAGAAGTTTGAGCCAAGTTTTGGCCATAAACTAGATATGAAAGTCAAGAGAATTTAAGCATCCTTCTATATTTATGGCTACCTATAGGTTATAATCTATTTTCAAAAGCTAGTGACTGAAGTCTTTGAGCCCTTTTTCATAACATTTCCTTCAAGTAGGTTGAAATTAGATTTTACACGTTGACAAATTTGCCTGAGGAAAATAGTAACTGTAACCCAAGTTTCTTTTTACATTGGGACAAAATGGACAAACAGGAGTTAACAACTGCACTTCGGTACCCTAGTACCTTAGCAGCTTGGACAATAATTATATTAATTAAAAAAAAAATTGAAATTAATTTCAAAGAAAAGACATTTGCAAAGGTAAAGAGGGAATTTTTTGAAATTTTCATGAATATTTATGTTTGAGTCAAGGAATAACGAATTATTAGACAGACGTTTATTGAAGCTGCCCTGTCTTACAATACAATCTCAGTAGTTTTTACAAGCGTTGGGCAGGTGCCGGGTTTGGAGTCAGAACTCTAGCTAATAACAAACCGAACCAGAACTGGAATCAGAATTTGTATTTGTGAAGAACCAGACGGTGGAACTAGTTCTTGTTTCCAGTTATGTCTGAAACTGGAACTGGAATCAAATCTATTTTGACAACAATTTTTTGGAAAAAAGGATTAGAATGGGGGGCTAAACGGAGTTTAACCAGCAGTTAACTGTTGATTCCAAAATGGGTTACCGGAAACTAGGTCATATGTTAGAACAGAAACTAGAATCAAAACCAAAATTTACTTTTTTGAAAGACCAGACGTGGAATCATTCTAATTTAGGTTTTTAGAATGGGAGCCAGGAGGTTCTTTAGAGAAGTAAAGACAACTGCCCAACACTGGCTTTTGCTCCCTTGCTACTATCAGCTCAAGACAGTAAAGTTACTGGTGGACACTTAAGTGATCATACTTTTAAACCCATTTATCATATTGTGGGGCTGGATTCAGGGACTGCCCAAACACAAACACCAAGTCTAGTAAAAGAGGGAGAGCGCAAACTGCCTCATCAAGAGAGAGGAGCAAGCAGTCCATGCCTTATAGAATAAACTATTAGCCTACTTACGTAGTCGTATACGTGCAACTACTAGAACAACAAAGACCTCGATAACCTTAGACTTCTGACTCTATCCTCTGCAGCAATTTCTAGAGGACAGAAGTGCGCCGGTGGGTGCTGCTGGTTCATTAAACCCATGCTTAGGGATGCCCAGTATTGTCCTTTTATGCCAATTGGCGGTAACTTGGCCTCATCAGCTGATCGGAGAATTAAGAAGGTTTGTTCCCTAGACTTTTCAAATGGCAGTTTCGTAGTTTGACTTTCTTCCTAGTTTTGTCTAACTGTGCAAATTGCCCCGAGCTTCAAGTTAACAGTTCTACATCTACTGTGAAGTTAATTGGAATGTTTGCAAGTGGTTCCTTGATTCTTTTTATAACCTTGGGTTTCAGGTCTTTTGAAACGTTTCAAAATCACAGAACCCCCTCCCCCAAAGCTTCCCGGTTTGTAAAACACAAAATTCAGAGTAAAATAACTGTTGGGTTGTAACCAAAAAAGTGAGGGCAGTATAAGTTAGGATTATATTCAATGCATTCCGACATACTGCTGGTCAGTTGCAATACAGCAATTTCCAACAACTTCAGAGTGTGAGTTAAACATAATCTGCTCACAATCAGTTTCTAAGGTCCTAATCCTAAAATCTTATCAAGACTCTTACGCATTCACTCGGATCAAAACACTCCAGAGCTCCTCTCCTCTCAAGTAAGCTATTGTGATCTTTTGGTATGTTCCACGACAAACAAATGCCACAATTCAAACCCAAATGCCCATCTAACCCACAAAACTTTACTCATGAATGGTATTGAATAGAACTTGGCACTAACAAGCTAACACCCAAGATTAACAGCCAGATAATGATCAATCTTCAGGACCCAAAATTCCCTTCCTAAAAAATAGGTATTATGCTCAAAGTTCCCACTTACTTAGGTACTCAACCTTCCCAAAGTAAATCAGCCCACATATACCAAACATAGACAAGATGAATCATACCTAGATCAACCACATGATCCCCTAGAGCTTGTCATCATCTCTAGTTGAATGCTTCTATGACTCTATTGTATCTAAACTCTTGTTCACTTTTTCACATGCATAGCGGAAAATTTTTAAGAATGAGAGGTGGACAAAGTTGCATCCACACATAATGTGGGGATTCATTCCATCATTAAACACACACACACAACTCTTGAAAAACATCTATCAATTGCTACCAACCACAACACAACCACTCTTAGAAAAGAATGATTGGGTGCTTAGCTTTTTGATGATTTGCCTTTTATCTCCGTCTTCAACTCCTCTTGCTCCATCACCCAAGCAATTGCAACCACACAAGAAAAAAAACAAAACAGCAACCAAGCATATCCCAAAATCTTCACTTTTGAATCATTTCTACCATCCTTGAAACACTTCCACAAATCAAATCTAACTCCACTAAATGATAAAAAATAAATTACAAATTGGTTTCTAGTGCTTAGATGTTAACAAGTAATTTTTTTTTCACATTGTGAACCCCAAAAGATAGTCAAAAGTAAATATGGGCTACATATGTAACTACTCCCCAATACTTTTGATTCAATCCTTTAGTTATCACCTTTCAAAGTGTAGTATGGTATAGTTGAAAATCTCTTCTAGGTTAATTCCAAAGTTATTCATCCTTACCCTTGATCACACATATTCTACCTCCTTCATCTTCATCCAATGATCCATTCCCATCAAGACATTCCACAAACAAGAACGGTCCCTCCCAACTCGATTACAAAAACCTTTTGTTTCCAAACTTCTTGATGTTAGCATATGTAATTCCTTCAATGAATCCCATAAACATTTGCCTTCCTCTCTATAAAACATAATCTCATTTTTGTTTCACCTATGCCTAACCCATGTTCTCTATCACTACACCATGCATTCAAGCAATTAACATCACCTTCTCAATCATTTGTTTAGCCAAAACAATAGGATCATTATCCTCATCAAAACCTTTCACCAATGGATTTAGGAAATTGTCTTGGAATGTGACTTGTCAATATCATGTGTCGAAAAAATTGATGTTTGTTTGGATGCCATAGCAATATCCAAACAAGTTCCATGGTAAGTGGTTATCCCAATTAGGCACATATTGTTCAATAGTAGCAGCAGACAATATTGTCAACCCATGTTTTAAAGTCTTAACTAGTCTAATTGTGTAAAACCTATGGCACAATGTTTTAGTTCACTATTCCATAATGGCCTAGGTGTAATGGTATGACATTTTGTTATCAATTCACCACAATTGTTAGTTAACACATGTTTAGGAACTCCAAATCAACAAATTATCTCATCTTCAAAAAACTTTGCAATCATCTTTGCTTCATTTTCAACTATAGCCCTTGTAGCAACCCACTTAGAATAGTGGTTTATGTTAGCAATGATGTACTGATTCCCATTATTAGTTTCCAATAATGGACCAATTATGGGTAAGGCAATTTTATAGTTGATCCCAAATGGGGATGCTTTTGAGATCCTTAACATTCGACTTAATGTTGTTGGTTCTTTTCACCAATTGGCACAACTTACAAGAATGCACAATGGTTTTAACATCTTCAATTTTGTTATGCCAAAAATAACATTTGTTCACCTTTGCAAATGTATGCCCTTTTCCAAAGTGTCCAATTTCTTCATGTAAATCTATAATAATTTGCTTGTGTTCTTCAGGTTTCGAGACTACCAATTCTTTAAACATAAGTTTATCATGGTTCTAATGGTAGTGCAAATTTTTAAATCCTTTTCTTGATTATAATGTTGTCTTTTGTACTACAATCTGTAGGAATTTATCCCCCATTCAGAACCAACATAGTCTGACCATCATTCCAAATGTCCATGCTCGTAGCACAATCCCATTCACCATCCTTTTCTTCTTTAAAACTGTTCCAATCAACATTGTCAACATCAACAAGTGCATGTGCTTCATCAATCAATTGTAGATGCATCTAAGTGTCCCAAAGGTTTTTCATTCTTCTCTTGAAGAGCTAATCATCCTACTTATCTCCCACATTTTCTTCTTAGCCTTCCACCTACTCATCATCAATACCCCAAATCAATGCATAGCATTCACCTCCCATTAGGTGAAATTTCTTTTGGATAGGTGAAAGCCCTTTGCTTGCATATGTTACAACTTGTTCATTTTTTCTCGTTCTTTGCAATATAATAGCTCCCATTCCTTTGATTGACCAATCTACATCCAAATTTAAAAATTTAGTGAAATTTGGTTTGATCAGAGGTCTGAAATTTCAGAAGAAGAGATGAGAACCCATTGTATCATTGTAAAACATGGAACTTTAATGGAGTATAAGAGAAATATATTTTGATTTCTAGAAAAGTTTTGTTCCCATAGTCAGAGTTTGTTGTTTTGGTGTTTTAATCATACTTTCATTACTAGATTTAAATTTTGAAACTAGCTCTAAGTAGATCTAAATGAAGATACTTTGTTAGTATCAATTTTATTACATGTTAGTCCAGATTTTTTACCAAAATATAGGATTAGAGATTCTATATTTGCCCAATCCCAACTCCATCACTAATCTTGTTGCATCATCTAACTAGGATGGACCTTATCCTTTACCACTTGTGACATGTTAACCTTATTTAGTGGTAGTACCTATATGTTATTTCTAGGATCACGTTTGACATGAATTGTCCCTTTTCCAACATCAACAATAATGTTTATTTTGATCAAAAAATTCAATTTTAGAAGCAAGTCATAACTGTTAGTGTCAACAACCATGAATGTCGAAAAACATTATATCTTTCCAACCTTCATAGGTATCTCATTTATTCTCCCCAATGCTTGGGTAATTACACTTGAGGCAATTTTGTATGATTATGTACCAATGGCCAAGTGCATGATCCCTAGCTCACAAATAACCCCAGATGCCATGATTAACATGGAGGTTCCTCTTCAACCAAGCTTTCCATTAAATGGTTACTAATTTCCACAAGAAGATACAATGTCTTGCTTTGGTGACTTTTATTGCTACAAATCATGCAGATTGTTGGTGTTCCTTTAATTCTAATGATATTACTTGATTTCAAGTTCTCATCTCACTTCCTTTTTGCTATTTTTACCAAGATTTCTAGATATTCCAACTCCTTAGGAATGGAAATAATTTTTCAATAGGAGATAATGCAATCTTGCCATTGATGAAATGTGTGAATTTTTTTTGACCCAGATGAACCTTCCTTCATGGTTTCCATTGGAATTGCATATTTGGCATGTTAAAAAGCTATTGGTTCAAGTAGGACCTATTTTGAAAAAATATATTAATGACTCATTGAGAACATTGACTTGTTTCTCCGCCACCATTTCATTCATCATCCCATCTTCTTGTTCTTCCTAGGGCTCAAAAGGAGTTTCTCCCAATTATGTTGGCACTTGTTCCACTTCAAGTCCTACTACTAAACAAAAACTAGAAAAAAACCACAACCATTTGCAACTATATTCTAGTTGCAAAAGACATTTGATACTAAAAATTGTTTAGTTGAATTAGACAAGTTACATAAAACACTTGTTGCAAGTGTGGATGAAGTCAATGGTCAACAAAATATTTCACCATTTGTATATTATTGTATGTGATCCATATATTACCATAAAGACCAACAAGTTAAATAATGACACATGGCAACTGAAAAAGGTTTGAAAAAAATTATTTAAAAATAAATGGTGGATCCTCATCATATATTTTTAATTGTTTTAGATTGTGACACATGGCATAATACTAATATGCCACGTGGAATTTTTGAATTTTGGTCAAAATAAATTAAAATTAATATATAGGTGGGTAGGTGTGACTAGGTAGGTAGGTAAATGTTTAAATTTTTTTTTGGGTTTAACCTTTAGGGTTAAACTCTTTAAAAGTTTAAGTTCTTTTGATTAGCTCATCCCAATTGACATTTTTTTTAATGTGCAAGTGGAGGACAAAACCTTTTCATTATATAGTTCTCAAAATGGAAGTGGAGGACAAAACATATGGGATAAAAATTGAAGTTGCAATTTAGTTGCAAATTAAGTTGGAATTAAAAAATTTATCTCATATTTTTTGTCTTCTTTTTAAATTTTGTAAATTATATAGTTAAGTATATAAGTAGCTAATTAACCATCTAATAAGCTAAATAATAATTAATTAACCAATTCATTTAATTGTAGACTATTAATTCATAAATCATATATGCAAAAATAAATGATTGAAATAATAACTAATTAACTATTAATAAGATAAATAATTATTAGTAAATAATTATATAATAATCAATTAAGTAAATCATTTAGTTATAAACTATAAATTCATAATTCATCTATACAAAATTAAATGATTGAAATAATAACTAATTAAGCAAATTATTATTTATAACTATTTTTTAATAGGTTTTTAATTTAAAGATAAATAATTGAAATATTAACCAATTAATAACTAAGTAGTTTATCTTAGGTAGGTAAGTAACCTAGGTTTGATAGGTAGGTAAACACATAAGGAGATAAGTTGATAAATTAGGTTAGGTAGGTAAAAAAACATATATATGTAGGTAGGTAGTGAATTTATTTAAATAAAAACTAGGTACAACTTTATAAATACACCAATGGAAACATACCCCCATTATACCCTTAATAAAACTTAGCAAAAATACACATACTTTTCAAAAGTTTCCCAATACACCTATGTATACCACTAAAGGTTATTTTGACACCTTAGTAGTGTAAATAAGTTTGGTTCCATTTGCAACTATTGGGACATATGGGTGTGATCATGGATGAAAAAAATTATAATGTGTAAGTTGAAGAAGTCATTAGTTGCAAATATAGTTATAGCATAGTTGCAAGAATGGTCAAAGGTGCAAAATTGTTGCATAAACAATTAAAGTTAGTTGCAAATGACAATTAATTGCATGTAGTTGCAAATGCATTGTTTGCATTTTGGGGGATTTCTTCTAATGTACAGTGAACATTCCTTCCATGTTTGCATAGTCCTTAATCACACACAATTTTTTGATTTCAAGACAGAGTCAAAACAAAAACCTCTTTTTCTGTTTTACATCTTCCAATTTTCCCCTTGTAAACAACTTTTCCATCCTATCATAATAGGTAAGAACCCATTGCTTGGGTTCTTGTTTGATTGAATCCAATTTAGCTTGGATTTATTCCTCAAGTTCATTATTCCATATTCTAACAACATGGCTCCTTTCATGGTTTGCCAATCAATAGGAATAGTAGTTAGTTTTTTGAACCATTCCTTGGACTTACCCTTCAAATTGAGTATGCCAATTTTGAACAACTTTAGTTCATAAATGCTTTTCATTTCTATTGTAATCTCTAATCCTTCATTTCAATCATGAATGTTTTCAAACTCCCTGTACCCTAAAAAAATTCATCCATGCCCTTACAACTTATCATTTTGAAGTATCTTCTAGATTTCATAACAATATAAAATTTCCAACTCTATTGCATACAAACATCAAAAGAAGCTCCCTTTTGATCTAGAATTATAACAAAATCAATGCTTTCCAAATTTTCTTTGACCCACTTGTTTCCCTTATCTAAACTCTAACTTGACATTCTTAACATTGTCCTAGAATGTTCAACCCTAATAACTCTATCTCTTATTCTAAACATTTTTCCATATATTAGGTATATAGAACTTGATGTAATGTTGCTTTGTGACTACCATTATCGGAATTGAGATGTGTTTTAATCTAAGGCCATGCTTTCCATTTCAAATTTTGGAATTAAGAAATAAAATGGAGGGTTCAAGAATATTGTCTAGAATGGAGCTATTCAATGCACATTCATTGTTATCCTTAATAGAACTCATCATAGAACTTCAAGATCATTTTTTAAAATATAATTCAACATCTTCATTTGGATCATCATTAATCATTGTGTAGGATTCGATTGAAAGTTGTTATAATTTGTAATGCATCTTTTCTTCATGTTCAAAATTCAATAGCCATTTTCACTCATGATTTCTTCCCAACCTCCAAACCAAAGCCTTAGATTCAACTCTTGAGTGTTCAATTTAAACCACCTTTTTTTCAATAACAAACATCTTATATCTATTTGTGGGAAAAAAAACTTCATTCTATGATGGGGTGAGTAATTGTTGTAGGTAACCACAAATCCCTTACCTTTGGTACTACTTCAACCCTTTCATGCAATTCAATATTCAAAGGGTTGAATAAAGATTGCATAGAAACAATATCTATGTTGATGACAATTGATAGTTATCTAGCTTTGAGCTCCATCCCTAATTTTCAACCAAACATGAACTTTTGTATACGTTTTAGCATGAGACACATGTATAGTTAGATCCCTTACTCATGCTTTGTTTAGATTTAGTCTAATTATGCTAATTAAATCAAAACCTTGTAACCACATAATGATTGTTCTTTCTCTAAGTAGAATGTCAAATTTGGGGAATGAAAAGTCAAACTCATTTATAACTAATTGTCATGGATGCCAATGCCACGGAATTCATTCATTTGAATGTTCATCCATGATTTGTAATGAACTTGTGCCTAATTCATAATTTAGTTTCAGTTCACTTTCAATTAGTTTTGAATTAAGTTTTAATAATTGATTTCTAGCTCACTTTTAGTTTACTCTTAGTTCATTATTAATTAAGTGTTAATTCACTTCTAGTAAATTTTTAATGAACTTACAGTTCACTTTCAGTTAATTCTTAATTTATTTTTAATTCAATTCATTTTTAATTAACATTTATTTCATTTGTATTTCATTTCTAATTAATGCATAGTTCACACATGGTTACACATGGGCCACACATAGATGCACATGGGGCACATGTAGGTTGGAAGTTTATCGAAAAACTTCCATGAGCTAGGTGCCCAATAGGTATATTTAAAAGTAAAATTCCTCATTACTTTTAATATGTTCAACACTAGTTTTGGGTATGTTTTTTCATCATAACGTTGTTCTGTTTTTATTTCTTCTTTGCATTAAAATTTCATTGGATTTTTGTTTTACATGTGTTGTGTTCTTGTTTGTTTAGTTTCATGATTTGGATTTGGAAATAGGCCTGCCCTTCTTTTCATGTTGGTTTAAAAAATCTTGTAGATTTCGTTGTTTTCATGTTCATGACATCAATATCTCATCCTTATGTTGTGCTTTATTTAAATGTTCCTTCCTTATTTGTTCCATAGTAATGCCATTGGCATGCTTCTTTATCTATGCCATCAAAACCCAACATAATCCACAATTCTAATAAACAACTTTGGTTTATTAGAAAAAACTATTCTAATAGCAAAAAATGGGGCAATACAAGTAAGGAATATATTTAATGAAATTTGGCATATTGCTAATGAGTTGCACTACAACAAAGTTCCCACAACTTCAGAGTGTGAATTAAACATAATTTGTTCACAATCATTTCTAAGGTCCTAACCTTAAAATCCTACCAGGGCTCTTAGGCATTCATTTGGATTAGAACACTTTGGAGCTCCTTTCAAATAGGCTATCCTGATCTTTTGGTACATTTCCTTTGACAAATAGATGGTATAATTCAAGCCCAAATGCCCGTCTAACTTGCAAAACCTTATTCATGAATAATGTTGGATAGAACTTGGCACTAACAAGCTAATACCCAAGATTAATAGCTAAATTATGATCAATCTTCATGACCCATAATTCCCTTCACAAAAAATAGGTATTATGTTCAACACTCCCAATTACTAAGGTACTCAACCTCCCCACAATATATTAGCCCATGTATACTAAACATGAACAAGATGAATCATACCTAGACCAACCACATGATCCCCTAGAGCTTGTCATCATCTCTAGTTGAATGCTTCTATGACTCTATTATATTTAAACTCTTGTTCACCTTTTCACATGCGCATTGGAAAACTTTTAAGAATGAGAGGTGGACAAAGTTGCATCTACACATATGTGGGGATTCATCCCATCATAAACACACACACAACTCCTGAAAAACATTTACCAATTGCTACCAACCACAACACAACCACACTCTTAGAAAAGAAGAATAGGGTGTTCAGCTTTTTGATGATCTGCTTCCTATTTCTGTCTTCAACTCCTCTTGCTCCATCACCCAAGCAACTACAACCACACAAGAAAAAAAAACAAACAAACAACCAAGTAGATCCCAAAAATTAAGTCACACCATTCTTGTTACACCTCCACAAAACAAATCCAACTCCGTTAATGATGGAAGACAAATTACAGGTTGGTTTCTGGCGTTTAGATGTTGACTGACACTATAAACCCTAAAAGATAGCCAAAAGTAATTCTGAGCTATAGGGTTTCCTACAAAATTGGATGGTTCCAAGTAGGTTGTTTGATGGATGTTATGCTTTCTATCAAAGAAACTTGACCAGTGCAAGGTTTTTTTTGAGTGAAATTTTGCCAAATGGCAAATTTTATTTTCAAATTGGTGAGAATTTAGTGGTTTTTAGTCTCCAAATTTTGAAAAAAATCTATTTTAAAAGAAAAATGGTAGATTCTATCTCAAGTCGCAGTAGATAGCCAAAAATTTAGAAGGATGCCAGATTTTCTTTTTACTTTCATATTTTCTTATTGTCAAATCTGGCTAAATCATCTTATAGATGATTGCCACTTCAGTTACATCACAAAATTGGAAAAGAACGCTGGACCAGCGGTTCTCAAAAAATCAAAGAACCTAACCTGCTGCACATTCTTTCTTTGACAAAGATTAGAACCGCATGACACTGGTTAATCCATCGAGAGATCATGTGGCAACGTCATAAGTTCAATGAATTGAATAGATCTCATGTTTTTTACGCCTGGAGATGAGATATATGGCATCACAAAGTGTCACCAAAAGTATGATTCTGAAGTATGATCAAAATCTGTACAAGAAAAAGTAGTCCTGACTACAAATCTGGCTACTACTAAAGAAGGATAGAGCTTACAGACCTCAACTGTTGTCTTACTGGCAAGCAGATGACAAAAGTTGAACTCCACTTAACAAAACCTGGAGGTAAGAAAACAATTTCACTAGCCTACTTGTGTAAGATTTGCCATTAGGATTATGGCTTACAGGGCTGAGCAAGAGCCCCCATCCCGCCCCCCAAAACACCCATTATTATTGATTATTATTGTGTGCAGAAAAACCAACACCAGGTATAATTAATGTGTGGGTTGCCCAGCGTGCTACTGTAGTCACAGCAACAGTTTTGCCTTTTGCAGAATAGCTCACCAACTAGTTTCTGATCTGTTCTAGCTTCTGATCCTTTTTCCCATCCAAGGGGCAAATTGAATAAGAATAAGACTTCAGGCTTTTGAAAGAAACAAAAATGGGGACTAAACCCATTGCAATATACATGTTTTGCCTTTCTGAATGTTTGAGGAAGAAGATCTCTACTGCATTTTGTCTGCAGCAGCTGACAGTATCAGATTTTGTTTCCAAGATGGCATGTCCCCCTTTGGAAGCTTTGTGAATGTTGGTTTTGCTGGCCACAAAAGAAGAATTTCACAATAGCGCATTGCATCATGTCGGACAATTCTTTGCCCTGAAAATAGCCAATTAAACCATGAAGCTAGTGAAAAGAGACAACAAATATCACAAAGTTTGTGATATTTGTTGTTGGCCTCCAGTGTTTCCCAATTATCCCCAATAGTGACCACATAAAATCTGTCGGTTTGTTTGAACTTTGCCTTCAATTTCCCATGAGGAAAATGAGAGGAGAAAGCCCTTTAATTAAGTAGCCCACATAACGTTTTAGAACATCTCCACCCTCTATATAATATTCTGGATGAAGTACAACTATTAAATAGTGTAATACTATTTGGACTGTAGTGTTCAAATTTTCTAACCATGTTTAAAGCATCTCCAGTGGTGGTGCTGAGTATGTGACTTCGCAAAAATATTTTTCACATTCAAGTTTAGTTCTTTACTTTTTTCCAGTCCCACCCATAACTAAAAATGGGACTGCAACCTTTTTTTCCCCAATTTTTTAATGTAGCCCAGCTGATAATAATTGGAAAACAAATTAGTCAAATTTGGGTACATACCATATACGAACGTAAAAAAAAAAAAAAAATCCAATTTTTTTTTTATATTTTTTATTACTAATATAACTTTTAATTAAAATTTTTTTTTTTTGTTTTTATATTTTATTATT
>Ga0116229_10000747_pt1 | contig 46525 bp, 38 predicted proteins | sample S1TSphgellanicum_3_FD_87313 | JGI IMG/M metagenome (GOLD analysis project Ga0116229, IMG submission 87313) | Host-associated microbial communities from peat moss isolated from Minnesota, USA - S1T2_Fc - Sphagnum magellanicum MG | ecosystem: Host-associated > Plants > Peat moss > Unclassified... | reverse complement strand
CTCCAGAAACATCATTTAAAGACCTCAGCAAAGGGAATGACCAAGAAGATAATGACAGAGAAACTTGAAAGATCTCACTCACTTGAACAAAATCAATATGACTGGTTGTTGAGGAAAAATATACAGGTGAAAAGCGCCCATTGTTCACTCTGGTCTGCACACACAATGAAGTCATAAGAAACTCACAAATCTAGGTTCAAAATACCAATGTGATAAAAAAAAGCTCCCCTTCACTTGCTCATGATGGCATCAGATGTAAACACATACAAATACCATAATTGGGAGCAAGCACATTGGAAGAAAGCTTACTAGGCCTTTTTCAACAAAGACATCTTTGCAGAAACGAAGCACATACATTGAGTGATCCTGCAGAGAAATCAGCCAAAATGAATGTAATAAGTCATCAGCAGTTTCTACAAAGTCAGCAGGCAAACATAAAAACTAAGTAATTAGGACCAAAAATCAATAAACACCAACAAGCCTGACAAAATGAATAAGAGCAGATTGTTAGTAATTAATCTTTCTTACAAAGAGAAAACATGTATTTTGGTGGACAGAACAGGATATTGGCCAATTAGGTTGTAGGATTGAGAGGACATACATAAAATGCACCTGCTACTGTTTATGACTCACCAAGTCACACTGCTACTGCTATTGCTGACAGCAGCAACAGCTGTTGCTCTAGGCTTATGCAGCTGAATAACATCTAATAGCATCAGCATTCCAAGGACTTGTAGCAGCTACATACATGAGAATCATGGAGGTTCTTAGCAACAAATTATGGCTCAATAGAGGCTCAACTGCTGATATGGGTGTTTGCCAGAATGCGGTCTGGTTGTTTGGAGTACTCTACAATACTAGAGTATATAGAGAGCCCTACAAAGTAATGGAACTGGACATGCCCAGTAGGTCTGCATTTGGGGTTTACAAAATGTATACCTGGTCTTCATACCGGAATTCTCTCCCAATCGAGCTGGTCTGAAGATATCGGTTAAAGAGAACCAATTGCCTAAATGCCCTTCCCAAGTGTGGCTCCGTCACATGAAATTTGAAGACCACTTCATCCACTTATCCATTTACAAGCAATTTCCGGTAGACTATTGAGTGCGCCCATTCTCACATAATATAACTACACCTTGTGTGTCTAATGTACTGATCATCTAAAGGAATCTAAAAATGTTTTGAGGTCATGTATACTTTGTCCACAGGCCAAAGATTATACTTTCCAAACAACACTGGTAGAAAGGATACAAAGTCAAAGAGATAATTCTCTTTGTCCAGACTGTAACAATCAGACAATGGTGCCACAGCAGCAGCTACACTACATTCTGAGAATATTGCAAGTGCTGCACACATTAATTTGAATGTCAGTAAAAATAAGAAATGGGTACCTTCCAATATTAGAATCCCTACTCAGAGAACACATCTGAGGAGACTATTGCTATCACAATATCTGTTGGATATGACTATACAAGTTGCTGCAGCTGAGAACTTGACCAGAAATTTATCAAAGATGTTACTCATCTAGTATTGAAACATTTTGCAGCTACTACCCTTCTGCAAATCACATCTATGGTACAGTAGCAGTGTAGCACTGTCATGAGGTCAAGAAAACACTGACTGATAAGTAGAACACTCCACAGTGGAACGCTGCTGCAAAACATGGCAGAATTTGGATTCTGAAACTTCTCAGCCACTGTAGCAAATGCATATTCTTTACCCTCTCCAGACACAGCTTGAGAAAAGCATCCCTGATGTTGTATCTTGATCATTGAGCCACAAGCTCATCTCCATCCTGATCTCACTTGCTTCACAATTGCGAACCCTGTATCCAGAAACCAGCCCATCTAACTTTTTGCTGAAAAGCTCCCACTAGAAGGACAGATCTCAGCAATCCTAACCCTAAATCTCCTATTGTCCTTTGGAAAAACAGGTTTACGGGGATCCCAGTACAGAAAGGGAGCCCAAACCCTGATGAAGATCTTCATACCATGCAACTAGTTCTGACAAATAAAAACTTTTGAACTGCAATTGTAATCTCTGACGTGATCAACAGAGTTTTGGACTGATCGACATTGAAGGTTTGGGTTTTTGGGGCACGAATCTACCAAAACCCTAATCGAGAAGAACACGGCAAAATTCGAAACCCCAAAGATCATCAAATTCAGCAAAGAGTACGAGCTCTGGCTCAGATATGTTCAGATTCCAAAAAAGCCTACTGCACGTCGATTCTGTCCGAAAGACTTGACAAGCACGAGCTGCATCATCATCATCACCTTCTCATAACAGCAAACACTTGCAAAACCAAAATCTCACAAAGAGTTTTGCTAACCAACAAAAAACCAAATGAAAAAAAGGGGGCAAAAAAACAAGACGCGCAGATGGATGTATAGACACAATATCAGGAAATTCATTGAGCTTGCCAGGAATCCACAAACCTTTGGAATCGCCGCAACGTTTTCACCCTCACTCGCAGAAAAGAGCACAATAACGGTGCTCATACGCCGCACTCGATCGCTGAAACCTTGTGCTTCGTGGAGGTGGCCGTAACCCTACTCAGAGTCATCAAAAAAAGACCCAAAAAACCCTAGTGAAAGGGAGGGAGGTGGGGTGGGGAGTGGAAGAGTGTAAAGGAGCTAATTAGTGACATGGGCCGTTCCAGTTGCTGGACATAGGCCCTAACAAGAGCCAGCTCCAGCGGTGCTCAGTATGTGACCTCCCAGTTTAGTTTTATTTTTCTGTTTTCTCAACCCCACCCATAAAACTAAAATTGGAACTGCAAATAGGTGAGAGACTACTAATAGCAAACCACTTGGACCGATCATTATGTAGTAGAGGAAGTGGATTGTAGACAGTGGATTTTGTCAGGTATGCACACAAACCCAAGCAAAATCTTACAGCAGAATGGATTCTGTTCAGGTAAGATTGCCGGATTCTAGAGTGTCCGCAACCTGACAGATACCAATATCTACACCCCACTCTTCGGCGTTAAAGGCAGGGAACGCTGTTGGGATGATGCAGTCTACAAGGGGAACGTTGCAGAATGCGCCAGCCACAAGATCAGTAAGATCGGCCGATCGTGAGCACAGGAGGATGGTTCTCACACCTACTCCTTTAAGAGTGAGAAGGATCTTACACCTACTTACAATGTGTAACATCCCTGCCTGTCCTGAGGAGTCATGCCTAATTTCCCTTCTATTTTCTAGGCGGGATATTCAATAGATATAATGTGCCCTCCAAATAGACACTACAAAAGTTCTTCAAGTGGGTTTGAGTTGAAAAAATTTTGCTCATCTGGGACCCCACAAGAGTTAAGTTAATGTGGTCTGTCACTGTGTGAGGTCACAATGAGGAAAATTAGGGGGGCAAAGGTCTCATTTCTTGGCCAGAGTGAACCAACAGCCTACTACCATGAGGGATGGATGGTGCATGGACAAGATACACTTTTCCATTGGGTTACTCTTATCTAGCCAACCCAGAGCCGTTAGATCAGTTTCTATCTTTACTACCTACCTAACTACCAACTTACTACTAGCCTTTACCAATGTACTAACCATCTACATGCATCTACTTACATAGTAGGGACTAGGGTTGGGCACTTATTTTAAAAATCTCACCTTTTGTTTCTCAGGTTATTTATCCAGATGCTTGTTATTATAACCTTCAAAGGTGAGAATATAAACAATTTTTCACTCCGATTATTTATACCAATGCTTATTATTATAACCTTTGAAAGTGGGAAAATAAACAACTTGTCACTCCAGTTATTTATACAGTTGCTTGTTATTATAACCTATGGTGGTGCCATAAAATAAACAACTCCATACAAAGATTATCTCCCAATTCCATTTATTTTTTTCCCCCAAGTTGTTTCATTTTGGATGATATCAAGATCTTGGATTAAATATATCATGTAGTGATACAACATGTTGATTCTTTGACATAACTTGATTGAAGCTAAAGAATTGAAGATCCTTGTACAAAACCTCAGGATTCAATTAAAAAACAATATTGAAATATCTTGAAATCAAACGTGAAATTTCAACATTGCAATATTCAACATCAACACTTAACTCATCCTTATGATATTTTTCACCTCTCAAGATGAATTTCTAACATGATTTTTCATGGCACTTGATGTCAACATTTGATATTGACAACAATCCAAGTCAAACCCCAACGATCCCAAGAAACCAACCAACCATAAATAAATATATATATATATATATATATATGTATGTATGTATTATTCATCCATAGAGCCTCAACAACACCATAATTTCAAAACAAATTAGATGTTCCAAGAGTGGAGCAATGTGATTTATCATTGATACAAAGATGACCAACTACAAAAATGAATCAAAACACATTCACAAGATGTAAGTTGTTGAAAATTTTAAATAGGGGGTTTCATTTTTAAATGTTATCAACATGGGAGCAATTGAACTTATCATTGGTGCAACAATGACAATTAAAGGACTCCTAACATAATCAACATATGTTTCTCCTTCATTCTAACTTATTGTGTGGTTTAACCATATAAGGAGTCTTTAGGTGCATTAATTTGCACATTATCAAGTCTTGAATAAAGGGACAATCAACCAACTTATAAACATTAAAATAGTTTATATGTTGATAATCAACTTACAATCAATAGCTTATAAACATTTTAGGGATGTGAAAGTTGAAGAAAACATAAACAACAATGCAATTACATGAAGATTTTTAAGTTGTTTTCAAAACTTGGAAAGCATGATAAAGAAAATCTTAAAACCTAGAAAGCATGGTTTAGAGGTGATAATTTTTCATAGCCAACTTCATATATGGGTGCACCACAAGATCTTTTGGATTTCCGTCAATCTTTTACATTTCTTGTTCAAAGTGCACCTTTGACAACCTACTTACAAAATAATTGGCCAATTTTTAGTCAAAAGAATTGGCTTGTTCAAATTTTGAATTTGTGAATGATAATGTTACAAAATGTTGGTATTGGGGGGCAAACTTGGGTAAGAATTTTTTTTAAAGTACATTTTGTATTATTTTCAATGCAATTTTTTTTCATTTCATTTAGTGTTTTAAAAAACACATAAAATAGATTTTTGACACTAGATTTTTAACATAATTCTTGTTACCTTTCAAAAGAAATTTTTTTTTAACAATTTTATTTTATTTTTCACACATTTACGCTCATTTGAATGAAAAATCTTATCCAAAATCTTTTTGTGAAATCACATGAATATAGAATTGAAATGGTACAATCAATTCATATTCAATATATGGTTAAATGCTTCATCAAGTTTGACGATCATTTGAATGGTTTTTGAAATATATTTTCATTTTGCAATATATTTTTATTAATATTATATCCTCACATATATTCTCTTTAACCATTTAATGTCAAACAAAAATCATAGTTATTTTTGACAATTTTAATTCTTAAGTTTTGAACTACTTTATTATGAGTACAATTTATGAAAATCCCTTTAATATTCACTTGATGGAAGTTCAAACACACATAAGTCTAACAAGCAATATTTGTGACAAGAGTATTTTGTTTACTATAATGTGTTTTCACTTGCATATCAATAAGAAAGATTTTTTTTCAATTTTAATTTGGTTTCCAACAATTTTTTAATGAAATAGAAAGGCCATAAAGGGAATGTTGTTACATTTGATATTCCCATGTCAAAGGTTCCTTGCACCTTTTTAGGTATATTAAAAAATGTCCACTACAACAAAAACATGTTTATTTCACTCCCCTTATCAAGTTTAATGTGGCATTGTGCCTAAATAATGTTACTTGTTTGATTATGTGGTAGTCCATTTGTGATGGTGATGTATCACCATGTAGAATTTTAGTGATTAAAAAGTGATGCTTCAATTGAGTTTAATGTAACATTGTGACTAAATAATGCTACTTGTTTAATTATGTGGCAATCCTTTATATGTGATGCCTTCAATGTTTTAATTTCAATCCAAATTGTATGACAAATTTGTAAATAGTCATATATATCTAAGAGCTTAAAGAGTGTCAATTAATGATCAATTTTTGGTTGTAATTTTGATAACGATTAAATTTTTTTGAAAAATTTAGTCAAACTAAGCATTGCAAAGAATATTGATAACAAAAACATCAATGAAAATGAACCTTGAACCTTGCATATAATGTTGAAATTCTAAAATTCAATGTTTGTAATCCCAACACATCTAAACCAAACATATGTCTAGGTGGAAAAATCACAAACATTTTGAACAACTTAGGGTAATGGCACACTAGGGTGTACCAAAAATGACAATTGCTAGTCCATAAAAATAATCCTTATTGGATTTTTTATTCAAAAAGTGCATTAAATTTTTAAAATCAGCCATTGGATGTTATTAGGTCGGGATTTATCTTGGCTGCTAGTTCCTACATGTAATTCTATACTTGGTGAAATTTTCAAATTTCAATCATCACATGTGTTTTTCATGTAAAGGTCAAGGTTTGGAGCTTGCATTCAAATCAATGAAAAAAAACATGATTGGTTTTGCCTCGTTGGAACTTGGAAGTAACAAATCATTGTTTGTACATATTATCCCTGTAGAATTTTAAATTTGTAGTGATGGCACAACCATTTGGCATCTAGTGGTAGTAGTAAGTCTATTTATTTAAGGAAGGTAAAACTTGAACATGATGTTGGCAATTCACGAGGTGACAAAACAAGTATGGTCACACCTTTGTATGTGACTGTTCCAAAACTAGGCAATGGAGGTCCTATTTTTTGTAAGGAATTTACTGAGTGATATAAACTTTATGTAGAGGGTTTAAGTCCCAAACATGTCAAAATACCAAAAGACCTAACAGTCTAGAAGAGATCCACAAGTATTTTGGACCCATCCAAAACAAAAATGGCTACAATTATGTGTTTAATGAAGATCTTGAACTAATTGCAAAAGTGAAGCACTTGTGGATGGTTGTCCATCAAAAGCCTTACGTTCCTACTTCTAGGATGATCTCTTTAAGCATGGTCAAAAGGATGGTCATGGAATTGAAGAGGAAAAAAATGAATCGGGCAATGTATGTTGAATGGACTAACATAGAACAGTAGCGCCAAAAGGGTTCTATGATCGAGATAGTGAATGAAAATGAAGCAGACACAAAGCTTAATGATGAAGGAAACTTGGTTTGTAATGGGAGTTGCATGACTGTTGTGCTTAAAGAGGTTGCACAATATGTAGAATTTACTAAAAAGTTGTTGTCAGAGGTCAAGGAAAAGGAAGGCCTAAATAAGTAGAACTAGGGAAAACATCTTGCTCGAAAGCATAATTGCTTGAAGTATGATGGAAGATTGTGACAACAATTTGGTGGAAGCAAAGGAACAACTAGTAGGGGGGATGATGGAGTTGGAGAAATTCGATGACCCTAAAGTTTCCAATGTCATCAACATCAAGGTGAAGTCGCAACAAGATATTGTCGATGTTTTTGAACACTTTGCAAAAGTAGGAAAGGCGGAGATCAACAAAGTATGTAAGGATTGTGAGTGTATAGGTAGTAGGTTAGGTGATTTAGAGAAGGAGGCGAGTTTTTGCAAACGAAATCGCAATGTTGTAAAGCAATTTCTTGGTCAATTGTAGAAAAAACCAAGTCGTCATAGCATTAGCGTGATGCCATTACCTTCACCTCTTGTTGAACATGATGATTTAGGGTTTAGTGAATTTTTTATGATTAGGCATTGCCCATTTTGTGGTTTGGGATTCACACCTATGTGGGTAGGGAAATTGGCATCTTGCAAACACATGTATCATTGGTGTGCTATTATGCATTTTAGTAGCTCATCCAAGTGCATCCACTAGGTTGTGAGGAGGAAATGCACAATGCTTGGTGGAGCTTTGTTGGGATTATAAAACTTGGCACTTTGGTTGTTTCAGAACCGAAATTGAAAGCACCAAGGCCAAAGCTACTACCCAAGCATTACATGATAACTTTTTTAAAGGTACAATTTCTTATTCTTAACCACTTGAAAGTTGATTTCAACAACTTTGCACTTGAATTAAACTAATTTAGGGTTGTCTATTCTTGTTTAGATTAAAAGTTTGTGGAATTAGTAGGTCAATAAAAGTTGTGAATCTTGCTTTGCAAATTTGTATGGAAATGTGTAATTTGAATCTTGAATTATCCTTGAATCCATGTCTAAAAGGTCTTTCAAGTTCAGATTTCTCATAAATTTTTCATTTTTTTTCCACTGTTAGTGTTTGGGTTGTATTGGGTGGGTTTTGTATCCATGGAATTACATTACAGTTAATGGACATGTTCTCAAGTTTCCACAATCATCCATAGTTGGTGTTTAGGTTACAATGGTTGGGTTTTATATGGACATAAAGTTCCATCTAAATCAATGTGTGAATCTTCAATTGTCCATAATCATAATTTGTCGATGTTAATCTTAATTAGTGGTTTTTGTGTCAATAAAAGTCCATCTAAGTTGGTGTATGACTACTTAGTTATCCATAGTTGTCCATTTTGAATGTTAAAGCTACACTTGGTGTCCACAAAATTCCATCTACATTGTTTTACGTGTCCAAATTTGTCCATGGCAAAAGTTACTACGATAAATGCAACAACTACAAAAGTCCATATAAATATATCTTTTCTACAAAAGAGTCCATGGACTTCCACATATTGTATTGCAAATGGCAGGTGGGACTAAAATTATCTATCAATATCCTTAACAGTCTATGTTATAATCTTCCATTTCCTTAATGTTAATAATAATCCATTGTTGGTCCTTAATATTCCTATATGTGGGTCATGAATTGTCTATAACACTTTATAATTTGTACATGTGTTTTCCAAGCCATAATAAATAAAAGATAGTCCAATTTTGTAACATGTTTTAACTACTTGTGTTTTTTTTGCATGGATTTGTTGTGTAGATTTGTTTTTAACAATTCAATTAGAATGGGCATCACAATCCTTATCAGAATACCAACTTGACATTATGAAAGCTTTCTTGAACAACACCAATCAAGGCATTAGCCCAAGCGTTGGCAACCTTCAGTTGTAAGCTACCAAAGTTGTTAAAGAACTTACAAAGATTTCAACTCCCAAGAAATCAAAGCTCTCTTCTCCAATTCAACACAAGTCCAAAGTAGTTGTTGTTACAAATGCAACAATCAAAAAAGAATTGAAACTATAGAACTAAGTCCTCCTATGCCTAATAATGATGAGGCAAGTGAAGAGGAAAGTTCTAAAAAAAATGAGACAAAACATGAGGAAGAGGAGGAAGAGGAGGAGGAGGAAGGGGAGGAAAAAGGGGGAGAATAAAATTGTGGTTTTCAAAAAACTTTTGCCAATTGCAAGAAAATGAAAGCAACTACCATGTCTAGTGGCAAGGCCAAGAAGAGGGCAAAAACCACATAGTCCTTGACAAAAAAGGGTAAGAAGAAGGCAAAACTTACCCAAAATGTTGCAATAAACACTTGAAATGCATCCACAAATAACACACGATAGTCTGGAGGCAAGACTAAAACTTGATGTAAATTTTTTTGTAGTTTATATGAAGGATTTTTTGACACTATACTAAAAGTATTTATTGTAGTATTCTATAAGTTTTTGCAATTTGTGAATCCTGCATGGACACATTGTTTGAAGGATGGCTAAATGAAATTAAGGAGGTAGTTGAATGCAAATGTAGCTTCTACCATGGACTAAACAATGTTGGAATGACCTTGGCTATGAATTTTATATTGTTTTTTTATTATTTAAATTCTTAGGAACTTGCATATGTCCCTCTTGTTTATTGTTTTCCTGCCCATGTTCAAATTACTTTGTTGTGACAATATGTTCCCGTAAGATCTAATGTGCTATTACATGCAAGAATGCAAATGACTATCTATATCCAATTGCGGTGTCAGCAGGAAATTACTAGGAAGTTACTGGAATTTTTGTGATAAGGAATAACCATTCTATAATCCTTGTTAATTGAATAGGGAACTTTGGCTATGTAGTGCCATCGATTTATTGTTATATGTTTGCAATATGAACTAAATTTTGTTAATTTTGTGTGATGCATGTGCAAGTGGTTTAATTTGGCAAGTTCAATGTCTTTAATTATAGTGTTCGAATGTTTTTGAAAAAAAAAAAAAACCCTAATTGTATTTTGTTAACTACTATTGGCATTGAAACTTTAAATGTTATGAAAATAAGTCTTGTTCATACAATAATTTCATGAGACCTACAATGTAAACTGATTCTTTCTATGCATGTGGTAAAGTTGGCACTCAAGGAATCTTCAGCAGTAGTTCGAGTGTTCTAAAGTAGTCGGTACAAAGAATGATCATGTATTAGTAGATTTCATAACTTAATTATATCAACATAAACTTGATGGGTCACTTGATTATACAACCTTTGTAATGGAGGCCATAATGAATGTAATTTGGATGAGATCACCATGTTTTTTTGTTTTATATTTGTTGAACTAGATCACACTATTTGGTGAGCACTATTGATTTTCCTCATAGAAACAAGTTCACCAAATATGGCATGTGAATAATGTATAAGATATAATATTTGGTTTATGGGTGTTTTTATTCATTATTTGGTTTATGTATATTTATAAGTATATTTGATTATGATCATTCCTTTAACTCAAGTTTAATTTTGTCTCTAGAAATAAAAAAATGTACCTATTGGAAATGGTCAAGGCAGATGCCCACAATCATGCAACTAGTAATATGGAAGTTTGTTAAATAAATGTTTGTTTTTCAGTGATACAAGTTCTATTTTGAGGGGAGAACGAGAGCCAACGTATTTTCAAACCTTCATGTGTAATCCAAAATTTATTATGGATCTATCTGTCCTAAAAGTAAAATTGTCATCATTTCTTCTAAGGTGTATAGAAAGTACTTGGCATGGGGTTAGAGATGGAGCATCTATGGGATGGAGCCCCTAAAATTAGTAGAGAGTCTCCAAGTTTAGTGATACAAATTAAACTTTTTACATGAATCATGGGGCTTGTGGGCGTTGTTTTTGTTGTAGTTATAAAGGAGAAAAACTAGCTAACAAGATACTGAAATAGAACCAATGAGGATCTAGAAAAAACTATCAAGGAGCAAACTAAGGAGCTTGTTGAGGCCAATGAAAAACTACAGGTGTCGCAAAAAAGTGCAAAGCATGCCAACCATGCAAAATTGAAATTTCTTGCCAACATGACTTATGAAATTAGGTCTCTTATTTATTACCTTTGAATTGAACTAACTTCACATAAGGGAAACATCTCTCTTACATCCTTTTTTAAATTTTGTAGTCATAATCCCAGTTGGTGACCTTAAAATCCATATCTGTTAGTTTTCAGTGTGCTTGCATGTGAATGTGAATGTAAAGGTATGGAATTTTCCCTAAGATCTAGGAGGTTTAGGTGATCAAAATGTTCAATTCTTTGGTAGTTCTAGAGACTTGGGAGATGATTCAAGATGTGGGAGCTATAAGTTTAATGTACCAATTTTCTATAAGAGCGCTCAAATGTCCATACATGTCCATCAAATTCCATCTAACATAATGTAAAAGTTATTGATTGTTGTGTTTAGGTTACCTAAATAATGAGTAATGTGTCCATAACATTCTAGACTAAAGATTATTTACAATGTGTAATGTATTGTTGTAACTTGCATTTCATTTTAGTTCATACAAAGTGTGAGATGATAAGATTAAATAAATGAATAAGTTTGATTACAAAGTGACCTTAAATAGCTCACATGCAATGTCACTGTTAATTAGAAATTTTTATCAGACCTAATTCTAAACAACTAGACATCTTTGTCTACTAAAACAATTAGATTTTATACAAATCTCAATTTTTTGTAAACACCTTCAAGTCTCCAACTATTTCCATACGATTCCATCTAACACATTGTCCATAGACAACACTTGGCTAGGGTAGATAAGTTGCTTTTAATGAGTTCTATGCCCATATTGTTTTCAATGTGTACATTTGTACTACTGTAATCTGCATTAAGAAACTTGAAAACGAATTTTAAACTCATGTGCAATGTCAAATTACTAAATGAAAAAAAATCCAGCTTAGTGGACTGAAGTTTTACCTTACATGCAGAAAGAAATTCGTTGATGTACATGTACTAGAATTCTGCCATTCACATCAAATGAGTCAATATGAAGATTTTGAATTCGTCTTCAATGTCAAATTAACTCAAACGAAAGTCATTAGAATGGATACAGTCCAACCTGACCTAAAACAATTGATTTTGAAAAAAAAAAGTCATGCACCAAAATTATGCACCAAAATTATGCCAAACACATTAAAATTTTTGAAGACACATTTTGAGCTCATATGCAATGTCAAATTAAATGAAGAAAAAATCCAAAAGAATGGATTGAAGTTTTACATTACAAGCAAAAAAAATCAAGGTGTGTACTCGAATTTTACTAGCTAACACATCAAAAGAATTAAAAAGACAAAACTTTAAACTTTGTTAACCACATCAAAAAGGCTCAAAAGACAAATTTAGAATTCATTTACAATGTTAGACTAAATCAAGTTTCTTGGTTTGTTTTGTGACGTGGATTTTGTTAATCCATACGTTCTAACATAATTTGAGCTGCCTTTTTGTGGATATTTGAAATCAGAATTTGAGCTGCTTTAGTGTCAAATTCTTGACATTTAGAATTGCCAATTTATAAAATAAGGCTTGGGGGAACTTTAGGCTTAGCTTGATCAAACACTTAAAGACAAAAACCAAGTAGAATGGATTACTCTAAAAATTTACCTCTGGAAAAAAAGAAGGATTATCAAAACTCCAGTTGGAGTTTAGATGGAATGGCTTCCATTGTCCAAAAATTGAAAGCACCTCCTTAATACATTAGATTCCCCAAATTGTGATTGCAAATAAAAATTCCCAATTATTCTTCTCAAAATTTTCCAACATGTCCCAAAATGCCCCCTTCTGTCCACTTACAAAACAATTTTTAATTCAAAAGTGAATTGAACCCCATCTACCACACCCTTTGTTGTTCTTGAATTTCTTATCTACGCATACAATTCACATTTAATCAAATCAAATGTATCACATCAATTAGATTACAACATATTTGACATGTCAATCATCCACTTCTAAAGATGCAATAACTTCATTAATGCCTTGTAAAATATCTTCTGGTAATTCATACACAACATCATTACCATTGATTCGGTGATTCCTAGGGGGCATCAAGAACTTCACTGCCCTTACCAAATGTGAATATGCATAAACAACATGTGAATATTTTGATAACACATAGGAGGAATCACTATTTCCCCATTTCTGATAATAAAAACCTGCTACAACATCATCATCAACATCAAAACTTGTCCTCCAATTATCTATAAATGATTCTTTTACTTTGTGAAGTGCCTTGGTACACAAAATCAAGTAGAAAACCACACCTTCTAGATTACCATCCTCAACATTAATAGCCAAGTTGTCACCAATTTCTAGGACATTAGCCAATTCATCACCAGCAAAATCCAATTTAATGTTGATGAATTAGGTATATTTGTACATTCCAAAAAAAACAAACAACATATATTGCCTATTGTTTAATCCAGATTGCCAATCTCCATCCCAACCTTCGTACATGGCTTCTCACAGAAATTGTGTATCTTGTTTAGTTGTAACTATTTTGCCAACCACCAGCCTATCCATTGACATTAGTACATTTAGTCTAATGATTATCCAAACAAAATTCACAAAAACATAGGCTAGATCTTTGACAAATAATTGAATGAGGTTGTTTCTATTCATAGAATAGATTGAATGGATCTTCATTGTGCCTTTGATAGGATCACAACAGTACAAAGGAGATACCCTATCCATATCTCCAACTTGAACATGCCAAAAAAATTTGGTTAGTGGTTTTTGTAAACCAAAGTATGATGATTCAAGCCTATTTGACAAACGTTCACGTAAGATTGCAACCACTTCTTCAACATTTTGTAATTTCACACCATTAGGCTTGAATTGTTCTCTTCGAAAGAACCTCTTGATGATACCCCCAACCCCATCATGGGGACCTTTCCCATGACCACTCCCAAAAAAACTCTAACACTTGCAACCCATGGTCATGTTTGGATACTTCGACACAAATACCATGGTTTGCTACTCTTAAACTAAGATGCGCAGCCATCATTCCACACCCAATGCAGTGCATATCCATGGTCCACCATGTATTGTCAATGCAATTTGAAACAATGTTAAACAAACTCAGAATCATGTCTCTTATCATCAAAAATGTAAAAATGATATTTCGTAAGGATCCATGAATCTTCATCATATGGATCTAGGGTAAGATTCCAATGGAAACAAATGTGTATTAATATTGAAATTTGATACATATGCCAATGCATACTTTGAATTTCATTTTGCACCTCAAATCCATAATTTTTAACAAAATCTACTATAGAAACCACAATATTAGTTGGAAAGGATTTGATGTAATGTTTAAAATGTTTATCTTGCCACCTTGCTATAAAGTTATGCTTTATAAAATGCTGCAACTTTGGTTTCATATAATCAACAAATTCAGCAAATGATATAGTTTTATAAACAAAGGTTAGCTTCTTTAGTGGGCTATCATACCTTGCCATGGTGGTTTCAAGATCATAATGCCTCCATTGTACCATATCAAAATTAGATCCAATAATTTCCTTGGGACAAAGTGGCAAAATGTGTACCGCACATCTAAAGTAGTCCCCAAATAAACATTTACACTTGTGCCACTCATCAAATTCTCCTTTTGGGCACACCATTGCTTCCTAGAATTGAGTGATGCCCTTATATAAGTTATAGGAAGCTTTGCAAGGTTGGCCATCAAGACCACAAACATCATAAGAACATTCGCACATTTGGTTTCAAAGGACAATGTTGTTGGTCCTCATCAAATTTAGGGCAACCCTCAATTATTCCAATTCGGTTTGGTATATACAACAACATGTGTTCCTATCCTTCAATGGCCTGACCAAAAATGGTTTCAACAATTCAAATAACCTTTGCCCAATATGAATTCTAGGATATGTTGCCTGGAATCTTAGAAAAAAATCATTCTGCACATGATGATGCATAGAACAATGGTTTAATACATTCGTGCATGTCATGTTAACAACTCTTGTTACTTATACACCACTGCATATAATGGTCCACATATACAATATATGCAAATGCCAATAGAATCCATTCATGTGAACAAATAAACCAAGTAGATTTCATCCAACAAACAAATTAATTAAGTACATCAAAATTTGGGTAGAATCCATTTAAGCGCAAAATAATATATTAAGGTGAAAACATGAAAAAAAAAGCCAGTTGTGCCAAAATTAAAGTCATTTCCAAGGACTGCATTTTTCACATGGCAGTTTCTATTGGTTTATATTAAATTATTCACATAAAGTTTTTAATTGAATATCAATTTGAGGCCAAATATGACATATAACATGATAAAAATTCAAATTTTTTGCATCAAGCCTTACATTATAATCAAATCTATAATTTTATTTTGAACCATGATTACAAATTCAAAACTATAATAATGTAAAAGGACATTCAAGTATTAAAATCTAAAACGGTATTTTATTTTTATTTTTTGAATGTTTTGAACACTTGGATCCTTTCTTGTGGAATATATTAAAGTTCACAAAAAAAATTTGAAACAATTTGGTGAACATTTGATAAGGGAAAAAAACTTTTGATAAAAAAACCACCTATCCACATGTTTTTCTTAATTGCTTTAAACATATAAAAAGACTCTTGAAACATGGTGAATTTTCATGAAAATTTGTAGTTGCAACTTTGAAAGTATAAAAATTTATTTCATATATATATATATATATAGTGTTTTCATGGTGATTTTCAAATTTTCAAAAAATAGTTTTTAAAGACTGTCCACACACTGCCTAATTTTTTTTTTCTTGCTTTCACCCATTAAACTCCTAACAAACTTTGTTTATAAATAAATGAGGACATAGGACTTTAAGTAGACTCCATCCATAAATAAATGAGTACATAAGATTCTAAGCAAACTTCATCCATAAACAAATATGTGCATCAAGCTTCCAACAGACTCCATCCATAAGTAAATATGTGCATTAGGCTTCCAACAAACTCCATCATATGCAAATATGTGCATCAAGCTTCCAACAAACTCCATCCATAAGCAAATAAAATACATAAAACCCAAATAGACTCCATACACCAATAAATAAACACATTAAACTCCAGTTAAACTCCATCCATAAATAAATAAATACATTAGATTCCAATTACACTCCATCCACAAACAAATAAGTATAATAGACTCCATTTAGTCTCCATCAATGAACATATGAGTACATTTCAAGTCAAGTAGAATCCATACACCAATAAATAAGCACATTAGACTCCATTCAAACTCCATCAATGAACATATGAATACATGTCAAGTGAAGTAGAATCCATGTGCCAATAAATAAGCGCATTGGATTCTAGTAGGGCTCCATCCACAAGTAAAATATGGACTTGACAATTGAACATTATATATATATATATATATATATATATATAAGGTTCATTTGTGTTTTTCATTTTTGTATTTTTAGTGATGTCCTCCCAAGCTTGTCAAATAGTGTTGATCATAAATAGCCTAACTTTTGTAGTAGTGGAAATCTTAGAAACCGAGGGCATGCTCCTTGAGCTCCACAATGAAGAGAACAACTAGGGTGATAGTTTGGGGATGATTAGGATGAAATGTTTAATAGGTTCTTCTAGTTTATCTAACTCCACAAACAAACAAAGAAAGTGTCAATATAGTTTTGAGTAAAAAATGATTTCATCATGGATTCACACAAACTCAATCACGGTTTCAAAGCATTATGGAGGCACTTCTCTCTTTATAAATTAACTATGGAGATGCCCATGTGGATCACATTGAAGCGACAAATTTTTTAATAATTTCAAAAGCAATCTCTAAAAAAGGCTTATAACTCCTCGGTAACATAATTGCTTGGGTCATGAAAAATCATTGCATTATAGCATTTATCAAGAACTTTCCAACATCATGTCAAGTTCTTGAATTAAACTTGATTTTCTCCTTTAATCACATTATGGATGGATAGAAATAATTTTGCATGTTGTGTTCTTGCTTTTCAAATTGTCATGACTATTGAAAAACTTCTCTATTTTTTGACATACAAGTGCATCACCTTGTTGTTGCCATTAAGATCCTTTTAACACTATAAAAATCACTCAAATTAGACATGATTTCATACCATTTTGACCCTAAATTGGCACAACAACTTCTGTTGGGCAAGGCTGCTGTGCGAATTGACTGGGGGCTTTTTGCACAACATTTGCAAGCTTTGGCTGCTAATTATGCATTGAGGACTTTGGAGATGGAGAGGGACTGAACATTGGAGGCCACCCTTGCAATTTGGTGCTTTAGTAAGGACAGACATTAGAAAGAAGACAGGAAGAAACGATTGGCAAAACGGAAGAAGGAAGATAAAGGAGCTTACTTAGGAAAAATGCAAAAGTGGGGATGGACAAATTGATTCGGGTAGAAAAGTTGTTAACCAGTAGTGTGAGAGAGCCTCTGGGGAGAGTAGGGGAAGGCCAGTAGGAGAGATAGAAATTTTCTTTTGTTGGCTCTATTGTCGTCTAAGGGATCCTGAGACTCTACACTTACATTTGTGTTGATCTGAACTAGACTTCCCATTCAGCAGTGATTGTTGAACTGTGTACTTCTCATTTTTTAGGTGAATGAGGCTAAGAGTTGAGGCATGTGAGTTATCACGATTGAATGATGGTGTTTCAATAGCTAATCACGAATTCGAGATTGTAATCTTGCTCACTCACATGTCTGTGAGAAGGAGGATTGGATGTTTGTTAATTAATCTTCCACTGATTCCAGTTTTCAGATCTTTGTGTTGGCTTTCCACCAATGAGGATGGGTGATATTGAGTCCAATTGAGCGGCAGAAATATAGGGGAGATAATTGTGAGGAGCTGTGAGTATGTGTGCTGCCTTTTGCAATTCCCTTGGCAGTACCCACTTCTTTTTTATTCAGAATATAGGACCCATAAGCATCCATTTCAAGGAGCAATTGAAATGAAGCAGCAGGTCAGATGTTTGTCACCTGCAAAGTTGGGATGAAAGAAGGTTCCTAGTGCAGAGAGAGAGAGAGAGAGAGAGAGAGAGAGAGAGAGAGAGTGCATGTGTGTGTGTGTGTGCACATGATTGGTTTATATGTTGTGCTCCTTAAGACAATTGTAGATAGCTATCTGGCAATAACAACAGGTTAATAATCCTCACACCTCGCCCTCCACCACTCCAAAAGCTTTCTTATTTTTAAGACAGTCTTAGAAATCCAGCAACATTGCTTCTGACATTCTCTACCAACCATAATGGTACTTGCACCTCCATATTGACATAAAATAATAATTTGAGTCAGAAAGTTGAAATTTTCAAACTTAGCTAACTAGTGTTGATTCCAATATTTTAGTGCTAAAGTTATCAACAGTCCAAAAGACCCTCTTTTTAAGCACTGCAGAAACAGAAGAATTGACTCCCATAGGCAGAATTGGAGGTCTGCCTACAATTTATGGGTGTGGTTATGGGGCACCTTAATCTAATGTTTTTGGAACAGTGGCAGGAATGAAAGCTGCAAGTCATCATATAATATTTGAAGCTTACAGGCTACACACCTCATCCCGAAGCATATGATGCATTCTGCTCCCAATCAAAGGTGCAAGATCTCTCACCCTGGACTAAGTGGAAGTTCCAAAGCTGCTGCTTAAGGGGTTGAGTGGGCAAATGAGCCCATGTGCAGCAGAATGTGGTTTGGCAGAACTGACACCACTGCAGAGGGAATCAGCAGGTCTGGAACAGTCTTGAGCACTTGATGATTCTACTACATATGGGGGCGAGGGGGCTTTGCAAGTTTTGTAACTATTGTTCCCTCTAGGATTCACCCATTGAGTGTGGGACATGTGAAGAAATACCTCTCATGAGGTCAATTGACAGCTTGAGACTGCTTGTCAATATGATGGATGTCCAATAAGTTAGGGCTTAGAGGTCTGGCTAGTGAGGGTTGTTGGTAGTCAAAAGCTAGGTCTTGAGAGATGAACAGACATGAATATGAAGTAGTTGTTTCTGTAATATCAAAGCAATCTGATGATACAGTGATCTAAAGTGACTCATGTTAATTAATTGTGGGTACCCCCAAAGTTTAATCCTTTTTTTCCTTTGTGAATGGGCATCATTGCTTGGCCCCATAACAAAAAAATGGAATGCCCAATGCAGCAGTGCCTGCATTCTGTTTTTTGGAAACTCTCTGGCCCCTCAGTTATAATCTTCGTTTCCCCCAAAATACTTGACCGGGCGCCCACTGGGTATTGCAAGAAAAAAACAAGACAAATAAATCAGAGCAGGTAAAGCCCAAGGTCCTGGGCTTTACTGGAATAAGGGCATGTATGAAGTGGAAACAAGGCCCGTGCTTTGCTCCAACTCCCACAGATTGTGGCCTTGGGCTTTACGAGAATAAGGGCACATGCAAGGCGAAAATTGAGCTCACACTCTGCTCCACATTGTGCAGGCCCTTATTCCAGTAAGGCTCGTTGGCCTCCAGCTTTTTACCCTACACAGAACTGCCAGAACCGAGAAAATTGAAATCAAGTTATACATACCTGACTATGTCAGCTAGTTAATGGACATCCATCACCACCCAACCCATACCTGCCAAGGATCCTCACACATTAAGCTACATAATTGGTAGTCAATTACTTGAAGAATTTTTACCTACATATGAAGACTGTTTGTTGGCCTTGACTGCCAAGGCAAGGATATTGTGTTTAGATTCATAATAGAGTATATAACAGCTTAAGGGATTTTGACGCCTAGGTAATAGGCTTGTTGTTATATGAGGATTTCTGAAAGACGATATTTTGGCTTGTGTTGAAACTTGAGATTAGTTATAGAATTATAATGTGTTCAAGGATTTGGGTTCCTTTTAGAGGATTTTTTGAAGACTAGATTTTTGCATGGTGAAGTATTTTTGAGTTTCTTCTTCTGCCTTAAGATACTTTATAATGTAAATGGCAAGACCACAGTGTGACACACCCCTTGTTATTTACCTATGCTGTCCACCAGGTGGAAAGAATTGGAGCTAGCTCACAACTCACAACCTCAATTATCAAAGGTGGACAGTGGGGGAACTGTAAATTGTACCTAGCTATGTGCAATAGTTTGCGAGTCAGGGACCCTCATAAACCCCCTCTGGGCTCTCTCTGGCTGGTCAGCTTCCATGCCTAACTAAGTATTTGGAACCACAAGTCATTCAGATCCATGTTTAGTTTGTGCCCATTTCACTGGTCAAGGACACATCCATATGCATAGTGGTTCAGGAAAAGCTTTCTGAACAATTCATGTAGTTGGGAAATCTATGTATTAACGAAGGTAGTTTGTTTGTTTGTTTGCTTGCCAAGTTGAGATCTCCCAAGCCGTTGGTGGCCTTGTTGCACACTTGGTAATGTTGGAAAGCCCTCAATGAGAGTATGGGTGCATTTTTAGAGTAGTGTTCTGCGTGTAAATATAAAACATGAGATATGTAAGTGTAAGATCATGTAAATTTATTTTATGCTATGTAAAATAATGTAAGTGTAAAATAAGTACATTTATATGGTTTATGTGATTGTGTAAAATATGATAAATGTAAAATAAATACATTTTATATGATTTTACATATTGTGTAAAACAATGTAAAAATATGATTTTTACTTGGGGAGGGATGGATTTCATAATGTTTTTGGTGATAGGCCAACCAAATGGCCCATTCTAATTTTTTATTTAAAAACCATCAAAACATGCACCCACAACTAATTAATATAGATTTATAAGAAGATATGATGTACAAGGATATATAATATATACACTTATATTTACATGCCTCAAAACATTGGCAAATTTTCACCAATTAGAAAAGTTCAAGATTTTAGAAGCAATAAAAACCAAGAAAAAATACTTATTCAAAATGAAGAAGCAGATATTTATGCAATGAACCCAGCCAAACAAAATAAAATTGAATGATGGTATGGAATCATAGGGTAAACCCAGTGACCAAAAGACAAACAATTACCAATAGAAAATATTCTGCATAAGATGATATTCAACATTTGTTTGTCAAATATTTTATTTACTTTAGAAAACAACGTTCAACAGTTTCAAATTTTATTTTTCAGAATTTCAATAGTTGAGAAATATGTATACAAAATACGCTTTGTGTTAATGCATTTGGAATAGTAACCCAATTATTTCAAATTTCAAAAAAATTCGACAAATGTCAATAAAATTTTCTCTTTTTTGGTCTACCCATTTTATGAATCATTTTGTGCTAAACATCAGTTGTAATCAGTGATCTCTTTTTTTCAAGGGAAAATTTGTCATTTTTTAGCTTTCTTCTTTTGAAATTGTCATATTTAGCTAATAGGTTCTAATGGTTTGCCAACATGTAATAGGATTCTTAGATTTTTTTTAAAAAATAGTTGTCTTGTATCCAAATTTGGCTAAATCCTCTTGTGGCTGATCTCCACTTTCGGAGCAACATGAAAAAATTGGGGGAAAAAAAAAAACACTGGTTGTAGGTTAGGTAATTATGTAAGGGACCAAGTGAGCCAAAGAAAAATAAATAATTTCGACTAATGTTTGGGAGCCCATAGGGTAAAAACTAAAAACATGGTGACCAAAATACAAAGGGCTGCAAATAGAGAATACGGTACCTATAAGACCAATGTTCAGCATTTATTTGTTGAACAAATTATTTATTTTAGAAAATGAGGTTTGGTAATTTTCAAATTTAATTTTTTAGAATTTCAACAGTTGAGGAATAAGTATGGCAAAATACATCTTGTGTTGTGCATTTGTAATAATAATCCCAATGGTTTTTATTTTTCGAAAATTTCCAAAAAAATATCAATAATTATTTATTTATTTATTTTCAGCTACACTTTTTGTGCTGAACATCAGTCATGGGTAGCCTAAAATAATTAATGTAAGGGACCCAATGAGCCAAAGAAAAACAAATAATTTGGACTAATAATGTTTGCGAGCCCGTAGGGTAAAAATTGAAGACCCAGTGACTAAAAGACAGAGGACTGCTAAAATGGAGAAATATACGGTGGGTAAAAGGATGCCTACAGCAGTGGGTGTCGGGAAAGAGGCTGCTGTTGCGCATTGCTCCTTTTGAAGCTGTTGTTGCTTCTGTTGATTGTTTGTTGCTGTTGCAGCAGCCACCAGCAGCACAACAACAACAACAACTCCTTCCCTCCAGGCTCTCACTGCCTCCAATCCTTCTTGATCTGAGCTCTTCTAGTCCTTGATGCTCAAGATTTGTATTTTTTAATCTACAATTGATCCGTGCAGCATGATCTGGGCCAAACAAGGACTTCAGTTGAATAGGATTCTTCCTTGTGGCATCAGCAGCACTCTGGAAGCTGGTTTGATCTTGAGTTGCAAGGTTGCAGATGATCGGTACTGAAATCTCTGCTGCAGCTGCTGGTAAGATATATTAGTTGTGCAGCTTTTGAGAGTATAATGTCCGATCTCTTCTATAATTTCTTTTTCTTTTTTTTCTTTTTTTTCCGTGCAGGAAAGGAAAATCGCCAAGCTCCAGCTCGTTGCAGTCGAAGCGAATATTAATTTCAGTCTTTGAGAAGTGAAACTAGTCTGATCAGTGCTTGAAGGTTCGAGATCTGCATCGTTTTGATGGGCAGTACGTGGCGAGAAATGCAGATCAGGCTATGGCGACAACGTTCGAGCTGCAGGCTGACGGATTCAGTCCCAGCTAGTGTATCGAGGTCGTATTGAGGAGATCGGAGTTGCATCCGACAAAGATGCCAGCACCACCTTGGGGAAGAAGTATGCTTCTTCGACGTAGAGCTCAAGACGAGGACCAAATTCTAGCTCAAGAAGAAACAGTAGTTCTTCCACCTCACGGTTGGATAGGACTACTGCTGTAGCAATAATTCTCGCTCGCAGCTGCTCTAGATCATTGTAGCTCACAAAATCGGAGCGATCCAAGAGGGAGATTTCGCCTTAGATTCAATCCATTGTTGCAGCTACCAACGTCAAGATCATCTCAGAGCTGAAGACAACCTGGACACTGAGACTTGCTGTCTCTCTAGTTTTGTTGGTTCTTCTACACGAGCAGCAGATCGAGGATTCTGAAGGAGACGGCGTCAAGCGTCTAGGAGCAAAGTTTTCTAGCAACCCATGACTGCCGATCGACGATCCTTGTTGCTGCTGGATTGTAGATCTTGATACCGTGATCACGAAGACTAGCATGATCATCATCATCATCTCATATTCAAGATGATCAGTTGGGGAGATCTGTACAGTGTGATGAGTGCAGTGGTGCCATTGTACGTAGCAATGCTACTGGCTTACGGATCAGTGAAATGGTGGGGGGTACTGTCGCCGCCGCAATGTGGAGGCATCAACAGGTTCGTTTCCATCTTCGCCGTGCCCTTGCTCTCTTTCCAATTCATCGCGGAGAACAATCCCTACACAATGAACTTCAGATTCATTGCAGCTGACGTAGTTTCGAAGCTGGCAGTCCTGTTGGTGCTAGCAATCTGGGTTCGCTTCTGGCGGAACGGGAAGCTGGAGTGGCTGATCACCATCTTCGTACTCACCACCATTCCCAACACCCTTGTCGTTGGAACTCCGCTGCTTGCGGCCATGTATGGTGAAGGTCCTGGCGACCTCACGGTTCAAGCTGTTGTTCTGCAATGCATCATATGGTATACTTTGTTGCTGCTGCTGTATGAATATCGAGCTGCACAGGTTCTGATAAGGGGAAAGTTTCCGGACACAGCAGCTTCGATCATCTCCTTCAAGGTCGACTCGGATGTGATGTCGCTGGACGGAAGAAGAGAACCAGTACTGACTGAGACTGAGATCGGAGACAACGGCAAACTGCATGTCAAAGTTCGAAGATCTGTGTCAACCGTGGGAGGAGGAGGAGGAGGAGGAGTACATATTGCAGCTGATCACTCGGCCTGCATGCAAATGAGCTCGGGAAGATCTCTGGGCCTGACATCACTAGCAGACACAATAGCAGCAGCAGCAGCTCGGCCCTCCAATCTGACAGGCGCTGAAATCTATTCTCTGCATTCCTCAGTCAATCTCACACCTCGTGATTCCAGTTTCAACCAGAACGATTTCTACAAGATGATGCAGCAGCAGCAGCAGGCGGGCAGATTCAGCCCTCCGGCTTATGATCATAATCGGCAGTCCAACGTCACAGCCACCTCCGATGTCTATTCCTTGCATGATTCTTCCCGAGGAATCACTCCTCGAACATCCAACTTCAATGAGGAAAGCTCTAAGGACTACTTGCAGTACTCATATCCAAAGCCTGGGGGTGCAGCAGCTGCTGCTGCTGCTGCTGTTCCCTGCAGCATCAACAACTACTCTCCGCAATTTACATCTTCTCAGATAACAAAGAGAATTATGGATCCTCCTCATTCTGCAAAAGCATCTGCATCACTAGTGAGCTCGTCTTCCTTGGTGGATGAGAATGCCAAAGAGCTTCACATGTTTGTTTGGAGTGCAAATGCATCTCCCATCTCAGAGTCTAGAGGAGGAGGAGGAGGAGGAGGAGGGCAGCTGCATGTGTTTGGTGGGTGTGAATTCAATACTCCTGATTATGCACAGGAATATGATGCAAAAGAAGTTCAAATGTTTGTTCACTCTCATCATCATGCACAATACCAAGCTCCACCCAATGCTACAGGTATGATGAGCTAGCTGCTTTCACTACAAGAGAATGTGGTTTTTCTCATACAAAAAAGCTTCAGCCCTGGCTCATGACACTTGTGTGAGGTAATCTTTGTGATTTCATCCATTACAATCCGGTTTTTTGGCAACCATCCACAGGAGGATCTAGCCAGATTTGAGTACTGGACAACAAGTAGGATAGTAAAAAAAATTGTAATCCTGCTGCTGTTTAGCAACCTGCAGAAGCAAGTGTTCCTAATCTGACAAACCCAGTCCAAAAACCCTGCACACATATATACAATGTATGGCACACTTGTGATAATTCAACTTGCCATTGTAATGTAATTTAGATGCCACAATAGACACCACATATTGTACATTGTAACATTTGGATGAAACCACAAAGTTTACCTCACACATGTGTCATGAGCCATAGCTCTTTGTATGAGAAAAATGACATTCTCTTGTAGAATTTCTTCATATCTACCTTGTGTGTGTGCACACAAATTCTCCACCTTGGAAATCCAAGATGATTGATTACTTTAGACAATCGCCTCCGAAAACTTGTTACGAAAGAACTTCAGTCGGGACAAGCTTTACTGTGACTTGACATGTGTAACACATATAGATGCAGGAACTGACTGTGGAAATTCTCTTAGTGCAGGTCCAAGAGAAGCAAGGCAGCAGCTTTATGAGGAGTACATTCATGATGACTTCAGTTTTGGGAACAGGCACAAATTCAGGGGTGAGGAGGATACAGACAAGTATGGTCCTCGGTTAGACAGCAATTTTAGGTCATCTTCAACTGCAGAATTGACACAAAAAGTTGAGGATGATGAATCAAAACGGTCAAACATGCCACCACCAACTGTGATGCTCAAGCTCATCTCAGTCATGACCTTCAGAAAGCTAATTCGCAATCCTAATACATATTCCAGCTTGATTGGGGTAGTCTGGTCCCTTATTTCCTACAGGTATGTGTAAATAAAATCCTGTTGCATAGCTAAGTTATGGAAATGTGGAAACTTCTGGAAGTGATTCAAGGCTTGACAGAACTCTAGTACATTTTGTTAGTTTCGATCCTGCTCTGATGCTGAGCTTTATTTATTGATGTGCAGATGGAATTTTCAGATGCCGCGCATACTCTACAATTCTGTGCACATCCTGTCTGATGCTGGTCTCGGAATGGCGATGTTCAGTCTTGGTATGGGAAGATCTCTCTTGCAATCTGATTGAATGGGCATTCTGTTCTTTCTTGACAAGGATTGGTAACAAAATTGCAGATGTGTTCCAGTTAAGGTCAATAAATTTGGCAATGAGATCAAAGACACATGAGGAGCAGTTTTAGAAGAGTTGGTAAGTTGGGATGACATATTGTGTGCTGATGATCCCTATGAAATTGATAGCACAAATGATGTGCTCAACTAGAGTTCAATGGGTTTGTGTGGTGGTATGGCAGGCCTATTTATGGGACTTCAAGACAGGGTGATAGTCTGTGGATGGCCACGGGCTATATATGGAATGGTCCTCCGGTTTTTGTTTGGCCCTGGAGCCTTTGCAGCAGCTTCATACCTAGTTGGCCTCAGAGGTGTCAGCCTCAATGTTGCAATTGTGCAGGTAAGGGAAAGATGGTAGATCTACCCTAACTAAGGTTCAGTCCACTATGGGATGTGAAATGCTGTAAAAATCATGGAAATCATCAGAACCACCATACCAGGATTTCTCTAACTAACAGTCAGAGCTTTCTCCAGTAGGGTGCAGATTTCATTTTCCTCAAGGAGGACAAGGGTGGTTAGCCTAATCTGTTGCTAAAAACTTGAGAGACTCCTCTGTTTGCTGCTGGGGTTGGAGACAGGCAGCGTTGCCACTAGGTATTGTTCCATTTGTATTTGCGAAGGAGTATAATGTACATGCCGATATCATGAGTACAGGGTAATTTACTCTTTCCCTACATATTCCACCTAAACTCTGATGTTTGATACCAAGGTCTTCAGATGACAGAATGGAAATCATATTGTAGTGTATTTCACCTAAACCCTGATGTTTTAACCAAGTGTTTATGGAAAACTTGCAAGCATGGAATAGACAAGACTGCACTTGTATCTTATTCTCTCCTTCCAGCTGAGAGCCTAAAACTTGATGGAATAGTGTGACTAAGGTGGAATAGTAGCTACTGAAACAAATCTCAGGAGAGCCATATTGCCATCTATTCTGATTCAGTTCAGTGCTGTTTGTATGCTGACAGAGTGATATTTGGGATCCTCGTTGCACTTCCAGTCACACTCCTCTATTACATCCTTCTTGGCCTATGATTGGCTCACAAACCCCAATTTTGAGTTGGACCAGTCCAGTCACATACACATTGCTACTTTGAGTTTTGTACTGAGTGTGAAAAAATAGTTGCTGGGTGCCAGTCTCCGTTTGTGCAAAGATGATTGAACTCTAGGATATGCATTCAGCAAACAAACAAAGAAGCAAAAACAGATTGACTTGTGAAAAAAACACAAGTTTAACTGAACTTGATAGCAGTATTACACGTATACACTGAAAGGCCTGGGTTTCTGGGGGAAGACACAACATTTTAAACTAATATGTGTTGGGAGCAAATATTACCCCCAACACTCCTTCAAGCAATTGTATCCTGGTATGTGTTTATCTCAGTTTGACTTGTCCTTTTGGGATGCAACTTTTCTGGTGTTCACTGCATGTTTTTACCTATGTTATTAAGTTCAACTGCTTGGTGTGCCTATTAGAACTTGGAACAGTTTCCAAGGAGAGATGGATTGATTTCATGCATGTAGGGAAAGTATATCTATATCCAGATTGCATGAAATTGAGAATTCTTCATTGTATGCTCTTGAAGTATATACTATATCTAGTATTTCATTCCATGTTTATTGTGATTTGCATATATATATATATATATATATATCTCTTACACTTCTTGGAGATATCTTGAGATACCTGATAGCCTTGCTACTGTTGATGAATCTGTGCAGGAAATAGGCAGGATCTTGATGAAAGATGTGCATGTGCCAACTTTTATGTGATCACTTCTGACCATCTATTTACTCTTCTATCTTGGCCAAGTAGTTTGGACATAGTGATTATATCTCTTCAAGGAATATTTGTGAACAACACAAGACTGATGGTCATTTTTGCTGTGTACATTGTTGTGATTTACAAGCTAGATCTACTGCTACTCACATCCACCAAAAGCCTTCCAGCAGAAGACTTTATTGTGGCAATTTATTCCTCCTGCTGGAGGATTCCCGGGACTGAGGACTGCCCATCCTGTACACTGACTGCTACTTTAATTGGAATGCCACTTCCAAACCATAAAAGTTACATACCATGTTATATCCAAGAATGAAGCCTGAAGAATCAAATTGCAGGGAAATGCACTCTGAGTCTTTTATTGCATCTCTGGCAATTCTATCATGTTTCTATAAATCAGCAAGTGATGTTAGGGGCAAACTCTTTGAATCCTGACATCCCTCTGCAATGTACACATCTTTTGGATCAATGAGCATGTGTGTGATGCATGAAAGGCAAGGCAACTCTTGAATGCTGACAACCCTTCAATAGGCTACTAGGGAAATAGTTGGTAACTGTTCTCTTCCCAAATGTTCTCCAAGTCAGTGTTGGATAGTCTTTGTCATGTGACCTTGGCAGAGAACCTTTGCAGCCATAAGAAACAAAACTTGCAAGGATGAATGGCAAATGGTCAGAAAACTTTTTTTTCTTCTTTTGGGTTCCTGTACTTAGCTAACCATGGTGGTTAGCTCAGTTGCTTTTTTAACCACCTACCTACTAACAACCCACAATCAAGTGGGTTGTGTTAGTAAGTAGCTGGTAAAACCCACTTCCTTACCTATGCATGCATAAACCATATACTTACATAGTAGTCATCTATTTTCTTACCTTCCTACCTACCTACCTACCTATCTATCTATAGATAGGACCTACTTCTTAACAGGTGAAACCAAATATTAACTCAATCGAGGTTTATCCACAACTGAGCCATTAAGGGGCATCCAGTAGAGATGGTCCACTGGTGGGGGCTGGTTCACTTTGGTCATCGAGCAACATGTATAGGGTAAAAGCCCTAGGACCAGGGCTTTATTGAAATAAGGGACCTCAAAACAAGAGCTTAGGGGTGTCCCAACTTTCAGTAAAACCCTGATATGTGTGGCTTTACACAACATAAAGCACTGGCCATGATGAAGAACATGGATGGAAAAATGAGAGCTCCCCCCGGGGGAGAGAATGAAAAAGTAAGAAGTTTTGCTGAATTTTGAAATTCCAAGAAACCATTACTTGTACTACCCTTCTTCTTAATTAGAGTAAGTATTTTTCTTGTGCTGGTGCTTTATGTTTTTGAGAGAGGTGGCCAGTGTGTGTTCCCTATTCCAGTCTAACCAACCAATGCCCATGCTTTCCTCCCTTTGAACAAGCACCTCATGGGAGCACAGACCTTTGATGCAGTACATGCTGGATGATAACACCTAACAAGCGCATATGTATATATATATATTTATTACTGAATCGCATGCAACAACTTCTTGTAGTAATCTAATTAAACTACTTCATTTTGGTATGTGGGTCGGTGGTGAATCACTCAACTCTCCAGAGTCTCCAGTTCCTGTTCTCAAATGAAGTTGTGCATAGTCTCCAACAGTTTGCCTTCGGAAAAAAGCTGACACTAAGTTTCTGTCCGACATAAGTTAGTATTTATGTATATGCCTTGTGCAGATAACTACTGGTGGCATGCAAGATATCATTGAAGATGTAAAAGAGTTGTTCATGCTGCAGTCCTCAAGTCCATACAACATGATGAGAGAGAGAGAGAGAGAGAGCTTCTGTACCAGCATTGGGCTGGTCAGTCATATACCCCCTGATATATCCATGGATATATGGCAAAACAAATACATACCCTACCTGACTCAAAACAAAATTTATCACCCTTTTCATTACCTTACTCTTTTCTTTTTCTTTTTTACTTACCCTTTATTTGTTCTACCTGGCTCCTACCTCTATAGTTGAGGTTTACCCTTGCCCAAGGGCGGGTCATTGTTTTGAAGCAAGTCATTGGTTTGAAGGGTGTATAAGCGAAAATCATCATATAGCATATATATGAATTTTCATATTTTGCAATGCATCTGATTATAATGGATTAGGGTGACTAATTGTTGAATATATCTTCTTTTGGTGCTTTATTTATGTTCATTACATTAATGACTTTGAACAAAATTCTTACCATATGTTCTCGGGACCCCTTTGGATTTTACTACCATCTATCATTATAGAAATGAATACTTTGACCAGCCCAACCTCTAGCTAGTCCCCATTGTAAGCTGTGAGTATCCAATTTGTCTTCAGCAACAAACTTCAAAAGACTTTTTTGCTGAAGCTCACTGCAGATAATGTTGCCAAAATATCTGCCCAAATTGCAGTGACACTGGTTCCTTTGCTCACTTATGTTTCGAAATTAGGACACAGATTTGAACATTAGTACTCACCTTTCATGGAGAGATTCCCAATCTGGACTGAAACCTGCAAACAGTTTGTAACAGAACCATTACAGAACTGAATCTGAGCAATGTATGTAATAGTGGCTACTTGCTCACTGAGGCACAAATTCTGATCCTTCCCTGCTGTCTGACTTCATAAAACACCCAACAGCAGAAATATGTAAACATGGGTGAGGCACAATTGCTCTGATGGAGTGAGTCAATCAAACTGACAGGAAGAGTGGATACCTCTTTGGGTTAGCACTTAGCACCAGTGTTGGGCAGGTGTAAAGACTGAACCCCCTATACAGACTTATCTTTGGTATCCAGAAACTGACCAGGCTGGTATTAGAGAATCTCCAGCGGTGCTCAGTATGTGATCCTTCAAAAATATTTTTCACATTCAAGTTTTAGTTATCTACTTATTTCCAACCCCATCAATAAAACTAAAATTGGGACTACAAATAGGTGGGAGATTACTAATAGCAACCCACTTGGACCAATCAAAAACAGGAAGCAGTCAATAAATGTGGTTTGACTCGAATTATTAGACTCTTCCAAGGCCCTGGAAGCAGTGCACTTTTCAGGGTCATACTAGTCTTGGAGGAGCCCTGGAAGCTGTGCAATTTTCAAGGTCACATTAGTCTTCAAGTGGATCCACTGGACATGACTCCTACACATCCAAGATTTCCAGTACAGGGCCACCACATACTCGGCAATGGTGGAGATGCTCTCTAACCTTGCCGTAATTCTCTTATCATACTCTATTACCCCCACATGATGATTTGATAAGACACCATTCATACTCAGCTTGCTTGGGACATGTTCGAAGATAAAGGTTGAGACAAGTAATACCCCTTCTCATCAATGGGTGGGAAGCAATATTAACATATAACTTATGGTTCCGAAAACTAATGTTTCATATCTCCTTTTGGTTTCGAGTTATTTAATGGGCAAGCAAAGTGGGAGGCTTGGATTTTATTTGTAGCTGAGAAGTGAGTTGGAAGATGGCTTTTTGTTTTGTACTTTTGGTACTGGCTGCATTTAAGACCCTTGGCTACTTTAATGTCTTCCTGTTAGTTGCATTGATGACCCTTGATATTGGATTGTGGTAGGTACATTGAGAAAACTCAGACTGAAACACCAGAAATTCATCAGATGTTCATCAATTTCTATGTATGTATTCAAGAAATGTTGGACAATAGTTTCTCCATTGTTTTCAAAGATATCAACAACTAAACCAAATTTAATACAATTTGTATGAAAAAGAATATCGTTCATTTCACATTATTTGCAAGTGTTGTGTGTCAAGAGGGTTGGATGAAAGTACTCTTACGTGCAATTGGAGCTTAAATGCATAAGATTTGCAAATTTTCAAAACATATCAAATAAAGACTAGATGGTATCAATATTGAAGCTCTACATTGTATAGGGTGGCATTAAGAGGTTCAATATAGATGGCTGGAATGCATGGGACATAGAGAGAATGATTATCAAGATGAAAAGATGAAAAGTCATATAGGTTTCAATATTGTTGATTAGCCTCCAGATGTTAAACACATTCAAAAAATTAATGTTGATTGTCTTCTATGTTAAAGACCAAATACGCAGATATCTATGCAAGTTGTAACTCATGCATAAGTTAAAATCCAAGGTTCAACAAACATGACAACATTGACATCAAACAATGGATGTACAACAAAAGTGAGGATGTGCAAAATTAGACTATTTGACAAAGTTCAAAATTTGGCCACTTCAACATTCAAATGTGCCATTAATTCAAAGTTAAGTTGTTTGGGTGAAAGCATGATTGAGTGCACCAAAGTATCGTCCCAAATAACAATTTTTCATATTCTTTTAACAAAGTACTCCACACCAAGATGATATAAAAATCTAATGAAATTTGAATGATAAAATCACAATTTACATGAAATCAACCTTTTAACTCTAAAAATATTTTAGATTTAGATATTATCACATTATATTTTGACCATAACACCGAAAGTCTTGACAAACAACTTAATGCAACACATGGTGTTAATATCACCAAACTTTGATTTTTTGAAAAAAATGAAAAACATTCACCATCTAAGGCATCTATGTGTATCTAAACATGTAAAAGTTGGGGTTTTGCAACATCATAGTAGTTTGAGATAATTCATTAAAAAAAAAATTTTAATTAAAATTGTCCATTGAAGAAGTACATAAAAGGTCGATGTTTTGAATTAAATGTTTGAAGATAAAATGTTCCTACAACTATCCTTGAGGGAAATATGTTGTCAATTTTTTGAAAAATTCGAATCCATTATTTGAAATGAATATTTTCAATTAGAAGCATAAGGGACTAATTTTTTCAAAAACTTCATGTGTTTTGACACTTATACCAAACTAGTTCAAAATTTGACATGCCATATGTCATAATCTTAAGAAATCATGTTTAAAAATTAACTTTGGATTCATTGAAATTAGGTGCATAAATACAATGGACAATTTAATAACTTGAAAAGCTTTTGATAAACTTGATTGAAAGCTCCAAATTAAGTATTCATTTAAGTGAATCAATGAAAATTTCATTGGAAATCCATGTCAATGTGGTGATAAATAAGGTTAAACCTTAGCACATGCTTTTAACATCCTAATCATTTAATTTGAAAGCAAAGTCACATTGGTATCAATGCCCTTTTAGGACTGCAAGTATGTCTAGAAATTGTACATATTCAATCGTGCTTCACCCATCTGCAAGTATCCACATTTCTAAGCTAACATGAAAGCCCACTATACTACAAAATGCTACAACATCAAATTGATCCTTGCTACTTCCCACAAAATTGACAAACTGCAAGATGCACCCACAAGATAAAACTTCTAGAAAGCCCATCGTCCAACCAAGAAAAAATTATAGTCCAAGCCCCCTAGTCTCCAACTTATCTTTCATGATTAGTTTGATTCATCTGCATTGGATGAAAAGGAAAACAAGAATGTGCAAAACTTCCTCTTTCTTGTCTTCACGTTAGTAATTACTTTTGGAAGCAAGCCTTCAAGGACACCATTTGCATCCACCTCAATCAACCTTGGAGATTTAACAACCAATTTCAAGTTGTAGTGATCATGCCATTACAAATGTAAATTACAAAACATCAAGAAAGTACCCAAACATCCCAATTACTTAATATGATTAAAGCACATGTGTAGGGACTATATTCCCTCTAGAGTACAATTTGAAAGCAACCAACAAGACTACACTTAGGTAGTTGTTTTTACAATTGACCTGGACATTGGGTTGTGGCTTGGATATTTCATCAATGATATCTATCACCGTGAATCCAATACTTGTGCATCATTCAAGGTCAAAACCTACACCACACTAAGGTCACCCACCATCTGAGACATTTGCATGTGGAATCACAAGCACCACAAATGGTATGTACAACCACAAGAAGCAACAATTATGTTTCAGCAATGAAACATGTGATTGCAAACAAGGCTGCCATGGTGTGATAGTTAGAGTCACAGCCTCCAATGTTGTGCACCTTAAATGTGAGGGATGGGTTTAGAGATAGAAAAGATAAGGTTATTGCCATTTCCATTTACAGAATAGTTCACCAAGGTTGCATGGCATTTTACGGGTTGCTCCAAAATCTGTGTTTTTGATGAAATGTGTGAGTCAAGATTATGGTACTTGGACAATAGTCCAAAGTACTCCTTTTCCTCAGCTGCAAGAATCTTAGCCTGCACTACAAGTTCTCGGGCATGCTCAAGGCATGTTTCAATCCTTCCATACTCAGCTTCTGCAACATGAGACTCTGCTCCAGCAGTTATACCTAGCTCATTTTGCATGGTTGGTACAATGTCACCATCCCCCAACTCTAGAGCACCTTGGAGAACAGTAAGGGCAGAATCTCCAATTTTTCCAATTGCTTACTATTTCCCTCGCAGCCCATGGATTCTTGCAAATTTTCTTCGCAAGCCTTGACCTTTGCACCTTGAAGCTTGATTTTCATAGAAAGTATGTCTTTGTGTGCCTCCAATTCATTTACCTTTCTCTTGACCTTTGTAACCAACTCTGCCTGAGCATCCAGAAGTTGAGTAACATTAAAGTGCTTAGGAGGTGCATTGGGAGGCTGAGATTTAGATGGGTTGATCCCAATTTGAGCAGGGACCTCAAATTGTACTTTCAGTGATTGTGTTTTTCTCTTGTTGCATGTTAACCTCAATTGCAATCAAAAGAGCAGAAACATATTTCTTCTTGTTCCCATTAGTAGCTGTAGACTTTACTTTGTGCCCTCTTGCCCCCATAGACTAAACTTGTTCTGCAAACCTAGTCGAGCTAACTGTAAATCCTTCCCTTTCAGCAAGTATGCCACAAGCAAAACATACTGCAATGGAATTGTTGGTCATTTCTGGTTTTTGGTAAACCAAGGGGTAGAGATCTTGGATTCTACCTAGTAAACCTGCATCAGTACAAGTTTCAACCTTGAAGCCATTATTACCTTTGTTCTTGCCCCACAATGCCTCATAGTCCTCAATAGAAGCATGGGCGTCTTCCAACTCGTTTCTGATGTCCAATTCCTTCATTACACAGGCCAAATATTGCCTCAAGCCAGTTTGTAATCCCTTCAACCAGCTCCTTAGCCATCTCTCTTAATCACAAATACCAAATCTCCAATCCACAATGTAAATTCTGCACAACACCCCCAAGTCTGTTCAGCTTTGTCAGAACTTTTAGCTCCCTCTCCACTTCCCAAAAAAATAATTTATTTACACTCTTTCACAACTAAATGCAGCTCAATTTTATCACAATATTTTCAAGCTCCCTTCAAATTTTTAGCTACGCCACAAAATCTGGAGTTCTGCCACAACTTCCAACTCTCTCTGCATTCCTAGTTCAAGCACTCACTAGACATTACTGCTGGTTCTACCAATTTTTTATTTTGTAACCCTAATAACAATGCCATAATATGAAGGAATCTTAAACTTTTTAACTTTCATATTATGTTTATATAGCCAGATTTGGCTAAACTGTATTATTGGATGATCGCCAATTCAGCTACATCGCAACTGTGGGAAAAGAAAACCCTGGTTCAAAGAGCTGTTGTGGCACGCGCGGAGAGGTGAGCTTCGTGCACACTGTACGTCGACAACCATCGCACGCGCTCTCCTTCAGTCTTCAAGGTTTTTTTTTTCTGCCGCCTTCGGTCTCTTATAAGTCTTCTTCGTCTCCACTTCTGCTCTTCTGTCTCGTGATCGTCAAGTCGGGTTTTGTTATTCATTCAGAGATGCCGAAGAACAAGGGGAAGGGAGGAAAAAACAGGAAGAGGGGGAAGAACGAAGCAGAGGACGAGAAACGCGAGCTCGTGTTCAAGGAAGATGGGCAGGAGTACGCGCAGGTTCTGCGCATGCTGGGTAACGGCAGGTGCGAGGCTCTTTGCATCGACGGGACCAAGAGGCTGTGCCACATCCGCGGTAAAATGCACAAGAAGGTGTGGATTGCGTCGGGAGATATCATCTTGGTCGGGTTGCGAGACTACCAAGACGATAAGGCCGACGTGATTCTCAAGTACCAGCCCGATGAAGCCCGTCTGCTCAAGGCTTATGGAGAACTGCCCGAGAACGTGCGTCTCAACGAGGGTATAGCCGGGGGTATGGACGAGGAGGAAGACGGCGGCGGTGATGATTACATCGAGTTTGAGGACGAGGACATCGACAGGATTTGAAGGATTGTGGCAGAAGAAGTTCAATTTAGGCATAGATTTCAGCAAATTTGCCATTCCAGGGACAGAATCAACCGACAATTGTTGCTGACAATTGAATTCGGTTCGTTGCAATTTTCTTTTGGTTAATCGGTAGACCATTCGAAGATCTTCTGTCGGATATACTAACGTCTTCTCTACGCCGTTCAAAGATGTGTAATGACCTAGCTATCGGATTGTTAGGGTTTACAATTTAGACAAGAAGAGTTTGAGGCTTTGAAGGGAAGGGACCCATCTTCGCTTGGAAGCCGGTTGAAAACTCAGGGTTGGGGTAATTAGGGTTAAGGTCTTCTTTGTTTAAACCTCAAGCAAGACCTTCAATAGCACAAAAGGTATATATTTTGTAAGGTCTGTAATGTGATGTTGTTGAAAGTGGGAGCTTGAAGGTAGGTTGCTGAAACAGGAATTCAAAGAAACTGCATCTTGTGAATGTATCAGGGCTAGATAATTTAAAGATTGTTTTGGTTGAACCTTGCTGGAATATGAAATGTGGACCCTTGTCATTGCTGTTTGGACCATGATTTCTGTTTCCTGATTTGTGCACTGCTGTTTCCTGTTTGCTGGCTGGGGTTCATGACTGATATAGGGCTCAATTTATGAGGAAGAATGTTGCAAGTTTTTGGTGAGGTGTATGGTATGAATTGCCACTAGACATTTGGTTGCACTGGAAGTGACACTACATCTGTTTCATTACTTTACATGTTTTGGGAGAGTTTCGCTCTGAAAACACATTGGTGTTTCCCAATTGATTTTGGTCACCATGATCCTCTATTGTTTCCAATTGTCATGGATTTTATGGCATGCTACTTTCTGTAGTATTAACTATGTATTCATCGCTTCTTTATAGGCTACAAATACACACATTAAACAATGAGTTTGAGAACCTGACTTTCATCCTTTGTTTCCTACATGTAAAACAGAGCTTGAATGAATCTCATTTCTTCTCACTGCTCACAATCTTTAATCTTCCTTGGCGTTGACACTTCAACATTTCCAGTCGCTTTTTAGCTTTCTTTTGAAATTCAGCTCTTTCCCTTGCAATAGAATGCAGACACCCATCCTGTTCTTCCACACCACATCTTGAAGTATCTACCATATGGTAAATCCTCTTACCATATCTTCTTCCCATGGAGTTCTTTCAACTAGTTCTGCAACAATCTCTCCCCCACCTTTGAAAACTTGGGATACTGAAAACTGAACCTTGCAATGAAAAATGCGAAAACTGAATTGTACTGGGTTTATGCACAACATAACAGCTCTCCAGGACTTTTCTTCATTCTCTATAATGCAGGTGCTTACTGCTAGGCAGAAGAAGATGGATGTTCTTACGACTCATAGATCGGATCTGGGGGCATCACAGCACTTCTTTGAAAAACTTGCTGACAATTCTTCAAAGTGCATCAATGAAAACATTATAAGCATTCTGTTTCAGGGACTTATAGAAGAATGAGCAATTTGTTTTCCTTTGAATTTGGAGGTCCCTTGCAAGGTAGAATATTTGCCAGGCATCTTACACAGTGGAAGAATTCTTATGATATGCGTAAGGTTGGTGCTCTGATTTTTTGAAGGATGAAAATCTGATGAAAGTTAGATGAAATCTGTTCACATGAATGAAAAAAATTGCCTGTTCATTATCCCGGATAATAGCAGCAACCCTGGAGGCTCTTTCCAGGATTTTTTCTACTGCCCGAGAACTCGGACCGAAAAACTTAGAAGAGCCTCTAGGGCCTGCAATTATGAATTAAACTTGATGCAGAAATAATTTTACCTGACCAAACTGAATAAGGGTAGGACAAATCCATCTGTCGGATGAAACTGGATGAATCTGGATGAATCTCTAGCTGCCAAATTACCTAAGACCTAAACCCACAAAGCTGTTTCTTACAAAGAAGAACTCGTGCTCCCATGCGTAGCAATCTGCCATCGCCGCAGTTCTCTTTTGCACCATGCTCGCCTGTGCAGGCTCCGAGGAGCTTCACGCAGGTTTGTTAGCTGCACATCCGCGTCCTCGTCGTGGCCTGCCTCACTCTTTTACGCATCATTCTACCATTTTCTTCATTCCTGGCGACAAAAGAAATCGAAGGTGCAGTAGTGTGCGAGCTAGCTTTAAACGACTACACTTCCAGTCTGGGCCTGATTGTAACTGTCGCCGCTGCGGCTTTTTTCCTCTCAATCTCCATTTTTCCCCGTTTGAAGAGAATTCCGTACGTGGGATTCGAGTGGTTGCGGGGGCGTCCTCGTGGCGAGAAGCGTGGAAGCTCAGCGATGGGAATTCGCCTAATCATTGGAGATTGCGGAGAGGGGAGCGGCCGCCACTTTCCGATGAGGGTGCCCGTCGGGTGATCAAAGAGAGAGAACAGTATGAGCGGCTTTTGAGGAAGTCCAAGGGACCTGAAGCAAGCACTGGCCAGAAATGGATTCGCAGGTCCCCTGAAGAAATGGAGGAGTTTCTGGCAGATGGGAAGTGGCAGTGGCGATGGCGCCGGCGCTACAACCGCATCGTGGAAGATGCGATTTCTACAGTGCGGCAGCTTGCACAATTGCCTCGAGAATCTATTAACATGCGCCAGGTACTTGGTTTCGTAAACCCTAAACCCAGTGTCAATTGCTCTCCTGTTCTCGGAGCTGTAAGATACCAGAGTCTGTACATTTCTACTTGGGGGCCTTCTTATCTCCAAATCAATCACCAACGGCTCTGGCCCAGGGTTTAGGCTACCAAACCCTTAAGCTTAAAGGATTTAGGTTGTCAGAACTTTCAACTGTTTTCCTGCAAGACTAATGAGGAGTTTTGTCTCCTGCAACTTTTTCCTTGTAAAGGTTTCCAAGCCATCATTCTATAGTTTGCTTGCTCTGGACTGCATGCATTTTGCATTGTTTGCCAACTTCTTTCAAAACCTGAATTTTAGGGTTCATTGGTCTTGGAAATCAACTCTTCCTGGAAGCCTTGTTCTTTATTCCCACGTCAGCAGCTCCTTCCATCATCCTCTCATCTTACAAGTTTGCAATGTTTGGGGTCTTTGATAATGAAAGACCCTTTTTGGACATTTCCAACCTTCAGCACTTTGAATGTCTTGGAGGTAAGTAGTTGTTGGGCACAAACATTTCAGTTCAGTCCTTGAGCCCCAAAGCCCCCCCTTTTCAGCCCTTTTTTTTGCCCATTTTTCAGCCTTTTCTTTTTGGCCTACCTTGTAGGTAATGAAGCCATTCATCAACAAGCTTTCATTCCGGGATATGTGTGTGGTTCTGAAAGAGCAACGCGGATGGCGTCAAGCCTATGACTTCTTTGAATGGATGAAGCTGCAATTGCCATACACTCCTAGTGTGATTGCCTACACTATTCTTCTCAGAACATATGGCCAGGCTGGAAAATTCAATCTTGCAGAAGAAGCACTCTCTGAGATGCTTGAGGCTGGAGTGGAGCCAGATGAGGTGACAGGTGGGGTCATGATAGATGCTTATGCAAGGTGGCAACACTTTGATGACATGCTTGAGTTTTATGAGGCAATGCGACAGAGGAGGTTGATACCATCAGTCCCAGTTTTCAAAACCCTGATTGCATCACTCTACAAAGCAGAAAGATTTGCAGATGCAATTCTCTTGTGGGAGGATTTACTTGAGGAAAAGTTGGAACTCAGTGCTATGGTATGTATCTTAATGTTCAATGTATTCCGGAAGGAAGGACGGTTTGAAGAGGCTCTGCAGGTGTTTCAGATGATGCAAGCAGCTGGACATCAGCCTGATGAAATCATGTATAACATGGCAATTTCTCTGTTTGGGAAGCTCAGCAGGTATAATCCTTGTTTTGGTCCTATCAGACTGGGACAAGGAGCCTTGGCTCACGCCACTGTCCCAGCACTCCTAATCCTGATAAATGTTGATATGTCTTCTTGCTACATCTGCACATTTAGCTCCAACAGCTAAAGCCTCACAGCTGGATGTGTTGCAACAGGTTTTCAGATGCAGTGGCCACATTCCAAGCAATGAAGGTTCAGGGCATTATCCCAAACAAATATGTATATACAACGATGATGAATGTATGTTCAAGAGCTGGTGACTATGCAAATGCTGCAGAAGTTTTTGCTGAGATGCAGCGAAATGGGTGCTTGCCAGATGAAGTTGTGTACTGTACTGTTATTAACCTCTATGGAAAAGCAGGGTTGTATGACGAAGCAGAGAAGGTTTTTAAAGAGATGGCTGACTCTAAACTTCTCTCAAATGAGAAGACTTACACAGTCATGGCTAATGTAAGGGCAAAAGCTGGTCATTACAAGGAAGCTGTGAAGCTTTTTGAAAAAATGGGAGAAAAGGGACTGACCATGTCTCCAGTTTCATGGAAGACTCTTCTTCACTGTTATGTCATGGAGGGGGATGTTGTTCTTGCCTCCAAAGTGTTCCATGATATTATTGAAGCAGGTGCTGGTGATGCAGTTGCATATGGGAACATGATGAACATGTATGCAAACTTAGGGTTGGTTCCTGAAGCCCAGGGCTTGCACTCCCAAATGCGAGAGGCAGGTGTGGTTCCCGATGAAAAATTTTATGGATCATTAGTCAAACTATACTGCAATGCTAGTCTTGTCAAAGAAGCAAAGATGGTAGTTGAAGAAATGGAGCAGGAGGGCTTTGTACCTGACCAAATTATCAATACAACCTTGATGCAGGCAAGAGCATTTTCCAGAGTTTTTAAGCCTGCTATGTTTTTCTGGGATCTCATGTTGGCAATCTTCCCAACATGCTTCTCAGCTCAGTGTCATGGCTTTCATTTCTTGCAGGCATATGGACGAGTTGGAAGATTGCAAGAGGCCGAGATGCTATTCAAAAGCATGAAGAATGCAGATGGAGTGGCAATCAGTACCATGCTAACTTTGTATGAAGGGGCAGGCAAAAATATGGAAGCACTCACTTTGAAGCAGAATCTCCTGGACCAGGCAATGCAAATTGATAGTCGAACACTCAATCAGCTTATAACTAAGCATGTGAAAGCAGGTTTGTTTTGCACTCTATGATTAACAAGAGCATCACAAAGTCTTATTGAAAGGGTTATGGAAACCAGCTTGTCCTACTCTACAACACCCCATGGCAAGAAATGTAATGACTTCCAAAGATATATTTGGCTAAGCTCAGAGGGATGCATTAACTGGGAGCTAAACCTTTGCTAGAACTAGTTCCATCCCATGTGCCTAAGATGTAGTATATTGAAGCAAAGGGATTGCTACATCTCTAGGAATTTAGATACATTGTTTGCAAATGTGAACACCACATTACGAAGAAAAAATTGGCAATGGTTACCCTCTTCCAAGCAAGGAGAATAGTAAAACAACTGCCAACAGCACAAGGTGTTGCAGTCTGGCTAATAAGGTTATATTTCCAGGTGAATTTGAAGAAGCTGAGAGCCTATATGAGTGCATTGGTCACAGAAGTGAAATTCTTGAGGATGGGACAGCAGCTCTCATGATCAGCTTATATGGCCAGAAAGGGCAGTATGAGAAAGCAAAAGAACTGTTCTTATCCCTGTGGCAAAGGAGTGCACCTCAAAGCCTATATATTCACAACACTATGATTGGTGTCTGCATAAAATGCAAACAAATTGGGGACGCAGTACAGATCTTTGAGGACATGGAGAAGAGGGGGATGGCTTATGATGATGTGACTGTAAGCACCATGGTAAATGCCTATTCGAAAGCAGGTGTGTCAGGAGCTAATCCCTCTCTCAACAAGCAATCTAAAACCTGTGGTACACCATAACTTTCAAATTTAAGATGGATCCAATCAGGATAAAGCTAAATCTAATATGCTTAATGAACTTGATACTTCATCTTCTACCCAGAGGTCAAGGATTTGTATCTGACCGTCTAAGTTCAAATATTTGGATCATTGTAAGAAGGTGATGATGTTATATCCTTACTATACATTTCCTACTGCCACGTTGACCATATGATCACTACAGGGTGATCTACATTTAATAATGAAGCAGAGCAGGTAGTCAGTGAATTTGTCCAATGCTGTTACAGGCATGTGACCAGGGGGAGAGTTTTGAACAATGGTATGACTGTCTTGTGCACAGGACTACACAAGGATGCAGCAGCATTGGTTGAGAAGGCAAGGAAGGCAGGCTGTGTGCTCGATACCATTGCCTACAATACAATGCTGAAAGCCAAGCTGGAGGCAGGTCTGTAATGGGCTGGACTTGCACAGCTTTTCTTTCAGCCTGATGGGTTGTTGTTAATGGACTCCTGAGATTCCAAAACTACCCAACTGTTGTAACCTCACTGTTGAAATTTTCACAGGTACTAGAAAAGATCATTCCCATAAAACAGTAATTGTAAAATTATGTTAAGCTGAGTAGACCTGCTTTTGTTGGGTTCAGGGAAGCTGAGAGGGGCACTAGATCTCTTTGAAGAAATGGAAAAGGCTGGAGTTGAACCATCTTTGCAAACGTACTGCACTCTAATCAGGTAACAACATCTCAAGGTATGCAATTATGCCTGTATCTGAAATAGAGCATTAGAAAGTGCTGTATGATGATCATATAGACTCAAAAGAAATTTATGTATCTCTTTCTTGCTGATGAAAAGGTGAAGTGTATTTTCAATTGGAGAACAGTGTTTTTGAGAAGACTGGAGAAATCAACAAAGCTGCAGCAGTGTTTAAAGCAATCAGGGAAACAGAGCAGGGTGCTGATGAGATGGCCTTCAGCCACATGATACACTGTTATGGCACTGCAGGTTGTTCTCCTCTCCCCCATTTATTTATATCTGATCTGCTTCCATAACCTGGTATTTCATAGGTCAGTTTGTTCCGAACTTTAAACTGAAAAGTAGAGAGTTGGTGAGCTGTGATGTATCGAACTCTTCATTTTGGCTGATCCTGGGTTTGGGTGCTGGGTTGTGAGGAAGGCCAATATCAGGAGGCAGCGGACATCTTCCACCAAATGCAGCTGGAAGGTTTAAAACCTTCTGAGGTAAACAATATCATCTACCCCAATTCTATTAACCAAAATTTTGTCCTGCTTTTTCTGCACAGCCATCCCAACATCCAGTCATGGAATATGTTTTGTCCACTCTTTTTAGCTAGGCACCTATCAACTGATAATAAGGGAGGCTCATTGTGGGTGGTCAGGTGACATACAATAATATGCTTGATGCATATGCTAAAGCTGGACTTTTCAACAAAGTGGAAGCTCTCATAGAAAAAATGACAGCACAAGGCCACCCTCCCAATTCTGTAACATATCTTCTGCTCATATCTGCCTACATTAAAGAAAATGCAGGAGTTGAAGCAGAAGCAATACTACACCGAATGCGGGAACAGGGAATTCAACCTGACATTCGACACTATAATGGGGTTATCTTGGCATATGGTAAAGCATGGAAGGTTAAAGAAGCAGAACGCATATTTGCAGAATTGAAGTCAGTAGCATTAATGCCTGATCTTGCCTGTTACCGCACAATGATGAAAATTTATCTAGACCGAGCTTACTTTAGAGAAGGCTTAGCTTTATATGAGGAACTACAAACATTTTCGGAATTAGATGGCAACTTGTACAGTGTTGTTGTTGACTTATATATAGGTGCTGGAAAGGAGTTAGAAGCCAATGAAATGTTAAATGAACTGAAGAGCAAGGGCTACATTTACAAGGGTAAGCATGGTCCACTACCAGGTTCTATTGCAAGGATTTGGAGAAGATCCAACCATGCCCCTGGTGCTGTGAGCACAATTTGAATACTTTGCCAACTTGATTTGAGAGTTGCAAATCCATGTGCCATATCTTGGTTACAAATTTCTTGAATTGGATACTGGGGTCTTGGTAAAGAATGTTACCTTAGAGAAACTCCATCAGCGCTCAGTATCTGAACGCAAATTAAAATTGGATGAAGAAAATTCAAAACATGTCCGTTTGGCTCAGCAAAATGGGTTTGCTAAGGCTGCTAAACAGCACAGCCAAGGCCTTATGCTTGCAGAGAAGAGAGTAATAGATATGATCTGGCCTCAGCTCCTCGTTTCTGTTTGCCAATCATAATGATTGGTCGAGGTGCTTTGCTATTAGTAGTCTCCCACCTATTTGCGGTCCCAGTTTTAGTTTTATGGGTGGGGTTGGAAATAATTAAATAACTAAACTTGGATGTGAAATATTTTTGCAGGGCCATACTGATTACCCATTGGGAATCTCTTACATACCAAAAAAGTAGTCCATTGTTTGGGCCAGAGTGAACCAGCACCCACCAGTGCACCAACGTGGATGGATGGTGCACTGATAGGATTCTCTAGTTGGTTTGAGCAAAACACTCATGTTGTCTAGGCAAGAAACTAAGTACAAAGCTACCGCTTTCTGATTAGCCGAATGCATCAATTCAGGCAGTAAGCTGCACGGAGTCAACTATTTCCCTAGCTGTTGATCAAACTTGCGTTGAATGTCATGGTGAGCTGGGCACACTAACAGCAGGTGGTCTTCATCCTCAACAGCTCCGAGGGGACATAGGCGACAAACCCTATCTTTCCTCGGTACCCTCTCAGACTTTGCATGCCTGCCACACTCTACCTCCAAACGATGGTTGGAGCATCTGAACCTTGACAAAGATTGTCTGAGCTGAACATTTGTGATCGCTTGCAAATAACTCTGGTGTGCATATGAATACCTAGATTTTGTTGTACAACTCACGTTCATCAGCTAGTATGTACGTAATCTACTACTTCTGGCTCTGGCCTGTTCACCATAAGTGGATTCTAGATAGGAAGCCTATGCACTTGCTACAGCACACTTGACATTAGTATAGAGAACCCCAACCCCTTGGTCGTCAAGCCATAACTGCACGTTCCGAAGCCAACACTATTGGTTATCATTGAGCACACTGAGCATCTGGAGCTGGGTCTGGTAAGCATAGTACAACAAACGATCTGGTGTGGACTCCCGTAGTCTATCATAATACTTGAGAGTTTGTTGCCACCAGAAATACTCCAATGGATACCTTCCAAATTCCCCAACACAGCAAAAATGCTTGTTGTTTTATTGACCCCTAATATTCCTCTCGGGAACATTCTGTGTACTTGTTCTATCCCTGTGCCATCACAGGTTGGCATTTTTTCTTTGCCCTTTTTTATCCCTGATCAGCCCTGATCCCAGTTTTTTTTCCCCCCTGATCTCTGTTTTTTTTCTTGGAACTTTATATTCTCCCCGCCTCCCACTTTCTTTTTCTTTTTCTTTTGAAACTTTTCCCACCTAATACCCCCCACTGTCCCCCACCAACCTACTCACCTATAAAGTAGAGTCTTCCCCATCTACCTACTCACCTATAAATTTAAAATGTGCTACTTTCATCCCCACCCACCTACCCACCCCCATCTATTTATCTACTTACCAACACTCTAAGTAGATAACTACCAAACCTTATTTACATGGCTACACCCACCTACTTGGTTGGCATTCCAATAGACCACCAACAATCAAAAACGATGAAGAGAGAATAAAATGAAAGTATTGCATGGAATTTGGTCTTGTTCATTGAAGCAAATTAATAAAGGCACGATTAAAGTATTTGTCACCTTCATGTGTAAGGGTATTGCCAATAAACATTGGTTGTAAACATGATGTTTTAGTGTGTTTTGAAGGTATTGCAAAATCTTTTGAAAATCCAAAATATGTGAAACCCCCCAATGAAGGTACTACAAGTTGTGTTTCGAAAGTGTTTTTCACAATGGGGGGTATTGCAAAGCCATCATAGTTAATGCATGTTGTATAGATGTTTATTAAACAATTCAGTCTAAATTAAACAATTTAATTTGCTTGTTTTAATGGTGTATTTAAGTAATGTGGATTAGATTTAATAATATTTTGTTTCTACAATTATTTATGTTATTTACCACTATGGTTTTAGAATTTTGGATTATGGAAACAACAAACATTTATGAATTTTTGCACCTTTTAAGCCTAATTAAAATCAAACCTAATATGGATTTTGAGGGGGAATTTGGCATTTGCACATATATGCCACAATACATCTTTTTTTCCTTTTTGTCTCAAAGAGAATGGAAAAATGCTCACATCAATAGACCAAACTAAAAAGTAGAAACACACCATGTCTTCCCTTCATTTGTTTGTTTCATTTAATTTCTCCAAATTAGGGTTTAGTTAGTGGTTATAATGAGGTTTCATTTAATTTGTGTTTGAATATTTGGCTTCAATAATGACTATGTGTATTTATTTTTTAAGTTCATGTGTAGTTAGTTGTTTAAAATTATCATGGTTCATGGCATCCACCATTGGAGCTATTTAGGGTTTAATGATTATTTCTTTAATGACATCCATGTTGATCTATCCATGGATGTGTTTTCATATAAAGCCAAAACCTCATTGAACATTAGTGGCATTGCCTTTAAACATCAATAGTATGATATTCTCTCTTAATAAATTCCTTTTGTCTTTTTTTTTTTTTTTTTTTTTTTTTTTATTTTTTTATTTTTTTTCTTTTTTTTTTTTTTTTTTTTTTTTTT
>Ga0116229_10000746_pt1 | contig 46550 bp, 35 predicted proteins | sample S1TSphgellanicum_3_FD_87313 | JGI IMG/M metagenome (GOLD analysis project Ga0116229, IMG submission 87313) | Host-associated microbial communities from peat moss isolated from Minnesota, USA - S1T2_Fc - Sphagnum magellanicum MG | ecosystem: Host-associated > Plants > Peat moss > Unclassified... | reverse complement strand
GAGCGCAACCAGCCATGGAGTTTTGACCCCTCAAAACGCTCTTTGAAGTTTCGGGAGTCCTTTTGGGACTCCAACTCTCACCAACTCCCAACATGGGAGTTCACTTGGGAGTGTGAGGGTTCATTCCCTCACACTCTTTGCACTCCCGGGAGCATGCGATACAACTCCCAGGTCTACTTATAGGCCCGCAACCTTGCAACCCCCTTGCCTTGGTCGTGAGCCAAGGCTAGGGTTGCGACATTTGGTGCATGAACAAACTATAGACATACACAGACTCATAAGATTCACCATGGTTTGAATTTGGGGGAAGCCACCACCTTCCCCCTTATAGTATTATCTATGATTAGCCATAGGGGCTACACCCAAATGTCATTTTTCCAAGGACTCCCAAGTTGGGAATCCTAAAAATCTCGAAATTGGGACTCCCACCACTTTGGAGGCCCATAACTTTTTGTTTAGACCTCTGATTGAGATGAGGTTGCAAGCAAAGTTATAGCCCTCTTCGATAACTTTTCAACGATTTGTGACACACCACCTATACGCATGCATTTTAGGGTGATTCTTGACTTTTAATGTTCACGAGTCAAATTGACACTTTAACTCCTAACCCCTCAAATAACCATAACTTGTGTTGTAAGTATTCAAATGGATCATGCAAACCCATTTTAGACACCTACGTCTCAAGGGATTTTCAATGGTATAAAAAAGTTTTCAATACAATGCGTTTTGACCCTTAAAATTGTTCTTTGAAAAATCAAGACTCCAATTCTTAAAGTGGAAGTTCATTTTGGAGTGTGGGCTCATTCCTTCGCACTCCCTTGCACTCTCAGGAGTGCAAATGTGACTCCTAGGTTGCACTCTCGACCCACACCTTTCCATGCCTTTGCCTTGGTCATGAGCCCAAGGCTAGGGTCATGACATAATTGGTAGAACTAGTAGTTTGCAAAATAGATAATTTTAAAGCAGGTTGTTAATTTTTGAATTTCGAAACTATTAGTGTTATTATTGATTAGTGACTATTTAAATGGTCGATTTAAATTATTTAAGTTTTGGATTAACTTGTATATAACAAGGAGGAAGAATTTGATTTCAAAGGGGTTGAGACCTTATGTGTTATTTATTTTTCATTTGGAAATGAAAAATGAAACACTTTTATTTATTTATTTTGATTTTCTTGAAGTTTTCATGTAATTTGAATACATGTTTGTTTATAAATTATGCATAAAGTTTTTAGTTTTTCCATTTTTTGATAAAGAGTAAAAGTAAAAAAAAATTGTTTAGCCTTGCCATACGACTTGTGCAAGATAATATATTTTACTCCAATGTAAAATGAACTTTTATTTTAATATGGATTCCATATATGTCAAAAAATACGCCACCTTAGTGTGCTTTCATTTAATGTTGCACACCTCTTTCTTCCACTTTCATAGATTTTTTTGTTTCCTTTTATTCCTCCCTCCATCAAATGTTTGGATGTTTCATGTGTCTAAGGTCTTTTGATAGCCCAAAAGTACTTTTAGCCCACAAATAGGCCTTTCTCCCAATAGTTTTTCATGGCATTAGGTTCATATTAATGACCACCATTGAATTGGTAGCCCATTTGAAGAGCTAGGCCTTTGTAATTTCAATCATAGGCATTAGGCTTATGGTCAACGTACATCTTTTCTTTCTTGAAGCCTTAACATGAGTTGATAATAACACCTTCATTTTTTAGTAACATGTCAAGACAACATGCGATCTTCTACTGCCCTTAGCACGTGCATGTGATCCTTTTTTTGAACAACTCATTGGGAAATAAATGGTTCAACTTCAAGATTCCATCTTGGAACATACCCTCTTTAACATGTTTTCTGATAGGATATGTGAGGCCCATTGTGTTTGAATTTTATCATGTTCTAGCCTTGGGGAAAACATTTGGCTTATAGTTTGACCAATTTTTATAACCTTTTGATTATTTTCCCCAATTTTTTCCACAACACTTCAAATAAGGCTTGGACTACCACATCCTTCAATTGCAAGCCTCCCCTAATGTGTGTGCACACATATCATTGACCTTATGGGTATCCATTTATTATGTTGCACCCATGTCAATGAGTGCCCAAGGACCCATGATGTAGTTTGCGACATTTTTGTCACTGTTGCATGAAATGTTGGCGTTCACATGTGACAAAAACAACTACATGCACTTCCCTTACCCATGTTCAATTCTTTTCATCAATGAATCAAAATTGTGTTCATCAAAAATGGAATTCACACCCTAGTTGATGTTGTCATAGCCAATGTAATGCATGTGGATTTATTTCCCTAATCTTGCATAACTTAAGGATTTGTTCCTTTTGATGTAGCTCAAGCCAAAGAAAAGAGTTATTATGATTGACACTCCACTGATCAATTCTTCCTTCTAACACTTGACGTATTTGGATGTCTACACAAACATGCTGATATGTTTTTACATGATCGTGTTGATGCCATTTGGAGCTTCAAAGGACTAGAAAACCCCTCTTTTTTTTCTACTGGTTATTTTTTTTCATAATAAAATTCAATTACGTTGCAAAAATGCAAAAATCTTCCATCTTAAGTTGGGTGGTAATGGTTGGCTTAATTGTTTTTTGACTTCCACCCTTTTAGGACACACACCCCATTGCCACAATTGACTTATCACAAGTGGTCGGTTGTTTAGATGGAGAAATTTTGACATCTAGTTTGTGCTAACTTGGCATCCTTTAAATTCTTCCTTTTTTTTCTAATAACTTTGTACGTTTTCCAAATCAGCGGTGTGTTTATAAATAAAGTTTTGCAGGGTTTTGATGACTAAATAGGTAGGGTGTTATTTGTAGAGGGTATTAGTCCAGGGCAAAAATGGTGATGAATTCTTTTTGGAAGAGAAATTTCATGCAACCAATGGGAAGGCCTAAGCATGCGCTCAGGTGCCTTGTGTTGTTTCCTTTTAAGTTTTTTTGAGGGTGGGGAAGGATTTTTTTTCATTTTCCCCTGGTTCCAATGTGTTCCCATTATGTTCCCTTTAAATTCCCAATGGGTTCCCAATATGTTTCCCAAGTTCCCAATGTGTTCCCCAACATGTTCTCCATAGCATGTCACTTTTATCCCATATGCTTTGGCAAATGTTGTCCTCCTTTCACCTGTATAGGTGGGGCCAAAGGGGAGGAACTCTATACTTCAAAATAGAACCTGGTATTTTGGGGAGCCTCCATAGTTTCTTTTTATTTGAGTGATAGGTCAATCAAATTGGCTCGTTGCAAAATAAAATAAAATGGAACTCGGGAGGACCTCATCTAATTAATAGGAGAGGTGAATAGGAGAGATGTATAATGAGTAACCTGGTTGATTTAATAGGCTAACATCAGAATTATTGAACTTGATTAGTTTTTAGTGGATTGTGCATTGTCCAATTGGCTCACATATGCATCCCCTTTATAGCTATCCAAACTTGATGTTTTTTCTCCAGATATTATCCTCTCAACTAGAATCCATTACAAGGATCCAAGATCCACTTTCAATCATTGAGAAGATAATAAGAAAAGATATATAACCAAGTTACAAAAGTGATAATTCCATCTAGGTATAAACATGTCCAAATTGACAATCTACATTTGCCACTTCAAACAAAACAAAGGCAACCTAGGCTTGTAGCATGTAGCAAAAACACCTCACACCAATCTAGAATACATTTGGATGTAAATACAAAAAATGCCTTAAAATATTTCATTTTGTTTGATTCATGAAAGAAAATGGATTGAATATCTGCAGCAACTAATTTTTTTAATGGAATCAAATTTATGTGACAGATAACATAAAAAAAACAAGTTCACTATAGACTGCAAAATTTGAACCTTTACATTATTCCTTTATTGAGGTTTACCCCATGAATCCAAACTTCACTGAGGTTAGATTTGGTTTGTATACTTGGGTAATCATGCAATAACAACTGTCTTGTAGTGAAGGATAGTTTAAAAAAGGTGAAACCCAATATGAACTCAGTTGGGATTCATCCATGACTGAGTTATAATTGACTTGCAATGGATGGTCCGCTAGTGGCTGCTGGTTCACTCTGGTCATGCTAGCATATTTTGTAATTGGAGAAAATGGCAGACAAGCTGGTGATATTTAATTGGATGGAAAGGAAATTGTGCAAACAAAACTCGTACTAGGATCAAGAGGGGGACGAGGGTAAAGATAACTTTTCCGACAGGTCTCAGTCAATGAATCCTGTTTCCCAAGAGAATTACCATCTCTTTATAAGGTGACTTCCAAAAGGTCATCTCATGACCATGCAAGGTGCTATATTGTTTCAAAGGCAGGCTCTAATGGTGGCATATGATGACATGGAGGAGTGGCAATCCATTCTAAAATTCATGATGCCCTTTGCTTGTTCATTGCTGGACATGGCTCATCATTGCCCACTTTGATTCTATGATTCAACAGATTATCTGCTCCACATCTTGGGATAGCAAAACAGATGTACATCTAATCACTGGCTGGTCACTTACTTCAATCACTTAAATCTGAACAACTGAAACCTCAAGCATTTGGATTTACCCACTACATATGTGAAAGTTCAGTATTGTACATAAGATGGGATCTTCTAATCACACCCTTTAAATTTCAAGTATTGCTACATAGTGAAAGCTGGTACCTGCTGTGAGCAAATGGACCCAATCCAAAACAGAGACAACTGTCATTACCGGCAATCCCTGCAAAGAACAAAGACTGTGCCTGAAGAGACAAAAATGTTTGGCATCCCTAACCATGATTGTTTCCTTGCAATGGACTTGATAGCAATTGTGGGACTCTCTACTGCATACCTGCAGTTTCTTGAAAATGTGGAGCAGAGTAAGAGGCATGCTGATGAATCAAAAATGAATTGCCAGCTCCTCATTGTGGTGCATGAGGAAGGAAAAGCATTTTCTTCCTCCTCCACCTCATGTAGCACAGGCCTGGTAGTTGGGTACAAATCCAATGTTCCTCATCTATCCACAGAATTCAATCTTTTAGAATGTCCTCAGTCTACCTCTGATGATTGAAATAGATTATATCTCAACCCAAAATGTATGCACCTCTTTATCCACTTGATTATCCTGGCAGTTTGTTCACACCTCTTTCTAACCTCTGTTGTTGAACATTGGGTCTGAGATCCCACTTGCCAGCAGCAGCATAGATGTTTGATAGCAGCACATAGCTTGCAGTATTTCCAGGGTCCAACTCAAAAACTCATTTTGCAATTTGCTCTTCCATCTCCACATTACCATGAACTCTGCAAGCACTAAGCAAAGCCTTGGGTGTAGAAATATCTGGTGCACATGACATCACTTCTATCAATTCCTCTGCCTGATGCAGACAGCCAGCACGGCCAAAAAGATCCACAAGGCATGCATAGTGGTCCACTGTTGCAGAAATTCCATAAACTAGACCCATGCACCCAAAGTAGTGCAGGCCTTCATCCATTAGGTCAGCATGGCTACAAGCAGCAAGAAGAGAAACAAAAGTGACTGTATTCATCTCTGCACCCTCTTGACACATCCACTCAAAATGTCCAAGAGCCTCTTCACCTTCCCCATGCATGGCATATCCTCTGAGCATAGAATTCATAGAGATGAGATTGTGTGCAGGCATCTCGTTGAACACTCGCTGTGCATCCACTATGCTCCCACAGTTGGCATACATGTTAATGAGGCTACTACCAATAAACACATCAAGGTCGCAACCACTTTGAATGATCTGTTCATGAACACTCCTGCCCTCTTCAATTGCTGCTACACTAGCACAGGCATTCAGCATGCCCACAAAGGTGACAGAGCTTGGCTGCAACCCTTCCTCTTGCATTTGTTGAAAGAGATCCATTGCCTTCTGCCCTTGTCCACATTTTACATGTCCCAGAATCATGGCATTCCAAACAACCACATCACGTGTGGGCATCCTGTCAAAAACTCTCCTTGCGTCTTCTATGCACCCACATTTGGTATACATATCAATGAGACTATTACCCACAAAGACATTCAACTCACAGCCACTTCTAATCATTTGTCCATGAACATGTCTACCCTCTTCCAGTGCTTGTAAACTAGCACAAGCATTTAGCACCCCCACAAATGTTATAGGGTCTGACTTCACCCCTTCCTTTTGCATTTGTTGATAGAGATCCAAAGCCTTCTGGCCTTGTCCACATTTCACATGTGCCAGAATCATGGCACTCCAAGCAGCCGCATCACGTGTGGGCATCCTGTAAAACACTCTCTGTGCATCCTCTATACTTCCACATTTGGTATACATGTCAACAAGGCTGGTTCCCACATAGACATCAGATTCACAGCAACTTTGCATGATCTGTACATGGACACGTCTGCCTTCTTCAAGCGCTTGTAAACTAGTACATGCGTTGAGCACAGGAACAAAAGTGAATCTGTTTGGAATCATGCCCTCTTGTTGCATTTGTTGAAAAAGCTTCAATGTCTTCTCATAGTCCCCAGCCTCAACAGACCTTATAAGCCTCGTATTCCATGAGAAGATGCTCACTTGTACAGTCCCTGGTGCCATCGCAGCCAGTTCAGGTCCTACCCATGGAGGATTCCATAAGCTACTGAGCCAGAGTGCTGCCTGTTTCTTCTTGTGTTTAAAGTCAGGATATTTTGCATTGGCCTGCAAACGTAAATCAAAACCAAGCTGGTCAACCCCAGATTCCTCACAGGATCCTGTGCAGACGCACACATATGCTATCAAAACAGACACGAAGGACCATGCATATTGATGTCTTGAATCCACAAAAGAACATGACAGTGGTTGTTTTTCTTACCTTCTCCAACCTGTGATCCCACCACTGTGAAGGGTCTGAGAAAAACTCTTGCCAAAGTTTCTCTACAATCCTCCATTTGTGGCCTGTCACAAACTGCAAAAACTGGTGAAAAGAATACACATGCACAGGGCACTTCCATTCTGTGTGTCACAATTATGTCATACTGCAATCGATTGCATGCATTCATATCCCAATTCCCATTGAAAAATCCCTTCAAAGTTACAAGCTCAAGCATGTGCAGGCAATGGATAGAATGCTGTGAAAGTAATGACACAAAATTCTGCCAGCACAGCTAAAGCTTGCAGTGAAATTCAGGCCAAGATGCTTACCATCAACACTGTCTGGATCATAATGCAACTTCACATTTGCTGGACCACCCTGTAATCTTGGAAAATCCAAAGAAAAAACACATCATACTATAGAACATGAACAAGGGAAATCAAACACTGTAACAGGTTTGAAAGGGTAAGAAGAGACAACTATCTTTTGTTGTCTGTCAAGTTTTGGTAGTGTTCTACATTCACAAGAAGGAAACAAAAGCAATCTGGCAGACAGTGATATCACAGACCAGGATGTTGCAGCAGTTTTCAGTCACAAAATATTCCCCTGATACACATGCAGTTTTCAGGCACAAAACATCCCCTGATACATGCACCTCGCAGATCAACTGAAGTGACAAAATTCCAAGAGCAGGATGTGGCTCCAAATGGGTCCAGAAGTAGTAGAGGCACCATTTTCAGTTGGAAAATGAATGAACAAAGACAACAAAGATACTGAGTAAAGTGTGTGTGACTCTGGCGAAACAAATGTGACAGGAAAATGTAAGGGATTGATGTATACCTGGTACTGTGCTTTGATGTTGCCTTGCTCAACTCCCTTTGTAATCCCAGATTTCTTTGAGTGCACTGATCAAGCAACGAAAGAACCAACATTAGATGACAGATGACATCCCATCACATTGAAACCCTAATTCTTTGGGTTCAAAGCTTCATGTTTGAGGATTCATCAAACCTACAACTAGCCTTCTGAAGATACTCCATCCTCCAGAACACAGTTTTGTGAGAAACAGATTGAAGGGATCACAAAATCCAATTCAGGAGTCATCAGAAACCATTCAATTCCATTTCAAAATTATTGGAGAGGAGGGACAAGCCCTGTTCTTGAAGAAGTGCAGCACGGAAGCCTCTCTTCAAATGAACCCTTTGTATTGGAGTGATGCAGGGTTCAATGGCACCACTGATCAACAGAGGAAGAGGCAATGAAAAAAACAAGCCAATCTGTTGCCAATCGAGAGAGAGAGAGAGCTTACCACGACCACGCCCTCTTGCCGCTGCTGCCGTGGTCTGGAACCATCGAGCTGGGAAAAGAGCTGCAAGCAGAGGTGCAAACTGCGTAAGAACTCCATGGTGCACAGGTGGTGGGGCATAGGCAAGTCGTAGCATCTTCCTTGCTGCCCTCCGTCCCCGCATCTTCCTCTATTGCTGTGCAAATGATGAACTTCTCTTTACACCGAAAACTTTGCATCTCCCCTCACTGCTCAAGAGAAAAATGTCCACTAAGAAAAACATCAACAGCAACAACAACAACGTTAACAATCAAACAAACAGCGACAGCAGGTGCCCCTCCTCCTCCTCCTCCTCCTCTTCCCTGCTCTTTTTTCTTGTTCCTTCTCGTCTTAGTTCTTCGAATCACGCTTCAATAATCACCCACTGAAATACTTCAAAAGACTACAAGAATTCACGCTCAAAACGAGTCCTTTGTCTTCTTCCTCGTCGTCGTCGTCGTCTTCAGAGAGCTGAACTCCAGGAAATTAGGGCTTGGATCTCCAAACCCTAATTGAAAACTTCTGAGATTCTTTGATACTTTTAGATTGTTTGTTTGTTACAAACGGGAGTGTTTCAATAACAAACTACCAAACACTGTCTGAATTTCAGAATTGCAGCAATTGACACTCACAACAATTTCTTCGGGTTCTTCTTCGTCGTCTTAAGAGTTGAACTGCACGACTTTGGGGTTTGGGGGGTTTAAGGTTGAAGCAACAAAGGCTAATGAAATGAGAATTGCAAACTTTCTGATGTCCTTTGAGACTTCAACTCTGTTTGTTGCAAAGAAGAGTTTGTTTGAATCATAATCTCCAACTACACTCTGAATTGTAGAATTGTGCAACAATTGACGTGCAATTTCTTCATGTTCTTCTTCTTCTTCTTCTTCTTAGGCATCTAGTAGAATTGTACAATCACCACCAATTCAATTAAGTGTTGTTGCAACAAGTAAAGGAAAACCGTATTGATCTGATCTACGATGGAGTGATTGTCGGCAGCTATGTATGGATGTGTGCAGATTCCAAAAGCACATTAGAAACTGCATTTGCATCACACTTCTTCATGGAACATCTGTCGACATCTTTTTGTTTCTTCCTTGTGCACCACTTTATAGCAACCTGAACACTTGCACAAAATTCTAGTTTCAGACATGAACTTTTCTGAGAATGGTGATGTTGTCTTTGTTCCTTCGCTTGCACACTTTTGTCACAATCTTCAGAGTTTGACACACCATTCCAGTGTCAGACCATCACGAAACTGCATTTCCAAGTGCACTAATTCATGTAGTTTCAGCATCTTCTTTCTTTGTTCCTTTTCTCATTCATGCACTTTGTAGTAATCTGAAGAGTTGCACAACATTCCAGTTTCAGGAAAGAAGTTTTCTGAGGCACAGGGGGGGAAAAGGAGCTTATCAAGAGAATTGCTGCAGAAGAATCTCTGGACATGTTAGGTCATGGGAGGAAGAAGGAAGTTCAGCTCCCCGTGAAGATGAAGATCTGCATAGGAGGTAAGTGTGTCTACACTAAGAGAAAACCACTGCATCAGATGTGAGCAAGTAGCTACAAATGTTCATCATCTCTGCATACAAAGCAGGAAGGGAGGACATGCAGGCCACAATTCTTGGCACAACAAAACTGATGATTGATCTCAAGAACTGGTTTATATTTCCAAGAGATTTTGTTTCAATACCCTACCCCTCTTGTGGAATGCACCTTGTTATGTGATTCCTCACATTGCTAATCACCACAATCATAACATGCAATTTTTTCTGCTACTACTCACTCCTGTATGTGTGTCCATAAGGCCTTGTCCTCGTCCTCATCCTCCTTTTCTTGAAAAGTTTGAGGGAGATACAAAGCAAGTCAAATTTGACTGCAAACTCTGAAATCAAGGGTTATTAGTGTAAACAAAGAATGGTTTTGCAACAAGGATCTTGTTGCAACATACGTACATACTAGCTATCAATGGCAAGCTCGCCATCTCCACATGGTTGCACATCAATGTCGATGCTCCTGCTTCTCCAGTGTTGGACTTTACAACACAGCCTCTGTAAGACCACATCACACCACAAGATCAATGTCCATGTTAATTGCTGATGATCAAGGGCCACCACACAGCATTTCTGTCTTCTATGCTTAACAGGGGTGATTGATGGACAGCAAAATCATTATTGAGCAAATCACAGTTAAGAGGAAAAGAACTTGATGCTGCAGGGGGCTTGGTTTTTATGTACCTGGGAGAGGGTTTCAAGAGTTGGCTTCTTTCTGATGTGGATTACTTGCACGCTGCTCAGAACAGTGTCACATCCTGTCATGTTCCGTTCTGGTTGATCCTCCTTTTTGTACACTGTTTCTATAGAGCCACCACCTCTTGCTGTGGTTTTGTGTTGTAGCTGATGAACTGAGCTCATGTAGAAGATTGTTGGTTGTTTGCAACTATCAACAGAGATTTCCTGGATATTGAATGGGAAATGTGACCTCGCTTTGTTGCCATGCCATGACAGGAATGTCCTCGGGACTCGTTGAAGCTCCCATGGAGAGATGAATCCTTGGTACACTTGTACAGCATAGCCGAGTGAGATGGAAAATGACCATCTCTGTCGCTGTCCATAGCATATTGTCTGTTGCAGCATTGCTGCTTGATCGACTGACGCCGCTTTCAGTAAGTGCCGCACTGCTTGCACCCGTGTCATGTTGTGAAAAATAGGTTTAATGATGTCCAAGTGATGTATCGATAATAATGGCACTAAAGGATGAACTGCCAGTAGCCCAAAAGCATCTCCATAAACATCAAACTGCAATTATCCCACACCTTAAAACCTGTAAGTCTTGTACAATTTCTTCTATAGATAGATGCACATGTTGCAAGGTAGCTGTAATAGTAGAGCATGAAATCAACCTTTTTACAGCTCCTCAAATCAGGCTCATGGGAAGGCAAACGTGACAGGAATCAATTGAGAGTTTTGTCTTCTAACCCTGCTTTTCTTTCTTCATAGAAAAGTCACAAAAATCAGGGGGTGGAGATCTACTACTTATCAATAAGACTTTCTCCAGGGTCTCACAAGAGTTATCAATGGTGGATCTAGAGAGGTTGGGAGGATGATGATGATGTTCAAAAGATGGGGATACCTGATGAAATCCAGGATTCTTTAGAATTGGGACACCAAGCTCTGTAATGCAGGCATGCATACGGTCATCACTCCCAAACAACTGTGGGTATCTGAATCACACAAAATTGCCACATACCGTAAGCATTTTGTCTTGCAAAACTCACTCTTTTTGAGAATGCTGCTGATGAGAACAGAGAAACTATTACCAGCCTGAGTTTTGCAATTAGGGTTATTATTGCCAGAATAGAAGACTAAATGAAACAGGTTTTGCTGCATGTCATTTTGAGTACAGAAACAAGAGCCACCATGATCACAGTCTGAGAAAGGGAAGACAGGAAACCATACCTGTGAAGGCAACTGTCTTGGAACTTGGACAATGCCAATGCCAAAGGATAGCTGATAGCAAAACCTCCTCCACCATAAGCCATATTGTATGAGAAGTCTGTGTTCTGTGGATGGCTCTCTGACTGGCTCCCAATGTAGTACATCTTAGTGGGATCGTAGTTTGACAGCACTCGGACCAAGTTCTCTGTGAAGAAAACAGTGTCATCATCTCCCATAACAAACCAGTCAACATCCTGCAGCCTCAGTCGGATACTTTCAATCACAATGCGTGAAAGGCGGATGGCTGATCTGTTACCGATTCTGTTGCTGTATTCAAAGGCCTTGGTGCTTTCTGAGATCATGAAAGGTGGGACATCTGAGCCCCAACTCATGTTCTTCACAGGCTCATCCAACCACACGAATCCTCGCATCTTCTTGCGGGGATGCCACCAACTTCTCACATACTCTCTTCGTATCTTCCACAGATTTGCTGATGCAGCAATTCCAAATACTATCCTTGACAAGTTTGTTTTTCTAGGGTTGAGAAAGGGAGTGGTGATGGGAAGAAGATGGTTCTTCTTAGTTTTGATTGATGATACTCCTGCCTGATGATTATTGAGCTGCTTTCTTGTGTGTCTTGAAACAAATGCTCCTTGCTTGAGTGGTTTTGTTGTTGGTGCCAGAAGAATCCCTTGATACAAATCAGCTGGCATGTCTGAAGAAGCTGGAAATGAAGCTGAGAAATTGGAGCAATCTTCATCAATGACACACTTACCTGAGCAGAGCTTTGAAGCATGCAGAAGTAGAGACAGTACATACAGAAGGGAACAAGCTACAGCTAGGGTTACAACAGCACTGAGCCTGGTATGTCCCATTCCTATCAGCAGCAGCTCCCAAAGCTCCCTCTTGTCCCCCCACGCACTTGCTCCAAACCGATCTTTTCATATGCTGGTTGGTTAACAAGCTCTCTCTCTGGCTTCTTTTCCCACAGAGCGGCCTCCTTCTCCAAAGAATCAATCCAAAACTCAATCCAAGTTCAGGTTTTGGTCATTTTAGGAAAACTCAGCAGCTGAGCCGAGAGGCAGCTAGAGTTGTTGTTGCAAGGCTCCACTGGTTCTCATTGCAACAAAAACATTGTTCAAGGAGTAGGAGGAGGAGGAAGAGGAGATCATCGGTAAAGAAGAAGAAGAAGTCTTGGAAACTATTATCTGAAACACTAGGTAGCTGTATCTACAGACTTAAGAAAAACCCATCTCTGCAAAAGGAAAAGCTGCTATCTCCAGACACAAAATACCTCTCTCTCTCTCTCTCTCTCTCTCTCTCTCTCTCTCTTTTTCTCTCCTCTGTTGTCCTCACAATTCGCTTCTTCTTCTTCTTCTACATACTTGATTCATCAGTAGCAGACAATGTGTAGCAGCTGAAAACACAAACACCATATCCCACTTCTCAAATCATTTCCAGGTTCATGTTCTGAGCACAGAATGCAAAACCAAAGTGTGATCACAAAAGTGGGGAGTTTGTGTTACAAGTCCAACGCTTCTCCTCCTTTCCCTCCTCCAGCAAACAAAACACCAATCTCCTGAATCCTCCAACTACTAAAAAAGTGGAGAAAAACTGAGGTACCCTCGAGCTACAGTAGTAGCTAGCCTGAAAGTAGGACAAAAAGCTGCTACATGCAACAACAACAGTGAGTCAGAAGAAGAAGAAGAAGGAGAAAAATGCAACCATCCAAAAATGCAATGCAAAATTTAAATGAAAAAAAGAAAAAAATTCACAAAACAATGCAACAAAAACATTGCAACATAAGCTACAACAATCCCACACCAAACAATGCAATAAAACGAAACCCAACAAAAACCAAAACCAAACCAAAGAAACAGCACAGAACTCTGAAACTCTACCTCTGACAATGAGAGTATGGGTGGGTGCTTTCACTGCTTGGTTGGTGCAGCAAGGGGTTTTGGGTTTTGGGTGTGAGAGTTTTTTGGGGAAAGAAGAAGAAGAATACAAAAAAGCAGCAACAATCTTTTTCTATCTCTGCAAAAACACCAATCTTGTCTACCTGCAAAAGCATCAATCTTTTCTATCTCTGCAAAACACACAACAGTGGAAATGCAAGGGAAAAACAAAGAAGCATTAGAGTATGAATGTGGAGCAAGTTATGCGATTCTCTCTAGCTTAGTTTAGCTTAGCTACAACTTACAAGGTAGGTAACTTAAGTATTGTTTTGTGGCTGAATCCATAAGAACATCAGACCCCATCATAATCATCATCTTTGGCAAAAGCCCCAGGGCTAAAATAACATCTAGATCTGGTGCCAGCCATTTCACATACCTACCTATCACCCTTACCTACCTACCTACCTGCCTCTGGACTGCTCATGATAAATGAAAGGGGAATGAAAAGCCACCTCATAAGCACCTTCTTATAAGAGTGGGTTTGGCTCATGTGAGAGGAGGAGGAGTAGTAGTAGTAGTAAGTAGACAAGTCTGTGGGGACTGGCTTTTCCCATAATGATTAAGTGGGAGCTCTTCTTCACTTCTAGGAAAGGGGGATTTGGGGGGTGGGTACTTTGATCCAGTAGGTACCATTACCTTCATTACATCTCAGAGTGACCCAACAGCCCAGCAATGCACCATGAGGGGATGGATGATGGATGATGGATGATGGATGGGAAATGCTTTTCCATTGGGTTCTCTAGTGCCCTAGCTGCTAGTTACTACTACCACAGGTTTTTGCTTTTACTACTTACTAACAACTCACCTATGTACTAACCATCTATCTAAAGGTGCATTCACACCTCATGGTTAAGTCAGTGTTAAGTGAAAATCTAGGTGGCATCTTAGGTGGCACCCAATGTTAAATGTTAAAGTGAATGTTGACTTAACATAAAATCTTGGTGGTAAATAGGTTTAGGTTCTAAATGACTAGCTTGATGTTAGGGTACTTAATACTATAGTCCTTAACACCAAGTGTGTGAACCCTAAACCCTAAACCTTAATACATTGCACCTACTTATCTACACCTACAGGACCTATCTTTTATGTTGTGAAGAGTAATGGATGATTCTATGGTGGGCTCTGCTGGCCAGTTCACTTATTTGCCACTTGGGCCCATTTGGGGTTTCCATCTCCTCTGAGCTTTTCCATCTCTGTCTCAGTCTGTTTTTTGGCCCTTTTGAGATGGCACACTAGTATTTGTTCCCAATAAAAGACATAATTAGGGTTACCTATGGTGTGGGGCTGATTTAGTGATGGGTCTCTCTGACTACTGGTCAGGATTTTTGTATATGACCAAAAAAAAAAAAAAAACCCTGTATAGGTTGAGAGTAAGAGACAAGGGTATTATGGTAGAATAGTGAAAATACACACAAAAATATACAAATAGGCTTGTGCCTCAGGATGAAACATAAATAAATAAATAAATAAATAAATAAATAAATAAATAAAGCCTTTGTGGCCAATGAGGTTTTTAGAAATGGAAAAGCCTTGTATTGTTTTGCCAAGTTCTGTTCAGAAAATTGGCACTTCAAGGTTTCAAGAAAAATAAACATACCCAATGAGATTATTTAAATTGGTGTCTTTGAATTTTTTTGAATTTTTTTTTTTTTTGCAGTTGCCTTAGGCTATTATTGAAAGGGTATTTAAAATGTTTCATGTCTTTTGATGATGGCCCATTCAAAGGACATGCATGTTGCAAGGTGCTTTTATTATAGGAGCTTTACAGAGTTTAGCTGCATTCAGGGCATTTGCAAAATTTACTAAATTCAAAGGTGAGGCAGCATGCACTCAAGGGGCCCAGTTTTTTTTTTTTATAAATTAAATTAAATTATTATTATTATTTAAATTATTTTTAATAATAATTTTTGGGTGGGGAGGGATGGGGGCTTGGGAGTAGGGATTTTTTTTTGTTCCCATTGTGTTCCCCAACTTTCCAATGTGTTCTCCATATTACTCACTTTGTCACACATCCTTAGGCCCCTTTTACACTAGAGCCTGGAAGCCCATGATCAAAATAGAAAATTTATGATTGGAGGAAAAGTAATTTTAAGGTTTAAGTTCACTTTACACAAGGTTGAATGACCAAGGACTAGGGAAATGTAAATTGATGAAAAATCAGCATTAAATGCACTATGAATAATGTTTCATGATCTAATTGGCTTCATTAGTAGGCTTTTAAAATTTGGATTCCAAACTCAAATTGTTTTTACAACTATTTTTAGAGATGGGTTGAACAATTGTTAGATGATGAGTCCAATAAGTCACCATTAGTCCACAATTTTTTTGTCATGGTTTTTTCTCAATTTTTTTCAAAGTAGGTGTGACATTTGTTAACCCATGGGCCTAAAAGGCCATGATTGGTTAAATTATATATATATATAAACTTAGGACTTTTTAAAGAATTGTGAATGCAAAGTTCATTAGCCCTTGAGCCAAAAAAAAATTGTGTTTGGTTGAGTTTTATATATATATATATATATATATATATATTTGTTCTATGATCCATGGTCATCCTTCATGTTGAAATGGAGAAAGTGAAGAAAAAATGGATGGAAAAAAAATCCCTAAACCAATCACTTTTTAAGTTACATAAAATGTCAAGTTAAAAATAAAAATATACCTAAAATAATCAATTGTCTCTTTTTGGCTCCATATTTGAAAGCCCCTAATCAAAGATCCTCAAGATAGGGCCCATAAGTTAAATTATTTATTTTTCATACTTGAATTATTTATTTTTCATACTTGTCCCTCCTTTTACCCTTGGGCCCCATGATATCTTAAACTTAAAACCTTAACCTTTAATAACCTATTTTGGGGTTACAATATTTCAATGTCTTCATGGTCATGATCTCTCACCATAAGGTAAAGGAAGTTTTAAGCTTGTAACCTAAATAACCAACCCAAAAGGAGGAGATCACAATAATCTATTTTGGGACTATCCTAAAGATTTGATCAATTTTCTTTTGTGATGGGCCCAAAAAATGGCCATCACAAAAGGAAAAAAATGAACTTTGAGTGTCTAGAGTTGGGTTTAGGGTTTAGGATTAATCTGGGAGCGAAGTAACGAAAGACAAGGCATAATCAAAAATTTGAGGGCCACTTTAGACAAGGGCCTAAGGAGTAAGGTCCAATGAGCATTCCTATTGGTCAAGAGCTTTAAATTGGTCCCAAGGCCTTTAAATGAGAATCTAGGACCAAGACAAATCAAATTGTGATTTAGCCTTCTTGGCCTCATTTTGGAAGGAAAGCTATTTGGTCCGGACAAAAAAAAAAACTTCAAGGAAAGCTCATGGTTTGAAGAACTAAAGTGTAAGCCAAGGTATAAGGTTGTTCATTTTTATTTTATTTTTTGGCTCATTTTTATTGGTTTTTTACCATTGTCATTCAAATTATGTGAGTGTGGAAAACATGCTATGGATTGATGATATTGTTGAAAAGACACCAACTCTCTCATTTTTTATCAATTTTAAAATTCACATGACTGGTTTCGTGCACCTTGATAAGGTGGTTGTTAAAAAGAATGCATTTTCAACCTTTCCAATTGCATGAAATGGAGGTGAATTAGAAGATGAAGCAAAAAATGAAATGTTGAAACACCAAAATAGAAAAAATCATGAATTTTTAAAAAAAAAATCAAAGGTTAACTTAAATAAGTAGGTGGGAACATTATGGGTTTAGAATTGTGGGAGTCTTTTCAAGGCCCCTTAGCAAGGCGTTAAGTTTGATCTATCTACTTTTCTTAGGAGTTGAGCTCTAGTGGTTTTGTATTTGTGTGCTAGGTTTCATATTTTTGATAGATTTGTTTTGAAAGAATATGTTTTTCAATTTGAAGGGGCCCACACTTGCTTTAGTCATGTTGCTGTGTAATGTGAGATGACTTTCTTCCTGTAGCTAAAAAAATGCACCTTTTAAAAAATCTAATAGTTATTGACGCCCTAGGTCTATAGGCATCTTTGAAGGACATCCATTACAACACATTTCATAGATATATTTCGGAGGATGATTCTATTTCCTCAACATCCAAAGTCCATTTTCATTCTTGTTCGGGCAAGGGAGTAGGGCTATGGTTGGTTGCTAGGCCATCTATTCGTTTGTTTCGCATTGCACATTCTATTTTCATTTCAGTGTTGCATTTTTGTTTTGATTTGATTCAGCCTTCGGCATTTAATTTTCTCACGTGTCAATGCCGACATGGGTTGGACGCATCTAGCACGCATTTAGCTCATTGCTCGTTTAGAGGTCAACAGATAACCACACATGATGTCATCCGAAACGTCATGTATGTCATCGTTCAAAAAAGTGAGCATGCTATATGGAGAGAACAATGGTACACCCTTATGTTAAGATTTTCATTATGAACCGATATGTACATGACCCAAAAAGATCAAGTTTTCATTGTTGATGTGGTGATTATTAACCCGATGCGAAAGACGATGATTTCGGGTGTCATTAATCAACCAACAAATGTAGTTGCAAAACTTAGCGTCATTACTAATATCCACAAATATAAAGGGCTTCATGAAGGACATCATTTTATTTCAATGGCCATGGAGCTGCATAATGCATTTAGATGTGATATGAATCATTTCATCAAGGAATGTGCCCGTCTTTTCCATGATAGACAATTGAAAAATCATTTATCCTTGTTTTTTTGCATTCAATTTTTTAAACAACATGTTAATATTGCTTTTCAACATGTTTTAGCCTTTGCTATAAAAAGGAATATTACATTGGTGAGTGATGTTTGTTCTAGACTTCCCATTACTATTACATTTCATGTTTTACATGTTGACGACATTAGAGTGGCTTTGGGTGAAGTAGTTTCCTTTGATGAAAGGGATCGACTCTCACCCTTTTTTCTTGGTTCTTGCAGAATGTACGTCTTTTGGCTTTTCTTTGGCCTTCCTTTTTTGTCTCCCCTACAATGGTTTAGGCCATCAATCTTTTATTGGATTTTTGTGACTACTTCATTTTCTCACATTGACATCACACATTTTTTATATTGAACCCTCAAATCAAACTCTCGAATTGGACCCTAAGCCTTTAAACATACTCATTGCACCTTTGAAAAAAAGTGTTTTTTTAATATGAAGAAGGTTTCAGTTTAAGGTTCAATTTGCTTCAAATTGGTCCCCAGGCTTTTGGTCCCTGTACCTTGGTCTAAAATGGCCCTGAATTGAAATGCTAAGATCAACTAAAATTAAGTAACCAGTTGTGGTGTCATAGACTTTGAGGGTACTTATTCATGTTTTTATTAAATAGTGAGGGGTGCACCCATGGTAGTTTTTTTTTTTTTTTTTCAAAAGGAGCCATTTGATTGGACCATCACCAATATTTTTGGAACATGCAACCGCTCCCTAACATAGAAGCCTAAATATACTTCCCTCCCCCAAAACATAAGCACCGCTTTGTCATGGTCGGACCCTGTCCCTCCCCCGACTTTTATATGCTTGGAAGTGGAACCATGGTGATAGAAGATGGGATTAAAAATTGAGGTGTAATTGGGAACATCTTAGGGAACACATTGGGAACTTGGAGAGCATTTTGCCCAATCTAATCAGAACAAATTGGGAACCGACCGAAAAAAATTTAAAAAAAAAAAATCTGCCCCTCCCCATTTCCACAAAAACCCAAAAGAAAAAAACTAAGCCCCCTTGAGTGTGGGTTCCACTTTGAGTTCTGACAGTTCCCCTTGCGACGTCCATAAATGCTACCGAACTTGGTCATGGGCTGCGAAACAAGCCCAGGCACAACCGGAACCGCATGTGTGTCCGGACCTGGTTGTGGAGAAGAAGAAGCTGACTAGGCAACGACACTCGCAGCAACAATAAGAAGAAGAAGAAGAAGGAGAATTCAGGTGAAGTGCAAAACATCCTAAAGTGTTTTCGAGAAGTGGATATCAAAAAGGAATCGAAAGAAAAAGTGAGAGAGAGAGAGAGAGAGAGAGTATGATCAGCTTGTCATGGACTCGTCCTTCTTCCAAACAAGAAGCTTCTTGCCTCGCTCGTTGCAGGTGATTTGATTTCTCCAGCTCTTTGCCAGCTCCAGTGCTTGTCCCTAAACCCTAATCCCTTACTGGTCTCAATTGGGGACCAGCACAGACAAAAGAGGAATCATCTCCTTGAGTTTTTATTTGAATGGGTTTTTTAGGTTTTAGGTCATGTGCAACTAGTTAGGTCACAGGAACAACTGAATTGGAAGATGATTTGTTGCTCATTTGCTTGAGAATTTGCAGGGTGAAACGATTTTATTTTTTTTCTCCCCGTTCTTTTGTTTTGCTTTCTGAAATGTGGAAGAATTCAAGGGGCCATGGATCTTAGAGGAAGTTCACAGGGATTCGAAAGTTGTAGAAGAAGAAGTTCTAGGGTTTTGCAGAATCATTTGCATTCAATCTTACTGTGGAGTTTGTGAATGTTGTCTATCATGTCAGATGAAAGAGAAGAGAGATTTTCATTTTCCTGATGAAAATTAGCATTTTGTGAATCAGGTTAGGAGCTATGTTTTTAAAATTTGTTTTGGGTTTTTTTTTGGAAGACCATGAATGCTTTGTGGCAAATGGAAAAAAATTGCAGAGAAAGAAGCTTCAACTATGATGCAAAGTATGAGGGAGCGACAAGAGACACACCCCTGTTGGAGAGTTGCAAACAAAGTTTGAAGAAAGATGGTTATTTTGTGAATCATGCACAGGTCAAGATTGGATCTGGACATGATGCATTCTTGAAAGGAAAGCAGCTGTTGCAAAACTGGGGGTATACTTCTTTCTTCTGTCTCTGAATTCCATCACCAAAAAATTTACAGCCGTTCATGATATTTCATTTGTCTTTATGCACATGGGATGATTAGCTTGAATTGCAGTGATGCTGAGACTGAGGAGATGAATAGTTTTGACTGTTAATTGGGTGCAGGCATGTTCAGCTGCCATGGGCATCTGTGGATGCAAACACACCAGTTATAGAGGGGCACAAATTCTGCATTTGTAGTCGTGAGTTGGTAGCATGGCTTATAAACCCACTCCAGATATTGTATGTGGATTCCAAGGACAGTCCATTCTGTCCACTCTCAAAAGCCCAGTCTCAAACATCTGCACAACAGGCAGCTTTTGCTTTTGGAAGTGGAACCCTTCAAGGCCATTTGCTGGTAGGTGATCATGTCCCTTTCCACAACTGATTCTTCTGAACTAAGAGTGCAAATGCATTACAGAAATTGGCCAAAAATGGAGAATAGAGTTTCCATGGGATTTGGTAGTGAATATACATTATCTACCCATTAGTGTAGAGCTGCTACTTTGACAATTGGTGGATATGTGTTTGTGAGTGATGATGCATGACTTCAGGCAGGAGAAGAGAGGTTTGGCATCGAATGGAGGGAGGATGACAGTGTATGGTATGAGATCCTCTCATTCTCTAAGCCTGCTCATTTTTTGTCTGCTGTTGGATATCCGGTTGTCCGTTTCAAGCAGAAGCTATTCACCAAGCAATCTACCGAAAAGATGGTTCAAGCTGTGGCCAATCAAGCCAGCTTACCTCCTTGAATTCCCCTACCTACCAAGGATCTTCTGGTGATATTTTCACAGTTGATTTCTTTTTGGTTTCACATTATACAAGGTACAAAAGATGCCTGTCAAATGCATCATCTGCTCAAGCAGTTTGTTACACTCCTGCAAAGGACTACATGGGTTGTGACCCAAGAACAGTTTCCTATCTGAACTTTGCTGTACTTATTCTCAATTTGTTGTAATAGGATCTAGAAGACCACTCTAGATACTTGTGTAACTTGCTAAAGTTTACAATGTAGGAGCAGGTTCACCAACATGGCCTGTACACTGTACTCTGGATGAAGTAAAGCCTTCAAATAGTGCAAAAATGGGCTAAGTTTGGACCTGTAAATTTGCAAAGGATACAGTTGTCTTCACAATGCCTGGTAAATAAAGAAATGACTTTTTATGATTGGCTGAGATATGGGGATGGATCCTCCATTTTCTGATCCAAGCTTTGATGGGCTGAGACAGCCCCATAATTTAATATGGGATGAAGATGTTTTTATGTTTACTCCATTGTCTATGATTCTCATCTACCTATTAATACTTTTCACATGTTGTATGGCCATTTGTGACTGAACTGTTTGAGTTGTAATGATGGTCAGTTTTAAGAAAATGTTTGGAATGAAAAATGTTGCAAGGGAAATATTTGCAATGTTTCTTAAACACAACCATCACTACAACATTTGGAAAAAATGGGAAAGTATAATGTTACAGGCTTGATCATTCCATAGTACAAAAGAGGACTAGAATTTGTTGTGTCAATGCTGAAATGCAACTTGGTTTCAACAGTCACTTTGCCTAGGAATTCTTTAACTCTTGAATTGATCAAATCTGTGCACATTTTTGCTCTGTTCTCATAACTTCTTTGTAAGTACTTAATCTGAAACAATCCACTTTCCAATTGCCAACTTTGTGCTCAAACACACATTAGATGTGTCCAGAAACTCCATTGCTCTTCAGAAAGTTAGTGCATTGCTGCAAACATCTGCATGTACATCTGCTCATGCATCTGCCAGCCAGCTCTATAACATCTGTCATCCAAGGGGAATGACATAGGTCTCACACCCAAAGCATGTACTCATTGCTGCAAACATCTGCAAAGACTTTGGCTAATGCGTCTGCTGGCAACCTCTATAATAACAGCTCTCATCAAGGGAATGAAACAGGTCTTACACCAAGCATATATGTCCATTTGTCCAGAAACGTCAATGGTATCATGTTACTGACATAATGTGTCGGGAGCAAGAAATCCCTTGTTTCATATTTGGTATCCAAAACTGTTTTCAAGATACTAAGACTTGGGTAGAAGGGAAGCAAGCCCCACACCTTCTTTGCCCACTCCTGGCACACCTGCTAAACCTGAGACACTTTCACTTGCTTCCGAGCTTTGCCTAGGTAAGCATAACTTTGGAATCTGACTGAAATGTTCAAAGGGCCTGCAAAAAAATTACAGAACCAAAAGGGTCAGGGATTAAAGAATGCTGGGGACACCAATAACTTGACTGGTATTGCAGCTTTATGCTGTTGCCTCAACTGGTGTTTGTGAGCATGCACTTGCACACTTGTGTGAATGATATGCTCACTTGCACACTTGCATGTATGATGTGTGCATACTTGTGTGCATCATGTGTGCACACTCGTGTGTATGATTGTGTGCCAAAAAAAAAATGTGCTACATAACTCAATACATAAAACTTTATGGTTTCTCCCACATTTCCAAAGCACCTCTTCTTATCACACAATATATACACATGCAATGTATATACAGACGACCAAATATCGTAACCCTAGAATGTTCCTTATGTTTCGAGTAGAAAGTTCAAACATGGGTTTGATTTCTTCATAAAAAAAGAACAAAAGCCTGGAAGTCTCTATCTCTCTTCCCAACCTAGCAATCATATAGTGTGGAAATTGGTGTGTATTATACTGATGAGAACACGAAAAGGAGAGAGAGAGCGCGAGCATTACATGGAAGGCAGACCAGAGTCGTATGCCAAATCGGAAAAGCCTTGGCGCTGCTTATGCTTGGGATTCACAGTGCACAATATAAACACGCGGTTGCGCCGCTTCACCACTTTGCAATACTCGCACATACGGCGTACCGCTGCCCTCACCTTCATTGCTTGCTAGACTTGCTTTTTGTTTGCTTGCTTCCTTGCTTGCTTTCTTTCGCTCTTCTCCTTCTCCTCAACCAAAACTCTCAAACTGAAACCGCAAATCCACGCAACAAACCAACGACTTTAGCAAACCTTTCGTCTTCTTCTTGCTTGCTTGCTTCCTTCCTGCAAGGAAGACTCAAACCCTAAACCTAACCCTAAAACAGGTAGCTCCAATTATAACTAGGGTTGGGCCGCGCAACTTGCAAGCGTTGTTTTTGGCAAATTTTGTGTTCATAGCCAAAGTGGCGATGATCCACAGGAAGATTTAGCCAAATTTGACTACAATTTAAATATGAAAGTAATTTTCTTAAAACATCCTTCTATATTTTTGGCTATATACTTGAACCATGTATACAAATCTGGCGATTTTTCTTAAATTTTGGTCGAATTCTAGCCATTGAAAATCTCAAAAAAAAATTGATTTTTATCATTTTGGCTATACATAACCAGCTTTTTTTTAAAAAAGGCTAGAATCAGTGTTTTCTTTTTTTCAATTTTGTGATGTTGCCACACTAAGAAATTTAGCCACATTTCGCTATAGATCAGCTATGAAAGTAGAAATTTATTAAAAATTCTCTTGTATCATGGCTACTTGCTTATGTGTAGAAACATGGCGATTTTTTTGTTTTTTGCCAAAAAATTGAAAAAAATGTTTTTGAAAAAACAAAGGGAATATTTGCTTGCAACGAAGGTTTCACAAAGGAAAAAAAGATAGGGTGAAATTCATTTTTCCATTGAAATTAGGGATCAAACAAGTTTCACCTTGTGTCTTGTATATGATAAGAGAGATTGTGCAATTGACAATAAGTGAGGTTTCTCCACTCTTGTTCTACTTTGTGTTTGTAGATTTTTGATTTCATGAAACTCCATGGGACGAACCCTAACTTTGAGTTTTTTTACATAGGCCTTTACATTTCAATGGGAGGCGTGTTTTTCGAATTATACACACATACTTCTTTTTTCATGTGTTTTCAACAAAAGTGTGACATTTGTGTCTACAAGAAGAACAAGAGGAGGTCTTTTGTTCATAAGTGCAACAAGCACGAGGAAAGGAAGTTGCTCTCATGTATTTCTAGGAGCTTTCTTCAAAGATCTTTTTTTGCATGCTTTTTGAAGAGCTCTTCTCTTTTTCACGTTTTTCAACAAGAGCAAGAGGTCTACACTCATGTTTTCCAAAAGCACACAAAAATTGAGCAAATGCCTTCCTTGGAGCTCTCTTTTTGTGTTTTCCAATAAGAGCTCGTGTGTTGTTTTCTAGGAGCTCTCATGTCTTCATGTGTGTGCGTGTGCACTCTATGTGTGCATGCACACTTCGTTGCTTGCTTGCTTGCTTGCTTGCTTGACTATTTTTTGTTTTTTTTGTTTTTGTTTTCCTATAGATTATGTTTTCTTGATCTTAAAAATAACTTGAATTTCTCTTGGCAAGTTCAAGCTTCTTCTATCTTGTGTGTCTATCCTTTTTTGGTCATTTGTATCACAAGACAAACCTCTTTGCATTGTTTTTTCTTTTGCGAAAGTTGGACATGAAAAGTATCCATGGTTTTTTTTAAGGTGGATTCATCCCTTGTTTGATGTTTTCACCCTTTAGTTGGGAGATGTGACAAATGGCCACAAAATAGACATGAGGTAGAAAACATGGCAAAAACACCCACCCAAATTGGCCAATATTTTAATGATAATTTTAATATGTATTGTGTGATTCATATTAAGTAGTTAAGGGGGTTGCACACAAAGTTTGTTTCTCTTTTGCAATGAGCCTTTTTGATTGGCCTATCATTAAAAATATTACTTATTTTAGCACTCCTTGTCATAGATGACTTTCCACAATAATTCATTAAACACCTAGCAAGACATTTTAAGTAATTTGGTTAAAATAATTCATATGATAATTCATTGTCTCCAACATCATTGTCACATCATCATTTATGGATGAAATTCATTTATGAACATTCATTTTTCATCCATAATGCATGAAATTCATTCATCATTTTTCATAAATTGGATCAATTTCATTCACATGAATAATATTCATCCATCAATGTCCATTTTTAATCCATAATGTCTGAAATCACACATCATTGGCCACTTTTTATGGATGATGTGTAGGTAGGAAGGTGTTCAAGATTGTCTTTAAATGATGGGCCATATGGAAGCTGCATAAAAGTTTTTTTGAACTAGATCTACAAATAAATATAATTAAAAGTTATTTTTCATTGTTTCTAATTTTTTCAACATCAATTTGAAATTTGATTTTGCATCATTTTTTTTAATTAATTAATTTTTAATTTATTTTTATGTTTATGTTTTCATTCATCATCAAAATAAATAAATTTAACTTCTTTTTTTGCTCATTTCATTTTCTTGTTTTTAGTTATTGTGTTTCATATGTGGACTTATATTTAAGCATGTTTTTGTTGAAGTTCATCCTAGTTTCGATATATTTTGAAATATAATCCCCTTGTCATGATAATATTCATGTTCATGAAAATCCCCAAGTAGAAGTTTGTACTTTACAAGATGAATTCAAACAATATATACAATTTTTTTCCTTTGCTTACCTTTATAATTTTCAAGAATACAATTGGGCTAATGCTATAGGATAAAAGGTTGGTGAAAAAAATTGGATGTTGGGTGTTATTGCATCATCTTCTTGTTGTTGCTTGAGCATAATTTTTATTATTAGAAGTGTTAATCACCATTTTTTGGTTTAATGGAAGTGATCACCACACTTTTACCTCATCACATGTTTTGCCCAAACTTGCAATAAGGAAACCTACAAAGGTGGCCACAAGGAAAAGCTTCTCCTAAAGGAATTGCAAAATGCAAAAAATGGCAATTGTTGATTAAATTCTTGACCCTTACTTTTGAACCCTACCTTGACTCAAGACCCAAAACCTTGTTTAGGGTTTAGGGCCTTAAGACCCTTGGGCTAGTGCTAGGGTTAGGTCTAGTAGCTAAGGACCTGCAGCAACAGCGCTTGAAGTCAGTGGTGCTAGAGATGAGCATACAGGAGATGAAGCAGGTGCAGTTGGTGTTGGTGTAAGATGATGGTGCAAGAAGTGCAACCGATCATTCAATAAAAGATACAGGAGACGAGGGGAAGTGTAGTTGTTGGTGTTGGTGGTGACGACCATCATCATGCTAGAGGTGTAGCTGATCACTCAAATGATGACTTAAGAAGGGGCACAAGACAGAGTAGCTCCCGTGTGCTATCCCCAGAGCATGAATACTTAGCAGAAAGGCACAATTTGATTGTATCTAGATTTGGGATTGTTTGCAGAGCAAGAAGAGTCTACCGACGTTGAGAACGTTGAACAACTAGTTCAACGACCACAGAGAGCCTGACATGCTCCAAAAAGATACGGAGAATGGGTAATTTATACGCATCACAAGTGCGCTCTGCATATTCTCTCATCCAATAGAACCAAGAACATACCAGGAGGCTGTTCGATCAGATGATGCATCTAAATGGAAAGCAGCAATGGCTGCTGAGTATAAATCTTTGCTGCTCAACTCTACTTGGGAGTTAGTAGCATTACCTCCAGGGCGGAAAACAACGAAGTCCAAGCGAGTCGTCAAAATCCAAACCAAGATGGATGGTACTCCAGAGGAGTACAAAGCGAGGCTGGTTGCGAAAGGCTTCACCCAAGTGCATGGATTTCACTACAACAAAACTTTCAACCCTGTGATCAAGCATGATTCAATCCGGAGTATATTTGCCTTATTGGCAACCCGTGATATGCACATGATTCAGTGTGATGTGCGCATAGCCTTCCTGTATGGAGAATTGGACGAAGAAAACTTCATGGAGCAACCGGGGGAGGGATACGAAAAGGATGCGATGTTGGTGTGCAGACTCAAATGAAGTATCTATGGCCTGAAGCAATCAGCAAGGCAATGGAATCGCACCTTTGACTCCTTTCTTACAAGATACAGTCTGGTGGCAAGTAGTGCGGATTCATGTGTCTGTCATAGTGATGGACATGTCAAGATAGTCACAGGGATTTTCGTCGACGATGGGATCAGTTGCTCAATTGATGAGTCGAAGCTCACTGATATGCTGCAGTATGTGCGAAAACAATTTGAAGTGCGCAAGGAGTTGGCGACTACTCCGTTGGGTTTGACGTGCAGCACTATCGCAACACCCGCGCAGTCTTTTCATCAACTAGCAACGATACATAACTGGTGTTATCCAACATCTTGGTTCGCAAAACTGCAATCCGGCCATAACTCCGGGGAAGATCCCAACATTCATCTGATAGTAGCAACGGAGGAAGATGCACCAATTTCTGCACCACACAAAGAGGCAATAGGATGCCTTACGCATGCCATGACGCTCACAAGACCAGACATAGCCCTATGCTGTGAGCTTGCGGCGCAATTCACGGAGCGACCGACTCAAGTGCATTGGGTAGCAGCGAAACGCATTTTGCGTTATCTCCATGGGACAAAGGATTGTGGCATTATGTAGAGTGGCACAAATACTGACAAGTATTTTGTACTGCAAACTTTGCAGGAGATCAAAATGATTGCAAGTCTCGCACGTGATATGTCTTTCACATTTGGGAATGGAGCCATAGTGTAGTGGTGCAGTAAAGAAGCAAACATGCACAAAACATTTCGAGGCGTGCCACAAATAAATCCTACGTCTATTTTCTGTGATAACCAAAGTGCAGTCCGTTTTTGGTGAAGAATCCGGAATTCCATCGCCGCACTAAACACATTGAGTTGCAGTAGCATTACATTGGAGAAAAACATCAATCCAAGGAGATTCATGTTCATTACATCCCTATAGCAGATCAGATTGCTGACCTGTTGACAAAGGCACTGTCAATAGAGAAGACGCGTTACTTACATAGGCAGTTTGGGATTGCATCAAAGGCTTCTTTCTTTCTATTCCCTTTTAAGATCAGAAACATGAGAGGCAGTGGGAGCTTCTTAGAGTTTCTCAATTTGAGAGCCTTTTTTTGTGCTTTTCTCACAAGAAGACGATTCCAGTAGCGCATCCTGCACTCGTTCGTTACTGCCTGAATGAGTGAGAGTGAAGGAGTTCATTCATCCATGTACCTAGTGCAAGGTGTTCTGGTAGGCATGATTATTTGAAGTTACTACCTTCTCTTTGCTGCATGTTTCTTTTCACCATTGATTTTTTCATTGATTAGTTTATTATATTGGCATCTCAGGTCTATAAGTATTTTTTGATGGACATCCATCACAACACAACTATTAGATCTATCGTGGAAGATGATTTCATTTTCTTGACATCCAAAATTTGCATTCATTTTTATTCAAGTAAGGGAGCACAACTATGATTGGTTATTAAGTCATCTATCTATTCATTTTGCATCGCACATTTTATTTTCATTTTAGCATTATGTTTTTATCTCAATTTGATTTAGTCTTTGCCATCTAATCTTTTCATGTGTGAGTGTGAACACAGGTTGAACACATTTAGCACACAATTAGCTTGTTGCTTGTTTGAAAGTCAACGAATAACCACACATGACGTCATCTCAAACGTCATGTACGCCCTCATTCAAAAGAATGAGCACGTTGTATGGAAAGAACGATGGTACACCCTTATGTTAGGAGTTCCATTATGAATCGATCTTTACATGACCTAAAAAGATTATGTTTTCATTGCTGATGTGGTGATTATTGACCCGATGTGGGAAAGTAGTGTTTTCGAATGTCACTAGCCAACTTTAGAGGGTTTCATGAAAGGCATCACTTTATTCTGATGGTCATGGAGGTGCATGGCACATTCAAGTATGATATGAATTGTTTCATTAGGGAGTGTGCCCATTTTTTTCCATGATAGACAATTGAAAAGTCATTTATCCTTGTCTTTTTGCATTTACTTTTTCAAGTTACGTGTTAATATTGTTTTTCAATGTGTTTTAGCTCTCGTTATAAAGAGGAAAATTACATTAACAAATAATGTTTGTTCTAGACCTCCCATTAATATTAGATCTCACAATTTGCATGCGGGCAACATGAAAGAAGTTATGGGTGAAATAACTTCTTAGCATGAGAGGGACTAGCTCTCTCCCTTTTTTTAGTTCCTACGAGCTATGCATCTTTTGGCCTTTTTTTAGCCTTCCCTTTTTGTCTCCCCTGTGATGGTTCCAGATCTTTTATTAGATTTTTGTGTTCGTTTATTACAATCTCGTTGCATGTTTTTTTCCATCATTGATTAGTTTACTACCTTCTCTGCTGCATGTTTTTCTCCGCCACTAATTAATTTACAATCTCTCTACATGTTTTTCTCTGCCACTAATTAGTTTACTACCCTCTCTACTGCATGTTTTTCTCCGCCGCTGATTTGTTTCCTCGATGACTCTCCTAGACTCTCCTAGACGTGCTTATGTTTTGGTGCCCTCTACTACATGTTTTTCTTCGCCATTGATTAGTTTCCTCTGCAAGGCTCCTGGACTGATTATGTTTTGGCTTTTCTCTTGATCGACATGTTACTTCTTTCTATGGAGTGCTAGAACAATGTGGTAGGATGTGCAGAGTTAGAGAACTTTCTTGTATTTCCATGCACAATTTTGCTGCAATTACATGATACTATTCATTACGTGATAATATCTTGTGCATCACTATGTATCTGTATGGAATGCATTTTTCAGTGTTATAACTTGGTTCTCTTCAGAAAGAACCAGCAGTTCTCATGAAAGAACTGGTAAAGAACTGGCAGATTTACAGTCAATTATTTTCATATCATTTCAAGTGTTGATTTTGAGCCACTCTTCTTGGGTGTAGTTGGGAATGAAAATGGGTATCAAAATTTCACCACATGGTAGGTTTGCTAACATGAGTATTATCGAAACAATACTACGGGATATGGAACTGCACTGAGACCAGATTTTGAAGAGCACAATTTGAAGGCCATTTTAATCATAAATTCAGATTTGAGCACAATAAATGTTACATGTTTACAATGCATGTCTCATTGTGGACTAATTTTTGAAGTGGAAAGGCTACATAGGAAAACAGAATAATTTTCATAAAACCCAAACATGGTTGCTTGGGTTGGTATCCTATGTGCAATGAAAAGAATGATACACAGCTCAATATGAACTGCTTCAACCCCTTTATAAACCCCCTGCCAAAACACCACTAAGAAATAAATTAAACCTTTGTCTTGAACAGAAACTAAAATTGGGTATGTTTATATCCACATGCAGAACACTACTATACCTTATTAAATCATCTTCTCAAACTTGTCAAGGTTCTGTATCCGCCTCACACTTCGCACCAGAAGAAGCAAGAAAACACCTGATTTTACCACCCACCCATGAACCCCCAACATGTTTCAATATATGTAATGAAGTTCTCTAAACCTTAAAGCGCAGCTCTTCTCTAAACACTAAACCATAGCTCTTGAATCTTTTGCATCATGCCCTAAGCCCTAAACCTTTTGAACCCTTTGCACCATACCAGTCTGCACCATATGCTGGGGCTGCTTATGGGTACATACTTAGTTGTAGGGGATCTTTCCTCCTATGAAATCACCTGTCTGATCAAAAATAGGATGTAATGATAGCTGTCTTTGAACTTAGATTCATGACACCTACAGTAATATTAAATCTACGAAATGACAGAGAAATCTCCACGACAATGATTGGAAGATAACATGACAATGAGTACAGTCATAACCTTATGAGAGTCACTCACAAAGTGTCAGACCATCATCAACCTTGATCACAAATAGGAGTAAGGAGCTGCCATGACTAAAAACTGACTTCATCAGCTCCTGATGGTGGGAGTAGATAAAACATATAACAATCAGCCCAAAATCTGTTACGCCATTATATGAAATCAGCATCCTAAGTTTTTGTCGCATTTCCAGAAGAGATGGGAAGATTCAGTCATGATGTTGGCTAGCACCCATGATGCTACACTAGTGTAAACTACTCAAAAAGATGCATGCAGTGTGAGTGGCTTACCAGCCCCAAGAAATGATCCATTGGAGACCACTGTGATTCCCTGTGCTGCACTTAGTGTGACTCCAATGTTAAGCAAGCCTACAGCTGCAACAGCGTTGATGGTGGCCATTTGCAGTATTGATGCCCTCCGTGCTGCCCTTTCTGCCTGTGGGATCACCCCCAACACATTCTCCCATCAGCCTTTACAGTTTTGTGAACTGTCCCACTCAGCAGAGCTAAATTCAATTGTGAAGTTTTCCAAATTGAGCATCTTAAAATTTTGACATTCTCTTCAAGAGGGTTGTGCTCAAAAATGAACTGCTACTACCTCAAGGACACGAACTCGGAGCTTGAGGTCACCAGCCTCAAGCTGGCGGATGACTTCATCCACACGCTGCACCCTCAATGGCATTGCCACTGCTGCATCTCTTGCCTGTAAAGCCCACATGAAATTTAGCAAGCAGTTAAGTCATGTCAAAGAGATGATGAGTTTCTATGAAAATGATTGCAGAAGTATTGATTTTAGCAGAGGTGATTTAGATGTGTACATACATCAGCTGCCTGTCGCTGCAGCTCTTGGACAAAGTACTGTCCATTCCTTTGCCCATTGCGCCCATCCAGCAGTTCCTATTGTGGAAAACAAGACAGAAGGCTAAGAGACCACCAATCTGGTAAACAGCATCACTTTTCATACATGTACAATGACTGCACAAAGTGCCCATCACATTCTGCAAAGACTTATTTCTCAAGTTCAAGGTGCCAGATTCACAGACTTAGGTGATCCAATTCTTTATCTGACCTTTGAAGTTAACTTCCACATTCATGCAAGTACAGAGTTACTGGGTTTCAAGAATGACTACCTGAGCATAAGGAGCAGCAATTTTTGCAAATGAAAACTTGGGATCCAGTATATACCCAATTCCTACATGAAATGTGCGAAAAAGCAGTTAGGTGTGTAGAACCCACAATCCATTTTGCCATTCACTTATATAAAAGAACTTTCTAACTTTTCTGGTGGATTCTCAACCAAAAATCCAACCTAGGTGCTCACAAGCTTTACCTGGAGTTGCATCATACAACAGCACGTGGATTGGAGCAGAAAGAAACCCACAAAATCCAAACAGCCATTTTAACAGATTTCTGGAGCTTATGCAACCATAACATACATCCTAAGAAAACACCCAACATCCATTTTCTACAGAATTGCAAAGATATACTGGGAGGCTTGAAGGGCAGGTACAGCAAGGAGAAACAATAAGGAGCAGTGGGTATTGTACAAGGCTTGAAGGACAGCTACAGCAAGGAGTAGTGACAAGGAACAGTGAGTACGGTAAGAGAGTGAGTGCACACACCTTCCAGAGTGGAAAATGCCCGAAGCACAAATGTGAATGTGGCTGGGAAACGGAATGGTTGATCTGTTGCAATGGCAAACAAGTCCTGCCACCAATGACAACAACAAAATACTTTCAGTCCAGTTTCATCAAAGACCATCAACTAGCTATGCAATGTACAGTGTCTCTATACCACCCTCCAATAGAAGAAACAGATGCATTTGAATCCCCCAAAAAGTGCAGCAGGTGGTCAATGCACAGGTGGAAGTATTAACAACCTACCTCCCCAATTGCTGAAAATGTGGCTGCTTGGTCAGGCTTTTGATCCATCAAGTTGTCCAGAAAGTACTGCACAGATCTTCTCACCTACAGAACAGGAAGAAATGGAATGTAAGACCATCTTTGAAGTGTTGATCTCTCAACCCTCTGGTGCTGAACCTGCATCACCTCCCTTCATTGGCCACTGTTTTGTGAAGTGAAGATCAACACCCACAAAAAAAAAAATTGGCAAGAGCTGATTTTATTTTATTTTTGGTGACTTACGGATCCCATGTCTCCAGTTGGCACCAGTGCACCCAACTCAATAAGTGCTTGAATGATTTTCTTTGCATCTTTTTCATAAACAGCATAGAACATCTGCAATAGCTTTTCCCTTGTGAAAGCTTTGATTTCACCCATCATGCCAAAATCATAGTAGATGAGAGAGCCATCAGCATCTATTGCCAGGTTACCAGGATGTGGGTCTGCATGAAAGAATCCCGTCCTTAATATCTGCAGTCAAAACAAAGAAAGTTGATAGAGAGACAGTGTCTCAGTGAGTCAATACATTGGAGCCATAACAAACACAGTTATGGAAGTATCTGGTCTGATGATGCTCTGGATCAGCAACTGAACCTGGATGAGATAGGCCTCTATAGCAAGACTTGCGATCTTTGGACGATCAAAACCACCTGCATCCAGCTCTGCCAGATTGTTGATCTTTATACCTGCAGCATAAGGCACACATAACCGCAGTAAGATAGTCTAAAGAATCAGGAAAAAAAAAGATTTGAGACTTGTCTGTGATTCATTAACAGATCTAACTGTGGTTCAATCAATGGATACACGAGACAAATGGATATGTTTCAATACCTGGCAGGTACTCAAGTACCAACACCTTTTCAGATACATAGTCCCAATATACTTGCTGCAAACTCAACAAAATATCAAAGTAAAAACACTTGGAACATTGTACACCTGACAAAAGTCTTCCATTGGACATCTGTTCTGGACACCACCTGATCAGTGAATTTTTTTGGGAGAAAAATCAACAAAAGGTGACACAGTTTTCTGAAAAGGGAATATTCTGTCGCAAATTCCCCTTTCTTATTAAAAAATTTGTCAAATTGTGGCAGAGAACTGGTTTTTTGGGAAGGGTGTTTCCACATTCATGTGTACTGGCTACAGATTTATGAGTTGTCTGGAAAAGAGTCGCCAGTTAAGTCGAAATCTGCCTAGGGATGCTTACCACTATGGTTCCATCAGGAAATTGAAAAAAAAACACCACAATTCCCTTTTCAATTCCCTGATGCTACTCTTCAGGATGACAGTGAAACACAAGGTTAATATGTAACAGACGAAACACTCAATCTTCCTTGGTAGTAGACTTGCTGTGATTATGCTCAAAAGACATGAGCAATATTCCTAGTCTTTCTAAAAGAGAAAGAAATCATAGAGGGACTCGGAACCATTTTTGGATGCAAGAGAAAAAGAATATGTACAGGAACTCAGACCCACTTTTGGATGCCAGAGAAAAGAGAAAAGTATGGGAACTCAGACCCAATTTTGGATGCAAGAGCAAAAAGAGAAATGTACAGGAACTTGAACCCACTTTTGGATGCAAGACAAAATGAAAACATACAGGAACTTCGACCCACTTTTGGATGCAAGACAAAATGAAAACATACAGGAACTTCGACCCACTTTTGGAAGAGAAACGTACAGGAACTCGGACCCACTTTTGGTTGCGAAAGTCACGTCTAAACCTATCTGCATTGGAGGCTTCATTAAGGTAGTCAATTTCCTGATACAGAATCCTGTTCAATGCAGATGATGACAACACTCAGTAAACCCCATCTGCTATCCCTCCTTCACTACAAGAGAAAGAGAAATCTTTTGCAACAATTGCAGAGGTTGAATTGTGTGCTTCTTACGTTGAACACTCTTCATAGATGCCAACCCAGTCTCTTGTTGGACCTCCCATTGACTCACTATTCTGAAAATATTCAGCAATCACCTTCATATTGCCTGCACAACAGACCCACCTTTTTAGTCACAATATGAGAGAATTCATAAGAGTGAAACTCATATCTCAAAATGTGACTCAACATCAAGAATCCCCAATTTATCAAGCAATGAAAATTCCAACTTGGAGAAAGAACTTCATTTCAAACCCCAAAAACCCAAATGAAAAAGGCTTCGACCAAAAGCTTCTCACCCAAATCAATGTCAAAAAGCTTCTTCAAACCCGGTCTCTGAACTTTTACCACAACTTGTTCCCCATTAGGCAGTATTGCTCTGTGTACCTGTATGCAATTTTCATGTAAGCATGAGACAGAAAGGACCTCAATGAACCTCATCCTGTTTCTCAGAGATGACAAGAATAACCAGAAAGGACCTCAATTAACCTCATCCTATTTCTCAAAGAAGACAAGAAATAACCAATACTAATTCTTTCGGGTTTGTTTGCTAAGAACCTGGCCAAGACTTGCAGCAGCAATGGGTTGAGGCTCGAATTGTCTAAACAGCACATCCACTGGCTGTCCTAGCTCTTTCTCAATAAAAACTGTTGCCTTTTCAGCTGAAAAAGCTGGAACCCGATCCTTCAAAAACCAAATAAAAACAACAACCCAACAGCCACAGATGAATTAGTCCCTAATCAGAAGACTTCTAGCTTGTTCAAACACAGTCTGGGGCAGCAGATTTGTAAATGCTACAAATAACATCAGGTGGGATTATAAATTTTTGATAGTTAGAAACTTAGATGCATAAAAGCCTTGTATCTTCAATTCCCCCCACTCTGCAAACGCTCTTTGTTATGCATTTTTGCAGTGCAAAAGGGGCATGGAATAAAATCCCAAACCAACAAATCCATCAAGCTCATCAACAACACATGAGCATCAATGGGATGAGTACCTGAAGCTTGGAAAGCTCTTCAACAAACTCAGCTGGGAAAAGGTCTGATCTTGTTGACGATAGTTGACCAAGCTTAATAAATGTAGGTCCAAGCTGCAAGATTTTTTCCCTTACCCATGCTGCTGTTCTGCGCCTCCGTACTTTCTGTAGTCAAGTGATCATGTCAGGGTTCTGCAGTCACAGAAAATCTGATGCAAAACATGAGGGGAAAGCACTTTTCTAAGGAGAAAGAGTTTGACATCCAATGAAAATCAAGAACAGTACTGACCTGTTTATCTTCAGTGAACCCGCCAATGTATGTCCATTTTGCATCCAGTAGCCAAATCTGGGCTCGTAAAGCAAGCACAAAACTCCATATATCAATCTGCCTTTGTGTTGCACTATAGCTTTCCTTTGACCAGCTAAACCCCTCATCTGAAGGCAAAACCCTCACAGAATCCTTAGAGATGGATACATCTATGGGTGCCTGTACAAGCTTTGTCTTGGCACGTGCACTTGATATCACCATTCCTGTACTGGAATTTGCTTTCAAATCCTGTGTCAACACCTTGGCATTCCCATTCATGCTGCTATTTATGGCCACAGCAGCAGCAGTAGCAGCACCATTTGAGAGTTTCTTTGCAGCACTGTTTGAGGATTTCCTCGCAGCACCATTGGTGGGTCCATTTGCAGCTCCATTTGGCAAGCTCCCAACTTTACCTACAGAGAAATGACCAACAATTCTTGTGATGGAAAAAGTACAACAGACTTTGACGCAAGGGATAGAAATTAGCTCTCAGTGGTTGACTGGCGGTCTGTTTTCACATACAAAGGATGAAGATCCAATCAATCCAATAACTATTGTTCTGAAGCAATGATGAAGACAAGACTCGGACTGGAGACTCAAAGAGGCAGCAGTGGAACCTTTTACAGAATACTCAGATTTGCTGACGGGAAGTGTGCTGACACGGCCTTTCAGAGCTACTTCAATAGGAACCATCCGTGATGCACCAGTTCCATTAGAAGAAGGTGGTGCACCAATTTTGGCATTGTCTGACCCAGGAGATGGAGAAGAAGCCGATGCACACCTGATGCCCAGCAGTGGGTCCAAGACACCAGACTTCCTTGCTGGATTCTGTACCTGGTTTGAGGAACTGCTCAGAAACAACTTGAGTGGCAACAACAAACTTGGCCCCCGGAGTCCAATTCTCTCTTTCACTTCTGTTCTGCTTCTTCTTCTTTTTTGGCTGTGGTCAAGACTCGAGCATGATGATGCTATGGTCGCACTGGGAGTTGAAAGAGAAGACTTAAACTGAGCAGCTGCCATTGAGTAAAGACTAAAAATAAACTGCAGCAGCGGAGATGAACTCCCTTTTGACAATGGCAGGCACAGAGATCAATTGATTGAGCTCACCCAACCCGCAAATCCTGCAAAGGTTTTTTACTACAAACTGAAATCAGTGATCGACAGATCCATGCCAACCCATATAGAGAAAATGGTTTCTAAAGATCTCTGTAAACCCAATTACACCAGGGACACTCTAATGACAAACCCTAATGACAAAATGCTCGTTGCAAACTGCTTCAAAAATTAGGTCAAGGTGGGGAACCCCACAAATCATTCCTCCTAGCTTCACAATTTGTGGCACAAGACCAGTAGTAAACTCTTCTGATGAGATGCATAAGAATTCTCCAGCAGAACCAAAAAAAAACTCCAAGCTGTACATAACAAATCAATGGGGCGAAGAGATTTTTCATGACTGTGGGAAGCTTGATTGACTGCTTTTGTGTACAAGGAGGAAGAATTGCACAATCAAGGTTTGCCTTCGTTCTTCTTGCCATCATCAGTGGACATGCCAATTCAGCTCAATTCTGAACGTAATAGAGCTCTAATACATATACATATTGCAAAACATCTTGAATTTTGCGACTTGGATTGTTAGTTATATTGGTTCAGGGTTCAAGATATAGACATATACATAGCAAACTGGAAGAAAAGAAACAAACAGAAGTCTGGCAATCAAGCAACCACCCAATGCCTGTTTCCTCACCAATATGACTTCTGTGAGCTTCAAAACCTCAAATCCCCATTCCCCCCCCGCCCCCCTCCCCCCCCTCTTCCTTCCTTCCTGGACCCCATCCCCATACACACACCCACCCGACAAACAATCCTTGCACAACTTTCTTCACGAAATTGGATTACAATTGTGACAGTAGTAGTAGTAGTGAGAGCTCTGAGGGCTTCTCCGAATAGAAAAACCAACCTCAGAGAGAGGGACAGCAGCAACAGCAGCAGCAGCAGAGAAAGCGAATTTCCAAAGGGCCAAAAACCCCAATTTCCAAAAACAAAAACACAAGAAAAGAGATAATAGCCCACCTGGAGTTTTATTTTGTCTTTCTGGGTTGGGTTTTTCTCCTGCTTGCTTGCTTGCCTGCCTGCCTGCCTACAATTCTTGAACCTGGTGGTGGAGCAAGGACGAACGGTCGATGCCTTCAGTCAGTCCGTTCGTAGGTTGTTGAGAACTGCTGGCCGAGAGAGACTGGACACTCAATCTCCGGTTCAGCCACACACGGTCCCCGTTACTTACGTTACTTACGTGGTCATGGGATCGGGAGTTTTGCAATCCGGCGACGAATTTTGTGTTGGGTGGTGCGGCGTCGCACTCCTCTTCTCGTAGGCCGCGCCCATTATCTTCGTAGCGCTTTCCGACGTTGACAAGGGTTTTCTGAGCAGGGTTCGGGGTTTGGGGTTTAGGGCACCTAGTCAAAGTGGCGATCTTCTGGAAAATAATTTAGCCATATTTTGGCTACATACTAGATATGAAAGTAGAAAACAAAAAACCAAAAAATCTTTGCTTTTGGACTCACAGGCTTTTCTTTGCAGGATTTTGTGATGTAGTCAAAGTGGCAATCTTCTGGAAAATAATTTAGCCATATTTTGGCTACCATACTAGATATGAAAGTAGAAAACAAAAACCAAAAAATCCTTGCTTTTTTTTTTTTCCCTCACAGGCTTTTTCTTTGCAGGATTTTGTGATGTAGTGAAAGTGGCGATCATCTGGAAAATAATTTAGCCATATTTTGGCTACATACTAGATATGAAAATAGAAAACAAAAACACAAAAAAATCCTTGCTTTTGGACTCACATGGCTTTCTGTGTAGGATTTTGTGATGTAGTCAAAGTGGCAAGCATCCATAAATACTTTAGCAAAATTCTGGCTACATACTAGATAGGAAAACAACCCCCAAAAAAAAAAAAAAAAAATTATATTCTTGGTTACCTACTGTTGAAACTTCTCATAAAAATCTGGTGATTTGAAAAAAAAAAACCTTCCTTCGAAATCTAGCACACTTGGGGTCATTTTTTCCATGAAATATACTTTGTAAAGTTCCAAATCATATTGAATAACATTGCATGCGAATTCAAATTCAACAAGCACCTCTATCACAAGAGGCTTTGTCCTAAACATAATATATTACATTTTAAATTACATTATGAGTTCAAGTTACATTGGCTAAGAGTTTGTTTGCTTTATGAAGGATTTTGAAAAACAAAATTTGACATTTGTATTAAGAATTAATCTTTTTTTGGGGTTTTTTTTTAATTCATTGACCATATTTGAAAATTCAAACCATACTAAGGTGAAAACAACGAAAGGAGAGGGAATTGGGACTTTGGGATGGGACTAGGAAGTTTGATAAGTAATTCAATTACTCACACTGACCTGCACAAACCAAACAACAAGTTGATTAGTGCATAGTTTGAACACTTTGGTGCATGGACGAGCCACGGGCAAACATGGCCTCAGAAAACTCACCACGGCCTGAACTTGGGAGAAGCCACCACCTTCCCCCTTATAGTATACTCTGTGCCTAGCCACAAGACTAACATCCAAATGGCGTTTTGTCCCGGGACTCCCAAGTGGGAGTCCCGAAATTCCTAAAGTTGGGACTTCCATGACTGGAGCCAATAACTTTCCATACAAACTTTCGATTAAGATGAGGTTTGAAGCAAAGTTGTAACCTTTGTCGAAAGTTTTTCAATAGTATGTGGCACACCACTTGCATGCAAGAAAATTGGGGCGATTCCTGACTTTTAATGGTCGAAAGTCAAATTGTCAATTTGACTCCTGACCCTTCTTTTGGCCATAACTTGTGTTTTAAGTGTCCAAATGGGTCATGCGAGCCATTTTAAACATCTACATTCTAAGAGCTTTCCAATGATATAAAGAATTTCTCAATCCAATGAATTTTGACCCCTACAATTGCCCTCTGAAAATTCGAAAGTCCATTGTGACTCCAACTCCCAAAGTGGGAGTGTAACCAAAAAAAAGAGGGTGCACAAAACATCTGTTTTTCACACAACCCTATTCCTGTTGCAACGTCATTATTCATCTTCTTTCAAGGAGGCATCATTACAACATTTCGATTTTGGGGTCCTATAACTCCTAATTCTCCATTATTGGACAATTCTTACAAAGATGCACACCCATCAACTTATCCTAAATTTGCTATAATAGTAGTAGTTCTTAGTTGTTGGAGGCAGCGGCATTCTTGTATTGTGAACACAAAATGTTAATAAGGTCTAGCTTGAAGTCAGAACTCTCCATGTTCATTTAATATGTAATGAACTGCTAACTCCCCTCTTCCCCCTTTACATGGATCAATGCATAGAAATGCTTGTGCTAAGACTTGACACAAATCAACTTCTGGGTACTACTCAACAACTAAACCACATATGCTAAATTGGTTTGCAACTACTCAAGAAAGGGGACAAAATTCTATGAGAAGTATGGATCTATGAATATTGGTTGTGATTTCTTCCATCCTACTTCTTTCTTTCCCACATTCTACCCAGTCCCAAGGATACCCACCAAGAGGTTTTTGGCTCCCATTCAGGTGTTATGATCTACCCACTAGATAATCCAAGTAAGGTCTTCCCCAAACCCCTATAGATGCAATTTTCTATATGTTTATAATTCTATAGCTCAGACCACCTTTAGGCGTCATTAGCCTTCAGCATCAACCCTTGATCAGTCCTACTTCTAACCAAAACATAGAGCCGGCCATCATATAATTTTTGGCGCAACGAAAAAAAACAACAACTATCATCTATCCTACAAGCTCCTTCTTACCACCCAAAAATTGCCTTTCTTCTACCTAGAAAAACCCTTCTTTCTTTTTCGAATCTTGTCTCTTATCCTCATCCAACCTCTTATTCTTCATGTCTTCCTTGCACCCATGAATCGCGCTTCGCCATCCATCTTCAGCTGCCACCCTATCTCACATAATACACAAGCAACAAACCTTCCAACTCACAGCCACTAACAAACAATGAAAGGATAGACCCCGTCATTTGCATGCTAAAAGTTGATAACAATTTAACACCTAAACCCTAAAACGAATATAGCGTTCACACTATAAAAACCTGAAAGACTCCCTGTCCAGTCATTCCCTATTTGGTCACAGGAGTTTATTTGGGAGTGTGGGGGTTCATTCCTTCACACTCTCTTGCATTCCTAGGAGCATGAAATGTGATTCCTAAATTCATTCTTAGCCCGCACCTTCACAAGCCCTTGCTTTGGTCGTGAACCCAAGGCTAAGATTGTGACACAAGGTGCCACCATTTTGGGTGCCGTTAATTAGATGGAAAATGCAACATTCATATGCTACACTTTAAAGAAATGGAAACATTAATGGTTTTTTGTTATACATAAGAAATGTGTTTGGTAATTTGAATGCAATATAAATTAATTTGTCAAAATTTGGCCAATATGCTTATGTTACACCATATTTACATTCATTTCCAAAGGCATTTGTCCATATATGGTTTGATTGAGATTCAACCTTTGTGATGTTTTCATTAAATTATGATTTTAATTTGAATTTATCTATGAAATCTATTTTTTTGTTTAATTTTTACATGGTTATTGTATTTTTAAATGTCAACATTAAAATCTTCCATTATGATGATTAGAAAATGTTTGAAAAAAATGTTAAATTACAATTTTAAGCTTGTTTAGGATTGTAAAAATTAAATATGAATGGGTTTTATACACATATACCATTTTTTTAATATTAATATTAAATTTTGTTATTATATATTTTGAACCATCACTAGTTATTGTATTAAAAGAATTTAAGTGCATTTGTATGTAATAAATCATCATCAATGGGTGAAAACATGGTAAAATAAACCCAAAAAGTAGTATAAAAAGATAATAAAAAAATGGTCCAATTTTTTACACAAGTAGAAAAAAGTAAATTTAAAATAATTTAAAATAACATAATAAAAACATGGTGATTTTCTTTGAATTTATAGTGAGGTGACTACAAAATTTGAGAAACTTTGGCACAATAAAAGTAGATAACAAGTATGTTTGAAAATGATTAGTTGAATTGAATTTTAAAATATTTTTCCATTAAAACTTTGATGTATTCTATTATAATATTTAGATGTTAAGAATTTACAAGTACATTTTAAAGCTACATCATGTTGAAAATGGAGAATATTCAATAATTCACCTACTTGTACAAGTTTGGACAATTTTAAAAATAGGAAATATATATATATATATATATAAATTTTTTTCAAAAATCTATTTGAATGAGTATTAAATATGTGATTAATCAACATCGTTGTGATAAAATTAAAAAATATCCTCACATTGATCATTAAATTAAAAATCATCTCTACTTTCAATACATTCAAACATGTTTATGGTTACTTGTTTTTATTTTTACGAGTAGGAATTATCTATTTTACATTGTTGGCACCCTAATCCATGACCATTATGGATTGAAATATATGAATATTTCAATTAATTTATAAATTTGTGCACATATATTGATGCATGGTATATTCTTATTTTTATAAAATATAAAATATGAAACATTTGAAAGTTATGATCATGGTTGATGTCTTCGTAATGTTAGCATAAAGAAGTTGTATTCAAGGCTTGTATAATTACATAAAATTTATGTAATTTTTTTAATTGAAAAATTAATGGTATTCAAATTGTAATTTTTTTTAACAAAAAAAAATAAAAATTATTCGAATGCGAGATAACATTATATATGTTAACCCATATATTTTAACATTAGTAGGAGATTCAAAAGCTAATTCATGTAATGGTAGTCCTTAATAATGATGCATGGTTCTTCCTACTGCAAGTTGAATTGGAAATTGAATCCATGTTATGATAAATAATTAAAAATTTTCAACTCTTATATTTTTTATGATAGGTTCAATTGGTGTCCATTTTGATTCAACATTGTTGTTATAATAATGACTATATATTTTTTCTTGTTAGTGTTCCAATTTTAGAATTTTGAAACATTATCCATATAATGGTTTTGTCACAATATGTTATTGATGTTTTATTCACAATATCATCATACGTTGCATAGTTACCAACACATAATTCAACTAACATATATTTATGTGTATGAATTATAAAATGCAAACTTATGGTTTTAATTGGATCGTTTGAAAGTTTATAAAATGGTGAACATGATCGATGATTAATGTCCATTATTCTGAAAATAAATGTGAAACTTAATGTATTAACGAACACATTTTCATTTTTTCTGTGCACAAGTTTATTTATATAAAATAAATATGGAATGGTAAAATTGTCAATTGGTTGTTGATTACAAATTAAATTTACAAATTGAATATTCTTCGTATTTTTGGTTGTAATACAAAATTTGTTCAAATTTTTATGAAGACCATATCATATTATTAAATAACTTTCTTTAATTCATAACATTGGACATATGTTTGCAAAAAAATAATATTAATACATTAACATTGTTTTTGATATTTTGAAATATCCAATTATTTTTCACAAGAAATGTTCGATAGAAATCACATGTCATGATAATTAACATTTTATATTTTTTTGCCAAACATTTTACCTTTATAATCACCATACAACTTGAATCCATTGGTGACATGCTTTGAAGGATGGACCAACATACAATTATGTTTGAGTTGGACATTCATACCCTTCAAAAAATAAAATGATAATACCTCTGTTTTATTATGTCACTTTTGTAATTTTAGGGGCTCATGCTTCATTTTGGTTGACAAATTAAAACCTTGTTCTAATACCATTATCACATTTGTATATTTTAGAAGAAGAAATGAATATGAATGTTTTTGAAAAAAGGCCATTGTCAAGGAACCTAGCTTGTGAAGGTCATGATAATTGTTGGTAGGCTTAGCCGTGATGTCATGGATTTTTGCAAGAAGACTTGCAATGTGTCATTTAAGTGGGTTTTTTTTTCCCCTCTAAGTGATTGTTCATGTAATAAGCCACTTTTTGTGACATGTTACCCAAACAATTTGATATGTTTCATTTCCACCATTTTTATATTTTCAACTTCGAATATCAACCAATCTTGGGCACCTTGAACAATAATCCTCAATATTAGTTTGCAATTTTATTTTTTTAATTTTTAAAATTCACTTTCAAAACAACATAAAGCTCCCATCCATCAAAATCATCAATAATTAAAAATCTATTTTCATGCACATTATAAATAAATTCAAAAATGTATACATATAATTACAATAGAGTTCCAAACTTTTATGAACATGGTTTCGTTTCCAAATCATGAATGCCATGTGAAGAATAATCCTCTCTTTATCCCTTAGAGCCATTCAAAATCATTTAAAGCAAGCATAAACTACATACATCACTCCCAAGCCTCAATTCCAATTTTGGGTCCCCCCCATTCCCCAAAGGTCCCCTCTTATTTTTAATTTGCAACTCTATCCCCCAATTTGCCACATCCTAGCTTGATGGTGCCTTGCTTGTGTGTATGCATTGCATATCTACAAACGCCTCCTTGTAACTTGTCATAAGGAATGATATAAGCACATCATTTGAAGGTTCATTTGAGTGTGTGTTTTTGCTAAGGAAAAATTTAACTCCATGTACAAGATATTGATGGTTCATTTAAATGGGTGTTTCATGGGACAAAAAAATTCAATTGTTCACATTAAATTAAGAGATTTGTCAATACCCATCCCACCTTCATGGGGCGGATGAGATTTTGAAAGGGCAAAAGCAAATTAGTTACATGATGTTTTGAAATTTCATCCCCAATGTGGGTGATTTTTTAAGGATAGAACAAAATAGGGCATGAAACAAAAAAAAAAAAAGCTCAAACTAGGGATGACTTCAATGATATAACTCTAATAATACAACCCTAATTACCCAATCTCCCTTTCCTCTTGTTGATGATGACTCGAGCCTAGGATTGCCTCCTCTCCCCTTCTTTGTTGCTAGTCATTAACAAATAGCATTAAGACCACGAGCATGACAATGAAAGGAAGAGTAAGTAAGACCCTACACAATTGATCTTGTGATGGGGTAGATAGAATCAAGAGAGTTGGAGAGTTATTGGGGGCTGCATTAGGGAAAAAGTAAGAGGTAAGGGGGCGGGAGAGGTAGGTAGGTAGGTAGATAGGTAGGTAGATAGGTGGTAGGTGGTGGGAGGGGCGGGGTGAGAAGATAGTTTTCACAAGTAGGTTACCAAGTTGGAGTAGGTCACCAAGTTGAATGAGCTCTTCTTCTACAACACCAAGTTACTTGGAGTAGGTTCAACCATAACTAAATCATAATAGGGTTCCATCCATCCATCCATCCATCCATCCATTCATTCATCCATTCATCCATCCATCCATCCACCCATGCATCCATCCATTCATCCATCCACCCATCTATATGTAGGTTACCAAGGTGGAGTGTGATATCATATAGGTATTCAATTCAGGTAAGGTTAGTTCATCCATCCCACAAATGAATGAAAGTGGAATTTCCATCCATTGTTGCACAGAAAGGAGCTGGTTTAGGGTGGAGTCAAGGTACTCTCGCACTCACTCAAGGGCAGGCAGGCAGGCAGGCAGACTCACCAACCACATTCACACACACAGAGTTTGACATAACTGGAAGACCCCACCTAAGGGCCACCTGTGGGATGTCAATAAATAAATAAATAAAGCACTTGGCCATGGGGCTTTTTCTTTTATTGGCCTTGCCAATAAAAAAATTTATTTATTTATAAATATAGATTTAATTTATTGTGTTTAGATTCATTAATAGAGTATATAGTAGATTAAGGGATTTTTTATAGGGCCCTACTAGGTAATAATAATAATAATAATAGGTCTATATTTTTATATGAGGATTTTTTGAAAGATGATGATATTTTGGCTTGTGTTGAAACTTGAGATTAGTTATATAAAGGTATAATACCTTGAAGGATTTTGGTTTCTTTCTAGAGGATTTAAGAAAATAAGTTTTTTAAACAAAGAAATTAAGAAAATGTAAGAAAAATAAGTTTTTTAAACAAAGAAATTAAGAAAATGTAAGAAAAATAAGCTTTTTAAACAAAGAAATTAAGAAAATGTAAGAAAAATAAGCTTTTTAAACAAAGAAATTTCATTAAGGAGAGAAACAAAGAAAAAAAGGGTTTTGGTTGATTTCACTTGCGCCCCTTTTTGGGGGTCTTTCGTTGTGTTTTGCTTGTCCCTTTCCTCCCACCACACACACTCTCTCTCTTCTCTCTTCTCTCTTTTCTCTCTCTCTCTCTCTCCTCCACCCACCACGTTTCTTCTTCTTCTTCTTCTTCTTCTTGTTGGCTCCTGTCTGTCACATACATCATACCAGCAGAAGAATAGAGGCTTCTTCCCTCACTCATCATGCTTTTGCATTGGTGGAGCTTTTTGTAGGGTTGTGAGTTAGAGAACCAATCACCCATTGGTGCCAAGCATCCGGAGCTGCTGCTGTTGTTGTGGTCTTGTGGACAAGAACTTAGAAGTTTGTTGTTATTGGGGTGGGTTTTTTTTTTTTTTTTTTT
>Ga0116229_10000744_pt1 | contig 46585 bp, 39 predicted proteins | sample S1TSphgellanicum_3_FD_87313 | JGI IMG/M metagenome (GOLD analysis project Ga0116229, IMG submission 87313) | Host-associated microbial communities from peat moss isolated from Minnesota, USA - S1T2_Fc - Sphagnum magellanicum MG | ecosystem: Host-associated > Plants > Peat moss > Unclassified... | reverse complement strand
TAAAAAAAAAAAAAATTGGGCGGGTATTTTGTAAAAAAATATTTTTTTATTTTTTTAAAAAAAAAACAAGAAAAAAAAAAAAAAACCACCCCCAAAAAAAAAAAAAAAAACCCCCCCCCCCCCCCCCCCCCCAAGTGTGTTCTCATCCTTTAAGATATGAGCATAGACTAATAGAATATTGAAAAAAAAATTAGGCTTTCAACTAAATATTTAGTCATTTAAGATTAAAATGATTATTTTAGTTAGAGTTGTGTCAAACAAATTGAAATGGATACCTTGTTATTATGGACATTATGTGGAATCTAATAGAACTAAATTGTTTTGGACAATTTATGTCCATGTGGAATCTAGTTGGTGCAATAGGAAATGATTCAACTTACTAGTAGGAAAGGCATGTTGATGCTGCAATTAAAAGATGAGTTGGAATTTGATGTGGCTTTAATTTAACTAGGTTTAGGAGATACATATACCACTATTGATTTTGTCACATTAGTAGTTTTGTAGTTGTTATTGTAATTGGTCATACGACTAGTCTAGTGACATGGCATAGTTGTTCATAAGATTAAATTATTGATGTGGCATAGTCATTCATACAACTACATTGGTGACATGGCTTAGACTATTGACAATAATCATAATTGTTGATGTAACTAAACTAGTGACGTGTTGTTAGTTGTACTTATTATTTTCCTATGGTCATATTTAGTTGTACATGTAGTTGTTAAATTTAATTTAGTTGTTCATACATCTTCCATGTGTGTAATGGACATTTGGAAAAATCTGATTTCTTTGTAGATGTTTTTAGTATTAGCTACTTATCAAATGTTTCAAATACAATTACACAGTTCAAGACATGGACCAAATGGCATATTTTGAATTCTATACCCTCAAAACAAGAATAAGACAAAACCATCCAAATACAAGTGTAATGTGCCCACCATTAATTCCACAACAAATCTTGAATACAATAACTCATAACCAAAAATTCCATCTTGAAAGTTTAGTTATATATACATGTCATTTGTGTCCACCGCATATTTAATAACATCCTATTATGTTATTAAATGTTTCTAATTCCATAATGCATAGATTCCAATCACATCTCCCAATGTCGTTTATTTAGTGACATCATGAGGGAACACAAGAGGATGATTATAAATATAAACATCTTGTATGTTTACCTTAGATAATAATTCCTTTGTTGGCATACAATGGAACTTATATCTACCTTAAAGGTCATTAATTCTTCTAGTTGCAACTTTTTGCCATACATTCTTTGGATTGAATAGGGCAACACCATGTTGCATGTGAAACTATAAGGACAAAAATGCATACAAATATGGCATATGAGATTATATTTTATATTTTTTTCTTCAAATAATCTTAGGGTTGTTTTCAAAGTGGGGTGAAAGTGGAGAAACGAAGTTGCAAAAACTTGATCAAAATTTTATCCTTTTAATTATGAGCAAATGCCTTTAAGGTCAAAAAGTGTGCAACCATGTGTTTGAAGATGAGTGCAATCTTATTATTCATATAGATAATGGTTTGATTCCTATTTTCGTCTTCTCTCCTTACCTTCTTGTTCATGTCCACAATGAAAATGATTATAGTAAATTGAATAATGAAGGAAATGGAATTCAACTTTGAAGTTTTTTTTTGACATGTTTACCACATGTAATCGTATACTTACATGTTCATTAATGTTTCCCTTTTGGGCGGGAAATATTCTTCCTTGTAGGTTTTTTCTAGCTTTAGGTGGTCATGTTGATTTTTGACACCCTTGCCAACACTCACCAAAATTTTTGAAGTTCAATATATATTACACAACACCATGGGTAATCAAAATAATTTGTGGAGGTGGTTGAAGGGGATTTCATGGTCAACTTAGAACATATACACATAAAAATCATGATCACCAATGACAACATATAATGAATGGATTTAGACTACCAATTTTCCTTCAAACTACATAGGTCAATATGGTCTACTTGGTAACTTGAAAGTGCAATCGTAGTATTCAACTATCACCTTTTGTTTGAGCCTTAATGTTTTGTTTTAGATTAACGTATAACATATATTACACATTTATCTATGAAGCAAGGTAGTTTGTTTTGTTTTGTTTTGTACCCAATAATCCATTGAATCGGGATGCTTCAGATTGTGTTTTTTGTTTCTTTCAAAAGCTCTTGACGAGGAGGGGTGCATGGGCTTGGTTTCATGGTGTTTGGACTTACATAGCAAAAGTTCTTGAATATTGAATGAATTTTTCACTAAAAATTAAATTAAATCATAGCTGAAAATTTTAGAGGAATTGGAATGTGCCTTTGGTGTTGTTGGAAAGATCTTGATGAGATGGATTTAATGAAATTTGTTTGGTAATATTTGGATTCAAAACAATGTCTTTTTTTTGGGTGAATTTTCGTGACCTAGCGACAAATAAAAAAGGCTAACAAATCCAACAAAGGGATTTTTTATATTAAAAAAAAAATTTGCCATATCTTGACCGAATTTTTTTTAAAGTTGTTAGATTTAGATAGTGTGTTCATGTAGGTTGCCAGAATTAGGTAGGATTCCAAAAAAGATCTACTAGTCCACTAGGATAGTTGCCATTTACTACTAATTATTGCTAAGGATCCTAGTTAAGGCACCTATTTGAAGAATTTGAAAAAAAAAAAAACATTGATTTAGAATGTGGGAAATTTTGATTTAAAAATGATTTATGCCCCTAAAAATTCAAATAAATCCCAAAAGACCAAGTTTTGGAAGGAAAAATGAGTTGAGGACATGGTAACACTTGGGCACAACACAAGCCACACTAGTAAACATGACCACCAATGACAACATAATGAACATAATTAAGGTACAAAACATGGTGCTAAGGTTTCGAGGGAATTTGCTTAGGTGCCAATTAGGGGGTTCAAAATAAATTCCCAAACCTTTAAATCAATAATGTATTCTTAAAACATGTACATAAAAAAAAATGTTCCCAAAATAATTTTAAAAATTGAATTACAAAGGTAGAATTCACCAAACATATGGGGAAGGATCAATTTAAATCTTCTTGAGGATTCATTTTTTGTTCTAACCCCTAAAATTTGTTTTATTGTTAAGTTTGTAAGTCCAAGGTGGTGTTGCATTTTTTTTTTGTCATGGCAAAAAAAAAGTACATAAAGTTCATGCAAATATTGGGTCAAAGCATTTAGGGTTTAGTTGTTTAAAATTGGGATAACAACCTAAGGTGCATCTAGACAACAAAAACTAAAAAAAATTAAAAACAAGAGTGAAACAAAGAAACCATCAAAGTGAACTAAATTACTAGTTGGCCTTCTTTTCCCACTTTCCATGTTTGATCCACATGTGACACATTGATAACCTTGCAACATCTTTAGGACATTTGTTTTCCCTGCACTTTGGGAGTAGGAGTAGCCTACTACACTTTCAACATTTCCCATTGGTCAAGTTGAATGTTCATAAGACACATAGTTACCTTTTGCAAAAAAAAAAACTTTACTATTTATTTTTCCCCTCAAAAACCTTTTATTGCATTTTTGAACCCCTTGAACCCTTTTTAAAATAGTTCATTATCATGATATTCAAATTCATCTTCCAATGCCAACCTCAACTCAACCGAATGGTTAGTATTATGTTCATCATAATGGATGATGTTCACATCCAACATTCGGGGTACCTAAGTTCAAATGCTATAATCGCACTAATTTTTACCATCACAACTCCATCAATCCGTTCCCCCCCCCACCTTCAACTTAACTTGACTTGGTTTTTGCTTAGTTGTTTTACAAACATCACATGTAGCATCTTTTAATTTCTTGTGATCTCTTCATTTTACTCTCATTAAACTCTCCAACTTGGTCAAATTGAATACAAGAAACACACTTGTATTGCTTATGTCACCTTTGGGAGATTAATTAGTTAGTTGCCCTTGCATTCAAAGCGATTTAAATGGTGTTGGACCTATTTGATGTCCTACCCATGGTCATTTAGGTATAGTGGTGCTTATACCTTATTATCCAAGCACCCATGGTGGATGTTGCATAACCCACATAACTTGCATCCATGGACAAGGTGTTGGCCATGACCAAGTTGTAGAAGTTTAAGGTTGTACTAAAGGTACATAATGTATTTCAACATGTGGGGTGGGAGTGGGAGTTTTTGGGATGGGAGGTTTGGCGGAGGGAATATTCGCCTTCTTTAGTGTGATCAACATTGCATCTACCATTTGCATTTTGTGCCAAAGAAACTAATAGTTGCTTATTTTCTAATCTACCATTGTAAATTCCTCCATATACCATTTTTTTCCTACATTTGCACAACCTCAACAAAAACACATACATTTGATTCTCCAAAACAATAGGTTTTCTAACAACATAAAAAACAAGAATCACAATGAGATCCAAACTTACCTTGGATGTAGTCATCATTTTCTAATTTCTTCTCACCTTATCCCCTTTTATTGTGTCATCAAACATCTCCTTCATGTTGGGAGCCCCTCCTTTTCTTGTAATCCTATTGTTTCTCCATGTGTGGGCAATTGGAAGTAAAGTTATCAATGCTTGGTTTGCCAATCTTGATATGGTTTTCTTGTCAAAACTCCTTTCTCTTTATACCCCAATGGGTAAGTAGGCAAGGAGGGTAAGTTTGGTGTATTATAATTTTCACAAGTGTGCCATTAAAAGGTGAAAAAAAAGAAATAATGAACTTAGAAAAACAAACAAGGATCAAAGTTAAAGCCAACACTAGTGGGTTTGTAATTGCTTTGAAGTTTTCACCGTCACGTTGTAAGTGACAAAAGTTGGAATAAAAGAGGACTAAGGCTTTTGGTAAGCTACATTTTATTTGAAATGAAATGCAAATGACTAGTAGCCTTCAACCATGGGGACAATTAGTAGTTCTTTAAACATATAGAAACCAATAGAAACATGACATAGTTCAAACGACATGGACATTCTTATAGTCCTTTTTACATCTTATAAACAATAAGAGAGTGATTGGGCTAAAAAAAGGAACAAAATTTATGAATTGAAGTTGTTTCAACAATTTTTACATAGGATGATTGCAAGATGAAGATTGGATTACAAAATTGCAACAAATTAAATAAATGGTAGAAGTATTTACAACTTTCTGGCAACCACATAAAAAAGCTATTGGTATTTTTAAATTTTTCCACCCATGCATCTCATAGTTTTTCATAAACACACTTCTCATAAACATTATAATCTTCAAAACCAAAGCTATTACTTACTTTGTTTGAGGTGTGTTCGTTAAGATTGCCATCACCCTCAATGCCATAAACAACATCCCATAGTTTTCCCCTTTGTATCACGTGCCCAGTAATACAATATGTTTATTTTACATTTTCGATCTCCATGTGTCCAAGAACCTTCATACAATTTGAATTTCAATGTGTGTGTAAAAGCACGTGTTACTAAGTTCATAACTTTGAACCACTTACAAGATTGCACATGTGTAAAACAAATTTATTAATTATAATATTAATGTTAGGTATGTAGAATCTACACCTTGGGTAGCCTAGGAATACTTTAAAAATCCACAACCTTAACTATCAATTGTCATCCTTCATTGTTTATCATAACATTGCTTATAATGGAAGCCGGAAATTGGGATAAACAATGGTGTTGATCTTTGTAAAATCATGTAATTGTCTATATGGGTTCTCTCTAAGGTAGTGGTGGTGGCTTTGTGAGAAGAACATGTAAGGAACATTCAACAAATGTGCATCCATGAGCAAAACATTGTTCTTGTCATGGAAATCTTATTAATGAGGTTGCAAGGATTTCTAAGGGAGTTGGTGAAGTAGTTGTTTCTTGAATTACCAAGTGTAAATTCACTAAAATACATTTGATCTACCTTTTATTTCCAATTTTTGGTTTCTTTTATAGGCTTTGACTTCTTTTTGGTTTTTTATATGGCATTCAATTTTATGATTATCTAGTTCAAGGTGTTAAATAATTGCATAAGCTACACTAGATCTATGTTAAGTTAAGCCTTTCCATGGTTGTTAGCGTTACAACAAATAATATCTTGAATTCTTACATTCACCAAATTATTTTTCATTTGTTAGATGACATGTGTCAACAAGCTTTCATGATGAAGCAATTCCAAGCAAATTTCGTACTTGTTGTGTTGTGTGCATTAGGTTAAACATGCAATTGAAGATGCTTGAATTCCTACATTTGTACTAAATGTACATAACATAAGCTTATGTCTTTCTTCATAAAGGATAAAAGGATATTGATTTAAGAACATAGGTTCAAACCTAGTATAGAAAAATTCAATGAAGAAAACTAGGTTGCAGTTGTATACTGCAAATGCTTTGTCTAGTATTGACTTCACCTTTTTAGTGTTGTTGGCCCTATGTGTTTTTATGAAGAAATTTCCTACTAGATCTTCAAAAGTCATTTAGAGTTGACAAATTTCATGGAGGGCATTTAAAACCTTTACATGCCCAAATATCACCAAATGTTTTCTTTCAACATTAATTATAAAGGTTGATCATAATTACATTTGTAAAAGTAGGTCTTTGTGGTTAGACAAGATTCACCACATCTAAATATATCTTGAAAGCAAAAATTTGAACCTAGTGACTATCTTTACCATTTTCAAACAATCATCCCCCACTTAATGTGGCTTAATGATACCCTATATTCATAAATTGCTCTAGTTCCTTTACACATGCAATCATTTGCACAAATAAAGTCTTGACATTTGCAAAAAAACACTTGTACCCTAAACTCATGCTTGATGTTTTTTTGGACAATGATTGGTCCAAAAACTTGTTTACTTAGCTAGCAAGTGTGAATTTGTTTGGTTCACAATGATCATTTCTAACCATTGCATTGTCTTTCTCCCTCCTAAAAGTTGTTTTGAAAGGCTTGAAACAACTCACATCCAATGGTTATAGGGTATGGGATGTCCAAGCTAGATTGTCGTGCATGTTCTATTCCTTCTATGGCAACATGTGATCCATGCCCATTTAGAATCAATAGATGTTGATTATGTTAAAAGATGCTATTTGGAATTGACCTCTTAAAAATGATAAAAACTTCTAGAGTAGAAAAAAGTCATCCACGCCTTCCTTTGCATCACCATGCATGTTCTTCTTTTGCAATGGTTGATGGAGTCATCTTTAATTTGTTCACTTCTTAATATGTAGTTCAATATATTAGGGATCCTTGTGATGTGGCATTTACAACATAGTTTATTATCAACCATTTGTAAAATCTAGGACTGGTGGTGTAAACATGTTAAGAACCTATTTTTGCCAAAACCCTTGCCCTTGGTTGTCGCCCTACTTAAATCCATGTTTCATCTTAATTCCTTATGTGATTTTCATTATATTTGTGTTGAATGTATAATGTTTTCAAATTCTAGTAAAAGGAGTTACATGATTGGATTATCAAACCTTATACCCTACATATGTCTAGTCCTTCCACAAGTCAAATATTTAACTTGGGATGACAACACTTGAACCAATACCACTAGTTGTTTCTAATAATTCCATCTTTGAAGGGGGTTGATATGGTTTGTATGAATTTTGCCACCTTCATTTTGAACTGGTGCAAAGTAGTGGACAATCCACATTCTTGCATACCTAGTGTCCAAGCCACCATTGTTGCATCTTCTTTTTTTAGTAAGCACACCTTGTGGCCTTTGTTTCCTCGATCTTGTCTTCTCATTCAAAAAAATTGAATTTGACAATTCTTCATTTTTAAAAATTTTAAGAATTGGAATTGATGGTTCTTTTGAAAACCTAAGAATTGAGCAACATTGATCCCAAACATGAAGCACTCCATCTAACAAAAAGGTCAACAACTTGGGGAAAAAAAACATAATACATAATTCTCAAATTGTGATCAATTCAAAAACTTAAGATTTAATTTTGAAGATTCAATCCAAGACATGCTAAAACATCAAAAGTTGAAATAAACATGTGAAATTGACCGATGGTTATCATCTTTTGAGGTTATGATCCATTGTTTAAGGACACAATTTATTTTTGTGGAGGTGAGAGGTTTATGTTCTCATACTTGCAACCTATTGACATGCCTAGGTTATTGTCATAAGTAAGCTCTAGGTAGATAAATAATTATCCATTTATTTATTTATTTTACATACTTACCCACCAACCTACCCATCTATTTACCTCTTTTGTACCAAAATAATTTTTTTGAAAATTATTTAAAAATAGATTCTAATAAATCTTGTATTGGGAAATGATTATATTTTCTTAATCCCAAAAAAATTGAACATATTGACTAGTCAAAATGACCTTGGGCGAATTGGGGTTTTTGCCTTGGGTAATGCTATTACAACTTTAGTCTAACCTTACTTAAGAACTAGGATGAGATTTAGTCCAATGACCTCGTTCTACTAAAAAGAATATCATGGTGCCAACAAAAATTGGATGAAAAGTATGCAAGAGTAAGAGAACCAAATGCATAGCAAATAACTATAAAAATTTCCAAGGTGACATGAATAGAACATAGGTTATGAGCAAATCCAAAGGCAATCCCCATGAATTTGGTTGTCATGATACCTTGGCACCTTTGGCACAAATTATATATTTTTAGAAATACTAAAAAATTCAGAAATTTATTTATTTATTTTAAATGTGAAGGAGAATGAAAAACATTGTCAAGAAAATTCAACATATTTAAAAAATTATCCAAAATTAATTCATTGATAAACATGTGTTGAAGTTACCTCATGCAAATTGCACCTTCCACATGGCTCCTATATATGGACTCTTAACTTCACTCCAAGCTTCAAATCCCAACTTCAAATTACAATACAAAGCTAATTCTCATGGATTTCAAAATATTAGAATTCCAATGCATACATCCAAGGATCATCTTTGAAAAGACTCCACAAGACACACTCCTAAGCATGTCAAAAGACATGCAATTTTGACATGCGTGCTCTTTCTGGCATGTCTAAATTGACATGCAAATGGTATGGGGTTCCATGACCAAAAACCCAACAACACTTGAAAACAACAAAAAAAAATGACTAAGGAAATATTTCCTTCCATCCAATTTTCATTGATCCTTAATTAATTCCCACAAATGTATCAAAAGCCTATTAGAATATTTAAATAATAATTAATTAAATACAAATAGTCCAACTACAACTAGCATTCAATTCCAAACATCTCATTTGCCCCTATATATATATATATTTATTTATTTTTTCCTCGACAACAAGCCTCAAGCCTATTAAAAAGTTAAAATAGTAGTTAACTAAAGACAAAAATCCAACTAATAAACAAATAAATAAATAAATAAAAATATAAACCCCAAGCATTTCATTTCAAACATTTCCAATTAGTCGAATTTGCACTAGAAAAGAACACAAAAAAATTCCCAAAAAGTTCCAATTTATTTTGTCGAAAAATATCGAAGTTTCGCCAGAAAAAAATAAAAATAAAAATACTGAACAGAAAAAAACAAAAAAAAAGTAGCTCCTAGGTCGGAACTCGGAACCTAGTGGGTAGGTAGAGACGTAGGTCTCTCACTTTTCATCTTTTGCAAACAAACTTTGGCGCCGCCGGGGGGAAGATCTACTTTCCGTGACGTGGAGGGTTGAGATTATGCCAGCGCAGAAGAACACACTTTCTTTTCTTTTTCCTCTTTCTTTCTTTCTTTCTCTCTTTCTTTCGTTCTTTTCACACTTCTTAACTTTCCGACTGCCAGTTGTGACGTCTAATTTTAGAAAGAGCACGTGGACATCATGCTATTCGTCGATCATTCGTGGTATCTAGACCGTTGGATTCACATAGTCATGCCATTCGTTGACTCTTTGCCCCATCTGGACCGTTGGATTCTCCTCATCATCATGCCATTGGTCGACCATTCGCAGCATTTCTCCACCGTTGGATGCGCATCATTATGTCACACTGGTCGAGTCGACCGTTGGATACACATCGTCATGTCAATCGCCGACCATCGACCGTTGGATGCGCGTCGTCCGCTCTTGAAGCTTTCCTCTGGTGGAAAGCTTCCCAAGAGACGAACAAAAGAAACACAAGAGAAAATTGGAGCGTACTTTGTTTCTTCCTCGATCCTCGGTCTCGATTTTGATCTTCGGCGATTTCCGGAAGAGCCTGGACGACCTTCGTGCGTTGCTGTTGCGGGGGCAAGTCTTGTTGTGTCCTTAAAAGGTAAAATTGTGTCGAATCTGTTCCTTCCTTCGAACGATAGATTGATTTCAGACTCTCTGTGGTTGTTTTGTTGAAGAACACTCATCATCTTCTGGACTTTCTGGCATCTGAAAAATGCTCACATCTTTCAGAATGCTACAGATGGCAAATTCCAAATTTTCGTGAATTGTTTGTTCTATTGCAGATCTTGTCTCGACTTCTTTCTTTCTTTCTTCCTTCTTTCCTTCCTTCCTTCCTTTCTTGCTTGATTTCTTGCTTGCTTCTTTCTTGCTTTCTCCAATTCGAAGTTCAGACATCGCGGGCGTCTTTGTCACAAGTTCTGTTCTGGTTTTTGATATGATTTCTTGCAGAACAGTTGCTAGCTTTTGCGACGCGAAGAGTTTTTTTACATTTTATAAGAGTTCAGATTCGGATTCCACGTAATTTGTCATGGCGACAGTTCAACCTACTGCTCCTGCGCTGCAACCGAAAGTGGCAACCGCAAATGGAAGTGCAGGAGTGAAAGCTGACACAACCGCCGCCGGAGGTACATTTCCTATGGATTATTACCCTGGATGTGCTTCTGGAGAATTTCCGCAGCAGCAGTTGTCGAATCTCTTGCAAACACTGCTGCCTCTAATACAGTTACGATTCAAAGATCCAGAGACTGCAGTAGACATCCGACATCACCCGCATCAATGACTCCATTTCTCAACGATTTGCCATCTCTCCATCTGTCACGAAAAGCATTTGTGTTGTGATACAGTCCAATTTTGTTGGAAATTCAGTTCCACTGTTTGTTTCTGTGTGCTGTGGAAATATGTCGGATCTCACGAATGGCTGTTAATCTCTCGACTCTCTGCAGGAGAGCTGCCATTGTCACCAGAAACAAAAGAGTCATTATCACCAGGATCGAAAGGATCAATGTCTCCAATGTCACCAGGTGGCGCCGTGAGGAACGTGAAAGCAGAGACAATAGCTGAAGCTCACAGAGAAAGAGTTGAAGCAGAAGCTCGTGCTTATCTCCAAGCAGAAACCCGCAAGGCTGAAGCTCGTGCCGCCACAGCACAGGTAAAGCAACTTCAGTGAATGAATCCAGTTTGCAGAATGCTGTGAAAACTCTCTCTCCCAGATAAGATATGTCCAGATAACATTGAAGAAGCAAAAAAAAAACCCTCTCTATCTCGAACTTTAGAAGAAGGAAAAAACCTGAGAGATGATGATTGTGTGTGACACCTCTGTGGATCCTCCTCTGCAGTCCAGAGTTGAGCAGAAGAGGATGAAGGAGGAGGCAAAAGCTATAGAGAACAGGAAGAAGGAAGAGGCCCGAGCTGATCAAGTAATTCAAGCTGCTGAGGTTTGAGCTCAGACTTGCATTCTCTCTCTCTCTCTCTCTCAGGTTGCATGTGTTCAAAGCAACCAAAACAGATCAAAAGCAAAGTGCACATGTGATAGAAAGCTTGGAAGAGTTGTGGATGGAGTATGAAAATATATGTATGATCCTGGCAGGTGAAAGTTGACAAAATCATGTTAAATGCGAAAGAGGAAGCTCTGAGAATCAAAGCAACTGCTAATGAGGAAGCAGAGAAGCTGATTGCTGACTCCAATACTGAAGCTGAGAGGGTATAAACTTATCTCTCTCCCTTGTCTTTCTTCCATGTCCACCTTCAATGCTGAGCTTCTCATCACCATTTCCAGCAAATAGAAGAAGAATTGTTCAACTGTTTCAATGCTTCTGAGTAGTTTTGGAGAGGAGAAATCTGGTGATGTTCATGGGCACCATTTCTCAGATCTGATACTTGGTTTTCTGACACAATGGTGTTTGGTTTGATGACAGGCAAAAGCAGAGATTGAGGAGAGGAAGAAGAGGGAGCTAGCAGAACTGCAAGACAAAGTGGAGCAGCTGATTGCCGCAGGGGAGTTACCAGGGAGAGAGAAAGAGAGAAGGGGAATTGGATCCAAGCTCAAAGATACACTTGCTTGCAACCACGGTGGTTGAGAAACAAAAGAATTCTTCACAAAACACAAAACCCCAAAACATTGGATTGTTCTCAAACAATTCTCAGTTTTTTTGCCAAGGCAAGCTTGACAATCCCCATTTCAACTCAACTGTTTAGGCATGAAGAAAGGGGTTTAATATATATCACTAAAAGATTCATACAAAATCCAAACCAGCTTCATCAACTGTATACTTCTAGGATTTAGGTATTGTAAAATCAGGTTTGAGATATTCAGAAAGAGTGTAAATTTTCACAGTTTTCAGGAAATGTGTTGTAGAGAGAAAATGTGCTCATACTTTCTACAAAACTGTGGTACACATAAACCCGTCAACCTCTTTGTACACTATCTACTTTTCTCAAGCATATTTGTACACTAAGTGCCATTGGCAGCATAAATAAAAAAAGTTTCATTTTGTCCAAAAATGTGAGTTGAATTGTACTTCTAAAGACTTCTCTTGTAACTTCTTGGATCTAGCTGGGAAGCAACGTATATGTAGTGATATCTTTAATAAATGTTCTCAACCAGAGTATGCAGGTACTGACAGGATTCGTATGCCTCATGTTTATCTTAATATCTCTACTACTGCCAGGTTGGGAGCTATTAAAACTCAATTTCAAAGGTTTTTCAGGCTTTGCAGTTCTGAAGAATTCTTTCTCCCAGACGGTCAGTCTTATTGTCCTTCTAAACAATAAAGGCTACCCTCTAAAGATTCTGTTAAAGAGAGTAGAGTGTTGCTCAAAGGAATTCAGCATTTGGAGTATTCCAAATGAATCTGTATAGAGGTCTCATAAGTGGGGGGCTTCTTGTAAGCTCACTTGGTCTATGTTTTCCGCTTCTTTTTCCTTTGTTTTCAGTCTATCCTCTTGTATGTTTCTGTTCTGGGTTTTTTCCTTTTGTGTTCTTATTTGCTGCTAGCCAGTAGCATGGCTGAGTCTTCCAATTACTTCTAGATATGCAGCAGAAACTCAATACACAAGTAGTGTTTACACTGTCCTTTACCATCTGTAGGCAGCTGACGAAGTCAGTGAGGAAGTTGTTATAGAGAATCACTATCATACATGTTATCCTGTTGTTGGCCCTTGAAGCAGGTATAACTGGTGCAATTGTTCATACTGCCCATGTGTTTGTTCTGGTTATTTGTCCTTGTTTTGTATTTGTTTTATAGTCCTGTTGTTCTCAGTTTTGTCTCTTCTTCTCTGGAAATTTCTGAGGCTTTCAAGAAATGTTAACCTTGTTTTGCCTTTTCCTAATCGTGAGAAAGGAGATTTCTCGATTCTTACAAGAGATGTTTCTATCATTTTTGTCCAAACTGTCAGCACTGCACAGAATCCAACTTTCCACATTGTCTGCTTGCAGGACATCTGTTCACCGACAAAATCTTTGACAGAGACAGAGTTTCACATGGTTTGTTATTCTATCCTATTGCTCACAACATTGTATATTGTAGCATCATCTCATAGTTGGTTGGAAACAAAAGAATATAATGGGGAAGAGGAGAATTCAAACACAGACTCTAAACCTTCCTACACAGCATTCAACTTGTCTTGGAAGTTGGAAACAGATCATTTGCTTCTAACTAATGATGAAAGCTGTGAAATGATTGGCATCCTGATCTGATTGTGGTGGCCACTACCAGGTACTAGTAGTCTGTGAACAAAAGATGTGGAGAACAATCTGTTGCCCACATTACTTGCTCACTTGCAGTGCACTCCACTGAAAGCTACAAATCTGTGGAGACAAGGGATTTGGAATCTACGACCTGCTGGGTACCTGAACCTTCAGCTGGTGATTGGAAGCAAGGTTGATCATCTGTAAAGCTTATCTCTTTACCCATTGGAAGCTTTTCCTTGCCTTTGCTTTTCCAGGCTTTTTCCGCTCCACTATACGTGAATCTCTGGTAAGCATTCCCGCTGTCCACATATACAAGAAATGGGGCAGCAAGAAATTACACACGTAAGACAAAACACCCTGAACTTATAAAAATGAACATGAAATCGCACATAAATGCAGCTTGATGTGCTCCTTTGTATTTGCAGTCAAGTCACAGGCAAATCCAAAAAATGCAAAATGTAGTTCATTTTTGTGCAGAATTGCTTTCAGTAAAATGTCTCAACCAGTACTTGGAGTGCACAGAGAAATTGCTCCTATGGTTCTTAGATATACTACGTATGACTTCTGTGCCCATATAGTTGAAAGCCTTATTCAAAGCACAAGTGCATGCTACTTGATTTGGAGTAACCAAAGATCGTCCTCTTGTCTAATCTCATGAGGCTTATGAAAGCGTTCCCTAATCAGTTCTGACAGTCATGACATGGTTCAAACACAAGCATAAAATTGTAGTTACCAGTTTTTATCAGTTTGTTTTGTTCTTCAAACAACATGTGGTATGTACAGAAACCTACCTGTCTTCAGTGCAGGTCGAAGTGTGGGGTCAAAGAGTTGCAATGCTTTGCTGATGCCATGCCGTAGAGCGCCCGATTGCCCTGTGAAAGTGATCCATCCACATATGATCCAACTGTTAAAGATCTAATTTGAAAATCAAAGCCCAAGCTTCAATTTCAACAGCTTATCACTTTAACAAACAAAGTCACATTGTTGCATTGCTCTCTCAGCTACCATGTACATAGAGAGGACCACAGACAGGAAGGTTACCAGTGGTGCCACCACCTTTGACGGTTGAGCGAAAATCAAACGCACCAAGTGTTTTTGTCTGAACAAAGGGCTCTAGATAGTGGACCCTGTTGTCAAGGTTAGGGAAATACAAGTCATGTGACATCCCATTGATAATAAACTTCCCCTCCCCTTCCATAAGCCACACTCGGGCAATGCTCGTCTTCCTCTTCCCAGTGGCATATGCCCTTCCCAGTGCATCCACTTTCTTTACACGTGATTTATCTATCTCTTCCTGCTTTCGTCTCTCAATCTCCCGCCGCATAGCCTTCTTCTCCATCTCCTCGTCTTGTTCCTCAATCAGCTCCAAGGGGGGTAGACCAACAATGCCACTGAAGTCCTTCAACGCAATTAGACTGTCAAGGTCATCCTCTGAAATACCTGATGATGCTAAGAGCTCACCAAAAGCTTCTGGGGAGTTCGAACCAGCTGCCACACAGAGAGGAAACAGGCCAAAAAAAAATTTCTATAAGCAATGCTGGACAATCAAAAGACATCATGCTTAGGAGCTGTTTACTTCAAGGTCAGGACTGAGAAGCTGACTTTGCATGGCATTCTTTTGTACCCAACAACATTATATAACTTGCTTATTAACAGTTTAAGAGTACATTCCATATACATGTGGTGTACAAATCATTGCAATTTGAGAGAAGATGATAGATAGCAACACAATCTTCTTAGGAATAACTATCAAAGCGTGAAGGTTTGAAAAAGAGCTACTACCAGGTCCTGACTGCAAGTTGGCATGGAATGGTCCAGTTCTAGTTGGGCTTCCAGTATCACCTGATCACTCACATCAACCCAATAGTCACCAGGTAAATTATCATACCCTTCTTGTGCTTTGGCACAAACCACATAAACCAGGGAGTGAAGAATGACAGAGTTCCAAAAAAGGCTACAAACCCAGAATGTATTAAATCCACAGATAGATTTGACATCACAAAGTAGTATTCCCTACTCAGAGCTACCAAGAAGAATACAAAGCAATTTACATTGAAATGAAATTACATAACCCTAAAACCAAATCAGCTCTTCCAAAACACTAACATTTGTCACACTGCAATTGTACTAGCACTGAGATCTCTGTTGCTTGTGTGTTTCTGGTTTGCTTCAACATCCGAGGGTTTAATACTCGGAAGATCAAACCCTTGATCACACCTTTACAAATATGACTGTTTGGATCATGAGGTATCAGGTCTTGAGTTGGGAGTGCATTCTCTAGAGAGAATTGGGTTACACTAACCAGATTTTGAAGAGAAGCAATGTGATTGAAAACTTTGCAAAGCTCCTTGTCCACTCCTGGCAAGCAACTCTGTGTGATGAGAGCAACAGAAACTGTATTACTTTCAAATTCTCCAAAGTGCTCTTTATCAGAATCTCGATCAGCTTCATCAACATGTCCATGCTCTTATGCAGACAACTGGTGTGAATTCCACTGCTGATGTGTCCATCTGTCACATTGCTTTGTGTCATACCAACACCAACCAACCACCATTGCTTCGATTGTGTTCACTTTAGCTTAAGCACTATTTGATCATTTACAAGCCAGGATGTGCAAAGTTTCCTTGTCATTTACACATTCAGCAACGGCTCATTCAATCTGTCACCAGCTAGACACATTGAAGTGGTGATCTGATTTCACAGATAAAAACCATCAAGCAGAACGTTGTAGAGGCTTTTTATACTCTTACAAAAAAAGCAAAGAAATGCCGTCCAGTTCAGAGAGGGGAAAGTCTCTTCTTACGGATGTCAATGGCAGCATTTGGGTGGAGTCTGGACAAAAGATTCCTCGTAGTTACAGCTCCTAATGACTGCAGCGCTGAGGCCAGAACTTTCCTTCCCGACATGGCGGTCGTCGTCAGTTCTGGAAAAACACCACCTTTGTCCCCCTCAGAAGCGAGAACCGAATCGAAACCCCCGACCCAATTGTCTTCACGAACAAAGCAACCTGGAGATTTAGCAACATATGAAGAGATCGGGAAGTATAGCGAGTTTCCGCATCTGAGAACGCTTCATGAAAAGCTTGCAAAAACAAAAAACCTAGTTTAGATCTCAAAACCCTAGTTGGTCTCAACCTCGACCGAGATCTTATCAAAAGAAGCTGAAAAAGAGAGATTGCACTTCCATGTCAGAAGCAAGCGAGCAAAGGCAAGCAAAAACTTATTTGTAGAAACTTCCAGATACGAAGAGAATAAATCGTTAAGAGTTTCACCCAAGCTCACTAAACCCTACACCCCTGTTCAACAGGAACATCCGAGGTAATGCTCCCATTTGTGCTTACAATCGCCTCTTCTCGTAAATGCTACTTTCTCCGCAAAAAAATGGAATCTATGGCAGAAAAAAATACTTACTTCTCACTGGGAATCGATGGAGACGCAACAGATTATCGGAGAAACAAGAAGGTGGAGTTCAAACAAGCGGTCCTCGCTTGCGTCTTCGACAAAAACCCTAAACCTAATTCGCATAGCAGGTGACAAATTGCCCCCACCACTGTCGAGAAATTCTTTGCAAACCGTTGCGGATCCTGGGGCAGGAGAGAAGTCCAACAATTGCGAAAAACCCAAAATGCGAACGAGCGATTTCGCCATATCCCGATCATCTGAGGTGAGTTCTTCTTCAAGAATTTGCAATTTGCAATTAGGATTTTCGGTTTTGCGTTTTTTTTCTCTGCAGGCGACGATGCAGATGGAGCCTTCTTCTTCTTCTTCTCTCGCTAAGTCCGTGTCTGCTGCATTGTCCATGTGTTTTGTTGCGGTTCACAGATCTGCATTTTGTGAGAGAATGTGGTAATTTTGAGAACTGTTTCACCCACTCGCCGCAGATGCGCAATTCAAGGAGCTAACTTCTTGAGATTAGGGTTTAGCAGAAGAAGATGAAGGCAAGCTCATTGCAACAAACTGGGGTTGAGCTTGCGCTTGAAATTCTTGAAGCAGTTAAAAGACAATCCGTTCTTGCACTCAGCATTCGAATGCAAACGCTTAAAATTAGCGGAAGAACTTGAAGCTCTTTGCCAAGTTGAGAGCATTTATGGTTTGGGTGTTAGGGTTTACCAACCACAAGAGCAAAACCAGGAGCCACATATACCTTGCCTCAACTTTGGTGTGGAGAACCTTGCTGAACCAAACTTCGTCAGTTAGAAATGTTGTCTTTCTTCCAAAGGTGGTTGTGGCATTTGTATTGAGGAAAGGGAGAGAATGATCTAGGGATGTGGAAACGGGGGAGATTTGTGTGCAGATATTCTAGAATGGTTAACCCAGATTTTGGGCGGATTTATTATATGCTTATCTACACCCACTGTCGTGGGCTGATGAAGTCAGTGGGTAGTTATGGCAGCTCGTCACTGCCATTTCGTGATGAAGGTTATGGTCTCACACTTTGTGGATACAAATCCTTTCTTGTTTCTTACAAGTTGAACATTCTCAAGATTAGATGATTTGTGGAATACTTTTTTGATCTTTGCAATCTTCTTGTTGGTTTTCTCCTCCCCTAAGGTGAAGCGATGGCATCACAAAGAGGTGCTGGAATTTTAAGAAGAGCAGCAGTGGGTTGGATCCAGAAGCTGAAGGCAGGCCAGAATCTGCTAGAGTGTGAGGGGCACACAGTTCCATTCATGTTATGCGCCAGAAGATGGGTTGCCACCACAATGGGTCAGGAAGCTGCACTCCAGGATGCAGGGCTCTTGATGATGCTCAACTCCGAGATCAAGAATGCGAAGGAGAGCCATAGGCAGCTCAAGGCAAGTTTTCAAGTGAATTTTACCAGAGAATTTTGTTCCCAGAAAAAAGCATGAGTTATGTGTGTCGACTTGAGGTAGGATCAAAAACCAAGAGTTATGTTTGTCAGCCTGAAGTTCTTGATTGGTAAATGCAGAAGTTCTCAAGGGGACCATCAAAATTGTTCACTGTAATTGACAAGCCAGGCATGGCAGACATGATACTGACCCGACAATATGGTCATGAAGACATCAAGCTTACATGTAGGTTTGAGCCTGGCAATTTCAAAGTTGATCAAGATGCTGAGGAGGAGGAATACATGGCATTTGATGGTGTAACATTAAACACAGTACACTTGACAGTCTCCATCACAAAGGCAGAACGTCATGAATGCTTGGAATTAACCTGTTGTTGCGAGCAGGATGACCTTTTTGTCACAACCGTCAACCTTCTCAATACTGAAGGATTAAAGGCTCAAGCCGTTGGACCTGAAATCTCGTAAGACCATTCTCTTCCCCATTTTTACAGCCTCTATACATCAGAACATATTCTTTGCAAAACTGATTGGGAAGTAGTCCTTTGAACAGTTTAAACCTAATGTTTTGGGTATTATTGTTGTTGCACTCAAGCTTGAGGTGTTGAGTTGATGCAGACAATTGGATGGAGATCTGCAAAACCATTTCCTGAAGTTCCTGAAAGCTCGTGGAATTGATAATAATCTGTCCAACTATCTCTTGGGACTTCTAGAGGATAAGTATTCACGTGAGTACACAGACTGGCTTGAAAACCTTGCAAGCTTCATCAAGAAATGAGAAGTATGTTTTTCACATTCCTACCTCTGAAAAACATTTGAACAATGACATTATGCTGGTAGTAGACATATCCTAGAATTCTTTTAAATTTCTCTCTCTCTGGGTCTTGAAACTGACAAATGTGCTGTTCATCTCTCCAAAATGAACTGATCAATGCATCCTGGATTGAAAATTTGCAAGATTTGTCTGGACAATGAGGATGCTTCCATGCTGGGAAAAGCACATGACAAGACAATAAAATTGTGAGTAAATCTGGTCTTCTATACATCATTGAGCTTGCTAATGACCTTATCTTTTGGGGCTATTGTGTTGACATCTCACCCATGCCCTTGAGAAATATCAAAATCCAATAATAATATATGTGAATAGAATATCTATACCACATCCTGCTTTCCATCTTAATTAATTGTTGATGCATCAGAGCAAGTTCCAAAAAAACATGATGAAACAAGACCTATAAAAGAATCACAAGAATTGCAATAAGATTTTGGACTACACATCATATTTGCCTCCCAATAAACTATTGTTACATCAAAGGTTTCCCCAAGAAGCTCAATAAACCTTAAAACCCAAGCAAATTACTATGAAAAATAATAGGCATTTGTAATTAAAAGCACCTAAAACTTATTAATACAATGGATTGGTGAAAGAGTTTTGGATGGAAATAACAAAGTTTTGTGGGAAAGAATTGTCAATTTTCAACATTAATTAATTATTCATCGGAAATGTGCCAAAGTTGCCAAGGTAGTATAGTTAATCACACAAAGGTTTCAACTTTCATCCTCAAAGGCCAAATCTCACTTTTATATGTGAATTCATTGTCATTTGGTGTCACATCCTTCTAAGACATTTGTAATTTGCAACTCATTAAATCAAGTATTGTCAGAATAAAATCTTGCAAATCTTCTGAAGTATAATACCCAATTTCATTAGATAATACCCGATTTCACACACTTTCTAACTACACACAAATTGGGGATGAAACAAGCATTAGAAGGTCAAACTGGGGCCCAAAGACAAGGTCACTTTAAGAATACCCAATATTTATATACTATGTTTTCATCCTCGATGTTTCACTTTCTAATTTCAATTCTCGGTTTTCTTTTTTCTTTTTTTTTAATCAAGTAAAAAAGTGACCAATTATTGCTGAGTGAACATTTGACATGCAGAATCAGCACTTGCGGACTGGCCATTTGACATACAGAATCAGCTCTTGCTGAGTGACCGGCCATTTTACATGCAGAATCAGCACTTGTTGAGTGGCTGGCCATTTTACATGCAGAATCAGCACTTGGCGAGTGCCAACTCTGTTTTTTACACCCCTACCCCCCTTGGTACCCGGCGGATCTTTATGAAGAACCTCCGGGTTCCGAATGAGACATTGGAACCCAAGATGAAACCAGATGTTTGTTTCTTACATGTGAAACCAGAACTGGCAGTCCCTAGTTCTTACGCGCTATTTGCAGGTACCCTCTGAACATTGAATTTTTCCCCATTTTTCAACCCATTTTCACTTCAAGATTCGGCGACGACTACATACATTCTTTGGTCGGATTAACAACCTTGGAATTGCGGCTTCGTGGACTATAATACTTTGTCACACATCAAGGCTCACTTGACGAGTCAACTCGGTTACAATGGATGTAGTGTTTCCGAGGTCTATTAAGAGCAACTCCACCCGGGTGCTCAGTTTCCAGACCCAACAAATTTAAAATTGGATGAAGAAAAGTCAAAACATGCTCAGGAAATCCTGACCTAATAAAGTAAAATTGGATGAAGAAAAGACAAAACATGCTGAGTTTCCTGAGCTAATAAATTAAAATTGGATGAAGAAAAGACAAAACATGCTGAGTTTCCTGAGCTAATAAATTAAAATTGGATGAAGAAAGACAAAACATGCTGAGTTTCCTGAGCTAATAAATTAAAAATCGGATGAAGAAAAGACAAAACATGCTCAGTTTCCTTCCTGACCTAATAAATTTAAAATTGGATGAAGAAAAGACAAAACATGCTCAGTTTCCTGAGCTAATAAATTAAAAATTGGATGAAAAAAAGTCAAAAACTTGCTGGTTTGGCTCAGCAAAATGGTTTTTGGCCCAACATTTTTGCATAGTTTGCTGAGGGCCCAACAAAGCCTAACCTGCCGGAGAAGAGCGTTATTTTTGTCAAGCCCCTTGTCACCAACGGAGTTAGTAGCAGTCTTTTTTTGACTGACTATTATATAGCCAAAAAAGCTATATTAAAAACCAAAAAGTGCTAAAATCAAGTGATTTTTGAGATTTTTTCAGCAGCCAGAATTTGACCAAAATGTAAGGAAAATCATCATATTTGAATGACACGGTTCAAGAAGATTAGCCAAAAACATATAAGGATGTTGAAGTTTTTTACTTTTGTATTTAGCTTGTAGCCAAATTTGGCTAAATCTTCCTTTGGTTCATTGTCACTTTAGCTACTAATCACAAAATTGACCCAAAAGAACATTGGGAGTCTAGTAGTGATCGGAGCCATTGGAAGTTGTTTTGGGAAGATCGAGACCGTGGGCATGGAAAGATGGGTGTAACTATATGTGAAAGAAGGTGATATTGAGTATATAGAGCGTTTCAGTGGCACCAGGGTTTTTCTTTTCAGTTTTGTAATGTAGCTGAAATGGCAATCATCCATAAGAAGATTTAGCCAAATTTGGCTACCTGCTAGATATGAAACTAGAAAATAAATAGAATCCTTCTATATTATTCTTGGCTACCTATTGGAACTTATCATAAAAATATGGAAATTTAGAAGAAAAAAAAATTCTTCAAAATCTGGCGAATTTTGGCCATTTTCTCCATGGAAAATCCTTTGTATAGGTCGAAATCATATTTTTCAGGTCGAAATTTGGCGAGATTTCGCCAAAAAACAAAAAAAACTCTGCTCCGCACGCACGAGATGTTGACTGTCCTGCCCGCAAAACTCGGGTCAGGTTGACTTCCTCAGTCTTCCTTCTTCATCGGCCCTGCAAGAAGGGAGAGCTTTGCGCTCTTCTCGTACAACAAGGAATTCCTCGTCGCGGAATTTCTGAGTGTGTTTGGGGATCGCGAGCGCATTTTTGGGTGTCCGAATTTAGCATGTTTGGGGTGTCAGATTCTTCTATTTATTCCTGCTTTTGGAGCCGGTGTTTTCTGGTGGAGTTTGGAAGAACAGAATTTGAGTTTTGAAGAACAGAATTTGACGAGGTGGTGCTTTGAGGAGGTTCTTTCTTGTCAGCGAAGAAGAGAGATTTCAGGACGCTCTGTTTTGGAATCGGTTATTGAGGGTGGGGCTTCACTTGTTTGTGTGCAAGAAGAGTTCGTTTTGCGTGTTTGGGTCCTCTTGTTTTTGTTGGTAGAACAGACGTTGTGACGACGGTGCAAGCAGAAAGAGAGAGGGAAGTGCAATGGCGGTGACTCATGCATCAGCTTACATTGCAGTAGGGAAGCAGCAGAGGAGACCTGCGCCAAGGCGCGGTCAGGTAATGGCGGCCATCGCCGCTTCTTGGTTGCACACTCTGTCATCGATTGTTCACGGGGCGCGTTCTGTGGCCTCGCGCCACTCGTACGCCAGATGGAGCTTCCTATCGAGCTAAGGCACAAAGGGTGGGGAGCGGGGACCGATTTGATCTCTGCATTCTGGTAGCTACCAAGATTTCTATATATTTCCGGAGCTCCAGAAGGACCTGAGATGGAAGAAGAAGAAAGGGATCAAGCTTTCGACGATGCGAGAATGTCAACCCGGCAAATTCGTTGATGCATTCTTTTTTTGCAAATGTTTTTTGTTGCGGAAGAACTAAAAACTACGATTTGATTTCTCATGACAAATGTTGAGAGAGGAGAGAATAATCACCAAGAGAATGGTCAGTCAGAAGATCTGTTCCAGTGATGGAAGCGGAGAGAGAGAGACCCCTTTACGGAGGACATGATCGACACCTATCCACAGCGCTACACCACAGCTTCATCAAAATCCTGATTGATGATTCCTCAAGAATTGCACCCTGTTTGTTTCTTGGGACTAAATCTTTCTTTGAAGATAGACAGACAGTTAGTGGAAAGCAGATCTCAATTTTGCCGATTGCCAATTGTTCACTGGCATTTTGCAAGCTAGAAGAAGCGCTGTTTCTCTGAGCTTGACTGCAGTGATCATGGAGGGTCGAGAGTAGAGACAACTCTGCACCATTACGGTTTTGGAAGGCAGAGAATTGGAGTTAGTCTCTGAAAGGCAGAGAATTAGGGTTAGTCTCTGACAGGCAGAGAATTAGGGTTAGTCTCTGAAAGGCAGAGATTTAGGGGTTAGTTTCTGAGGGACAGAGAATTAGGGTTAGTTTCTGACAGACATAAAATTTGGGTTAGTTTCTGACAGACATAGAATTTGGGTTAGTTTCTGAGAGACGGAGAATTAGGGTTTTATATTGCAGATTGGGCCTTCTTCAGAGCTGATCTTCAAAGTGTTTTTTTCAGTGTGACAAAAAACCACACTTCCTTCTAATCAAGCAAATGAAAATAACACTCTTGTTTCTCAAATGCTCAGATTGCTTGAAAATGATTCAAAGTCACTGAGGAAGAAAAATTGTCTGCAACAATTGAAGAAATTTATAATGCTTGTTGCAAAAACTTGGAAAACCTCAATTCCATTCTTCCAAGCTCTTGAGGACCCAATAGGCCGCTACTGTATTTTACCAAGAGTAGGCTAATGGCCAAGGAACCAATGGCGCTTATGTTGGGAATGCCCTGCTCTGCTCCAAGGGCATTAATCAATGAAAATCAACAGCTGAAAATGCCCGGCTTCAAGGCACAGTGGGTACCCTGAATTTCCAGTTCAATATAATTCCCAAGGTTCAAAAAAAGTTCTCTTTGAGAAAGAGTGTTATGTCTTGAGTGGGACACTGTATATGTATCCCTTGAAGTGGGATATCTTGTGTAACACCCCTTCCACAAGGTAGTCAAGTAGGATGAAAATATAATGAAAACAAACCTTGTAAAGATGGTGCAAGAAATGTCCTTGTGTGATTCTTCTGGGGTTGGATGGTGTTGGCAAACAAATCCTCTTCGGCCATCACTCTAGGAGCCAGCCACAAATGGAAACTAGGAAACTAAGTTTTCAAATTAATGACAACTTGTGTGTGTGTGTGTGTGAGAGAGAGAGAGAGAGAGAGATGTACGAGCATTTGAAGTACTGAATTGCATCTTTGCACCTAAGACCTCTCAACAAAAACCCGTACACTACCATCATCTTTGTTGTATTGGAGAATCAAATTCAAAATTTGGAAAGCAAACAAATTATTGCGCGTTTATCATCCACCCTAATCCTTCAAATGCAACCTCCAAGTGAATGATCTAACCAGGTTTCATTTACATGAACTATTACAATTAGGGAAATAGGTCTCATGAATGAGCAAGTGGACCTAATTACAACACCATCAAACAAGTTCCATCAAATGGCTCAAAAAGTAAAATATTGTAAGAGGGGGCTTGTTACAAGGCATGGACATGTTACTTGGAATTAAAATCATTTAGTAAATCATGTTTCAATTAGGATTTTGATAGAATAGGCCGATTTAGACAAGATAGAATTAAACACAATTTGTGGGCATGTTATAGAGGATAAATTGAGGTTGCTTGGAATGAATACTTTGTTGAAATGAACTGTAGGTTACACAATGTGATTCGATTGATCTACAGAAACACCACAAAGACATTGTCAACACAAAATGGGGACAATTCATGGGCATGCATGTTATAGGGAAAAACCTATGACTATAATATGATTGAATGCCTTGTTTCAAATGCCTTATAAGTTACAAAGGATAAGAAACCCAAAAAAACATGGAAAAAAAAAGATTTAATAACATGTACATGTTACAAAGGAAACTCATGAACAATGCATACCTTTTTGACTCTAGGGATGACAAAAAAAAGCTAGATCTTTCGTAGAATGTCATCAAGCGTAGTTGAAATTGGATGAAGGAATAACACTTGCAAAAAACATGCGATCAAGGAGTTGCTATCTATCTAATCAAGAAGGGGGAACTTGGATCACTTTGGGAGATGCAAGATGTTGAAGACTTTGACCAAACTAATGAAGGTAACAATGAAGAAGGAAAGAAAGAGACATCTCCATGTAGGCACACAATATTCAAACAAAATTGTGCATTTGGCAATTTGGGAAAGGGACTAAAAAGGAATCTTCCATTTGTGATTTGTGCATCCAAGCTTGCCAAACAAAGATAACTTCCTTTACATTTAATAGGGTGTTGTATAAGCACGTACAGTAGTTGTATTGATGAAATTGATCAATGATGAAGGCACCACAGAAAAACCAAAGTTGTTGTGAAAACATTCGACAATGGGTGCAAGCGCGTAGAAAAATGATGGAAGGAAGTGTTACAAAATTGTGTAATACAAAACACAAAACACGCGCAACAACGAAGGACAATGATGATGCCCTAAAGTAAAAAGGTCCGGTGTCATGATGGCGAAAAGACATGGTGGTATGGCATGCATGGCACAAGAGTACCATGGGGATGGGGATGTTGATGGTCCGTTCCATAAAATAAATAATGTGGGCATAATTGATGTCAATGAACAAAAGGTTTGTTATGCGAGGAAGGAAACAAAATACCTAGCAGTTACAAAGGCAAGGGGAAGGATGATGTCATGGTGATGTGGGGTAGTCCTTTCATACTAGTAGCATTTAAGACCTTTGGCTGGTTTAACATTTTCTTTACCATATCACCAAGCTTTAGAATCTACCATGTGTTTCATCTAGCTAGCCCATGTTTCAAGATGGGTTAGTTAAATGCATGCTCTTAGAACTAATGCAATGCCCTATGAGGAAGATAATGATATTTTTGGTGATGAAAATTTGCAAGTGTATGCAAGGTACAATTTTTACCCGAAAGCAGATAGAGGATTTATGGAAATAAGTGTTGTGAAACTAAAGGTGACTTTAGATGAGGGTCCAAGGTCTAAGGACCAATGAATTCAAACAATATTTTTGGTGGAAAGTTTTAAATTGGTCCCAAAGCCTTTAGACAAGGGTTCAAGACCAAAAAGTGGCAAATTGAGGCTAATATGGCACCTATTTTGGAGGGAAAATCAATTGGTTCTGACCAAAAGACAATGCTAAAAGGAGAGTTCCTAATTTGGAGAACCAAAAATCAAGCTGGGGACCAAGGAACATTCCAACTCAAGGATTCAATTTGCTTCACATGAGTCCAAATTGGTTCCTAGGAAATTGGACATTGGACCCTCATCTAAAGTGGAAAACATTAAATAGGCCAAAGGAAATGAATGTAACCAATACAAAAGTACACTTGCAATTTTTTTCCTCTAGTCCCATTTGCTCGATTTATTTTCACCTTGTCATGCCTAGGCATGTTTTGAATCCATGTTGTGCATGTTATGAACACATTAGGGGTATAAAAGGGTATGTAACATATTACTTAGCATGTTATGTGAGGTTACAAGTGCAAAACATGCATGGGTGTTAGTTGAGAAAATATGGATGGGGCAAATGGGTAGATTGGAAGAAAAAATCGTGAGAGTACTTTTGTATTGACTACATTCATTTCCTTTGGCATGTTTAATATTTTCTGTCTAAAGTGGGTCTAGTGGTGTTTTAAATGCAACATCCTTTTGATTCCTAAACCACAATCAACATGATTGACATCTAGTGCAAAATGCAAACATGTTGGATTTGAGATCCAAGGCCTTAACCTAGTCATTAAAAGAAAAATGGGGTTTTGTAACCAACTTTTGTGACTATTTTTGTCCAAGGCGACTAGTGTTTTAATTGCATGTGACAAAAATTAGTTACCTTGGACAAAAATAGTTGCATTGGACAAGTCAAAAAAACACATTTTTTTTTAGTGTAGTGAAAACCTATTACTTTTTGCTCATTTTTGGTTTTATGACTTGCTTTGTGTTATGGTGCCCACAACCAAATCTATTGTTTGTTAAAGAATTGGGGAAACTTGTAATTAATGGCCAGGCTAAACTTGCACCCACATTAATACATTCACTTTCTTGAATGAACCTTTTCCTCAATAATAACTCCAAGACACATCAAAGAAATGTTAAATTTGAACTTAGAGATCTTGATTTAGTCTAAGGCCCGTTTTACAATAAAAGTCAAGGCTGAAAAAACTTGGGGTCAACTTTGAACATTTTTTGCTTTTTGTTTGGCCCCAAATTACTAATAACTGTAACAACATTGGCCACAAGGGTTGCAAATTGGCTTCCCAAATTTGATGGTATCCTTTTCTTCAGCCTTGGGGCCAATACAAGGCCATAAAGTTCAGCATTTATTAATAACTTAGGGCAAATTGCAAATATATTTTTCTATTTTAACCTTGATTCCTAATGTAATTTAACCCTTGGGGCTGATTTCAACTTTAGCATCAATAGGAATGTGTGATTTGAGCTTAACATCAGCCTCAACTCCTAGCGTAAAGTGGGCCTAAGAGCAGCTCCACAAGTGCTGGGTATATGGCCCTAGATAATAAATTTTGGCTTAACACAATGGCTTTGGCCTAGACATTTTCCCTAAAAATACAAAAGCAAGCAAAAGGCTTTAGAAAGGACAATGTCTACTATTGATTGTTTCATAGATTGTTATACATGTGGTTGGTCCAAGTGGGTTGCTAATAGTTATTACTGGTTATTGATCATTTTTTGTGTTAATTTTAGTGTGGGATTGGGAAAAAATAAAATAAAATAAAATCCTGATTTTGGGAAATATTGTGTTCCATTGCCATATACTTATAGCATGTGTGGAACTACTCTAAAGGATGATTTTAGCTACAATAGAAGGTGTCTTTCTACGTCAAGTGATTTCATTAGATTTTGAATGAAAAATTAATGTCAATCACATATGGAAGTCACCATATGGGAACAAATCAATTTACAAAAAAAAAGAAAAAAAACTTCTCAAATAACCTAGACTCGTTCTAAATATAACATGCATATTAAAAGTTCTAACACAATTTATTTAAAGGATGAATGATATTAAGCTGTAAAATATATTGAATCCAACACTCCTTCGTACGCTCAACATACACCAAAAACACTTTTGATCGGCAAGATATGGTGGATGAAGGAGATGAAACAAGAAGGCAACATAAATTTACTTGTTCTACATTATCTCCTAGCAAGATGTCAACAATGTTTTTTCATTAGCAATGTCCTCGTTAGCAAGATTTAAACATCTTCTTCATTAACTAACAACATTTTCTTCATCATTCCTACGTCCTCAACAACATCTTCCTTCACATTTTACTAGAAGAAATCATTTCATTTATAATGTAATCACACCTAAAAATTTTAATTTTGCTAATCCCAATCAAATTTTTAAGAAACTACTTAAGTAGAAATTCATTAAATCATTATCTAACATTCAGACTTAACATTCTTTAGATTGAGTCTACTTCTACATGCTTCAAATTTAGTTTGACCTAAGGCCTTGGTGAGCATATCAACAGGTTGTTTTGTTGTACTAATAAAATCAACCTAAACTATTTTCTCTTCTATTTTCTTTTGTATAAAATGCCAATCTACTTCAAAGTGCTTTGTTTTATCATGAAAAACCGGGTTTTTAGATAATTTAATGGCGCTCTAATTGTGACACATGGTTGTTGTGAGGGCATTCATGTCTAGTCCTAGTTCATGCAATAGTCGATGAATCGATATGGCCTCACAACAACAATTTGTTAACAATCAATACTCATATTCAGATGACAACCGTGAAATTAAATTTTGTTTCCAACAACACCATGAAATGGGTGTAGATCCAAGGAGGAAAATGTAAGTTGTTGTGGCGGTTCAATCATCTAAATCAAATGCATAATTTGCATTAGAAAATCCCTGGAGTTGAGTATCTTCCCCCGCACCAAAGAAGAGGCCAAATGATGGGTATTTTTGGATGTAGTGAAAAATTTGTCAAACAACATGAGGATCCTCAGTTTGAGGTGCTTGCATGTGTTGATTGATAATGTTGATGACATATTGAAGGTCAAACTAGATCTTGGTTAAATAATGAAGTTTACTTACCATCTGTTGGTAAAGAGCAACATTGACTGGTTCAATGTCGGTATCACGTCAAAGATAGGTGTTTTCATGCATGGGAATGTGAGTTGGTGTGGAATTAGCCATGTGGAATTCATTAAAGAGGTTGCAAGCATAGGATGTTTAGTGAAGCAAGAGACCATGCGTGGTGTGCTTCAATTCAACACCAAAATATTTTTGCACAAGGCCCAAGTCAATCGTACGAAATTCTGCCATCAATTGAGACTTGTGTTGGGCTACTCCTTGTTTTTCATTCCCTAGATAAATAAGTCATCAACATACATGTCCAGAATAACCTTTAAAGCATATCTCTCGAGAATTGTCTCTTCTTCTTGGATTTCCAATAAAGAGGACCCAAGGTTTGATTTGAGTGCTAGAATTTAGAGAAGAAGCATGGAGGAGCAAGCTTTGAGTGCAACTCTCGAGACCTTGAGGAAAGGCAAGTGCACTGCAATTCTAAATTCAGAATCCAAGGAGGCCAAAACTAACCTTTTCTTCCCAACAACTTCTCTCTCTCCTCTTTCTTTGAAAACTCTAAGGACCAAAATAGGAGGGGAGCTATACATCTTTGTGGTTCATGAAGTTTCTTTTACCTTTAGTTTCCTCTTCAATGGACTGATATCCATTACCCACCCACAACTTTCCTAACCCTAAAAAATTTCTAGCAAACTCCCATCATTTCCACTTTTCGAGCTTCTTGGAAAAATAGTTCGCAACTTGGTTTTTCAAAGAATTTCAAGAGTAATTCTCCAATTAGGGTTCTTGCAACTCTATTGGGATTATCTAGTGAGGAGTTCCTATGACAACATTGACTTAATTATGTACCCAACTAAGAGACATTGAGGTTTTCGCACTAAATGTGTCAAACTTAAAATTATATAAACAAGCTTACAAAGCACAAGACAATAATGCAAGATCAATATTCGTCCATGAGAACCTTAAACCTTGATTAACTAATCTTCTATTATGTCAATGCTTAAAAGAAACCCTAGTCAAACATTACTTTGAGGATTTTAATCACTAATTCCAACCATTGGAAATTATGACCCCCTTGGGTAACATTACTTAAACAAGATACTCAAAAAAATTGCACATATGTTCATGAAGCAAAATTGTGGACAAGCATTTCAACTAATCAAAAGGTGTTATGCTTTGACAAGTATTAAGCGCTACAAACTTATTAGAGAAATATCCAATATTGCAACACATGGGAAAGGAGAAGAAGCAGATGTGCCAAGGCTCATGCTCAATGGGATTTTCACTTGATCGTAGGAGCTTGGAAACTTGTGCTCTTGATGTTTCACATGTCATTGGCTTGCAAAAGCTTTGGTAGGAGGTTGTGAACCTCAAAATGAAGTTAACAGAAAAGAAGTAGCTAGGTTGTTTGGTGAAGAGTTTCATACCCCAAGCCACATCTTTTTGTGCATGGAAAATGTAGATGGTCTATAAGTGTAGAATGGACACACTGAACTTTCAATGGCTTTTGCAAAATGGGTAGGCATCATTCCTATTTAGATATTTCAAAATCCATCCTATAAAACTTCAAGCATTCCAACATTGTTAAGTTTACATATTCCCCTTTTTGATATCATAACAATGTTGTTTAGTTGTTTCATGGGTTTGTTGATGGTGTTTATTGATTTCAATTTATTTTGAATTGAATATGACAAATGGGGTCATTTCATAATGAGCTTGGTTGGGTCTTTTCACATTCCACCTAAACTTACAATTTGATCTAAATTGTATTGATTTACAATTGTCATCTAAATGTAAAAATGTTTGAGGACCTTGAACCTTGACTAAGTGTGGAGGATGCAATGAAAAATACTTTTATGTGTTTGTTAGTGGATACATGATTGGAATCAACAACAACATCAATTGCACAAGTTTATTGAATGTTGGTAGTTGTGCAAGAGTTTCTTCATGTGGATGGGTGAAATTTTATATGGTTTGTTTTCAAGTTGGGTGTGTCATGTTATGCAAGGATGGTGACAATTTGGGAGCACTACCACTAGAGGTAGCTAGAGCTTGGGCATCAAGAAAAAATATTCCTTTCTTAATTGGGCTAGATATTATCAAGGCTTTACAAGGTTCCAGAACAAGATATTATCAAGGCTCTATCAAGTTTCCAAAACAAGATCTTAACCATATGAAAGTCCTTGAAACATCAACTATTTTGTATTAGATTATCAAAAAAATTTGTAGAGAGAGAAGTGAATAATTTATTCATTTGAAGTATGGGTTAAAAATCATGGAATCGAATTTTTGAAAATGCTTGATTAGTGTGGGTGGTGACCTTGTGTGGATGATTTATTGGAATTACTGCATTTGAAGTTTAAGTTACTTAGTCATGGCAATGGTTTCAAAGTTTGGGAGAAACAAAATCTAACCGGATATTGTTAGGATGTGTAATGATATTCACGAGGGACTTTCATCAGACAACTTACCAGTAAGAAAATAACAGTAGTTGCTTATTATTAGAACCATCTTGATAGAATATTGTTGTGGGCAACCATTGTAACCATGACTTGCAATGAACTATTCCCATTGTGAGTTGAGTACATTAGGTAGTGCATTCATTGAATGGTTGTCATAGAGGCCTTTAAGGGCCAAAAACATCCACACTTGCCCACAATGTTACTTGAATTTTTGTCATTAAGTTTCAGTTATATGATCGTTGCTAGATGTTATATCAAGTGGATCACAAAGTTAGTCCGTCAAGGATGAAGGTTGAAAATGGTGATGAAAAAATATTTTTTATGAAAATAAAAAAACTTAATTGATGATTATTTGGTGGAATAGAAGGTCGACTGATTCTTTCCCTCTTGTGATGATCTTCTTGCATCCAAAGATCACATTCATAGAGAGTTATTAACCTTTCCAATGGCTTTAGATCCCTTTGTTACAATGCAAAAAAAAGGTTTTTCCATGTCATACCTAATTGTTATTAATGCAAAATTGAATTTGCTTATATGTTTTTCACATGTAATGCTTGATGTGATTTCAAATTGATGATCATTATATTGGATTTTAATTGGTGATCTTACATGTTGCATCTTAATTGATGATCATCCTGGTGATTTTCCATACATTAATGAAACTTCATAATTGAGTATCTTTCTGGATTTAAAATAACCTTTTTTTTCATGTAAAAGACATGATAAATATGTCACAATAAACTTTGTCTTTGCTTTGGATTCACAATACCCTTCTTTTCCAAGCAAAAAACTTGAAAAAATAATAATTACAACTCCATCTTTTATGGGTTGAAACTTGAAATTAACGTATGCATGATTGCATGATATAAAAGACTATAGAAATTTTTAATAGATATGTCTAGGTTCCACTATTACATCACGTGAAAGAGTTCAAAAATGATGAAAACCTACCAATTATCAATAAAACAAATAACCCAACAAATGGGGAAAAAAGGTACAAGATGGAAGGACACAAGTTTTAGTAAAATAAGAATATTCCAAAGAGGGTAGATCACAAGGGGAATGAAAAGAAATCAAGTACTTGAACCTTCCCCCCCAATTGTGAAAAACATATTAGATAAGGAAAAAGGAAGAACACCTGAAAGAATGCCTAGCCTAAATAAACCTTCACATGTAATAACAACACACTTCAAAATTAAGGTTGATTACGCTTGTTATAATGCCACCAACACCCTTTGCATGTAAAATGAAGGTGAAACTTTAATAACATAAATATATGTTACTTTTAAATTAGGCAAGGTTCCATTCCTGTTCCTAACATCACAAATTTAAATGCTTCATGGGTTTGTTCCAAATCTGTGCGAAATTTGTTATTTCATGGTTTCACATCGTTTAAACACAAATGTCATGCATTATTTAAACACGAAAGTTGTGTGCATGACTTTCCTATGTAAACAATATGAATAGACATACAACATCCGTGTTTAAACAATATGCACAAGGATATGACATTCATGTTTAAACAATGCACATGACATTGATGTTTGAACAATATAAGTAGATGAATGACATATGTATCTATTCCATTCGAACCTATGAAAAGCAAATTTTGCACAACTATTATTGCCAAATTGTGACCCATAAAATTTGTGATGAAATTAAGTCTCATTTTTCATACCTAGATTTTGTGAGAAGTTTTGCCATTGTTTTTTCCACAATTATTATTGATGAAATATTCTAATTCAAATTTACTTGTGTAACCTATGTCATTGGCCTAAATGTGGATTGGTTATCCATTTCTTCCTTCCAAAGCCATCTTTTTGGTAATTTACTTGAATTTCGAACCAATAAATCTACTCAAAATTCAATATTTTTTGGAAATGCTATTGGATTTCTACAAATCCAAACACTTTCATTAAATCTTATGCATCGAAAGTTTTTTTAACAATACCAAAAGTGTGCCCAAATTTGATTATAATATTATTATTTAAATAAATTTTCAATGAAAAAAATATTTTCAATAATTTCTTCATTATAAGTTAAAACGTTATGAAACCAACTTGATACACCCTTATTCATTGAACACTTTCCAACAACACCAAGAGCATGACAAGATGCACCATCATTCGGGAGATTTCAATGTGACAAAAAAATCAAATAAACTACCTTCTTTCATAGACAAATATTGGAGGTTTTCAAATATCATAAGTGAAGAAAAAAATTCATAAAAGTCACCATTTTAATATGATTTTTAGTTTAAGTTAAAAATAATAATAAATGATTAAAGATTTGTACTTCATATTTGGTTTTTAGCCAAATTTGGCTAAATCTTCTTAGGGATGATAGTTTTTTTATTATAAACAAAAATTCGTAAAAAGGAACAATGACCATCACCTACATAGTATATATTGGCACCTTCACTTTTTAAGGTGAAACCTTTATTATAAAAACTCCTCATATGCATCATACACCAAATTTTAAATGAAATATAGCCAATATATGCATTGTTGAGGCATTTGGGCCAATAAACTAAGTTTGACTTGCTAAATGATCACATGATTTGATAGTTGAAATGGGTGTGTTCATTGCTCCATGTGCAAATGTTCAAGAATTATCGCTATTTTGTTGAAGCATACTCACATGTGACATTGGAGAGCTTGTCATGATTTCTTGTGTTTATGCCAATTGGAACGAATGTTTCACCTATTAATGAATATGGTAAGAGTTCATGAAACATTACCCTACCATTTTCTTTTCTTTCATGAATTGTCGTGCTTTGTTTTGGCAAGATGTTGGTCAAGTCTTGTAGAACCTTCGAGACAAATGGTGAAACATCTTTAATGCTAAAACTTTCTATTGTATTTCCAATGATGTTTCTTACTTTCCTTACTAATACAATGATAAAAAATGGAACGAATTTTCTTCAATATAAGACATAATATTGTTAGTATAGGATCCACACTTTTGATGTAAGATTGAAAAATGAAATATAAGACTTAATTAAACTCAATATGCAAAATTGGGTTTCATAAAACAAAAGTGGAGTTGTAACCTAATAATCCAATTCCTAACATAAGATTGCATGTCTTAATAAAAAATTGAGGATCCTAAATCATGAATCCAATTTTATAAAAACTATTAAGTAGTAAATGTTCTTACAAAATCAAGGATTCATATTCCCAATTCAAAAGGATTTAATTCATTTCCTTCTAAAATTCCCTATATTTTGGAAAATTTTAAGGTCTTGTACTAAGACTTATTAAGGATTTTAAATTCTTGAAACCACACCTTGGTTCCTAAAAAAGCTAGTGGTTTGACACCTCTTGTGACAAAAATTTGGAAGGTGCATTGATTGGTCTTAACCATGTGTATGTAAGAAATTCATTAAGGATGATATTGAAAGGAAAACTAAGACTCTATGAACTAAACTTATTCATGTGCATAAGGATTAAAGATTAAAAGAGAACAATGGAAAATTGATTTTTGAAGACCATAGATCTTGAAACAAAACACACAAATGAATGGAAATAAATAACATAAACATGTAGACAACAAAATGTATTCAAAAGTATGTTTCACATGTTTGAAAATGAAATGTTGGGTATTTCCATTAAGAATGATTGTATTATATTCGCTTCTATTTTCATACCCACCCTTCTTTGAACATCTTTGAAACTTAGTTTTAAACCCCAAGTTGCACACCAATTTGTAGTAAAGATGGCATCACAAAAAAAAACAACACAATGGGACAAAGTTGGGTGTATTCTTTTATACATCAAGGGTGATAGGTATGCTCAAAAGAGGTTGTCAATTAATTATTGCAATTAAATCACAACCCACAAAGATGACATGTGGGGTAAATGCAAGATAGGGCGGCGGTTCATATTTTCATCACATTTGATTTTCTACATATTATATTATATTCAAATGTCATAAACATATGGTGAAATCATCAATGTGACAAAAACGTTTACAAATTAAAACTAGTGTGAACCTGGTGCATAATGCACCCGTCGAGCGTCCCCCCACCCGGTCCTTCCTCGCCCGTGCCCCCCCTTGGCCCGTGCTGGCCACCCCCACCCGGTCCTTCCCCGCCTGTGCTGGCCCCCCCCCTGTTAGTTGGGTAATAACTGTCACAGAAAACAAAACCACAGTGGTGTCTGTCTATCTGTCCGGGCAGTGCCTGGAAACTGCCTGGATAGACAGATAAACAGACACCACTATAACTTTAATATATAAGATTGTCAATTTGAATAAGAATATGCACATAATGATGAAATTCAAAAAATATACACCAAACATATAGTCATGAACTCTCATTAAATTATTATAATTGCAATAATTAATTTTGATTACTGTAAAATTATGAATAATTAATGTGAATATTTTATATTTCTAATAATTTTAAAGTGTAAATAAGTAATTTTAAGTTATAAATACAACAATTTACAATAATTACATTCATTAATCTAATTATTGCAAAAAAAATCCCAATTTAATTATAGTTTATAATTTATAAATTAATTAATATTATATAATTATTTATGATAATTATATATAATTATAGTAAGTAAAATGGTTTTATAATAAATAATTTAAATAAAATCAGATTATTATTTTTTAAATTTGTGTAAAAGTATTAAAAATAATGTAAAAATTAATGTAGTAGTAATAATTATTCACTTTCAATAAAATATTATAGGTTTTACATACAATAATTTACTATAATTGAATTATTCTAATTAAAATAATTACATTAATTATTCACATTATAGTAAAACCATAAGAATTGTAAATGTAAATTCAAATTATAAATTAAAAACATTATTACTAAGTGCAATTACATATTATATAAGTTTTTAGTGAATTTTTAGCATTGTAAAAAAATAAAAATTAAGGAAAATTTTTTATGTTGGAAGAATAATTATTTACCTTAAAGAAGTAATTATAAATAGTTTGAAAATAATGATGATAATTAAATTAATTATGGGAATTCCATTATGATTGGTGTAAAAAGATTAAATATGGATTTTAATTGTAAATTTTAAGTTTTAAAGAATTTGATTATTTATAATTATTTATATCATTTTTGGTTATTAATTTAATTACAATAATTCTACGATAATTATTGTACTTTTTTTTATATACCTATGGATGTTTGATGTATTGTCACCTTTACATATACACTAATATGAGGCTAATATACAATTTATTTTTTTTCAAACCATGCCTAATTAATCCACGAGAATAATACATATATATACCATTATAATGTGGAGTACATAATGTATACATAAGGCTTACTATACATAATTGTTAGTCATCATAACATAAAACACATGACTTACCCTATACAAAATTAGTAACATACACAACTTAATGTATAAATAAGTATTAGTTACCATTTTTTGGTCACTTTCGCAACTAATGGGCCATACGAAGGCCTTCTAAAATGAAAATAATTTGAAAAGTCATCTCATTGGAAGAATGAAAAACTTATAAATAGTTCCAACATAATCATAAATGTGACCAAAAAATGTGTGATGTGATTTTTAGTCACAAATGTAACCAATGTTAATTGTCAACAACAATTAGTTGCATGTAGTCACAAATCATTTTATTACATTTTAGCCTTTTTCTACTAGTGACAATGCTTTTACTAATGAAAAGGTCCTTTTTTTCTTGGGCATGAAGCTATCCTTGTCCATATATATTTTCTCATGCATTGAAGTATAAAGAAAACTAGTTTTATTATATTTGTTCTCAATGTCAAATTTCTTTTAATATGGAATTATAATGTTTTCTTGGAAGTTGAATCATTTTTGCCCACCATCTATCATGGAACCTAGGATTTGAATGTTTTGACAAATCATCAATTAACTTGATAGTTTTCAAAATCTAACTATTGGGGTCTTTCAAAGAGAAAAAACATATTTTCATCATTGTGGCTTTGTTGGTTTTGACAACTTCAATAAATATTTGTTTCTTAAAACCAGAACCATGCATACCAATGTTTGTAGAGCATGGCACAATGGTTGTTGTCATGTTTACTAAGTAGCACTTGTAATTGAAGTGTTGACATAGTATGTAAGAATGCCCAACATTCGTTTTTTGCCTTTCAACTTGTAGTTGTAATTGAGAAACAATCCTGATGTGCACTTGCAACAAAGACATTAATCCCAACTCAATGTCATCCATCCATGTGCGATCTATCATGCATCACTATGTTTTGTAATTGACCAAAATAGTTGAACATGGGACTTTCTTAGTTGACACACCACCCTGGGAGGCTTGATTACAGAGTGTAATTTTCCAAGTCAATATTTCAATTAGAATTCAATTATAGACCATGTGGGTGTTAAGAATATTCCAAGAGCTCCAAAATAGTTGGGATTTGCCTTCATTTGTCCACCAAAAGAGTAGGCAACTCAATTTACTTGGCAATTGTCAATAATGTTTTTAAATATTTAAAAAATTACAATTGAAACATAGTGGAAGATGACATCAAGTCAAAGGTGGGTTGGTTGAAGAAGAAGGGTTTTGTACTAATGATTTAGTTGGCAATAGATGAAAGTGATTCTCTCAAATTGAAACACCTTAGAAAATTAAATCCCTTGAATGCATTAAATTGGCCAATAAACGTAAGTAATTCCTGCAAGTTCATACATTCCCACAATTACAACTTTTGGAGTGCATTTAATTGGCCAATGTACATGTTAATAATTCCCACAAGTTGAGGCATTCACACAAATCATGATTTTCAAGTGCATTCAATGACTAATAAATGAAAGTAGTTTTTTCAAATTGGAACACCTTGACAAATGAAACATTTGGATTATACTCAATTGGCCAATAAAAGAAAATAGTTATCTTAAGTTGGAACACTTTGATAAATGAAGATTTTGAGTGCATTCAATTGGCCAATAGATAATGCACTTTTTTCATGATGCTTTCAAGTTAGAAAGGTTTTATAAATAAAGATTTGGAATGCATTCAATTGGCCAATAGATGAAGGTAGTTATTTCAAGTTGGGACACTTGTTATCCAAACGAAGCTCTTGGAATGCATTTAATTGGCCAATAGATGAAGGTACTTATCTCAAGTTGGGACATTCATTATCCAAACAAAGCTCTTGGACTGCATTCAATTGGCTAATAGATGAAGGTACTTATCTCAAGTTGGGACACTTGCGATCCAAACAAAGCTCCTGGAGTGCATTCAATTGCCCAATAGATGAAAGTAGTTATTTCGAGTTGGGACACTCGCGGTCCAAACAAATCTCTTGGAGTGCATTCAATTGGCCAATAAATGAAGGTAGTTATTTCAAGTTGGGACACTCGCGGTCCAAACAAAGCTCTTGGAGTGCATTCAATTGCCCAATAGATGAAGGTAGTTGTTTCAAGTTGGAACACCTTAACAAATCAATTTCTTGGAGTGTATCAATTGTTCAATAGATGAAGGTAATTCTTTCAAGTTAGAACACCCTTTCAAATCAAGCTTTTGTAGTGCATTCAATTGGCCAATAGATGAAGGTAGTTCTTTCAAGTTGTGACACCATGACAAATCAAGCTTTTGGAGTGCATTCAATTGGCCAATAGATGGAGGTAGTTCTTTCAACTTGGAACACTTTGATAAATAAAGTTTTTGGAGTGCATTCAATTGCCCAATAGATGAAGGTAGTTCTTTCAAGTTGGAACACATTGACAAATCAATTTCTTGGAGTGCATTCAATTGTTCAATAGATGAAGGTAATTCTTTCAAGTTGGAACACCTTGACACATCAAGCTTTTGGAGTGCATTCAATTGGCCAATAGATGAAGGTAGTTCTTTCAAGTTGGAACACCTTGACAAATCAAGCTTTTGGAGTGCATTCAATTGCCCAATAGATTTAGGCAATTCTTGCAAGCTCCCACACCCTGCCAAATCAAATTCTTGGAGTGCTTTCAATTGGCCAATAGATGAAGGTAATTATTTCAAATTGGAACACCATGACAAATCAAGCTTTTGGAGTGCATTCAATTGGCCAATAGATGAAGGTAGTTGTTTCAAATTGGAACACCTTGACAAATCAAACTTTTGGAGTGAATTCCATTGGGCAATAGATGAAGGTAATTCTTTCAAGTTGGAACACATTGACAAATCAAGTTTTTGGAGTGCATTCAGTTTATCAATAGATGAAGGTAGTTCTTTCAAGTTGGAACACCATGACAAATCAAGCTTTTGGAGTGCATTCAATTTACCAATAGATAAAGGTAGTTCTTTCAAGTTGGAACACCCTGACAAATCAAGCTTTTGGAGTGAATTCAATTGAACAATAGAATCAGGTAGTTCTTTCAAGTTAGACCAGTCACGCAAAGTAAGCTCTTGAAGTGCATTCAATTGGCCAATAGATGGAGGTAGTTCTTTCAACTCGGAACATTTTGATAAATAAAGTTTTTGGAGTGCATTCAATTGCCCAATAGATGAAGGTAGTTCTTTCAAGTTGAAACAATATGACAAATCAAGCTTTTGGAGTGCATTCAATTGGCCAATAGATGAAGGTAGTTCGTTCAACGTGTGGCACTCATACAAAATAAGCTCTTGAGGTGAATTCAACTGACCAATAGATGAAAATAGTTTTTTCAAGTTGAAACACCCTTCCAAATCAAACTTTTTGAGTGCATTCAATTCGCCAATAGTTGTAGGCAATTCTTGCAAGCTCCCACACATTGTCAAATCAAATTCTTGGAGTGCTTTCAATTGGCCAATAGATTTAGGCAATTTTTGCAAGCTCAAACACCCTCCTAAATCAAATTTTTGGAGTGTTATCAATTGGCCAATAGATGAAGGTAGTTCTTTCAAATTGGAACACCGTGACAAATTAAACTTTTGAAGTGCATTCAATTTGCTAATAGATAAAGGTAGTTCTTTCAAGTTGGAACACCCTTTCAAATCAAACTTTTTGAGTGCATTCACTTCGCCAATAGATATAGGCAATTCTTGCAAGCTCCCACACCCCGCCAAATCAAATTCTTGGAGTGCTTTCAATTGGCCAATAGACGTAGGCAATTATTGTAAGCTCCCACACCCTGCCAAATTAAATTCTTGGAGTGCTTTCAATTGGCCAATAGATGTAGGCAATTCTTGTAAGCTCCCACACCTTGCCAAATTAAATTCTTGGAGTGCTTTCAATTGGCCAATAGATGTAGGCAATTTTTGCAAGCTTTGACACCCTTCGAAATCAAATTCTTGGAGTGCTTTCAATTGGCCAATAGATGAAGGTATTTCTTCTAAACTTTGGCATTGTGCCAAATCAAGTACTTGTAATTGTAAACAATAAAACAAATTATTTGGCAACTTTTGAATCTTGCATTTTTTTAGGCACAACCACTTGACGTTATTCAAATTTCACTCTTGGATGAAATTTTCCACTATAGTTGGTGAAGCTTCTGTTAAGTCAGCCAACCTAAGGTTGGGAAATCCCTTTGAACCAATTTGGGACAACGTAGGCAAATTGACACATTTTTTCAATGAAATGCCTTCTAAATTTTCCACCACCTATCACATGAAATGAAAACAAAGGGATTATTAATATAAAAAAACATTTCATCCTAATGCCATTTTTTACTAGAAAAACATGTATTTATAAAATCAAGATTCAAAGTTAAAACATTTGGTTATAGACATTAAAAAAAATTCATAGGTTATCAAAATAAAATTATAGGATTCAAATAGTATGGTGACAACCTTATCCTTTTGTAAAATGTGTTTTGACTTATTCGATTTCCATATAAATCGATTAATAATTGGAAGTTCCATTGTAATATTTTGACCCATGTCTCGTAATTGTTCGTGTATGTACAAGATTCCATCTTCTGCCCACTGGACTAAAGATCTATGTTGTAAGTTTTGTAATTCAAACTTTGGGTGTTCATAATTTCCACTCCATGCTCGACAAATTGTACTTATTTTCAAACCATCGAAAAAACAAGCAATATCCAAAAACATGCTTTGATGGTCGCTATCCAAGTACTCATAAGAAAATTTCAATTTATTCCAAAGCTCTTCATTATCACTGCCCCCGGTGACACTTTGCCCACTTTTCAATTTGCTCAATGCACCTTCCCAAATTTCCAATTCTTTTGTATTGCATAAAAAAGAACCTAATACCTTAAGACTTAAAGGGAGCCCCCCACAAGCTTCTATAATTTTCATACATATATATTTGAAATCCTTTGTTGGAACATGATTTGCATTACCGAATGCATGGAACATAAATAATTCCCTTGCTGGCTTTTCTTCCAAAGATTTCATGACCACTTTTCCATCCTCATTTACATGAGATTTCAGAATTTGCCAATTTCGACAATTCACAAGTATTTTGCTTTTAAAAGTTGCATTCTTGGCAACCTTATCAATGAGAAATTGCAAGGATGTAAGGTTCTCTGCTGTAACATCATCCACCACCACTAACATTTTCTGCGATATCATACATCGCCTAATTTGGTCAAGGTCTTCTTCATTCACATTTTCATCCTTGCATAACCTTCTGCCACGTAAATCATGTAGGAGTTGTTTTATGACATCATTGATATTGTCCTTTGATTTCACATCTTCTAAAAAACTAGATTTGTCATATTGATTGTGGAACAAATGATAGAATTTTTTGCACAAAGTGGTTTTCCCAATCCCACCCATTCCAACCAAACCCACAATAGATTCCTTTTGTAACAAAATGTTTATGTCTTTTGCTTTGTCAATCAACGCCACCTCATGACATGGCAAAGGTGGAAGTAATATATTTTTCTGTCAAAATTCACAAAATATAGGTCATTTATATGTTATCTTTTTTATTTGATAACCAATATATATGACATTGCATATGTTATACACATCAAGTGTGCTATGACCTAATGTGTATCAAATTACATGAACATATATGAAATCAAAAGACTTAGATTTGATGTTTTTACCTCCATACATATTTTCAAACATTTTAACAATAAAAAATAACTTGGATGATCTTTATTCGGTGGCTTGCAAATTTTCAAATGATTAACATCCTCAATTTTGTAATGATTGTTATTTGACAATTGAATAGCTGAAGTATATGGCACTAAAATTCCCTGCATGTGCAAAAGATTAAGTTAATGGAACTCATTGATTTGTTTGTTCACTTATGCTTTAATTTATAAGTAACATAGTAATTCCAAATGGTGGTGGAAACTAAGTTTAATAACTATTGATGTTCGAATCATAATCAAATATTATGTGTAAAAATAATTTCCTTCAACCCTTTGGCAAGAAATTATACAAATACATCATAAAGTTATTGGTTTTTAATTTCATTAATATTACATGTTTTTAATGATGTTATGATTTTCCTTACAAATATTTATATGCAATTGATTTGATGAAAGGAAAATTTTGAACCTATTTCTTGATGTTTGAAATCAATCAAATTTCCTTTTCATGAATAGTAATTCATGAAACAAAGTTCATAAAACACATGACCCATTCACCACATTAATATATTTAGAAGTATTGAGTCTTTAATCCCAAACAAGTTTTGACAATACAAAAAATGTTCAACTTATGAACCAAATTGGATAACTTTCAATGTGGTGAAATGAAAATCTTATCCAATTTTTGTTGAGTGGTAATCCTTCACCAAACGCATAAATGTTGAAGTCTTCACAAACGGCATATTTAAAATCCGTTGAAAGGTGCTCCATTTGTGGGTTGAAAGATTCTAAATTTTTTTAAAAACCAGATTGGGTTGCATATTTGCTCAACTTGTTGACTTGTTGATATTGCCAAGTGAAATAGTTTGATAAATATTGGGTATCACTAGAATGTGGTACACCATAAAATACTACACCTTTGACACTGTTCAAAAATGTCTTACAACATTTTTGTACTTCATCATCCAAACGATTTTTTAACCTCTGACGTACATGTTTGTTAGCTTCAACCACCAAGCTTTTGAATACAAGACCTCCAAAACTATAAGCAACTAATGCCACTGGTCCATCCCAAAGGGATTGATAACTACAAAATATTCAACAATGTAGCAAAATTTTGTTATCAACATTGTATTAGCATGTACAAATTTATCCTATTATACTTTGGGCAATTTTCCAATTCACACATGACCTAAACTATAAGTTCATAATTGATTTGCTTATCATTTTTCATTTGTTGACTCCATTAATCTACCTAAAAAATGTGACAACCATGTTTTGGTAAAATGATTATTATGTACAACTATGTAGGTGTTTACATTTTTGTGTTAATGTACAACTCATTTTCTATGTGTTACTTTGGAAATATTGTTGAAATAAAAATAAATTTAACCTAAAAAATATATATATACCCTTTTTTGGAAATAATTTTTATGTAATGAAATGGATGCAATTTTTTTATACATTTATTAATTCAATTCAATTCAATTGCATTGCCAAAGATAAAGCTTCAAAAAATGACAAATAAAAATTATCATCAAAACCAAACTAGTTGTACCATGAATTTATAATATGAACATAGGTTTTGCTGTTATCTTCAAACAAGAACATTTGCATTTTAGCCCCATTTTATGTTTTCCTACATGAATCTAATGATTCAAATAAATTGAAACTTCTTGGTGTGTATCACAATATTAGCACACATGAACAATTAACTCATGCAAAACATGTAAGAAATTCTAAAACTACAAACTATTATCTTTAATGTACACAAGGAGTAGTAATTATGTGTCCATGAGTAGAGGAGATTGTCACACCTTGAATTTGTAACCAAACTTTGAATAAGGTTTTTGCCAATTTCAGTCACATCATTGTGAACACTTGCCACAATGTTAGAATCATAGGACAATGATAAAATTCGAACATTGTTGTTCAAGTCTTCGGGTAGCCACTTTTTTGGCCAACATATGCATTCTTCTCGATTGTTGGTGGGGCATGTTGTCCATGTTTCCTTCCATTCATCATTTGTGCCAAAAGTAATCCCATGAAAAAAAATGATGGTCAAGTTTGGATTATTGGAATTGCAAGTGGGATTTAAATCATGCACTGGATATTTCTGCAAAGAAAATGAAAATGAGAACACAATTTTTGAAACATCTTTCGAAAATAATTTGACTATACATGAAATAAGAGAATTGCAATATACAAATTATAGTAATTTGATAAAAGCAATAATTAATTGAAAAGATTAAGTTTAACAAGAAGACAATAATAGATGAATTGGAGAATACCAAATTTATCTTGCATGACTAATAAATGAAGATCATTCACATGTGTCTTAGACCTCAAAGTTTCAAAAAAAGTTCAATTAAGTAAATATTGTTACATAGTAGGTGGAACATATGCCAATCAAAAAAGGTTAATGCTAAGAATTGGATATTTCAAGTTTGGGTTGATTAGCTTAGCCATCTAGTTTGGTTCATTTGTATTTCATGACGTTTTCCTCAACATTTGGATCATTAAGACCTCCAACTCCTAAGGAATCGGGACACAAACCCAATAAGAATGTCCAAGCGCATTTTAATAATTTGCTTTAGGTTGCTGGATTAAGACTACACATTGAACTTAACTCATAATCTATAATGACAATTCCAATCCTTACAAGTTCAATATATTCTTAGTCAATGCCGATTGACAAATTTCCCTTTCACCAATTCTATTTGTTATAGCAACTGAGTTACCAGCTTAATGTAAGAGGCTATAATGAGGACTCAATTTCCTATTGTTTTGAACATCATTTCATATTGTTTTTATCTAAACAAACAAACTGGAAAGTAGGCAAGGTGAAAATGTATGACAAGGAAGCTTGTAAATGATTGAGGACATCCAGGTACCCTAGTGACTAAAGGGTATGGTTGTGAAGCTGCAGGTTGGGAGTTCAAATCTGAACTAGACCTCCTTCTCCCGATGCTTTGTGAGGACAATAAGCTATCATGGTTGTAAGGGTCAAGGAAAATTGTCCACACCCAAACAAAAAAAAAAAAAGTAAAGAAAAATCAAACTTCAACATGTAACTTGGGAAACCCCAAGAAAAAACTGTGCAAAGAAAGCTCATGATAAGATGAAGAAGAAGCACCCCATTGCTGTGCGATCCAGAGCTTGAAGGAGCATTTTCAGCGGGGACCAAAGGTGTCTCAATCACAGCAGGGATCTGCACAACATCTCTCTTTCTTTTGGGTGGCCCTTGAGAAAGATCAACTCCTTTTCCCTTGAGGCAATATGAATTTCCCATATTTCGCATTACTGAAATTCCTTTTGCTAACCGCTCTCATAAATATTTTTCTCTTAACCTTTTGCTCTCATAAAACCTGCTAGAAATCCTTTGCCATCCCAATAGCATACACAGGGTATGATGGGTGTCCCTCACATCACGGATTCTCGCAAGCTAAGCTGATCTTTCCACTAGATCTCCCCAAAAAAATAAGCCCTTTCCTCTTCACGATGAAACTCTCTGGAATTCTCTCACACTCTTCTCTCACTCCTTGTCGACTTTTCTTACAGATGTTTTTTCTTCTCCATTTTCTCCTCGCCCAGAAACTTCTAGAAGGGTTTTGCCGTGACTCTCCAGACTCTCTAGCATACGCGCTTTACCAAATTCTTGGCCACTGAACAATTCATTACTTTCTTTTGTGGAACACATGTCTCTATTTTCTACTCATAATTGAGGATGGAATATGCAATGTCAACTTGAGACTTGT
>Ga0116229_10000739_pt1 | contig 46686 bp, 47 predicted proteins | sample S1TSphgellanicum_3_FD_87313 | JGI IMG/M metagenome (GOLD analysis project Ga0116229, IMG submission 87313) | Host-associated microbial communities from peat moss isolated from Minnesota, USA - S1T2_Fc - Sphagnum magellanicum MG | ecosystem: Host-associated > Plants > Peat moss > Unclassified... | reverse complement strand
ATAATAAAAACAAAAAACACATTAAAAAAAAGATAAAAATTTCTAAAAAAAACTAAAACATGATTCAAGTTTAAAGAAACCGGGGGACTTCACAGTGCCCGAAGGTCACAGGTACCCACTAGTAAGTATAGAAGGTGCACTTGGTCTTTTGTATCTATAATGGTCATGGGTAGTTGGAGGAACAATCATTTGACTGTAACAGATAGGTGGTTTGGTTCTTTAGAATTCTGGCAAAGATAGACAGGACAGTTTTTTATTATTATTATTTTTTCCAACCAATCCTTTTGGAAATTATTTAGCCTTCAATGTCAGTGACAACAGGTAGGTATGGTATGTATAAATATGTATTTGTTTTTGGGTTGATGTTGTGAAATCTTGCCACTAATTACCCAATCTTTCTCATGACTTCCGATTCCACAGTGCCGCAAGAAAACAACCTAATTCAAGTCTTCTGCCTTCCTAAATTCTCCTTATGAAAGGGGGAAGTGGGTTGAGGTCATCTTCCATCTTGAGTTCTCATTATGAAAAATGGTTGGAGGTGGTGGAGTGGGCTATCATTTCCTTTCTTCTACTTCTTTGAGAGAGAAAGGGAGAAGAGAACAAGAGGGAAATGGCTCTGCCTACTTATGCTAAGTTCAAAGTTCACACCCTTAACAAATAAGCTAAATGGTTCTTCCCTTGAATGATGGTAGGTTTGTAATCAACAACAAACAAGCAGCTTGTTCTGTAAGGGCTCTGCCCATAATGGCAGGTTCAAACTTCAAACTGGATTTAGAACATCTCATGTGGATGCACTTCTATGGAACATACCCATGCATCAAATGCACACGCAGTACTTCAGATGTCACTCACACATTAGGTTAAGCTGGAGACAAAATTTTGTGCCCAAATCCTACTCCAATGCAACATAGTCTCTTCCCAGAGTACTTAATACATCACTCAGACATTGAGTTAAGTTTGAGCTAATTTTTTTGGCCCAAATCCTACACCACTGCATAGTCTCTCCCCTATGGAGAGAACCAATAAAATAGGAAAATGTTGCATAAAGTTACAACAATTTAAATAGGAAATGTTCCATGTTTCCCAAAAAATGAATTCATGGAGTTCATCCCCCCCCAACACTTGATGGGGGGAGGCCTTAGAATGTTGGGACTAAATGCCTCAGAATGAATGGGAAATCACAAATGAGAACTATACAAGTCCTCAAGATGTCAGCCCAACTGAAAACTACATGGCAGCCCAATCCTAAACCCATGGGGAGCCAATGAATAGGCCTGCCATTGTGATCATTCAACTTTCTCAAATAGGATAAGTATTCAAATAAATAAATAAATAATAGGCATTTCCTTTTTTTTTTCAATTCATTACTTTCTACATAATTTCCACACCCACCTAGGTAACTAGATTTGAAAACCTTCAGACACAAAGATTTTAAAAAACTGAAGGACGCCCCCAACTAGGGCAAAAGAGATAGGTACCATTGTACCCAACCCCCAGCGCCCCCAAAGAAGAAAAAAAATAGGTACCAAAGTAACATAGGTACCAAAGTACTAAGTACAAGAGCCCATGAGTGGCAGAATTTGGTAGGTACCTAAAAGAATTTAAACTTCCATTCTAAAAATTTAAAGAAACAAAAATAAAATAAAATAAAATAAAATAACCCTAATGAGTGCCAGAAGTGGAGTGGTAAAGAAATGATCAATGCAAAACTAAATTACTAAATTTCTAACTCACTAAAATACCCAAAAGTTCACTAACAAGTAATTTTTTCATCTTCCCCTTGGAATCCTCGTCGACTTTAACTTTCATCCACCCCATGGATATGACACCTGGGTAATTAATAATAATTAATTAGTGCAGTTTTACTGTTGCGGCTCAAAGTAAACTTTATGTATGTGGCCCTGAGAGAGAGAGAGAGTAGGGTAAATAAATTACTACTAATTTAATTACTACCACGTCGCGTTTTGTTTTTTGACCATGTACGGTAGGGCCAACTAAGCCTCGGTAATAATGAAACGGTGATGGGGGGGGGAAAACGACGGCGCAGTTTATGCACAAGGCGTCGCTATTATGATCACGTAGCTTTTTTTTACTTTTTACCACCCACCCCTCCCCCCCCCCCCCCCCCCCCCCAAAGAACCCACGTCGTCACCACCATCTTTATCGCGACGAAACGTCCACGAAGAACAGTGTTCATCCACGACAGCTGATTACAGAGGGACAGAAAGAAGCTCCCGTCATCGTCTTCGTCGACAGAAACAGACGACGGTATGACACTTTCGTCGTCGACGATCGTTAATTTCAGGAACGCGGCGGGTTAGGCAGCTGGGTTCTCTGTAAATCGTAGAAATTTTCAGTAAAAATATGTATACTGTATTTACACACTATTCACTATTCACCACAGTTTTTTCCTATTATTTTTGGGCTTGCCAAAAATTTACTTACTGACCGTTGAGGTATTTTCTTTTTTAAGAAACTGGCCTCTAAAAAGTTACTTTTACCCCCAATTTGGCCTTCAGTTTTAAAAAAAAGCTAACTATTTAACTATTTATGCCACACAGCGTAGGTAGATTGTATACAGCGAGATAGGTAGGTACCTACCTACCTACGTAGATAAGTAGGTACCAAACCCTAGTTTCTATATTCATCATTTTCTGGAGTTGGTTCTTGTCAGTGTTTTTTTTTCCTCATTTTTTATATCGAAAATTTGGCGAAATTTAACCCCAAAAAATTAGCAAAATTAATCGAATTTGCACTAGAAAAACAAAAATTTCCAAGAATTTCCCAATTTCTTTGGTCGAAAAATAGCGCAATGTCGCCAGAAAAAAATTACTATTTTTTAATTTTGGTTTATAGGTTATACTCCACTTTCACTTCTTCTCCTCCTACTTTTCCTCTCTTTCTCCTATTTCTGGATTAAAATCTTAATAATAATAATAATAATAATAATAATAAATATCCTTTTCTTACATCTGACGGCTGTGGATATGGATCCAATGGCTACGAGCGCGCTTCGATTAGGTTTTGCCGGCGAATACGACGAAGTTGCAAAACCACGGAACGGGGAAAGAATACAAAAAAAGCAAAACGAAGAAGAAACACGCCAAGAAATTGAAGAAAAGTCGAGGAAAAAAACAGAGAGAGGAGAGAGAGAGACAGACACACAAGAATCAAACCAGAAATAAGTAGTTTGAAGAAGAAAATTTAGAGAAGAATTTCGATGGGGGTGTTGTTTTTTTTTTTTTCTGGCGGGGCATTGGACTTTGTGCCATCATCATAAGAAAAATTTGAAAGTGTTTTGCATGATGAGTCAAAGTGGGAGGTGATATGTGCCAATAGCTTTTATCGCATCTCTTTTGCTCTTGTGCCTTGCTTTTGTTGTGAAAGAAATATTGGTCACTAAAACCCTTCCTCTCTGTCGCTGTGCTTTGCTCATACCTGGAATTTTTCTCTGCTTCTGTTTTGTGTCTTTCTGTTTCTTGAGACAAGTAGCTGTAGTACTCTGTTTTAATCTCTCATTGTGTCGTGTTCTGCATTTTGGTCTTTGTTGTTGTTGATGTTGTGGGTGTGATCTTTTTCTCTCAATGGCTATTGCTGCTGTTGTTGTGTTGTTGTTTGGTCAATGTGAGTGGATGTTCCCGTTGTTTTGATACCTGTAACTTTGGGTTTTGGAGTTTCTTCTTGTGGATTTCCTTTTTCGGCAGCGGTTTGTGCTTTTGAAAAAAAAATTCTGCGAAGATCTGTCTCTTTCTGTACAAGTGTTCAGTTGTCGTGACATTGTAGTCTTTCTTTTGTTTTTGGGGGAGAAGCTGATTCTTCATCTACATTTCTTGTTTGCTTGTTTCCCGGTTCATGAGCATAGCAACCGATAACGCGAATTGGGTGTGTGAATTTCGGAGCTTGCTGAATCAATTTTGTTCCTGTAGAGAAGGTACATTGTGCAAACTTCAAGCTGAGGCTTTTGCGCTGCCCTAGATGGAGGTGAAGGATTTGGATTCTCCGAAAGTCACAGAGACCCTCCCCCCGCCTCCGCCATTGGAAGGTTCTTCCGTAGAGCCTGTAAGAGCACCCGGTTATGTAGCGCCAGCTGGTCGATCAGAAGGTGGACAGAGCTCAGGCTCTAGCGCAGGAGGAGCGTCGGCGGGAGGAGGAGAGGGTCCACGTCGCAGCAGCGCGCAGGGGAAAGGGAGTTCGGGACCACCTGCAGAGAAGAAGAAAGTAGTGCTGCAGGCGGCCAGAGCAGGTTATGGCCGAGCGGGACGTCCCTCGCAGCTCTTGTGCAATCACTTCGCCGTCAAACTAACCAACGTGACTGATGTATACCATTACAATGTAATGTGATTGCGGGAGCTTTTGCAGTCGATCGATAATCTGTTCTCAAACGAGATGCGGTTCTCTATTGCATAATTGCATGTCGAAATTGTGAACTCTGTCTGTCTGTCTTTCTGTCTGTGACTTTTCCTTGCAACGGCTTCTTGTCCCACAAAGGTTTAGGAAGGTACTCTCTCCATCTCAATGTTGGCTGCTTGCTTGTTTGCTTGTTTACAGGTGACGATCACTCCTGAAGTGCCGAAGAAGGTGAGCCGTGAGGTCATGAACAAGCTCCGAGCCACTTACGGCGCCGCGGAATTCAAAGGGAAGCGAGGGGCTTACGACGGCGAGAAGAGTCTGTTCACCAGCGGGCCGCTGAATTTCAACCAGCAGGAGTATCCTGTCTTTCTTGACGATGAAAGGGGACCTTCTTTCAAGTGCGTCTCTCCTCATAACTCTCTTGGAAATTAAAGTTTCCTTGAGTCCTTAAGGTTGTTTTGTCCAATATTTGCTGTGAAGTATGTCAAGATGTGCATCTTCTATGTGAGGACAAGATCTTGTAGGTGTGCAAAACTATCTTCTTTTAGACAGATTTTGATGATCATAATAGGTGTTGTTGGAGAAGTGTTCCACTTGCTTTTGTTCTGATCATTCAAGAAGGTTTAAGGGTACTTTGAAATGTGTCTGGAGTGCCTAACGGGTAGTCTTTGTTTTGGGGTTTTACCCTCGTTCTTTGTGGGGGACTTTCAAATGTGCTATCATGCCTAATAGGTAGTCCATGTTTCGCGGTTTTACCTGTGCTCTGTGTGTGGGGCTTCGAAATCTGCCATCATATCTAATGGGTAGTCCTCACATTCGGGTTTTACCTCTGGTCTGTGTGATTGAACTGGTGAAGGTCCTGAATTGATTCTGCAAGTATGTTTAACTGCAAGGTGTGAATCTCTGCAGTACACTATTCTTTACAATATGCAGCCATTATGGCAGTCAGATGCTCTTCAATGTATTGGCTACTCATAGTATTTCATGAGAAGCCTATGGAAAAAGCAGTTCTACCAGGAATACATACATGTGAGCATCAGGATCTTTAAGAAGCTTAATTGAGATCGCTTTTCTTGGCTGAAGACCTGGAGAACAGGGAAGACGGCCTGGAGACAGCCCACAAGAGGGTAGTCCACATGCTGTTAGTCCTCCACCAGGTATGATGGTGAAATCTTTTGTTAAAGAGTTGGCATGCTGGAAAGCTCACTGTTGTTGTTCTGTCTTTTAGAAGTTTCCAGGTTTGCAATGCTCAGGTGGATTTCATTATGTGAAAGCATGACTCTTGGAAAGGCTTGCTGATGTGCTGTATTGCAAGCTTTTGCTTGATTTCATCCAATTTATTGTTTATTCCCGTGCAGGTAGTCCAGAGGATCAGGGTGCATTGCAGAAGAAACGTAGAACTACTGGGCGGGCCCGAGATTTTATGGTGCGCATAGATTTTGCAGCAAAGGTGAACATGAGGGCTATTGATGATGTTCTGAGAGGACTTCCTGGTGCTCAGGTTGACAGAGCACAAGATGCGCTTCGAGTGCTTGACATAGTCCTCCGGGAAAGTGCATCCTCGAAGTAAGGTCCATTTTTCCTTTGATACAGTCGCTTTGGACTGAATTGGAGCTTGTTTATGTGCCCTCTGGTAACTACTGTGAGCAGAGTATAAGTTTGGGCTGTTAGTGTGCCTGATTGGTGTGTTACCAAGTCTCAAATACTAGAATTACTGGTAGTCTGATGTGTTATATTCTGGTGGTGTCAGGGGTTATCTTCTAGTGAGGGATAACTTCTTTCACCCATCACTTGGCCAGCTTGGGAACCTTGGAGAAGGAGTGGAAGCGTGGCGGGGCTTTCATTCGAGCATAAGGATGACAAAGGCTGGCCTTACCCTCAACCTTGGTACATCACTGTAAAGCCAGTATTGGGTTGGCAGTACAATGCAGTGCTTTTTTTGTGCAGTGCAGGTGCTTTGTTGCATTAAAGTCAGTTGTTTGATGTAAAGAGATGTTATGTAATGTGTGGAGGCAGATACTACAATGACAACTGTGATCAAGCCCATCATGGTAGAGGAGTTTCTCATGGAGAAGCTGAACTTGCGGGGTGGTCTTGAAAGGATGGATGAGAGAGGCTGGAACAAGGTATTCCTACCAGTTGCATTTCATAAGATAAACCTGTATGGATATATGTGTTCTCTCAGTGCATATGCCTGCTTGTCACCCTAAAGCAATTTTAGTCAATTTCTTTTAGTCTTCTTGTGTTGTGCCCTTGTCAGGTGTTTGGACTAACCAGATTGTACTGGTCATGTCAAATTGCAGGCCAAAAGTCTGCTGAAGAAGGTGAAGGTGGAGACCATTCACATGAGAGTCTCCCGCACACATACTGTCACAGGCTTTAGCCCTCGTGCATGCAAAGATCTCACGTGAACATTAAATCCTTTTGCTGTTTCATGTTTACTTTATCTGACAATATAGATAGGTTTATTGTTCCATTTTTGAAGTTCAGAGATGGTGGTATGCTACTTGACCTGCCTGAATAAGAAAAAGGTGAATAGGTTAGTAACACTGAAGTGTCAAGAATGCAGCTTTTCCAAGAAGTCAAGGCAGAATCCTGGGGAAGTTGAAGAGGTTTCAGTTGCAGACTATTACTGGGAGGTTTACAAGCATCGTTTGAAATACCCCAATGCCCCTGCTCTTGATGTTGGTAGCAAGAAGAAGCCAACTTACATCCCCTTAGAGGCATGGTTCACTTTCCTATGACTGCCTATTAAATTTTAGAATTGTCCTTGTGGTTTTAATTGCCTGCTATTGCTACATAATGGGGCCTGGAAGTAATCAACAGTTGCATGTGTTACAGCTTTGCAAGATTATAGAGGGGCAACGGTACACCAAGGCACTATCTCGCATGCAGCGACAGAAGCAAATTGAAATTGGCAAGCAATCCCCACAGGACCGCAGACATGTTTGTGAAGATGTAATTCTGATTCACCTTTTGGACTGTGTTGCTACACCCACATAGCTTTTATGTATCTGTTTCTGCAAGTGCCTCACAAGCAATGCCATTTACATGTACTTGACTAATTTGACAGGCTATGGCGGTGAACAAATATGATTCTGATGAGCTCATTCGGGAATTTGGTCTGAATTTCAATCCCCAGTTGTTGAAAGTCACTGCAAGAATTCTGGATGCCCCAACTGTACGTATGCTCTGACCCCACCTATACCCATTAGTTCCTTACCCCTCTAGACTTTGAACATTCTGGTTCTTGTTCTTTGGGTATGTTGGTAGATAGTCTAGCTTGTAGACCAAAGAGCTTATGGGTTTCCTAATCTTTTTTGGATGTACTGAATTGTATTTCTTCTCTAAAACTGATCTGGTTGTCAATTTGCTAATGCAGCTAGTGTTTGGAGAGGGAAGAAAAGAGAACCCTAGGGATGGAAAATGGAATTTCAACAATAAGGTTTCATTTCATAACCTTTCCCATAAGAAGCTTGATACTTTGAAGTAAGAAGTTTTCTGATTTTAGTACCATCTCTTGGTTGAGAGGTTCTTGTTGTACCTCTTAATTAAGGGTTAGAACACTTCCTATCTGACCTGGTTATGGAATTGTGGTGTGTGTAGCAATTGATGCAGGGGTGTAATATACCCAACTGGGTTGTGGCAGTATTTGATGGCCGTTGCCATGATGGGGGTAACATTGCCCAAAGTTTGGTCCAGGCCTGCAACAGACGTGGGATGGTACCTCTTTGTCTACAGACCTGCCAATCAAATCATTGCTTTTTGTTTCTACAGAGTTCATCTGCATCCAAATAAGGGTGGTATACAGAGGTCTTAACTATTTGCAGCATCTCTGCTTACCTAAGATGCAAGGCTTGTTGATCTGATTTCACAGTTGTCTTGTTTGTTATTGTGCTGATGCCCATGACAAATGCTGTGTGCAGAGACTGTCAGAGCCAGTAGCTGTTGAGAAGGAGCCACAGAACAATCTGCATTTTCCAGCTGAAGAGCGTGTGAAACAAATGTTTAAACTTCTGGGCCGTTCCCGCCCTATGTTCATTCTGGCCATACTTCCTGACAAGGATAGTGAAATTTATGGTTTGTAACTCTCATCCTATCTCTATCCTGTTGTTCTCTAAAACTCCCAGGCCTCTTTAATTATCAAATTACAGAGTTGCGCATGAGTTAAGAGAAGGTGAACTGTAGTAGTGAGACAAGAATTTATAACCTGATGTGAGACTCTGTGGAAACAGTTCCTTTCAAGAAGATGTGTGAAGTCGTAGTAGGAGTTGCATCGCAGTGTATGGTCAAGCCACGACAGTTAAATGACCAGTATCTTGGAAATCTTGCCCTCAAAATCAACCTCAAGGTATTTTGTTCTGTTTTGGCAATTTGAGATCAATGGTTGATTTGAAGTGTGCCATTGACTTTTTCATCCCATCTACCATGTTATTTCTAGGGATGTCGTAACAACATGATATGAGATAATGTGTGCAGCTGGGTGGGTACAACTCTCCTCTTGGTCCTGAGATGACAACGTTTCTGGGGACATCCACAGTGATCTTTGGAATGGATGTTTCCCATGGATCGCCTGGTGATGTGGATTCCCCATCAGTTGCGGCTGTAAGTCTTTCCTAGATTTGTGAATTGTTCACAGTTCAGTTATAATCCTATGCATGGTAGCTTTGTGCCACTGGCTTTTCAACTGAGTCCAATGGCCAACTCCTGTTGTATGGAGTTGGATTACTGTGCATAGGGCATCCATGTACTTAGTTTGCCTTTGTATCTATTGACTTTGTTGTGTTACTGAAGGTGGTAGCATCCAAGGATTGGCCAAAAGTTTCAGGACTATACTCTGCTCGGGTAAGGACCCAGCCTTCTAAAATGGAGATGATTGAGGGGCTTTATGAGGAAGTGGATGGGCAGCGAGGCGGAATGGTCAAGTGAGTCACTACTTTTCCTCTTAATTTTACATTTGAGAAACAGTATCGGTATGGGTTATGATCCTTATTGATGATGGCCAATTGGACTGCAGAGAGCTTCTGGTTGATTTCTACAAGTCATACACAGGACCAGCAATTCAACGAAAGCCCCAGCAGATCATTGTCTACAGGTTTGGCCTAATGTTTTGGTTGTGAGAGATGGGCTTTTTGCTTTTAAGTTATTTGGAAATCAACTCTGTGATGGAACCATGGGGGTTGGGGGGTTCTCTAATCAATGTTTTTGGCAATTATATATTTGTGCAGGGATGGGGTCAGTGAATCACAGTTTGATCAGTGTCTGGACTTGGAGGTGACTGCTTTCCTCAAGGTGATTGCAGCAAAGTTGTGTTGTATTTTAATCTTGAGATAGCTTCCAGTGATGAGTGTTTGACTTGTCATATTTGAACTGTCATGTCAAATTTTCCTTGATGTCCTGTCCTTTGTTGTGAACTTGCTTTGATCCTGCAGGCATGTGAGGCATTGGAGAGTGGCTACCACCCAAAGATCACCTTCATAGTTGCTCAAAAGCGACATAATACTCGGTTCTTTCCAGTTCCAAACTCACCATGCATGAAGAATGGCAATGTTCAACCCGGTAAGTTCCAAGGCAAAGCTCTTTCCAGAGTACTATACAACAGACCTCCAATGGGTATTGCCAAAATCCTGACTACTAGAATTTCTGCAGGTACGATAATTGATAAGAATGACAATGTTCAACCCGGTAAGTTCCAAGGCAAAGCTCTTTCCAGAGTACTATACAACAGACCTCCAATGGGAATTGCCAAAATCCTGACTACTAGAATTTCCGCAGGTACGATAATTGATAAGGATGTGTGCCATCCTACGAATTATGACTTCTTCCTCTGCAGCCATGCTGGCCTCATTGTATGTATCTTAACCATGAAGTACCTTGTTTTTTCATGATGCAATTTACTTTCTTTATTGGTTACATGAATTTTTAACATAACCAATTGATACTTAACGTAGGGGACAACTCGACCAACGCATTACCATGTTCTCTATAATGAGAACGAAAGATTCACTCCTGATGACCTTCAGCAGCTGACAAACCACTTGTGCTATGCGTAAGCAGCCCCGAGACTCTTTGTTTTTCTTTGTTGATCTTATGTTTTTGAAATAAGAAGTAATAGCTGATTTGTGTAGCTTATCTGTTTTTATCTGATTTTCCTGCTGATCTGGATATTTTCTGTGGGTTTACCAAGTTATCTGATCCTGGTGGTGTAAACTTGGAGTTCATGATACAGGTTTGCACGCTGCACAACTGCTGTAGCTGTAGGTAAGTGCATACAACTTCAAAAATGAAAACTCTCCATTAGATAATATCTTGATGTCGTACAATTAAAAGAGGATGTTGTACTGAAATTTGGCTTTTGTTTGAATGCAGCGGCACCAGCAGCATATGCACACATTGTTGCTTCAAGATTCCGGAAGCTTATTGACATGGAGACTGGTTCTGATACAGCTTCACTGAGAAGTTCCCGAAGTGGCGGTGCAGGGAAACCAATGCCTAGCATTCCTGCTGTCAAAATGAAAGAAAAAGAAAGCATGTTCTTCTGTTGAACAAGTGATCTGATGATCTTTTACATTTCCATGAGATGTTCTTCTTGTAAAATTCTTGAATTGGGATATTGGAATACAGTTGGAAAATTGATTCCACTGTTTCTTCCAATAGCCTTCAGAGAATCAAGAACACTGTAGATGAGAATTTTTTGACCGGATGAAATTCTGGAGACTGCTATTCCTCCTGAGCTTTTGACATAGACAGGAGAGAGAACATGAACTGCACTTGTGCATTTTGTACACATTTTTTGAGGCCAATATGCTACTCACTGGGAGTGATAGGGCTTTTTTTCACACATCTTGAGACCATACTACTTTTATTGGTTTTAAGGGCCTTTACTGGGCTATTTCTTGGTTCAAATAAATCCTGCAAACTGATAAAGCCTGAATGAGTTTGTGGGATGTTACTCAAGTGTTAAGGAGGTGGGGAATGACTACTGCAACAAGCAACAGCCATAGAAGGTGTGCACCACACCTCTAATTGGGAAGCGAAAACTTGAGGGTTGAAGAGAAAACATGAATTCCGTTCATTTGTTTATGGTGACCTTCATATATCCAATCTTCGAGATTTGGTTAGAGGTGCTGGGGACAATCTTCTCTTCAACCTCTTTTAGTGAATTCTTAAGATGGCTTGAGATTGCAAAACATGGCTGGCTAGCTTACAGATCTTTTTTATGATCTGTGCCATTGAATTGTTGCACGATAAGCATTACATCATAAGAAACTGGAGCCTTGCATGTACTTTCTCTGAGAAAATGACTTCAGGTGCAGCTGAATACTATACTAAGACTCTGCTTTGCAGAATAACGAATAGGAGAGCAGAGCTTCCAAGGATTATGAGCTTTGGCAAGCTGCTGACAATGTGCTCCGCTCCTCTGGAAATACTCCGGACTTACAGAAGTATTGTTGGTAATCCTGAAACTGCAGACCAGATAATTTAGCAGTCAGTGATTGAGTTGATGTTTCTAAATGCTTTTAAATTACTTAAACCTGTTTTAGACCAGCAACAACAATTGAACTGTACTGCTGGATTTGTTGTGCTGCCAACCCTTTTTACTCTTTTGGGGCAATTGGTTGGTCTCTGGTATAGAGAAAGCAGGAAGCCCAGGAAGCATACACAGAAAAGATATGTGATGTGATGAAGAAGCTCAAAAATTGTACAATAAGTCCAACCAGGAAATGGACATCCTTGCAGTAAGGGAAGGAAATTGGTAAAGTAATGAAATTGGTGCAGTTTAGGAGAGGAGAGGTTAGTGGCCATTTTTCAGGTGTGGTTTGTTGAAAAAATCCAAGAGAATGGATTTTTCTTTTCATCTGCAAGTTTCAGTGATCTGCTGCTGTTTTAGTTTCAACTTATATTGCTTTGCAGCTGCCATTCTGGAGAGTGAATTTAAATAATCAGTGCATGTCTGAGTTCATATCCTCCACAGTGTGCAGAGCAGTTGTAAGAGACGTAGCACCCAGCTTCATGGAATATCATTGGTGAGAACTGGAACAGGCTTGATGTTAGCTGTGAGTTCTAGTGATCTTCTGTGTACAAAATAGAGGAGGTATTGGCCTTGGGTGCTGGGTGTTAATGATCCCATAGATGTAATGAGAATAGCTTCAAGTTCAAACTTAGTTTGGAGCTCAAATTTTTTTTTTTTTTTGGTGGAGTTTTGTGGATGTTGGAAGCAAGCCTTTCAATAATATGCCGATAATCATCTTATAGGATCCTGGTGGGCTACAGAGATGTTGAGTGGATTCAGAACAGATGGGGCTGAACTCTGGCACTGTACTGTGATTCCTTTGTAGACAATGATTGTGGACATTCATGCAATGATTGCAATGGAGTCTATTGAATGCTGAATTGTTTGGTTTGATGCAGTAAGGTAGTGTTTTTCTTCATGGGAGGTGAACATACTGTGTCCCAAGTTTATTGCAGTGCCAGTTTGCACAAGGTTTTCTAATAAATTATACACTTTCACAAGGTTTTATAGGTTAGTAAATCCATCATTTTGTGCTACAATGAAATGATCATAGATAGGGTTACGAGTTGTGATGTGGCACCTTTACCATGACATACTACTGAAGTTGTGAGCTCACAATGGTTGCACAATTTGTGATTGTGGTCTCATTGATTGTTAAACAATGGTCTCAATGCTGTTCTAAATGGGGTAATTTTCATGAACATGACATTTTTAAAGGATCTTTTCAATTGGTTCACTGTTGTTTTACCTATCTAGATGATGATGAGTTTCTACGGCGAACATGGAAGGGTTTAGGGTTCTGTGTACAATGAACATGAAACTCTTGTGTTTTCTACATTATCATATTTCAATAATGAGATATTTGCTTAGTTTTTGCATTGATCAATTTGTGAGCAACATACTGCTGTATGTTAGAAAATCTCTAATATCAAGAATTGTTATCAACATTGAATGACCTGTTTCATGTGATGATTTTTGGCAGCAACCCAGCATCTTGCCTGCCTTTCTCATTGGCACTAAATATGTGTGCCATCACCTATTCAACATTTGGACATGGATTATCTCTGAATGTAAACATAACTTTTAGATTTGAGTTTGGATATTTTTGAATCTGCAAGAAATCGTGTTATCAATTGCAAATTGCAAATAGCAATTGAATGCAAGAAGAGAAGAGCTTAAGGAGCATGCATCTCATGTAATTTCTTGCAGAAAACTTGAATCTGAATTGACATATCAGAATTTTGCAAAATATATTAGGAGAAAAGTGCTTTACTCTTTTTTCCGTTCTTTTGGATGCCAAATTGAACGTGTGGCAAGCTCTCATTATCATTGGATTTGCTTACATACTGAAAGTTTCAATATCCTTCATTGAAAAGCTTTTTAAGTTTTTTTCTATTTCTAGGGGATCTTTTTTGGCAGAAGTATGCTATGTTTGATAGATAAAGCCAACCAACAGTACACAGGTATTGACACAATCCTCAGGAACTGCCCTAAACTCTTTGCAGGCTGTCTCAATAGAAATTTTTACTATCATATATGCAATTTTGCAGTACAAACTTTGATATCTGAAACCTTCCAAGATCTTAACAACAATGCAAATTAATTTCTCACATGTTCGGTCATTCTGAAGAACAAAGGCTCAAGATTCTCTTGGAAGGACCAACCGTTTGCTCAACATAGAGAAATTTCATTTTGGGGATTTTAGCACTTGGAATCTTCTGAATGTTTTCCTGTAGATGGTGAGTTTAAAAGTGGTCACTTGCTGAATCCATGTGCAGGTGTATCCTTTCAATTATCCAATAAGAAGAAGAAAGAAAAGTCTCATTGCCCTGGTATTGCCACCATTGCTACTGATTGCTTCCTGTTGGACTTCACAGCATCACACTTCTCCAGAAAATTAAGCAGTTCTGGGAAAACTTCTTCTTTAGCCTGCTCAACAAAAAGTACACAAATGAGTTTCTCAATTAGAAACTTGCAAATCTGACTAATGACACGCACTTCAAAAAGAATTTCAGAGAGGGAGTGTCACACAACGTACGGTGCGTCCACAAAGAAGGTCATAGTGGCCATAGTGTCGATTTGCTCCACCAAACACTTTGTAAATAGCACCCTTTGGAAATGAGTTAAGAGTATCTGTAAGCATATGAACCATGATATAAGCCAAAATTAATCATTCCAATTTCCCATATAGCAACCTCCAACCACAGTAAAAAAATGCACAGATTCTCAAAAATCCCATCACTTGTAAAATTCTAGTTGCTTAGAAATGATGTCCAGATACTGACACTGCTGGTACTCAAGCTGTCCCTGCAAGGCATTTTTCTACTCTTGGCATACCTACCTAAAAGCTTGATATTACATGGATGTGTATGCTGTTGGAGAGGGCAGAGAAACAGTTGGAATCTAGGCAAATTTTGAGAATACAAATGTGGGTAGAAATCAACTGTCTAATGAAAACCATTGCAGATCCCACTACTTGGAGAAACGGCTCCCCTCCTTCAGACACATGAATCAAAAATCATAGTAAACTGTCTGAGTTGCATGTGGTAAGATCTTAGAGGTTACCAATAACAGCAGGTGGTGGGCAAATCATGTCACGGTCACCAGCAATTGCAAGCACTGGTACTTGGCATTTCTGAAGCCCTTCTTTGTATAGGACTGAGCCTGTTCGATTCCGCAAGCCTCCTGGCTGAAACACAGTGGTCAAATGAAGCAACAGCTTCATGGGAATAGTACCTGCATTACCATCCACCTGCTGACTCAGTTTCCATGAAAAAGACAAGATTGTCACCATCCAACCAGGTTCATAATATTGTACACAGTTTGGAATAGCATAGACTCAGATATGTCAAGAAGACAAAACAAAAGCAGTAACTGAAATTGTGTTTGCATCACCATTTCTGAGAGATGAGAACTTTTTGACACAAGCATGCATCTAGTCTATGGATCTCTAATTGATTTGAAAGAAGATCATCCCAATGGTGGACCACTTACAGAAGTTACTGAGCACTAGCTTCTGGAAAAGAGCAGGATCCATCATCCCCTGTGCTGAGACATGGTACCCTATCCAGGCCAGTGGATATGGTGGTCGTGTTGCCAAAGGATGCACAGCATTCATAAGTAGTCCCAAGGGCACTACAGGTATGTTCAGCAACTGAGCTGGATTTGCCTGACATTTTCCAATATTAGAGCAATTCTGACAAAGATTGCAAATTTAGGGTTGACAAATGCAAGGTAGAAAGCATTCATGTAGCTCTCCATGTAAATCACACCTGGGTGCAGATAGTGTGCTACAGAAAAAAATGCCTACAATACATACAAGACCCATCACTGCAATGTGCATCCTACACAGTGGTGATGATGTGTTTTGAGTACAAGAGATAAACTTCCCCCCTCCACAGAGTACAGGCATCTCATCGTTTAACACCTCTAATTTAGTGACATGTTGACAGAAACCTCAAGGGATTGGAAAGCAATTTTGGAGGTGCAGAGATCTTTATGTCAAACATACAGCACATTAAGAGAATAAATTTTGCCAAAGGTGTTGCAGCTGCTCACAAAGGGGACAAGCAGCTTGAGGGAGGAATCAGACATGCCGTACTCTAATGAAGACGCCACTGTCACAGCTCCTGCCAAACCTACTTTTTCTGCTGAAAACCATGCACACCAATGGCTATGCATTAGATAACAAACGTGTGTTGAACTCTTTAATTCAGACATGACCATATATCTTAGGAATACATTCAAATAGAACAATGAAATCAGGTTCAAAGCATGTTTTGAACACCCATTAGTACTGAGATTATTCCTAGTGGTAGGCAAAAAGTGCAAAATGCAGCAGACAGTTGAAAGAGTCCTGCATTATGTACTAAAATTATGCAGCCACGTTGCAAGCTATACTTTCAGGTTCATTGGTTCTCCAAGCTGTCAGATCTATGAATCTCCTTACTCAGCCAGAATAGATGCTTTCACATCATTGGTGTGATAGAGGACCATACTCAAAATCACCACCTTTTGGGGTTGAGTTGCTTGCTTGACCCTGGCTTGAACTCTTGCAGTTCTGAGCTTTATGTATTTTGTGCATCAGTAACTCATTCACATCTTATAGATGCTTGGTACAGTCACAATGCTCTAACATTCTCTCTTACAACAGGAACAGTTCCTAGCAAATAGTCACTTAAGTTGCAACAGAAACATAATGAATCTCAGACTAGAAGAACATGGAAACTCCTTGCTATCGTAGAAGGAGAAAGTTTTTCACTGACACTCCTCCAATATGGTAGAGCTGAGATCTAGATACACCTACCATGAGTAGCAAGCATGGCATACAGAATGATGCCTCCCATTGAATGACCTACACCCAGGACTTTGCCATCTATGCTTTCAGTGTGAGTCCTCATATACTCCATCTGCAAATCCCATACCAGCTCAAAACTGAAAAAAGTAACTTTTAACACCAACCAGATCTGACATGACTCAGTACATCTTCCCTAAGCTGTAGGTACTCCCTCCCTCTGGGGGCAAGCTCTATAAATTTTGTGGTGCTGTTAACTTGGGAGGTCTCCAAACTGAATAAATGCAGTATCTACAGGCCCCCAGTAGATTGACCTCAACCTATATAACCCTGCGATACCAACACTCCAAATGGAAGCATTTGTGTCATTCATTTGACATTGCACTTGTATTCACCAAAATTCTGAGAGGTGCACCTCTACCATATTATGCTATCAGTTAGCTCATGGTTGTAAAGCTTATAGGCCTGCAACAGAATTTGAATATCTTGAGTCCAGAATTAGAGGGTTAAGGATATACTTTACCGCTGCTGGAACATCCTCCTCAAGGTAATTGTCAAAGTCCCAGTCATACTTCCTGCTCAGCGCAATCATCTCCTGAACACTGCCAACAGTAGTATTCAACCTATCCTGCAAAAGACAATTCCAAAGTTTGAGTCTGTAATTCTTGCTGAGAGGTATATCTCATTGATCTCATGCATGTGAGCTCCTCACAGCTACCTATGTCAACATCTAAATGTTTCCTGCACACCCAAAAGTAAGGAGAACCCCAGAGGAAACCTCTAGCTTTCTCCGCACAGTGAACTTGGCTTTGTGATGTTTGTCTGGTTCCTGAAACTCTTTAAGGAAAATGTTTCTATTCTCTCTCTCCTTATCCCTTTCTAAGCTGTTGTAAGCTTATGAGTTATCATCCCTAGACAGACATCTTGATATGATTTTGACATGAGCCTCTGACGTTGGAAGCACAGCTTCAAAAGCAACCAATTGATAGGAATGTGAAATCTGCTGTTTGATACACTTGACTGACAGTCATGCTCACTAAAGGAAATGGAGCTCACAACTTCATTAGTAGAGAGCATTAAGGTAAAGCTGAACAAATTGAAAATACTGTACCTGTAAGTTAGAAAAACTTGGTGACATGGTACGCTGACCTTCTTCCAGCAGGTGAGTTACTGTCTTTGTCACAGATGATATTTGTGTCATGAGCAGAGAATCACTTGTACGACCTGTCAAAATTGAAGCTAACCTTTCATGCAGCTTCCCAATGTGCTCAGTCCAAAGGGATGAGATCTGCAAACTCATGCAGCATTGTAACCAAAGAGCCATATAACAGATGGATAGTCCTCTAAAAGTGATGTGTCAGAAACAGGACCTCTAGAATGAGAGGTGAATCTTTGTACTGTTTACAATAACTGAATTAGGACTAATCAAACATCAAATAGGAAACAACCACATTAATAACAAGGATCTCACAGCAATTGCCAGGGAGAGTCAGGAGAAAGAAGACAGAGCAGTGAAAGAGACAAGGTTTGTAGGAGAGGGCTTTCTAATGACATATACTTGACTATTGCTTCAGCCCTATCCAGAGACTAAACTTCATGGTGAAACCCAGACTCTGAACAGGAATACAGCTTGCCAATAGCTCAACAACTGTGGAAGACATTGGAGAAATAACAGGGTGAGATAGAACTTAATTGTGCAGCTACACATCCACACAGGCTGAAATCTAAATATCAGTCAAGCACCTTGTGAGGTTATGCACTCAGAGATCAGAGAGGACAGTACTGAGAACATCACACACTGACCTTCTTGATGGATTTGCTGGAGAAGAGCCATAACTGGTCAACCTGTAGCAGACGCTTGTATTTTTCTGAAACCTGCAATACCATGCTTGAGTTCCAGGTTTTTACAGGTTCATCCTTTGCTGAGGCTTCCTCTTTCTGCTTGATTGCCGTTATTGCTGCATCTGTTGTTGAAGGTCCAATTTTTTCATGTGCTGTCGAAGTTGATCGGGTTGATCCATCAGATACTGTTGAATCATTTTCCAAAGCCACCCCATTCTCATCCCTTCCTTCATTTGACTTATCAATGTGCTTCTCCATATGTGAACTCACCTTTGTCGCACTCTTGATTGTCGATGAGACCAGAGTGTCTTCAACTGCTCTGCTAGGGACTCCATCTACACTGCCAAGCTCAGCAGCAGTAGGCTCACCCCTCCGCTTACTCAACCCTGCTCCCCGAACTTCTAGAATCCATGTATCAAAACCTGCTCCAGACAAGTAACGTGCCAGTGATACCTGTTGCATGTGTCCAGATCATTCACGCATTCCTCTATAAATCCTGGTTCAATCAAACTGCACATAGAATGATTCAGGAAGCAAGGCATAAACACATGAACCCTTCTTTGCTATCGATGTGCAACAATTTCATCAAGTAGGTAGTGAAGCAGAAAACAGATTTCCAGAAGGTTTAGGGTTTAGGGTTTGGGAGATGGGAGAGATGATAGTGTCCTCACATTGGGATCAAGGTCAAAACAGAAGGCATTTGTGCCAATGCCACTAAGCATCAAGATGGGATGGCTTCTTTTCGGTGCCTGTATGCAATGCGCACACACACACACATTGCATGAAGTTGCATGACATCAATGTAGTAGCATTCCTGGTCTCATTCCCAAATGCTGTTTGCTGCTGCCTCTGTTGTGCACAGTAGATTCATTGCCCAGTTTCAAGGCTTGACTGTCCTTCATAATAAACATCTTTAAACAAATCTTCTGCAACTAGGTTAGGACACATCTGAAATTGTAACAATTCTTGCATCTGCACGGTGTCTCTCTCTTGCAGTGATGATTTCATGACAGCTGCTACAGAAATTCAACGCTTGAGGAACACTTACGTCAGAAGCAGGGAGGTAGCGCCATAGTGCCAGCCTCCAATCTGTACCAGGAACAGATACATAGTGCAATTCATCGGCTGTGCACATCTCAGGTTTGTCAGGTTTGGTCGCATCATCATCCGTGCACGCCAATCCAGCCTCCTCCTCTTCCTCCGCTGCTGCTGTTGTTTCCGGAGGCTGCTGACTTCGGTCGTCTTTCTCCTTGGTCGCATCATACGCCAAGGAGGATGCCAATCCCTCCTTCGTTTCTCGAGATTCGCTCAGTTCTTTCGTCTCCGGTGCCGCTCTGCTCGTTTCTGCTCTTGGAAGACTCGCTAAAGGCCGAAGAAGAAGATGACTCCATGTGCGCTTCCATTCACTCCTTGTTTCTTGATGATAGCATGCAGCAGTGAACTTCCTCACATGGTAGAGTTGTGATGATCTCTGTCCTGGTACGAAACAGATCTGCTTGGAGGAAGAAGGAAGAAGAAGCAAACGAGTCTGAGAAAGAGGAGAATGAGCAAATGAGCTCAATCTCACGCCTGGAATCGATTTCATCCTTTGCATGTCTCCTGTCGATAGTGTCTCTTCCAGACTTCTTTTCTGCTCTTTCTTCACAGTACTTTGCAACTTCACATTCCAGCGGAACAAAGAAATACCAAAGCTCGTACTCAAGGATGGATTCATACACCCTCTCTACTGCTCAAGGTTCCTACACTGCAATTGCTGCTCAAATTCATTTAAGCTTAAAGGCAAGAAAGAAATCCTTTGCACCTCTGCAGAAAAATTCTGAAGAAAAAAAAGAATTTCGGCTCGATTCTCAGTAACCAAAACATCAAGCAGATGTTTACTTCTTAATAGTCTCTCTTCTGCGACGAGAGGCATAGGTACCGGGTGAAGAACCGTCACCGAAGAAGAAAGCTCACCAAAGGGCCACAAATTCGTCTCTATCTTAGCATCCAATACATAAAAAAACTCCAAATTTCAAGCAGATAATCTCCGACAGCATCCGCTGCAAATATGGAAATGAAACATCAGAGAAGGATTTGGTTCCGAGGGCGTTGCAACCGATCGCTGAGGAACATCTTCTTCGTCTCTTCTTCGCTGCTCCTCCTCCTCCTCCTCCTCTTTTTCTTCTTCTGAAAGAAGCGGATGTTCTTCATCCAGTCACCTCGCCCTCCTTCTTCCACTTCACATTATACATCCATGTTTAGAGAGAATCATCCACGTTCGGGGTCAGGGGTTTTCTGGCACGTGTAAAAGTACAGTGCTGTTGCTGACAAGTGTCAGAATCTTGTTGGGTTACATAACTTACTCCCTATCTGCCAATAACGTTTTTTTAGTATCTTATTTCTTTTCTTTTTAAAAAATTAATTTCAAGGGCTTTTTTTTGTTCTTTTTAATGGGTTTTCTAGGCAAATGGCTTTCAATTTTAATTTTAATTTTAATCTTAATTTTAATTTTTTGGGGGTAAAGTTTGGACTTTGGTACTTGGATTATTTTATTGCTATTTTATAGTTTTTTTTTAAAAAAAATGTAGCAAGTTTAATAGTCAGACATGTGTACTAAGAAAGTTGGCAAATCATGTATGTATGTAGTAATTTTCTAAACCTAATTAGCTTGAGCAGCAAATTATAATTCTACAATTAAACCTACTTTTAACCTAATTTTGCAACAGAGGAATCTTACAATCTTACAAGGTACTCAGGAAAGGAGCTTCAGATGTGCTTGGATGCTAGGGTCCCTCCCTTACTCTTCATAAAGAAATGCTTAGAATTTGATTTCTAACAATCAAACATTCACAAGACAAAGGAAAAAAGTCACACATAAAAACAATGGAAGAATTGGTTGACAAGTCAACCCATGTTGAGTTTACAACATTCTTACTACCAATCCATGGGCCAGATTTAGAACATATCACCAGGAAAAGACAAAAACAATTCCAAATAGTTGAATGCAAATGCAAACAGATGACTCAAAAACAATTGAGGACCATGCAACATTTTCCATTGTGTTGCATCAGAGCTATCAACTCTTCCAGAGCTCAATCTGATCTGGAATGTTATTCAACTGACAAATTCATAAGTCACAAACAATGTGTTGCAATGACACGAGCATTGCAACAGAGTGTTATTCTTCAAGATCATAGTGCAACAATCAATGCACACTAGTTCCAGAAGAGTGGATTACATTTTCTTGAAGTGTGCACCACCAGCAACATGGAAATGCACAGCAATAGAAGAAAAAGTGGGAAATTGTTAATGAGCAACAAGGAAACTTCTGCACATCTTTGTGGTTCAAGTCCTCTTCACAAAAAATCAAACAACAGGGAGCAAGGAATCATAGGTTTTGTGGCAAGGGAGTGAGTGAGTGAGTGAAGGATCATGAAATTTTGTAGCATGGTATACAGATTTTTCTCAGTTGTTGCCTCGATAGAAGTTCTTCAAAAACTCGGACTCTCCATGATCCGTCTCTCCGAGCTTGTGGACATCACCAGCTAGCCCTTCCTTTCCAATGATGTACTGACCGAGAAGATGGTGTCGCTGCTTCGAATGGTCAACACAATACTGGAGCTCCTCTTGCCCCTTGAACACCAACATGTCCACAACCTGCAATACACTTGCAGCAAAAGAAGTACCCATCAATGAGCATACCATACAGACTGCATATAGATGTATTGATTTCTTGATGATGATGATCAAATCTGAGATTCCTTGGTATTCCTATGGGCATTCATGTTACCTTGAGATTGGAGACTTTGGAATGCTTCCGAAACTCTGCAGCAATCTTTGAGCGCAGATCTGCAAGTGTAGTGACCTCCTGCAAGTTGTAGCGGTCCATAATAGCAGGCAATGCTCTACAGGCCTCTCTGAAGAAGTCCATAGATCGTCGATGAGCCTCTTGCAGAGTTCGTGAACCGCTTCCTGTCTGTGTTACACGGAGGTTCTTGATGAGTCCCGCCATAGTCCTAATCGATTCCAAAGCACTCTAAAGCACATCCTGCGCACATCCAAGTTGCAGAAATCACCTCTGAGAATAGACCTACTGCTTCTTTGCACTCACCGAATCTGCCAAGCTCAAACGGATTTACCTTCTCTCTGCATTCCTGCAAAGACAAAAGAGTGCAAACGAGGCCGAACATTGCATCGCAGCAGCAGCTCTGCCGGATACATGAGATGATGACTCAACACAAGTTTTACAAGAAGAAGAAGAAGAAGAAGAAGAAACTCACCGGGATCTCTTGTGCGCTTCTTCTCTGCCGAAATACTCAAGACGCGATGATGATGAAGATATTGTAGTGACGGTTTCTCGTCTGCTGTGAGAGAGGAGATAACCTATACGAGAGAAAAAGTAGGGTAGGGAGGAAGAGGAAGAGGAACAAGAGGGGAAGAAGAAGTTTGTTTCTTACGAACCCTAGAGAGAGAGGAAGATGCGAGCGAGCTCACAAGAATAGCAATTGTAGTACATTGTCGTGTTGTTGAGACAATAAAGAATGGTTTTGCGCAGGGTTTGCGACAACTTTCTTTGCTGTGAATCAACTACTGTTGTTATTGTTGTTGTGCATGTGCAGCAAGAGTCCTGCATATGATGGAGGAGGGCAACAACAGCAACAACAACAACAATAACAATAATTCGTCAACAATCCTTGAGGAGGAGCCGCCGCCCTTTGCACAGTCCAGTTCTTCTTCGTTGCCAAAGTCAGAGGAAGAAGTATCAGCAAGAATGGCGTCTGCTGATGGAGGAACATTACAACAACAAGCAGAGAAGCCGAGACTGGTGCGTGTGAAGCGGGCAAGAGAGCAGGCACCTATTGATACTCTGTGTAAGACAAGAAAAGACAAGACAACTCTCTTCTTTTTCTTCTTCTTCTTCTTCTTCTTAGTGACAGTTTGTTCTTTCAGCAGTGTTTTTTTCTAAATGCACAGAATCAATATCAGAAGCAGCTCTGTGGATTCCACAGGGGGATGGTGCTGCACTTCTGTTGGGAGTGTTTTTTGTACAACACTGCACAGATTGCCATCATCACTGCAATGGCAATGGCAACAATCTCTGATTGTTGAGCAAGGGTTTGTGTTCCCATTTTGGACTTTTTTTTTTGCAACTGTGTGCTGAGCAGGGTTGGAGGTAAGCGAGCGTCCAAGCAAGCGCCATGAACCTGACATTGGCACCTTGACATTATCTTCCAAAGAACCTCATCTATCTCTGGCCAGTTCGTGTCTCTGCCCTTGCTTCCAACATCTTGTCTATCTTTCAAATTGAGCTCTTGAGGCACATCCTGCCACCCATTTACATTTTCGTCATGGTGTATGCATTCCTTCACAGCATAAGGTTTTGATTCCATGTGAAGAACAAAACTCAGGTGCTCATGATAACTTCTTGCACTTTTGCACTTTTTTTTCACAAGAAGACATACGTGCTAGGGTTTACGACTAACTGAGGCTTACACTAATGTGCAGTTGAAGATGTTTCAAAGAAGTTGCTGTTCCGGAGGGTGGAAACAATCAGTCCTTCAGGAGAGAAGGGAGTGCCACTTTATGAATCTCTTCTGGTAATCCCCCCCCCCCAGACACAGTGTATTGGCTAACTCCTCTCATTACTATTGCTGATGTTGAGTGTCTTGACAATACAATCTATACGATGAGGACTTACTGGTGTTGCACAAGGCTGTATATGCTCTTTGTTTGAAATCCCAAGCAAAGATCTCTAGAGGCTTCTCTTTAGGGTATGGTGGTGTAACAAGAAAATTGAATATCTATCACTGTTTTCCTCTGATCTTCTATGATGTGGAACTTAATGGGACAACAATGTGCTGCTGTGGCAGTTGAAAGTCAATGACAAGAAGCATGTTTGGGAGAATCGGAAGAAGCAGCAGGAGAGTTGGAAGAGTAAGGTGCAGCATGACATCCATCAACGAGTCTTTCATGGGATAAACTCTGCTGTCACCCTCTTTTGCAATGATTTAGTTTGGGCAATGGGTACTGGGGTGATGGCTAGCAGTGTTAGCATCAGCTGCAGTTTGGAGGGATCCTGAGAGACAAATGTGATGGTGGATCTGTATGTGGGTAATACAGGAGAAACAGGAACACTTACTGGCTGCTGCTAAGGAACAACATGGGGTACCACTGCTTTGCCTGCTCCTTCCATTCACTGGAATGTTCCTTATGATTCCTGTTGTGTGTTTTGCTTCACACTCATGTGTCTCTTTTGGACCAGAAGTTGCAATCTAAAGAAATTCTGTGTGTCCAGGTTGAATCATCTATCTGTGCAGCAATTTGGTCCTGAACCCTACCCCTAAACATCTATTTCTTATTCACCCAGCTCTTGAGGGTGCTAAGTCCCCAGAGGTTTTGTCTTTGCATGTGTTTAACCTTTGTTTTCCGTCTGTTTGTCTTGCTTTCTAGCCTTTTGTTTGGCTTCACACTCTTATCTATATGAATTTCATCTTTGCAGCACATGATATTGGCAGGTAAATATTGGTTGGTCAGTATTCTATAGGGAAGAAAATGCACACATTTTTTGTGCTGCGTACAAACAAAGATTGCATATTACAAGGTTCTTGAAATGTGTTTTTTGTATTTAGTGGTGGGAATGCTTGGGTGGTGTTTCCAAGTGGAAGGCCTGCATGCAACAGGAAACACATGAAGTTCCTTTGCTCATTGTCTTATGTAATCTGTGGGAAATCTTGCAGGCTGTTGCAAAGGCAGCACGTTTTGAGCAAGTATGGAGGAGCCGGAGAGGTGGTGAAAGAGTAGCTGCAGATGACACTCACATGGATGGCATACATGATTTCTTCCATCTCTATGACTTGGTGCGTATAGATGGAGAAGCTGAAGCTGCAAAGAAGGCCGCCAGCCAGGAGCAGGCCAAACGGTGAATTTTGATTCACTACAATCTATTAAGATCAGTGCAGAACAATGGTTTCAAATTCACCAGGGTCTGTTGGAATCATTAGGATGATGATTGGCTGCAATCATTATGCAGGGTTGGTTGCTTCTGAAATTGGAGAGATGACACTGCTATGTCTATTTCACGATCTACTCTTACATTGTGTTGGTGCTTGATGGGCAGGGAAGCTGCAATGGCAGAGAGTTCCTTTATGGCCAGTTACCTACCCTTGCTGCGTGAGTGCCTTCCAGAGGTTGCAGCTGATGTTGAGGCACAAATAGCCTCATCACTGGATAGCCTTCACACAAAAGGTGCTTCATGCAATTTGTCTTGCATCTCATGTTCAGGACATAGAATTATTTGTAACTGAATCTTGTTAGTAGCTTTGAGAAACTAGTTTCTCCGAAAGCCCTGCGAGAGCTCTCTATCTTCATGAAAGTATTTTCATGCAAACCCAGGCCTGTGTGAGGGTGGCTCTCTCTCCTCTTCCTTGGTGTTTGCAAAATGCTACTCTGAACTAGCAAGTGTGGCATGTGTAGAGGATTATGTATATGATGTTTATGCGATGGAGGACACAAATGAGCCAGAAGTTGATGAAGAAGATGAAGACTATCCCACGTGAGTTCTAGACCTGAGGGACTTACTACCCAAAGACATTGTATTGAAAGAGGGCTCAGTAGAGACTATCTGTTGGTTGATGTTAACTCATTACTCGCACCAATTGCAAGGTAAAAGAGAAATCCAACACAAAGAGTGTGGATGGATGAGCAGGGTGCAGATATTGGAAACTGAAGGTTATGACTGGCGGGAACTGAATGACTCGGATTACGATAGCGAGGACTCCAATGGTATACTTAATCGATTATGATGTTTCTTGCAGTGTCCTGTAACAGATTTGCTTCAAAATCTTGATCTATTTGGGGTTAGAAAGGGTTCCAGGACACTATCTAATTACTCAGGTGATATTGGGGTTCTGGAAATGATGTTTTCTCAGTTGTATTGCATGGAGGTGATTCGTATGCAGCATGATTACAGTTGCCATCTATCAAATACTCAGAATAAGTGTATCTTTTTGCAGCTGAGAACAACCCTCTCCATGACTATCCAGAAGAAGAAGACTTTGGTAATCCATCTGAGGAAGAGAGTGATAAAACGCATGACTCTGGGGATTTCGATCCAGATGCTTCAGATCAGGACTACGATGTTGCAACCTACAATGATCAAAACAATTTCCAATGGTCCCGCCGGCTCTGATCACTGATCATCTGATTCTTTTGTGTGCTTACATGACAATTGAATAGCCTAATGCTATTCAGGATACACAAACTCAAGGCATTCAAGCAAATTCTGCCCCCTTTTTGAGCCATGTCTCCTGCTTACTAAGTATTTTGTGATGATGAGGAACATAATATGTATAGACAAAGAGATCACTTGACCTTTGAAGTTGATGCGAATGCAAGTTTCGCAAACCATAGCACAGGTTTTTGAGCTTAATAAAAATGCCATGTTTTGTCACACGATTGCAATTAGGGAATGGTGATGATGATGTTGATGCTGGTTGTAATCAGGGGGCCTCTGCACATGCACAGGAAAACATCCGCTCAGCTATGAAAAGGTAGTCTGACAGCTGGGGTGGCTTTAGTGACTTGTGATGATTATTGTGCTTGCTCTTGTTACTATTGTGATGATGCTAATCACAAATTATTTTTGCTTCACAGCTTGTGCTTGCAGGAAAATTTCGTAGCCACAACTTTGTGCTTCTGTCATGAGCACTGAAAAAACTCAAAACCCAATTTGCATAGTCTAAATCCCAAACTCCTATGACAAATTCCTCTCAACTGAGAGTTGTGATTGTGGACAAATTCCTCATGGAGAAACTGCAAAAGCTCTATTGCAAGTCTCTAGTCCTCTTGCAATATTGGGTGACAAAATCAGTCACAAAAATGTTTACACATCCACCTTGTTATCTATCTATTGAGGAAGGTTGTTTGTTTGTTGCATTAAGATCTCCCTAACCATTGCACCTCCCATCGCATGCTTGGAAAAATTAGAGAATAATATGTAAAAAATCCAAATTCTCATGAAAAGTTCCTTGCAATTTTCATGTCATTTGCATGCAATATGAAAATATTAGTTCACAAAAAAATACCTTTTTAAATGATTTGATGCAAAATTTTGAACAATCCCATTGGCTACAATTTCTTTCTTTCCACCTAAGGGACAAGGTTATGATGTTATTATAATATTTAAATACTAGTTTATTGAAATTAATTCCTCAAAACAATTCAAGGCTTTCATTCCTATTGTCTAATTGGTCATGTAATTTATTTTTTCTATAAGCATAAGCTTATTCGACAAATGTTGTACAATTTTTTAATTTTTTAATATTAATCCTATAATCCTTGTTTATAATGTAAATAAGGGTAACAAAAGAAAATTAAATAGATATAATTATTGGGTGTCAAACCTATGCTTATTTCAATGGAGATTAACACAAGGGTGGAATGGCTAACCATTAAACACTTAATATATTAATCACCTTCTTCTCAATCAATTTAGCTCTGGGTGGGGGTTGGTGTTAAAAATAAAGTGTAAAGGATTAAAAGGTGCACCCACAACACTTTAAATTGTTCAAAAGAGGGGAAAATGATAAAGATATGCCCCTTTAAAATTCAAATGAAAAAAAAAAAAAAAAACTCTTCATACTCATGGCAGCCCATGAAAGTTTACTTGGTCACCTAAAACCAAGCAATCATATGTTGATAATTACTAGACTTTACCTATTTTCATCACTAAGATGGATGAAAAAATCAACGATCATTTTTTTTGAAATAATCATTCACTTTTACCACAAAAGAAAACTTGGATGATCGCATATCTTTTCAACTAGTGGCTTACTTTCTTTTGTGGATCTATATCAGGGGGGATTTCTCAACAAAATCGTCACCTCCTGATTCTAGATGGCCATAGTTCACATGCCATAATAGAAGCACTTGAACAAACTACAAAATTTGAACTGGACATGGTCACCTTACCTTCTCACATTTCACACGCACTCTAATTGTTGGATGTGACCTATTTCAAACCATTTAAAATTGCGTTTAGAAAGGAATGAAATGTTGCCATGGCAAAAAACAACTTTTTGGAACTAAACAAAGTCACCTTGGTAGAATGGTTAAAAAAAAGTTTTGCAACAATCTTTGAAAAAAAAAACCATCAAATCTAAGTTTAGGGTTTGCATAATTTGGCCATTGAATTTTGCTACCACGACTAGAAAGTTTGGTTCGAGTGAGGTTTTCACTATAGCATAGGAAAAGGATCCTAAAAATTCATACCATTCAAATACAATAGTGCAAACCAATGACAATAAGGATGAAACTGAAGTTGCCACATAGTTATTAAATATTGCAAGAACTTTTCAAGGAGTAACTATAGTAACTTCCACTAGAACTGAATGCCCTTTTTCACCCACACCTTCTTACTATATAGGAATGTATTGTAACCTTACCACCCTAACAACCAACCTTGAGTTAGTTATGAATTTAAAATATCCTTGTCTTAAATCAAATGACCAAAATGTCTCGTACCAAACCTGACAAAGTTCTTGCATTAACAAGCTCATTATTTCTACCATGACTACCAACAAGGAAGACTCTTCAAAAGGGACCACTATTAGATTATTTTAGTTCACATGTTGTGACATCTAACCAATACTTGGCAATGCTTAAATAAAAAGCAATGGACAAAGAGGTTATGGACAAATTTAGGGAACTTAAAGTAAAAGAGAGGGAGGAAAAAAAATCAAAAAAATTTCAAGATACACTTACCCCAACCAAGCAAGCAATTCAAAGGACCATTGAAAAGGAGTAGAGAACCATGTTTAATCAAGTGTGGTCTACTATTATAGTTAAGGCTAGTGAATGTTTACACAACAATTTATAGTAAGATTTCATACCCATCCTCTAGGTTATAGAAGGTTTGGTATATGAAACACATTTGCACAACAAATATTTAGTAGACAATAAAAAAATGGCAAGGATGCGGCTTGTTGGACATGTCCCGGCCAAGTTGCAATTATTTTTTCAACAAGAATAAAGGAAGGGGTAAGGGTCTGGGGTTTAAGGTTTAGGGTTTTAAACTATGATCATGATGGGTTTAAGGTGCATTAATGTGTTTAGAAAGGGATATACAAAAGAAACATGAATCAAATTATTTATAGATGGTAATGCAAAATGTGAAGTGACTTTCCGTCCCCCTACTCTTGGTTCTATGAGGTGATTATATTTGAAAATATGTATGTTATTGGTCAAGGAAAAATGCAATGTGTATTTCTAAATATTAAATTACATTTTTAGTTGAAAACAAATAGTTTGCCTCCTATGCATCATTTATGATTTGGAATTGATAGCTATATTTTCAAAATTCAAACTCTCCAAATCTTAAAAGTTTATGTTAAACTATCACCCACCTAAACCAAGTTATAAGGAGTTAACATAATGTTCAACTTAATAATAGACCTCTCGTCACTTAAAACATTGTTGCCATCACATATGTTATCCAAATTTAACTTGCATTAGTTCATTGAAAAATTAGCTACAAGGTGCACCTATTTACCAAATTTCAAGCCCTACATTTAAATTAGTAAAAAATTGTGCCATAGAACTCAAAAGGGTCTTATAAAAACAGAAAGTTCATTTTGACAACAGACCTCTAATCAATTAAAATGTTGTTATTATCACATACTTAATTCAAATCTAGATTGCATTAATTCATTGTAAAGTTAACTGCAAGGCACACCTATTCACCAAATTTCAAATTTTACATTTAAATCAAGAAAAAAATATGCTACAAAATTCAAGAAATTTTATGAAATTTCTTTAAAATTTTAAGCTCCAAATCTACAACTACTCATTTCCATTCTTTTGAAGGTACTATTCTCATCCAATTTATTTTCGCTCTTTCCATCATTTACTAACACTAATCATTCTTTTCCTCCCAAGGAAAGTTATAAGAACAAGTTTTCAAAGATTCAAATTGGAAATCACATTCGAAAAGAGAAACAAATGATCCAAATTTACGCCTTTAAAAATAAAAAGAAAGAATGAGGAAAAAGAAAACCACAACTTGGTGGTCAATGGAAGGTTGCAAGCTTGGTGGCCCTTAAAATGTTCCATGTTTAGTTGCCTTTGGAAGGAAAAGGATAAACATCATTTTCATTTTTTTCCACTTTTCACCCCATGAGATTTTACTTAAATTTTTTTTCTTTTAATTTTAAATTTTATTTATTTATTGGTTTTAAACCATTATTTCACATTTTTCCTTCTTTTTGCTTGACTTATAAAATATAATCACGCATATCAATGTATCCAGTTTTCCACACATTCATCACTAAGTTGATTTTAATCAAAGATTTTTTCCCTTCTTTAAACTCATGGTGTTATGCATGATTATGTTTTATGGGTCTCAAGTTGCATAAATGAATGAAGAATCACCCTAAGAGTCGTTCGTAGATTTTACACTAACCCAACACTCTCATGATGAAAATCCCAAACCACAAAAAGTGCACTCTCATTTCAAAGTCGAACCCTCTCAAGCTTGGTATTATCAGATTTTTCCAAATTCTCATACCTTGGTGATTTTGTTATAGGTTGACCCCATTTTTAGCGATGAACTTGAAATTATTTAAAAAGATTTTTACAACATTGAAAACACCTCAATTTTTGCATGGTTTTCAATTATTGGTGTTAGACACTATCATTGGTTGCACGATTCGATTCGTCGATTACCTCTTAATAAAAAGGTAGATTACTTAATTCACACCAGCTAACGCATCTTAAATTTCTTAGAGTTATGAAGTACCACTATGGCATAACCTAAGATTCAACATGTACTTGCAACTCTTCTTTGAGCTTTTAAATAACCTGAATAAAAAATTTGTTCATCGTGAAATCCATTTTATAATTACCACTTTATCATCTTACTTAATTTAATTGTTATGTTATTTCAAATTAATCCTACATGCTTATAATCATTGAAAATTACTCTATCTCCATTAGACTTTTCATTGACACCCTTTAACTATTTTAAGAATTTTAAATCATCCTTGTTTATGTGGTTATTCATTAAAACCAGAACGAAACCAACATTTTGTCGAACATTATGAATTTTGTTGTTTATTTTTAACACCAACCCTTTAGAGACTTTTCACCCCCAATCATGCAATTGAAGTTCTAAAACTATGATTACCAACTTTTATTGAAAAAAAAATTCAACTTTACACCTCATTCATCCAATATTGAATTCCAAAACAAAAACAACCCCCCATGCAACCATGTGCACCCATCATTCCTTATTATAACATGAAAACGCTAAAAATCCTTAAATAACCTTATCACACCCCAATATCCTTGATGCAATTTTAAAAAATTGAAACTACAGCACATGGCTATGTTGGTATGGTTCACATAGAAAAAAAATAAAGGTAAAAGAAAAAAAAATGTTTGTAGGTGGTAATGGGTTCAAGGTTTAGAAAGTAAAGGCAATTTGAAAAAGAAATGTCTATAAAATTAGAAGAAATTAGACGAAAATGAAGTGAAATTAGGTGGCAATGGAAACTTGGGGTGGTAGAAAAGAAAAAGAAGGTACATTCAAGAAGACTTTGATAAAGGAGGTTCAGGGTGATAGAAAGGAAATGGAGGGTGCATTCAAAAGGATTTTGGCAAAGGAGGTTTAGAATGACAGAGTAAAACGGAGGGTGCACTCTAAAGGACCATGGCAAAACAAGTTTAAGGTGACATAACGAAAATGGAAGGTGCATTCTGGAAGATTGTGGCAAAATAAATTTGAGGTGATAAAATGGAAATGGAGAATGCATTCTAAAAGATTCTAGCACAAAAGGTTTAGGGTGATAATGTGAAAATGGAGGGTGCATTTTAGAGCATTATGGTAGAGGAGGTTTAAGGTGATCAAGTGGAAATGGAAGGTGCATTCAAAAAGATTGTGGCATAGGAGGTTTAAAGTGACACAACGGAAATGGAGGGTGTACTTTGGAGGATTTTGCCATAGGAGGTTTAAGGTGACAAAGTGGAAATGGAGAGTGCACTCTGGAGGTATTTAGTAATGGAGGTTTAGGGTGACAATGAAAATCAAAGGTGGCAAAATAAGAAAGAAAACATGCACTCAAAAGGAATATGGTGATGGAGGTTTAAGGTGGTAGAAAATATTTGAGGCGCATTGAAGTCCTTTTGATTATTATGGAACCTAGGTGTTCCCGACTACCATCAAGCTTGGGCCTTTTTGAATGTTGTTGACCTTTGCGTGACATGCCTTAATTCATACTTGAGTGATAACAACATCCACAATGAAATGTGATGAAGCATAGAACATTAGCATGGCAATCCATGAATGATCAACATTAAAAACATGGCAAAAATAACACATAAATGAACATAGAGAGATGGGAAAATTTGGGCCCTCCTAATTGCAAAACAATGGCGATAATAACATACATGTGGACAAACACGCAAATAGATAAATCAGGGATGTAGAAAAAGAGCCAAGAGAGCTAAAGCCCTCTTGATTGTAGAACAAATGGCGATGGCAATAAACATGCAAACAAATAGACCGGGGATGTAAAAAAAAACCAAGAGAGCTTGTGCTCTTTTGACACTCCCCTGATTGTTGTCAGCATGAACCCTTCACCTTTGTTCCTACAACACAACATAAACATGGTGATGGCAATGACAAAACAAACGGACAATCCGTAAATAGGATGAAGACGAGGGGAAAAGAAGGAGGAGCTGGGAGAGCTCCAACCTTCCTAACTGTTACTGACCTTCACATTTTACCTTTGTTCTTGCAATAACACAAGGGTGATGGTGATGGTGATGGCAAGATAGACGAATAGATAGGCAAACACAAAAACACACAAAGAGGGGGAAGGAAAGAGGAGCCAGGAAGGCTCACGCCTTCCCGACTGTTGTCAAACTTCATGTCATGGCAATGCACTTTGTGTGTGTTGTTGCCTAGGAATAAACACACCCAAAATGATGTCATTCTTGAGCCCTCTCAGCTTGTCCCAACGTTGCAAACTCAAGGAGTTGTAGCACTTTTGGTAGCAATGGTGAAATGATTGTACACAAAACAAGTTGCACTAGAAGGAGGTAAGGAGAAAAAAGGAAGAAACATAATGGTTGAGAAGCTAAACTATGGCAATCATGGAGTTCCTGCAGCAACAAACAACAAAAAAAATGCTGAAGGAAAAAAACACAAATAAGGAAAGAAAGGACTCAAATATAAAAGTGCGGCTGCCATCACTTCGATGTCCCTCTTTGAGATTTGGTGGAGATGTTTGGGGGAGATGTAAGGTGTCACAAGATTGCCTTATGTTGCACCACATCAATCATCTATTTTAGGATTTTAAGTTTGCTAGTCAAAAGACCTTTTTATTTCAAAACCCTAAACACACCCATCATTGTGCACCTGGCCATGCAAAGTTTTTGAAAGAGAGATGATTTCCTCTCATTGGGTTCTTTCAACTTAGCATTTGCTCCCAAGACACATAATAAGCCAAGGTTTGACACCCACTATTGTGCATTGTAAAGATGACTAGGGTTGAGTACTTTCGCTGTTCATTTTAGTTCCGTTGGCGATCTGCTGAAACTTCGGTTGAACTCTACTGCGCAGTAGAGTGATTTGTGTCACAGGTTTGTAAGAGCATTTGATTGCAAGAAAGTTCGGATTTTTGGGACGGGATTTCTGCCACAGTTTTTTTTTATAATAAATTTCCTGTTGCAATGGAGCTTGGATCCATTTGCACCACGAACAACTGCGTCACGAGGAGCACAATAACATCATCATCATCATCATCGCTGCAGGTGAGGAATTTGGGGTTCCTCAGCTTCTTCGTGGGAAATTGGCAACAGTTGAAGAGTGGTACAGCACAAATCGGCATCAGGTGTAGTAGCTGTTGCCGCATCGAGAGTAGCACCAGATTGCCGGGTTTCCTATCGTTAATGGGATGTGATTATGTTCGTCGCAAGGGAAACAGCAGCAGCAGCAGCAGGAATTGTCTTGCAGGTGAAGAATGTCTTTCCAATAGTAGCTCGGAGTTGGACACATTGGAGCTCATTCGGAGAGGAGATTTGGGTGAGCACCCAGATGAAGAAGCTTTAGCGGAAGTGGCAAAACTGGGATTGTCTCCGCAGCTCATGACAACAGCTGCGGAGATTCGGGACCGCAGAGTTGGGGGTTCCAATGTCATCACATTTTCACCCAAAGTCTTCATTCCGCTCACACGCGTGTGCAGAGATTTCTGTGGCTACTGCACCTTTGCTCTTGGTCCTAAACCGGGTCAACCCATCTTCATGTCTATTGCAGAGGTACACTTTCAGCCTCCGAGAGAACAACAAAACACAGAGAGGTAGACCAAAAAAAGAGTGCAGAAAATCAGAGGATGTCAAAATGTAGGGTTTAGGGTTTAATAGTAGAAAAATTGCAGGCTCTGTGTATGCTGAATCTTGTCTTTGGGTTGTATTGCATTTTCAAACTCAGGTGCTGGAAGTTGCATGGAGAGGAGTGGATGCTGGTTGTACAGAAGCTCTGTTCACTCTTGGGGACAAGCCTGAGCTTCTCTATCCTCAAGCTAAGCAGGAAGTAGGTGCAATCTTCATCTTCATAGCTCTAGATCCAGCATCAAAACTCAGCAAGGAATGAGGAGAACAGGGTGAATTTGTGTGCACATTAGAGCTTCTGAATTGAGATTGATTCTATGGACTGCAGCTTGCTGCTTTGGGACATCAATCAACAATTTCCTATGTCACAGAAGTGGCAAAGATAGTCCTTGAGAAGACTGGATTACTGCCGCACATAAATGCAGGGGTGATGTCAAGGGAAGATGTGGCACTGCTGCGGGGTGTCTCAGCTAGTCAAGGTTTGATGTTAGAATCCATCTCAGATAAGCTTCTGGAGCCAGGTGGTGCACATTACAGATGCCCGGACAAACTTCCAGTGGTTCGTCTTGCAACAATTGCTGCAGCTGGTAAGAAAGGATTAGGATCAGCATATGGGGTTTTTGTAGACAAAAGGCAGCCTTGTTGACATGTGATTCATGTTATTGATTGGCATGTGGCATCATCCTGTAGAAGCTGGTTTTTCCTGCCTGTTTGCAACATATGTGATTCATTGAACAACAGAGAGCATGTGTGTCTGTATCAGGTGAGGAGTGTGTTCCATTCACATCCGGGCTGTTGATAGGCATAGGTGAAACAAGAGAAGAAAGGTTGAAAGGTTTGCTGTTGTTACGGAGCCTTCAGCAGCAATATGGACACATCCAAGAGCTCATCATACAAAACTTCCGGGCAAAGAATGGAACTCCAATGGCAGAAGCACCAGAACCCTCACTTGAAGAGCTGCAATGGACCATAGCCATGGCCCGCTTGGTGTTTGGAGCTTCTATGAGTATACAGGCACCACCCAACTTGACTCCAAGCTTGTATGGGTTTGCTCACTATAGTGTCTTGGTGCTTCTTGATGCTAAATGACACGTTCCTAAGCTTCCTACATCCTCCTCCTTTTGGTTGCTCATATGATGTAAGTTGAAGAATCAATGATGTCCAACCAGATATTTCCCCAAGATTTGAACTAGTGTGCTTAACCTTCTTTGCTGTAATTAATCATGATAAGCTAAAGTTTGGAGATTGGTGTTCCTGGACTCTGTGCAGATCTGGGCAAGCTGAGGGTGCAGAATGGAAGGCACTAATTGATGCAGGCATCAATGATTGGGGTGGTATTTCTCCTGTTACAAAGGATTGGGTTAACCCAGAAGTAAGGGATCCCTTGAATATGTCTAATGCCATAAAACTTGAATATACCTGATGCCATAAAACACTGTTTGCAAGAACCGGTTCTAACACTTGTAAATTCATACACACTCATTTTGCAGGCACCGTGGCCACATGTTGCATTATTGGCAGCAGCAACTGCAGAAGCAGGAAAGCTGTTGGTGCCACGACTTCCAGTGTATCCTTCTTACATCCACAATTCGTCAACCTGGCTGGTTTGTAGTCAATGGGCTGACTCTTGCAACAATCTAGCACCCTTCTTTTCACCTGTTTTCATTGTGTTGTTTTTATAGGTTCACCTAGTCCAAAATTGTGTTTAAAAAATTGTCCTTGGATGTTTTCCATGGAAATGAATTGCTCAGATCGCAACCTCCCTTTTTCAAAAACCCTTACAACCTGTTTGCTCTGTTTGCTTGCTGTGGTGTGCACTGGATGTTTTAAGCAGGTTTCCTGTCTGTGCCATATGCATGGAGTTCTTGGCAATTTTTTCTTTGAACTCTCAAACAATATCTTGACCCTCAACTCTGACAAAGGAAGTCATAATGTGGTTTCATGCAGGACCCAGTAGTATTGAAAAGGGTGCTTGCAAGTGCAAATAGCCTTGGCTATGCCAGGGCAGAGAGATGGTCTCCGGGCATCCCAGTAGACACTGGCTTTGCTTTTGCTGAACTCATTACTTCTTCACAGACCTCTTGCTCAAAAATTGACCCAGAGTTAACTCAGGCAGTTTCTGCAAGTATCACTGAGCACAACAGGCAGCACTCAAAAACTCTTGTAGGAATTGATGGCACCATCAGTCAACCAAGGCATTTGGATAGGGGTAATGGCTTGACGATTGTCTCCTTTTTTATCTCTACTGATGTTCCAGTACTTTCACAAGCCCTTGAGTGATAAGCTCCAGTACTTGAGTTGCAATCCACCTAACTTAGCTGAAATTTTGTGTCATTGTCTTGAGACAAGGGACAGAGATGTCGGAGGTCATGCAAATCTTGGAAAAGATAGCAACAGCTATGGAGCCAACTGAGGTAATGTTCAATCTCAATGCAGTGACCAGTGGCATGTGTTTTATGGCTCAATGTTTTGTCCTGAGTCATGACCAACCCAATCCTGCAGAGTTTGAGGTACAATTGGGATCCAGCAAAAAACCAAGAACCATGAACAGATGATGTTTTGAGGAAGAGAGAATGTTATATGTTTTGGTGTAGGCTGTCAAGCTAATCTCCAGATTTGATTTGATTTGGTTCAATGCTGGCAGGCAGAAGTCACAAGGTTGTTTTATGCAATGGGGCCTGATTTCAGGAAGGTTGTGACTGCAGCAGATCAACTGCGAGCTAGAGTGAAAGGAGAAAGAGTAAGTTTTTTTCTGGAATCATTTTGATTCACATCAAATATTGTTTCCAGCAGACACAAATTTCATTAACCCGTGAACTTACCATTCAAGCTCTTTTGATGGTGTTTCTAGTATTGAATCCATTTTGTGTGGGTTGGTCAACAGTTAGTCTGCTGCATTTGTAATGGAGGATCACCCTTCTGAAAATGTAGCTTCTGTGTCTCATAATTTGTGTTCAATAATGTTCAGACTGGTTTCTTACGACCTTCTGATTGAGGAGTTGGCTAGCTGATATTGTTTCACTATTCTACTCTCGATGTGACCAATTCCTCTTCTGCAAATTGTTGCACATACTTATCGACTTGTGTTTTACTTTCTCATGTTGGTACTACTGTTCTCTTGTTACAGGTGACATACGTAGTGAACCGCAACATTAACTACACAAATGTTTGTGGCTATCGGTGTCAATTTTGTGCATTTAGGTTAGGATCTTGGGGTTCTCTCACAACTCTGCATTGGTGCCTCTGCCTCAATTGAACAGCAGTTCAGGACTCAACAGACATTTATGTACATGTGTTCATGTACATTGGAAAGTTGTGATGCTAGATGCATCAGAGTACCATATGACATGTTATTCTGCTTGCTGATTTTGTTTTTGCATTTGGTATCATGTCTACTTCTTTTATCTACAGGAACCCTCTGTAGGGAGTATACTTTTTCTCCAATGAGTAGTGTGAACAGTGTCACAGTGAACCAACCTTCCAGATGTTCTTGTGGTGTGCAGTAAGGGCAAGCATAGTGAAGACCTCCGAGGAAAACCATACAGGTCATCTTCTACCTACTCAACACCAGGGAAAACATTCATCAAAAACTAACCCTAAATGGGTGCAAGACTGAATGAGTTCAATATTATGCAGTAGTCTTTTGGGTTTGCTTTCGTTCTAAGCTTCAATGAAGGCAACCACTGCTGTGGCATGTAGATTATCCTTGGAGGAAATAGCTTCTAGAGCTGCAGAGGCATGGGAGAGAGGTGCAACTGAAGTCTGTATGCAGGTATAACCTGCTCTCACTGCCAGGTTCTCAAAAGAACAAAGGCTTGGGGTTCCAATTTGACCACTAAAGGTAGTGAAGTGAAATCATGTTGTGTTTCTAGTGCCTTGTACTACAATGATCGTGGTGAGTTCAGCGTATGTGTGGATGGTCAGTGACATTTGTGCTGCACAGAGCGCCTCATATAGACATGAGGCGATATGCCTTATGATGGTCCTGTAGAGTTCTTTAACTGGTTTGCTGGTAACCTGCCCAGGGAGGTATTCATCCAGAGTTCACTGGCGACACATATTTAGAGATCTTGCGAGCTGTGAAGAACACTGTTCCAGATATCCATGTCCATGCTTTCTCACCTTTGGAAGTTTTTCAAGGTGCTTCCACACTTGGTGTCAGGTGTTTGAGCCTCTTCCCCACTGTTTCCTTGCCTATGTTGATGCATGTCTCTGCCAGCTATATGAGTATTCCACCAAATCAGGATGTTTTCAGTTTTTACAAACCATTGCCAACAGTGTAAACCAGTACCCTCTGTGTAGACCTTTCTATGCTATAGGCTTAGATGTTTTTTAGCAGATTATATTACTTATGTACTTATGTGCCTGAGGGTTTTGCAAATAATGTTTCATGTCTGTTTTACATCCCTTGACCAAGGTGCTTTTGTTACACAGTGTGCAGGAGTTTTTGGTGAAGTTGAAAAATGCAGGCCTTGGTTCACTTCCTGGCACAGCAGCTGAGGTACGAGGTATTGAATTCTGTTATGTCTCAGGCAGCATTACTGCATCTGGGGTTTGTGTATCTTTTCTTCTATTAAGTAGCCCAGATTTTGTCAGAAAACTGATCACAAGGATTTTGCAAGTAGCATTTTCTTGTTATGAGCAGGGGACTTGCTCGGTTCCAAAGATGTGAGGTTGATGGATCAGTTTGGACTGTGGTTGGTGTTTTACAGGTTCTTGATGATGAGGTACGGAGCATGCTGTGTCCTGACAAGATCACCACTAATGAGTGGCTTGAGGTGTGTCTTCTTGCTGCTCATATTGTAGGCAGGGGCACTCATGCATAGCAGATAGAAGACTGTAGAGCAACGGAAAGATGGTGGAAGAATAAGGAAGACAGCAAATTGACAACAAGGAAATGAATTTGACTGTTTAAGGTGGCATGAGTGCAATTTTACATGTATAATATACATTGCAAGGTGTTGTGTCAACATCCTGTAAGCACAAGGTGATGTCTTGATAGACCTGAGTCATGTCAATCTTCTGATTCACACATTAATTATTTACATGGGAATGCAGATCATGGAGACTGCACATGTGGTAGGCCTCAAAACCACATCTACTATTATGTTTGGTCACCTTGATACCCCACATCACTGGTATGGAAACCATCCTGGACAAGGGCATGTTGACAGTGGCTAGTTTTACAAACATTCTAAGCTTTAAAGTTGATTTCTCCGTAGTCATTGTATGTTTGGGATTTCCACTAATGGTGTCATTTTGGTAGATGCATAAAACCTCAAATGTGTGCTCCGCAGGGCCCGGCATCTACTTTTGTTGAGGAGTCTAGCAAGAAAGACAGGAGGTTTTACAGAGTTTGTGCCACTGCCATTTGTGCACATGCAGGTGAGGAACTCTTATGTCTCTTTGAGCCTTCTGGACTTTAGATTACACAAAACTGGATTCAACTCACAGACCAGGTTCACAACATGGAACAGATGAATGATTAGAGCCTAGCACCAGATTCATCTCTCAGCATGCATCTGGGTAGCCATTTTGGAGTGACACAAGCCTTCTGTGCATGGCTGTGGGCAATGAAACAGATTTTTGTTGAGAGCTTCCTGCATTCAACTTTACTAGATTCACTGCAAAGCTGCTCATTGTAGTAGAGGATCTTGAGCTGTTTGATTGTAATGGTCACTTTCAGCTTAGTAGGCACAGATACCACTGTACAGTGTAATGGAGATAAAGAAGATGATGTCTTTGGTCCAGTTATGTCAGATGCTCAATATTTGTTGTTCCGGCCCTTTCCTAGATTGAAAGAGGCTTAACCAAAGTGGTCATGGGACCCTTGGAACCAACTGCAGGTTCTGGTCAATGCTGGAAAATTCTTGTAAGTTCTTATATGGTCTAAGAAACATGTGTTTCTGCATGTCAGGCACCTATATATCTGAAGGGAAGAGCTCGAAAAGGACCAACCAGGCGGGAGTGTGTGCTCATGCATGCTGTTGCACGTCTAGTGCTGCATCCCTTCATCACCAATATTCAGGTTTTCTTTTGCAGTGCAGACACTTTTCTCCTCTTATGTGCTGGTAGCACAGTTACTGCAGGAGAGAGCTTTGACTGCTTCTCAAACTTTGCAAGCGATACTTTTCATGGATTAGACTTCCTGATCTGAGTGATCATGAGGTTTTATGAGTGGTGCTGCAGCCTCCATCCTACAATCTATAGGCATTGAGCTTTATGGCCTGATGATGTGTTTCTAACCAACACCTTGGGTGCTGCTGCAAAGGGCAGGCATCATGGGTGAAAATGGGACCAGGTGGAGCACAAGCGCTTTTAGGAGCAGGTTGCAATGATATGGGGGGCTCACTCATGAATGAGAGTATCACTCGTGCAGCTGGGGCTGTACATGGTATGCTGAAAGTTTGTTTCACCAAAATTCCATTCTGTGCTTTATATCACTAGGTTTCTGTAAAGGACAGACAGCTTATGTGCCTTCAAAATAGGAGATTCAAGCAATTTGCATATGGCTTGTCCACATCCAATCACAGGTGAAGAGTTGGCACCAGAGGAGATGGAGAAGTTGATACGATCAACAGGAAAGAGTCCTCACCAACGTTCAACATTGTATGAGGATGCCCCAGTTCAACAAGTCCTCAGAGCTTTCTCAGCACGCCCTCTTGCAGTACGAAACTAGGTTCAGATATATCTCAGCTCCCTTGCTCACCCCATTGCACATGCTTGCAGCCATAACATAGCATGTGCATTACAATGAGAAGGTAGTTTTGGGTGTGTGAATGCTTGCTTTCTTGCTTGTGAATTTTCCTGACAACAAGTCAAATGTTGCTGACAGTACATTTTGGAACCCATGTTAGATGATATCTGTCTTTCTAAGAACCTTTTCACAGTTTGTCATATTCATTAATTCATCTGTTCCAAAAAAGCATTTTTTGCATTCAGTCATTTACCTGTGGCAGGGATATCATGTCACTGAAATTCAGGTTTGGAAGAAATGCGGCTGATTTTTGCACATGGACTGAAGCGCGTGGTTTTGAGGAGCTCCAGCATGTCCAGCAATGGTCCCAATGCTGAGAATCTGTTCAAGGGTCAAAGGGAAGGCCCTTGGTGTGGGAAGTACGCACACCTGCATATGGAGATCACCTTTCATATCTTAGTTTGGCATTTGAAACAAACCATGTACCAAATTAAGCACATTTTCAGAAAAATTGAAAGCCTCTGAAATTACAGATCTGATATGAAATAAAACATTACATCACAGTCTCAATGCAGCGCATCACATTGGAACATCATGCATGGCTCAATTGGTCACATCTGGAAAACAATGCTTACAAGAGGAATGTTCTCCTGAAATCTGCTTTGTTTTGGTAGCAGGGATTGTTTTGGTGACATTCATTAGACCCTAAATCTGCAATCCTAAAACCCTTTCTTTAACTCCTATTGGGTCACAGTTTCTTTGAGTTTTTGGCAAACCCCTCAAAACCATAAATCTGCAAAATCCTAAAACCCTAGGCCTAAAACTTGGGTGTCAAACCTTCATTCCTGCTGTCCTAAAAAAACCTTCTCTTCAACTACCTATTGAGTACTCCCACATCTTTTGTTTTCCAGTTTTCTTGGTGTCATACTAAAACCCCTCGACTCTAATTCTGCAACAACATCGTTGATTTGTTTCCAAGAAAAAGAAGAAGAATGAAGATCATCACTACAGGACTGCAAACGCTTGCATTCTTTGATCAACCCATTTGCAAATGCAGTAGAGTGTGTGTAAGCTACCTGAGCAATCACGGAAGCAAGTCGAGAGAAGAGAGACTCGAATGGTTATTTTGATTGTCTTGTGTGTGCGCGGGGCAAGCCATCTGTGGAAACCACATAGCGAGCATTTCTGTCGCGCCCCTCATGTTTTTGAGGTCTTGGATCTGATTTCACCTTCTGGAAATGCAGAAAGAAAGAAATAACCAACCTCTGCATGCAACTCCTTGGGTCTAAAAACGCACGCAGCTCGAGGAAAGCCCCAGAAACAGGACCAGCAGCAGCAGATTGCTGTCTGGTTTCCAATTCAATTCCATCTACGACCATCTACGACGGAGCTCGAAAATACCAAATCCCCGGAGAAATCAATAGAAAAAGAAAGAAGCTCCGAGGGGGATTGCCGTTCGTTCCACGGCAGACCGACCTCCGGTCGCGTATCCTTCTACTGTTTTCTTTCCTGGGCGACTTCTGAGTCGAGCAGTGGACGACAGAACGGAAGGATCGAGGAAGGGGTTGTGCAGCCAACGAAGCGACATCGCTCGCTAGCTTAGCTTGGAAGTCACGACAAAAATCCTCATTCTCGCTGTCCGTCCGTTGAGCTCCTCCGCTATAAAATCGGCTTCCCTTGGCTGCTGCTGTTGTCACAATTCTTCCAGCTTTTTTTGGCTCTCTCGCTCGCCTCGCTGGTTCGGTTGTTTGTGCACAATGCGGCTCACAGGAACGCACTTTGATCTTCTGCTTTCTTCTTCTCTTCAAGCTTCTTGGGGCCCTTCGTTGCCTGCCTGCCTGCCTGCCTGCCACTCTCGTTTCTTCTGTCGGCCTTGTTGGCTTGTTTTGGTTTCAGCCAAATCAAGCTGTCGATTTGGCGGTGTAGAATTGGGTTTTCGTCGTTGGTAATTCATTCCTGTCTCGAATCGCGGCTTACCGGGACGCGATCTCGCAGCAAATCGGACTCAGAGGGCGCGCACTTTGTCGCCGTCGCCGTTTCGACACAAAGTCGTCGACAATTTCATTTTATTTCCTTCACGTAGTGTTTGTTGTTGTTGTTGTTGGTATTGGTGGTGGCGGTACCAGAATTGGGTCATCGTGATTCCGCTGTCGATCGATCAAGAGCGAGCGAGTCAGACAGCCAGCCATGGCGAGTTTTGTTCTGAAGATCAAGTACGAAGAGACTCTTCGTCGCCTTACAGTACCGCAGGGGAATGTTGCTTACCCACCAAGTCCTGCGATGTCTTTCCGTGAACTGGAGGAGAGCATTCGCAAAATGTTCAAGCTTCCATCGTCGTCGGAGATCATCTTTAGGTACACGGACACGGACAATGATGTGATCACATTTTCAGGCGATGAAGATTTGCACGATGCTTGTGTTGTTCAAGGGCTGAATCCCCTCCGCTTGCATGTCACCTTGGTTGCTGCTGCCACTCCTCCTACTCCTGCGGGATGGACTCCCCCTGGTCCTTCCGAGTTTCTTAACGCTGCTCTTGCCAAAGCTCGTGGCCAAGGATTGTTTGTTCCCCCCGGCGGTGGTGGTTTCGGAAGCTGGGGACGACGTCGGTTTTGGAGCTTTCCTGAAGAACCTCTAGTTCCTTCTTCTTCTTCTTCTTCTTCTTCTTCTTCAGAAGCGTCTTCCTCGACTGATGAAGGATCGACGAGTAAAGGAAACGCCGTTAACTCGACAGCTTTTGCTGCCGCCGCTGCTGGTCCTCCTCCTCCTGCTCATCCTGTGGCTGTTGCTGCTGCAACCTATGCGGAGGGTGCTAATGGCGTGCGACATTTCGGCATTCAATGTGACGCATGCAACATGTTTCCGATTCTTGGACCTCGCTTCAAGTCCACGAAGAAATTCGATTTCGACTTGTGTCAAGCATGCTTCCAGCAGAAGAAGATCGAATGCGATGAGTACACTCGAATCGACAGACCACTCTTCCCTCCTCAGCATTTTCCATCAAGCTCTAATCGTAGCGAAGCACCATGCCCACCGATGGTGGGTCCCTCACGATGCCCAGCGCTGATGGGTCCCTCAGGATTCCCAGCGATGGGTCGTCCTTCAGGATATCCAGAGATGAGTCCCTCAGGATGCCCGCCGATGGGTCCTTCAGGATTCCCACCGACGGGTGATTCAGGATGTCCAGCTATGGGTCCCTCACGATTCCCAGCGATGGGTCGTCCTTCAGGATATCCAGTGATGAGTCCCTCAGGATGCCCACCGACGGGTCCTTCAGGATGTCCAGCGATGGGTCCCTCAGGATTCCCAGCTATGGGTCCCTCAGGATGCGCAGGAATGAATCCGTCATTCTTCTTCGTGCGAGGAGGAGAGTCCGAGCATGATGGTGGTGGTTGTGGCTGCTCCTCCTCCTTTGCTGGCAAGCCAGTCTGCTGCCGCGGCGGAGAATTGGCTTGTGAATGTGGTGGTGGCAGCAAGCTCGATGCCCGGTTTGTGCAGGATGTTACAATCTTTGATGGAACGGAGCTTGCACCCGGGGCGAGTTTCACTAAGATTTGGCGTCTGCGCAACAGCGGTTCCCTCCCTTGGCCCAAGGAGTGCCGACTGGTGTATATGGGAGGTGACGAGGAGCTGGGAGGATCTGTAGACGACGAGACTAATCTTCTGCTGGAGCTGCCAGAACAAGGCTTGACTCCACAAGAGGAGGTCAACGTTTCTGTGGATCTCGTAGCACCCATGCAACCTGGACGCTATGTCTCGTACTGGCGACTGGTAGCACCATCACCACCACCGTCGGAGGGACAAAGATTCGGTCATCGTTTGTGGGTCCTGATTCATGTCACGCCCAAAGATGAAGAATCTCCGCAGGTAGCAGAATCGTTGGTGGAGGCTCAAGAGATTCTTCGTGCTCAAGACAGCAAACAGCAATCGGTGGTGGAAGAAGAAACCACCTCACAAGAGTTGTTCTCTTCCGTCAGAGCTGAGACCGCTGTTGGAGTGGATCCTGTTGATGAAGCACAGCAGCAGCAACAACAACAACAACAGATTGAAGGTGAGAAGAAGATTGTTTACCCTGAGGTATTCAAAGAAGAGACTGCAGCAGCAGCACCTACTTCTGGGACAGTAGTGGAGCGTCAAGCAGCAGCAGCAGCAGCTGGTAATGATGCTGATGATGATCATCGTCTGGCAAAGGGTAAGGAAGAAGCTGCTGGAGTGGTACTAGCCAGTGAGCTTGGAAGCTTCTCCATGATTGAACTCCCACAGGAAACAGAGATGTTGGCAACTCTGGAAGGCATGGGATTCAAAGACAAGAATTGGAATCTGGAGTTGTTGAAGATGAACAAGAATGACATGCAAATGACCCGTGATGCTTTGGTCACTGCAGCTGAATGGGATCCCAAGCTTGAAGAGCTGGAGGAGATGGGTTTCTCTGACAAGCAGCTCAACCGCAAGCTCATGCTCAAGAACAAAGGCAGCTTGAAGCATGTGGTGAAGGAGTTGGTTCAAATGTACAAACCTCCTGCTGCTGCTGTTGCAAAGGGTAACCTTGAAGCTGCAAAAATTGTATAGATCACAGGCAGCAGGGGGGAAGGACCCCTGCATGTGAATGCTTGTGAGAGTGGGTGCTGCTTGTGAGTTACTTGCTTTCTCACAAGGGAGAGTAATGAGTGTTTGTTGAGTGTTTTCGGCAACAATAAATCTGCAACAATCTGATGAGGAGATTCAGTGCAAATTGTTTGTGATTTTCTGGTCTGCATGGATTCTCTTTTCTGCACAGTTTTTATCACCTTGCTGGATATTCAGCTGGCCATTCTAGTGCTGGCAGTGCTGCTGCTTGCTCACTCACAAGGAAATAATGAGTGTTTCCTGCAACAATCTGATGGAACATGTTAGTGCATTTCTGTGATTTTCATGCAAGGTTTTCTAGTTTTTCAGCTATGTATCAGATTTCGAGTCAGTGCATTTCTGTGATTTTCGCAGGTGGTTTTCTAGTCTTTCTTTTATATCATTGTTGGAGTCTTCATGATTCTCTTTTCTGCAATAGCTATGTTGCTTGTTGAATAAGCTGGTCATCATAGTATCAGCAGTGGGGTGCAAACTTCAATATGCAGTTGCAATCTGTGCTGT
>Ga0116229_10000738_pt1 | contig 46708 bp, 42 predicted proteins | sample S1TSphgellanicum_3_FD_87313 | JGI IMG/M metagenome (GOLD analysis project Ga0116229, IMG submission 87313) | Host-associated microbial communities from peat moss isolated from Minnesota, USA - S1T2_Fc - Sphagnum magellanicum MG | ecosystem: Host-associated > Plants > Peat moss > Unclassified... | reverse complement strand
ATGTTGAAACTCATCATAATTTTCATAGTTTACATTCTGAATAATTTCACTACTCATATCACAATATTATAGTAGATGATGATGAAAAAATATATAATTTCAAAGTTCAAAAACGAATCATTGGTAATTTATTGTTTCCTTGGGGCCAGAGTGAAGTTTGAACTTTGAACCAATTGTCATCAGCATACCATGAGAGATGGATGGTGGGTGGACAGGAACATTTTTGCATAGGGTTCCAAATCACTAGCTAACAAGGATGATTTAAATTTTTTTTTAAAAATTAATTAATTTTGTCTCGAGAGCTTCTTCTCCGGGTTGTAGCAGCATGTTTACCCTTGTTCAAGCAGCTTGTAAAGAGGAAAGCATATTGATTTTAGAAGACTATTTCACAGAGATTGCATGATCATTCTTTTTTTTAGCATCATTTTTTATATGTGTTTTGATTCACATTGGGCATGTTTGAGATCTTGTAGAGAGCCGGGCGCAAGAGCTTGGCTATCTACTCGCCTTGTCATCCCATGCTTTCGTTTATCCTCAAATATTTTTGCCTCTGTGTTGCAAACTAAATTAAGCCTTCCCCATCCTCTGACTCTTGGACTAACACATTGCATTTGTGACCATCCGTTAGATCCCAAGGGGATCCACTTTTTTTTGTTGTGCCCATGGTGGGGAGAGGACTATATTGCATGAAATCATTCAAGATGTTTTTGTGTCCATTGCAAAAGATGCCAATTTTCAGGTTTTGCGAGATCAAATCCATGTTTTCGCACAACTTTCTTTTCAAGCTTTTCATCGGGGGTCGACATTGTTTTATCGGTTGATGACATCCACACATTGGTCGATGTTGTCATTGTTGACCTCACTTGAACAAACTTGGTATGACAAGTGGTTCTTTTTCGTGGGGTGGCCGCATTGTTGGTGGTTCAAGTAAAGGAAGGATTTTATTGTGATTATTATTTGACAAATGTGTTTTTCCATTTTGTCATAGAGGTTTTTGGGTGCTTTTACCAGCAAGTCGATAACTTTGTTCATCGATGTGCTAACATGCTATGATGAGCAAAAGGAAGATCGGAGGCCATCCTTATTGGTGTTGTGTTTTTTTAAAAAATAGACAGAGTATATCGATAGTGTTATAGATAGCACATGTCGTTGCTATCTCGAGACCTGCTATCATTGTAGGGGAAATTCTTCTAGGCTTATAGTTTTATTGAGTTTACCTCGCCTTTCTTTAGTTGATATGTTTCGTGTGATTAGAAGAGGGTTTAGTTTTTAATGGTTCCCCTTCCTCTTGATGGCCTACCTCTTTTGGGGTATTTGTTTACATGGATTTTGGTGCTTGTCCTTTGTTTATTTTTCTCTCCCTTTTTTGGGTGTTTTTTTTAAAAATAAAGTTTGACATGGTGGTTAGTTTTGTTTTTCTATTTGAAAATGGTGTTGGGTGATATTTGGAAAACCCAGACATCAAATGGATATCATAAATTATGATATTTAGGGTGATATTTTGATTGTCAAATTTTTAGGTTATGAATTTTGGACATGTAATATTCACATTTCAATTTGGATTGAACCAATCATCATCAACATACCATGAGAAATGGATGGTGCATGAATAGGAAACATTTTTTCATAGGGGTCTAGTTCATTAGCTAACAAGAATGGTTAACTTTGTTTTTCTATTTGAAATTGATGTTGGGTGATATCCAAAATTGGATATCAGATGGATATCATATCAAATATCACAATATTATGATCTTTAGGGTGATATTCTAATAATAAAATATCAAGGTTATGAACTCTGAACATGTAATATTTGCATTTCAATTTGAGTATCACAAATTATGAAATTTGTGCAAAATATCAATTTTTTGTTTAAATTCGAATGTCAAGTCAATAAATTAGCTTTTAATATTTAAAAAAAAAACCAATTAGGAATTAAGTTTTTTTTTTTTTTTTTTTTTGAGGGTTTGAGGCAATTGTCATTCAAAATGTGGTTGCTTCAAACCCTCAAACTATTGTGTTGTTGATCTATAAATGGGTTTGATTTCATGTTTGGTCCCCATCTATTTTTCATTCTTCTTGGTTCCTTTCACATTATTGTTGTTACTTTCCTTTGTGTTGTTGCTATTGTTTTTCTTCACGTTGTTGCTAATACTTCTTTTCATGTTATTGCTTTTGCTTATTTTTGAGCTGCTGATTTTGTTTCTTTCCATGTTGTTACTTTTACTTCTTTTGCTTATTTTCATGTTGTTCCTTTTTTTTTTGTGTTGTTCCTTTCGTGCTACTACTATTTCCCTTCACATTATTGTTGTCGTTAAGGTTTAGGTTTCAAGTACATACTCTTTGATGTTATTGTTGTTGTTGTGCTATTGTTTCATGTTATTAGAGATTGTACTCCTTTCCTTTTCACATTTTGCAAGTTACGGTTGGAGTTTCAAAACAATTGATAGTTTTCTTTTAATGAAGGAAGTTGTTTTTGTCTATTTTTTGCTTTTATTTGTGTTCTTAAAAAATTTAGTTCCATGCTTGAATTTTTTAATGTTTTCTTGTGCAAGTTTTTTTCCAAGACATTTTGTGCATTATAATATTTTTTGCAAATCACTCTTATAATGAAGAATGAATTTTATTCTTATTTGTAAATGTTGTAAATGTTTGATTTTTGATTTTTTTAAGGTTCCATATTTCACCTTGAATTTTAAACCAAAACATTTTTTTGCAAGACATTTTATTTGTTTGAATTTTTCCACCTTTGGCCTTGTTGAACATTGTGTGAAAAATGGAAAGCTTTAGTGAAAATGAAAATACATTAATCCAAAATGAAGGATGTGAAATGTTTATGAGTGAGGTTAAATACAAGGATAAAGTAATGGAAGAAATTCAACAAAACCCAAGTTTGCAAACAAAAGAAAAGAAAATTCTGAAAAATGATGAAAAAACATTAAGAAAAATTTGAAATTATTGCATTCCCAAAGGAAAAAATGAAGGCCTCTTAATAGGAATGCCTTATGTTGGCCTTTGTTCTATGTGAATGACAATGCAAAAATGACATTTGGTGTACCTCAAATCATGTGTTAACAATTGTGTTATTCCAATCCTATGTTTTCCTTCAACCCAAAAATGAAATTAAAGAAGGGTTTAATATTTTATTATAAAAAATGGAATAAAATGCATGAAAAAACATGTTGATGCAAAACATTTAGAAATTTTGAGAAGTTTTGAACATGAATCAATTTTGCAATGAAAGGATGTTTTGAAAAACAACCTATTAAAAAAAGGCAAACATATTAGGTTCATCCATTTCTTATTTTTTGTGTCCAAAGAGCCTTTCAAAATCAATGATGTGGACCAAATTGTTTTTGGAGAATCTTACATTTTTGGTTGTAAAAATCCATTTTCCTTTGCAATTTGTGAAAAATGCATGGTTAAAGCAATTGATCTTGCATTTGTGTCCTTGAGTTCGGTTTTCTTCACAAAAGTTCTTTTCACATGATGTTTTGCCTCGCCTAATGGAGGAAACCATGTGGATATATGTTTTGTTTCTCTTTGAAGAACGTCATTTTGCCACTAATAGTTTTAATCTTTGGATGTCCAAGGGTGCTCATAATGTCTTTGTGTTGGTTATAAATTTTTAGGGATTTAATTCAACACCAAAGCATATAGCTTTTGGTTTGTTTGAGGATTTTGAGACTATAACACAAGCATTAACAAAAAAATTGATTGATCTTTTGGATGAATATGACTTGAGAAACAATATCATAACATATGTTAAACCTGAGGGTTCAAATTTGAACACAATGACAAGTGCTCTCAAGTTTGTTGTGAAATGTGAAACTTTAGGCTTGGAGGAGAGTTTTTAAAGAACATGTTTTTTCCAAAGATTGCTAATATGCCACTAGTGATAAGATAGTTTTTAAGGGCTTTAAATATGTTTTTGATAAAGTTTTCCCAAATAGATTTATAGAAATGCATCACTTGGCTAAAGAAATTTGAAAAAGGTTGGTAGTAATAAAGTAAGGTTTGCACTAAAGCTAGTTTGAGGCCAAAAAAATTGAACAATCTAGTGAAAACTCGGTCATTTTAGTTTTCAAACATTGTTTTGTTTATAGTCTACAAATGTTTTTATGTTTGTGAGATTTACAAATTTTTGTTGATATTTAATTTGTTTTTGCAAGTTTGCAAGTAAGATCATATTGTTCTAGGAAACATTGCAATTTAGAGTAATAATTGATTTATGTTACGATCGTAAAATATTAGTGAGGATTATTAGCCATGTGCCTTCGCCTTTAATTTGGGATATCTCTCAAATCATTGTTGAAATTTATTTTTGGTTGTGACTGTTTGTGTGTGTAACCAATTTTGTGGACATTAGTTAATTTATGATGCTTTGCATGTAACAATTATCATGGCCTTGAAATTAAAAGAAGAATTAAAAATGGTATTCTTTATGACTAATTTGCTAGAGGATAATGTGGTTGTGATTTTGGAGTTGTCTATGTTTGTTTTCAATATCAAAAAGCAAATATGTGATGTTTTAGATGGTTTTTTTTCATTACTAACAAAATATGAAAAAAAAGAACCCATGGCATGCCATCTTTAATGTTAGACCCAAAATTTTATAATCTTAAGTTGGGTTTTTTTTGGTTGGTCAAGAATGAGTTGTTTATGTGATGGATGAATATGATAGATAGTCTTTATTCCCAATATTGTTGAAATGCCACCATGTATTTCACCTTATGTTAGAATTTGACAAATCAATTGAATGATGAAAATTCTTGTCTTGACATTTTTAAGATTATTATTGGAACTAGTGAACTAGTGGAGGAGTTTTTGAATAGGGGTTTGCAAATGTTCCAAAGGTACCAAGTTAATGGAAAGAACATTAAATGTCCTTTGGAATGATGGAGAAAACATGAATCTTTGTTTTTCACTATCAGTGTTTTCCTTGCCTATCAAATCCTTGGGATTGTGAGATCCGAAATTGAAATTAAAAGGAGCTTTTCCTTGGTTGGGATATTGACAAATTTGAAGAGATGTAGGCTACAAACAAATAATTTAGATAAGTTAATATTTATAAGCAAGAAACAGCCAAATGATTGTAGAGTGGGCTGTTTTTTATTCTCTACCTTGAAAATAATTGATTGAAACTAATGCTTTTTTATAAGAAGAGTTTAAAAAAATTTGAGAGTGAGTTTGAGTCAAATGAGCTTGTGGACATGTAATTTGTAATTTATAATTTCATCCCTTTGTATATAGGTTTTGTAATAGTATTCTTGAACATTATTGTCTAGGTTGGGAAAACCACGTTGAATATGTGATGGATAATATTTTCTAGCATATTAAAAAAATGTGAAATCCAATTTCTGATTTTTAAGGAAATTTTGATTTCCTTGATGGATATTATAATTGAGAAATTTTTAATCAATTTAAGATCTGACCCAGTTCTTAAAAATCATTTAATAGTCAAAATTGATGAATATAAAAAAAAATTGATATCCACCCAACACTGGTTTTTACTACCTACCTACTGATAACCCACTAGAATTTACCTATGAAAGTAACCGAATTGGTCTGCCTTGACCTTGAAGGTTTAACCATTTAGATGCATCTACTTAGTTTAGTAATCACCTATTATCCTTCCTATGAACAGGGATTATACTCTACAGGATTGGTTACCAAAGGTGAAACCCAACAACATCAAGTCAGTTGGTTCCCATCCACAATTGAGAGCCGTGAGAAGCTTCCAATGAATGGTGCACTGGTGACTCTTGGCTCATATTGGCTGGCTGTTTTCTGGACTCCATGATTCTGTTACTAACCTAAATGGGAAGAACAAGAACAAAAGTGATGCTCATGTACAGCACCAAATCCAGCTGATCTCACAAATGCACCTTGAGTTTTGTGCCCGACATTGCTTCATGAAAAAGTCGGAGTCAGACAAGTCCCATGTGAAGATGCCAAAGTTTATGTTCAACACAATTGCAAGTTATATGCACTTTTGAGTCCCACTTGCATTATTAGCCTCCAGGTTTAGAAAATCTGGGTAAGGTATCCCAGAGCTTGATACTGTAGTAGGCTAAAGCCCCAGGGGTAAGGGGACATTATTCCCAATAGAAAATCTCAGTATCCAGAGCTTGATGTGTGCACTGTGTAGGGTAAAGCCCTAGGGATGGGGACATTCTCAAAATGTGGGGCCTTGTGCCAGACAAGAAGGCCCCGTGTTTTCGAGAATGTCCCAAATGAATATCCATCCCCTCACACATGGGTAAAGGGGCTTTTACCCATTGCAAAGCATGAGGCCAAAGTTATCATGAACCTATACATACATAGATCTTGAGGTGTATAGAAGGGTCAGTGGACTCATTAAGAGCAAAATGGATCTAACATCTACTTATAGGTTTAAGATCCGTCCTAGCAAAGAGGAGCGAATAAATGTTGAATATGCGGTGGCCTACAAATATACCAGGAAATCTCTTCACCTGCTCTATGTGTAAGGTAAAGCCCTTGGGAGTGACCTTTACCAGAATAAAGGCTCGTGTGAGACAAAGCTGAATGTAAGCCTAAATTCGGTATAGCCCATTGTTAAGGGCTTTAAAGAGCATAAAGATCTGCTCCAAATTTTTATTCTCTATTTGCTCTTGTGACATCACACTTGGTATCGTAAGAAACAAATTATAAAAAGGAGGGTGAGCATTTTGGAAAACAAATTGCTCACAAGAGCAAGTGTTTCATTCTTCAAAATGCCCACTAAAAAACTTGTGCTAAACAAGGTGCCCATCAACTACACAAAAAAAATTGGAGTAGATCTTTACGCTAATGTGTTATGCAAATAATGATGATCACCATCTCCGCCAAATTACCAATACATCATTTATGTAGTTCGTAGTGGGACATCATAAAGGCAATACAAGCTAGATTAGCACCACCATGTTCGCATATGCCCCCACTCTAATCTACTCTTTTTCACAATGAGATTTTGGGGATTTTAGGTATGATGTTTTCTTGCAAATATATATATTTTCCACACAAAAGACTTGGTACCCTAAGGGCATGGCATGAAACCTAAATTCCTAGAAGTTTGTATTTAAATATTTACTCTTCTTGTTTATTGACCTGATAAATTTCTTGAACCACCTAAACATTTCTCAGCATTTCTAAAAATCATTAAACATTCCAAACCCCAAATTATCCTTTGTTCTTGCATATGCTTTGAACATTATGTATAAACCCTCAGTGGATTGACATAAAAAAAATAAAATACTAGTGTATTCAATGATTTAATCATACACACGAATCGCAATGAAGTTTCAATTTTTAAATAAAAGCATCAATTGATGATAAAGATGAATTTTTTCAATCACAATTCATAACTATATAATTGAGCTTGGAAATTGTCGGAATTGTAACATTTAAAAAGAAAAGTTGACCAACTCCCAAAATGATCAATAAATACCATGACACTACTCAAAGATTACCATAGGACCGGGGCAAAACTTCAACACATGATGTATGTCAACTAATTATTTAGTTAATTTTGAAATTTTAATTTCGAAAATTAAAAAAAAACTCTAAAGATTCAATATTTTTCATTCACAAAATTTTGTCCTTTGAACCAAAAAAGAATTCGAAAATTTCAACAGTTGTGAAAATAGTATAATTATATATTGAAGCTGCCAAGGTACAATGGTACCTAGTTTGTAAAAAAAATCATTACTAAATTTTATATTCTACATTTTGATACACAAATGTATTTTCAAACCATTTCCTTAGGTTGACCCTTTTTAAAAAAGTTTTCATAATAACAAGTCCATTGCTAAAACTTTTTTAAATAAGGTACTAATACTCTTGGTATTTAAATTGCTCACCCCTTTCCCCCACTCCTTCCTTCCTTCGTTCCCTCCCCCTGCGCCTTTCCCCACCCCCACTTGGCACGACTACTAAGTACACTGCATTCTGCCCAGCTCTGGTTTTCTCAGCAGCGCCAGAATCCGTGCATGTCCCTGGCCTGTATTCGAGCGTTACTGTCTTTCTCATGTGCGCGCCTTTGTGTGCATCTCTTCTCTCAGAGTTCTTCTCTTCCAACTTCGTTCCTTTCACCTTTCGCTCGCACGCAGGAGTGTTGCGATCGGTGGTGGAAGAACCTTTCTCGGAGCATCAGAGTGTTTTTTTTTTCTTTATTTTAAAAAAAAATTTAGTGGTTGGTTTTTTTCTTTTTTTTTCTGACGTTTGGAGGGGTGGGGGGGTTTCTGTGGGCTTGAAACAGTCGGCATTGATACAGGAGTGCTGTATTTTGTGGTGGTTTCTTCTCTTTGCTTTCGTAGACTACATGTCTGTGTCTCCCTGTTGTTTTGGTCTCGTTTGTGAGCTCTGTGATGGTAGTATTATATCGGCTCTTCTTTTCGTCTGCGGAAACGATTTCTGGAAGTTCTTTTGGAGTCCTACTCTGAAGGGGGCCAGTTTCCGGCTTTGTAGTGTACAAGAGTTTGCGTGCTTTGCGTTCGGTTACTTATTGAAAGATATTGCTATGGTGTGAGACCTTCCTTGCTTGTGGAGTTGGAGGTATCTTTTTTTTTTTCCCGGTTTCTGGTTTCGATCAAATTCAACGTACATTTGCCGTAGGAAGAGTTCCTAGATGGACCAGATCGACTGTTCTTTGGTATTCTAGTAGCTCCTTTTGACGCAGCGGCCTGTCGATCGATGGACTATGTACCTCTGTACAGCTTCTGCAGAAATTGAGTGAGGAGCGTAAAGACTTTCTATCACGGCTGTGGCCTCTGAGAATCATGAGACAGCGAAGGTGTTAAGATCTACAGAGGATCTGTAAGTTGCTGCATTGTTGCGAAGTGTTTTCTGAAAGAGCTTCTTCAAGCCGATTTGATGCCAGCGACGAAAGCTCCTGGCAGCGCAGCGATACCGCACAGGCACACTGCCGAAGCGGACCTGCAAGTCCCTGCCGCTCGCGCCGCCTATATGCCGGCTGCATATTGTTATTGCAACCAGGACTGCAGTATTCCGGAGATATGATATCGGATACTCGCAAGCAATCGAACCAGAAAGAGTTGCCGAGCTTTCTGTCTTGGTGAAGAAGAAGAGCGGTACTTGAACGACGGTTCCAAGTTCTTTACGCCCTGGTTGTGCAGAAAAAAGGCCTAGGAACGAGGAGATTGATGGTGTGGTTTACGTACACATCTGTGATACTTTTGATAACTCTAACGATCATGCTGCTTGTACTTCCCGTCGTTTTACCACCACTACCTCCACCGCCGGCCGTGCTGATGTTCCTCCCTCTAGTCATCTTGATTTGTCTTCTCGTCATCGCTCTTGTGCCTACCGGGTTCAACGGCGTCGTTGTTGGTTACATGTGATCAATTTTGGTGAGCTTTCCTCCTCCACCTTCCTTTGTAAATTATTATGTGCAAAAAGCAGTGCAAAAGCTCTGAAGGAAGAATTGCCAAGATGAATTTGCTTCTTGCTTCTGATCTACAGTTTCTGTATGGGAAGTATATGCAACATGGAACGATCCTGATCCTAAAACCTGAGAATTAGGCGTCAGAAATGCACATCATCTTGAACACTTGAGGATGCCTGCTGAATGTCAGCAGCATCGACAGATGAAGAGTGGAATGCTTTGGAGGTGCCTGGATTTTGAGTGAAGTTCTCGTAAGAAGCATGGCTGTCTTTGCAGCACTGCATTGTTTCTTCTGGAATAGTATCTGATCTCTTGCTATATGTAAGTCTATGACTTGGCCTGTTGAAGACATGAGACAAACTATGTGTATCAGCTCACCTTCAATCTACACAACTAGATCCAGCTTTCAAGGATCGGAAGCTTCCTTGCTCTAAGCTGGAAAACTCCAGCATCTTTGATGCCAAAAGGATATGCTTCTGAACTTTAAGGCCAGTTGACATTGGTCTGCTGTCTCTGACCTACAAAAAGAGAAATTTTGCACAGGTAGAGAGTGGGTGTTCAATCCTTTTTCGCTCCATGGCCAAGTGACAACACTTATGGTGTTTGCCTGCAGTTACCCTTGAAATGGTATTGTGGGATTGTCGAGGTTTCTCTAAAAGAACTGGCTTTCAGCAGCTGCTATTATTCTTATCAAGGGAAGTTTCAAAGTAACAGCTCGCACATAGACTTACTGCAAGAATACTGCTGTTTTGGAGGCGAATTTCCTCCTGGGCACTTTCAGAAGATTTTAGATCACTGCATTGTTCCTGCAGATCTATCCTGGTAAATTTCCCTTTCTTATGACTTGTTCCATTCATTTATGCAACTGGTTTATTTGCATTTGGAGGGTCTCAAAGGGGAGGGGAGGATTAGAGGGAGTTTCTTCTAGTTAATACACCCAGTGGGGAAAAGAACCAAGTATGAGCAAGAAGCAGGTGATAGATCTGCATTCAATATGTGGAACACTGTTGCCAATAACAAATTGGTTTGAGTATCACAGAGCTGTTCAATTGACCAGGCAAACACCTGAGAATCACATTGTCAGCTGTGAAGTTTGAACTAAGAAGAATTTGGTCTTTTCTGAAATGAAGTTGTTTTTCTCTTGCAGGTGGGAAATGATGCAGGTGGGAAAAGCTCCCTGCTTCCATTGTCCTTGTGCTGCACCATGCCCTGGTGACATCCTCACTAAAATGTTTTATTCAATCAAGTGAAACAAAGCAACCATGTGTAGTTGGTGGGGTCATAGTGGCACCAAGAATGCTAAGTTTTTCCCTCTCAGTTCAATTATTTACAAGGGCAAGTATTCCAGGTTCTCCAGCTCTCCATTTCTCTTTTAAGAGGTTAGCCATCAGGATCAAACTTGCAGAGCCAGGTACAACAATATTCTTCTTCCACCCACATTCATAAATACAGTATATACTTTTGGATGCAGGTCTCTACTCTGGAATCTAATCAAAACTCAATTCAGGTGCATCTGTAGTTACATCAATTTGTTATCCATGAATGGATCTGTCATGCTACTCTGTTAACAGCATGAATAAAAAATCATCAGCTGAATCTGCTTTACTCCACGGCCACTGTGCAATGATGCTGTTGGTCTTTTGGACCTTTACTACACAAACAGGAGCTTGCAGAGTGAAAGAGGATGCCAGCATCCCGCATCCCAGTATATCCTGTCTTGTAAGTACTTCCAAAATCTCAAAGTCTTATTCTCTCCAACAACATAGAACCTGCTGAGATTTCCTACTACACCAACGAGGTTTGAGTGAACTAACGGCTACCAGAGCTTCATCCATCAGAAGCCCTATATTACTCAGTTGTGGATGAACCCCAACTGATCTGAAATCAGGTTTCACATGGTGACCTATCCTATCCTGTGTATAAGATAGGTCCTGTAGACAGGTAAGGAGGCAGGATAACAGGTGGCTCCTAGGTAAGTAGATGCAGGTAGATGGTTCCCAGGGCCAGTTGGTTGTTAGTAGGTATGTAGTTAAAATAGAAACTGAGATATATAACCACAGTTGTTAGCTAGGGAACTGGAACCCAACGGAAAAGTGTTTTCTGTCCACTCATCATCCATCCCTCATTGTGTGTTGGCTGGTTATTGATTTCCTCTGGCCCACAAATGAGTGTCAAATTTGGTAAGATGCCAGGCCATATAAATTCACAGACTTCTTGTGTAGATCGAATTCCATTCTTTTGTTGTGCTTACTCTAGGTCAACTCCACTCCTTCACTCTACAAATATTTCCTACACCTTAGGTCTAAAAACTTCTAAATCAACTTCTATAATTATTGGACACATTGCCGGTTTTCCAACAATACCAAGAGAGTGCCCATTTTCCCATATAATTTTTAGTTTTGATTTGTCAAATTCCCCTATTATTTTTAGTTGAAAAATTGTTCGATATTGAATAACTTTTTTTATCATAGGTCAAAATATTATGAAACCAACTCAATGGACCCTTACTCATCAAGGGCGTTCCATTGGTACCGAGGGCACACCAAGAGGCACAGTGGTTTGGGAGATATCAATGTGACCAACCAAACAAACAAATTTCCTAACTAACTAGCTTTGTAGATAGATATCTCATCCATGTGCAAGGACATTGTGAACCTTGTTCACTCAAATGATGTTTGGGTGAAGTTGTTCAAAGGCTTTGAAATTTTTAGATTGATTGTCGAAGCAACAAGACTACAATGTAAATGGTCACAAGAGCACAACATGTTGGGTAACGTACAACCAAATTGTCCTTTTCTCTTTGAATTTTCTAGACAATAAAGGGGCATCATCATGCTTAGGACACCCTCAATGGGAGATCATGATTTCATTATTGATATTATAAAAGGCATTCAACCACAGGAACCAAGATGGTTACCATCTATTAAAAAAAAACAACAAATTGCATCAATTGTTATAATCTCAAACACAAGCCAACAAAGGCCAATTCAAATGGTTAAAAAGAGCAAAGATAAAGATGATTGATATTTAATTGGGAAGCCTGTGCAAAGACATGATGCCATTGGGATTTGTGTTATTTTTTCATAAGGTAATTCCTCCTGCATTACAAACCTCCATAGCCCATTTCATGGAGAATTTTGAATAACTTTAATGTATAGGGATTTGGGAATGAGAGAAATAATTTAGCAACCATTAATTTTTTTCAAATAATTTAAATAAATAAAGCAGAATTAATAGTATAAGTTTTTATCTAGATAAATGTTTATATCATGTGAATTCTAACATATTTTTAAGTCACGGAATGTGTGATGGACTTCTTATGGACACTAAAAAGGGAATGACAATATCAAAGATGATGACACTAAAAATGTGACAAAAACAAATAGATTCTTGGGATGGCCAATTTTGACCCAAAAAAATTATTTGTCACATTTAAACTTTAGCGAATGATAGATTAGGTAGTTGGTTGACCTCATTAACAAGGCCAAATAATTTTGTCATATTGAAATGGTTTTTTCAAAGTTGCTTACAAAAATCAAATTCATGATTCTCCCCTTATCATTTCATTTGTATGGAATAAAACCTATATGTGAACTTGAATGTGAAGATTTATATTAAGACTCTAAACTTCAGCATGTAACTAGGCATAAAGAGAGTTGTAGTTGTGAGAAAAGACAATGTCCATAATGATGCACCCCAAGCTTGTTCAATAGAGTTTGAAACTTTAGGTGTGTTCCCTAAGTCTTTGTGATCAAAACAAAAGGTAAGAGTTTCAAGAAGAATACAACAAGTTGGCCACTTCATGGATAACTTTCAAACACCTTGAACAATTACATAAATCATGATCACACAAAACATAAAATGAAAACATTTGAACCCTCAATGCAATTTGAACTCAAATTGAATTCGAAATTCATCACTAATTCAAATGAAGTTACCTAAACCTAAAACCTTAAAAGAGGTATTACTTTTTTTTATAGTATCTCAATAGTCCTTCCCATTAGAACTACATTGAATGGCAAAAGTCATGAGACTTTCAAATCCCACTACTATCATGTTGGAACCTCATAGTTCATAGTGAACATAACCAATTTTGGGACATCCAACCCCACTTTCTTATAGATGTCCATTAATCCCAAGATCATTCAATTTGAACAACATTTAATTCCTTTAAACTTATTCTAAATTTTATGACTCTTAAAGAATCCCAATCTTGAAGTTGGAATTCATGTTGAAAGTCTTGTAAGGGCCTTTTGTTGATTATTAAACATTTTTGTGGACAATGTTTATGACATACCTTAGATTTGTGTTTGGTCTCATCCCTAGAAAGACATATTGTTCATAAACAAAGTATACATTTCTAAAACATGTCATTATTCTTATACATACATGTTCAAATTAAGCACAAAGTATAGATTCAAATTCAAAAGATAATAAAACAACTCTATGAATGTTATTGCAAATGAACAAAAATAACAAAAGATTTAAACTCACCTCATTATATAGGCTAGGTGATTCTTATTAGTATTAAAGTAATTACTTAACTAAGTAAGAACTAATATGTTAATTAATAACTAGTTAATAATATTTATCAGATTATAACTTAACACATATAAAATTCATATTCATATTTAATACATAATAACATCTAACTAGAAAAATTATTATAGATTCTATTTAATATTTAAAAAGGTCAAATCTATACTTAATATACTTGTGTATTTTTAATATGTGACCAAATTTATTTATTAATATTTATAAAATACATATATGTAAAACTTTAAAAAGTCAAATTTATGATTTTATAACACTTATAAAAGTCAAATTTGCAGTTAGATCCCTAATTAGCTAATATTTATGAAATACTAATATGTAATGATTGTTGAGGTAAAGGTATGGTTAACATTATCCCCTTCTCTAATCTAGATTAGGTCCTCATAAGTTCATGAAAAAGAAAAAAATGCTACAAAATTTATATGAAATACAATATATTCTTTAGATGTATTCATCTAATACCAGTTCTTGATTTTACAATCCCATCAATGTAAGAACAAAAATATTGTGGCTGTGAATGAAAATCATCGATGAGGTCATATGTGGTTTTCCAATAGTTAGCCTATGGATGGTCTTTGGTTTGCAAAAAAATGATCTATACCTTGGCAAGTTGTAAGAATGGTAAATTCAGCATGATTGTCCACTGGTCCAAGTGCTGAAGCAAATATAAAGGAAACTTCAAGGCTGATTTTCACATCACTTAATGAATTCATGTCTCTACTCCCCACTTTTAGTACAACAAATTTGAATTGTAGTATCACCATCATCCGTTTTGCATAAGAACATGGGCCTTCTGGAACCCTTGAATTTTATGTGAATCTGGAAATTTATGTAAGGACATCCTTTCCATTAGCACATACTTTTGTTACTATTTTCTCATACCCATACATGACATTTGGTTTGACCAAGATATAGATCATTTTGTGGCCAAGCATCAATACACCAAAGCATGACGAAACACCAAAACAAATATATGCACATTTTGAAAGCAAAATACTATGATGTTCAAATGCATATGCAAAATGAATAATAGGGTGTTTAGTGATTTGGATGTGGTTGTTTTGGTGGCTTGTTGGTCTTTCGGTAATACAAAATAGGTCTCCAAATTAAGCATTGGTTCAAGCACATGTGCTTGCATCAAATCAGGTGCATGTACAAATTCTTGAAACCTTGTTTGTGTTGCGAATATAGAAGGCATTGATATCGAAAAAATCTTTTCATCCAAGTGTTCTTGTGTTGTTGATTTATTATTCTTGTGCATGCATGTTCAAACTAAACACAATGTATAGATTCAAATTCAAAAGATAACAAAACAACTCTATGAATATTATTAAATGAACAAGAATATGAAAAGATTCAAACTCACCTCATTATATCGACTAGATGATTCTTTCTAATAGTCCCCAAAGGATTATGCCTAACATAAATCTAAACACTAAATCTGAATGAGTGAAAGGAGACGAAATAAGGAAGAACAATAGATAACAAATAATCTCCATCATTATGTGAATTCTCAAACGATTCCAAAAAATATAGCATTACATGAATCATTAAATATAGATTTATATGGCATATCATCTATAAGCGAAATGTTCCCAACATGAATATTGGGAAATCTCAAGAAGAAAACATTAAGGTTTTTATGGAATATAGGCTTTTCAAGGTTAGTAGCAAAAAAATGATCATTTTTTTGGCATGCCTCTTGTTTGAAAACCTTTTAAGGATCCAAAGTAATATGTAGTTGCTCTTTAATTTCATCCAAATATTTGTCAATGTTGTAATGTCATGCTTTAGACCAAAAAATATAAATTTTGAACTAAGCTAAACAAATTGTTAATAAATCTTCCAATCTAGGCCTTGAATGTAAAGGATGAATTGGTAGGCATTTGTGTACAAGATACGGCAACCCGTTTCGCCACTAGGACCCCATTGAGGTCAAAATCACATTCAATCGACTTGCCTTAACAAGAGGTGATCTTGGCAATTTGGATTGGAGGTGAAAACCCGAAGTTGAAGGAACATCATCCAACAATGTTTTGGAAGGTGAAGAAACATACTTTGCATCCCCACATAAAACAATTGGAATTTGAAATCATCAACAAGATGAAACAAAATGTAATATAATTTTGAAAATGTGATTTTAACAAACAAATTCAAAACTAGACTATGAAGATGGTATCAATTGTTAAGAAATAACTATTCACATGGCCATCAACTTTTTCAACGAATAATGGCAAACCAAATGAACCATATTCTGGGCTCGTATGCTTTTCAACGTCATCTTTGCTTCCATGAATAGAATTGTCACTTGTCAAAAATCCAACATCCCAAAGAGGTTCAGAAAGCTCGCCAACACCCTCAACAACAATATACTCTTAAATAACAAATAATCCAATAAGGTCTTCCTTGCTCATTTTGTACTTGACGATTTGACTAAAATCAATATGATAATCTGGATTTCAAAAAGAAAAGTTAAAATAGACCATGAACTTTCAATAACAATTAATAAAAGAACTTTGCAATTGTAAAATTTTTGGAAACATGAAATTCCAATTTGAAAACCAAAGTAAGTTGGGAAAAAATAAAAAAACAATCATCAATGCCTAGTAATCACTAGGTGAATGAAAGGAGCTAAAAACATAATGTTGTTGATTACTACTAGAAGAAACCTATACAAAGGGAGAGAACTCTAACAAGTAGTAAACAAATTATGACAAGTGAATCCATTCTTGGAGGTCGTGAAAGTACAAAATAAAACAATTAAGCATAATCTAAGGCTAGAAAGTTTTCATCTTATAGTTTCATAGTTTAATTTATGACACACAAGCTAAAAGAAGAAGAGATGTATCTATGAAACTCACTAAGTTCCTTGCAAAAAAACAATTTGAAAATTATGACATGTTTTGATAGAAAAGGCAATACATAAAAGCATGAACTTCATGGTGAAAGTTTCCAATATCCTTATGTACATTAAATAACCTAAAAAAATAACATAGCTAATTAATATATACCTTATGTGTATAATTGCAATATTTATTATTGAAATTTCAATGGGCTTAAGGTATCCATAGGTTCAATAATTTGCAATGCTTCACCAATCGGTTCTTTTTTTTGCCCATCGTCTTCGACCCTCACATTGATTTAAGTGGATGATGCTATTGAAGTTCGAGCAATTGGAGAGTTGCAAGATGCTAAGAAGTCATCATCAACTTGCAAATTTAGCTTGTTGGGTTGTGTTTTGATGTCTTGAATGTCTAAGGAAATATTTTTCTTCCCTTTTTTTTTTGAAGCTTTATCTTTAATTGTGGACGGCCTTGTAGATCTCTTGTTTCTCTAGACATAACTAAATCTACCATTGTCAATTGGTGGTGGAGGAGGAGGAATTTCATTCATAGTCAAACCCTGTGCATTGTCTTTTCCTTTGCTTTTGTCTAAGCCTAATTCCTTATTTACATTGGGGTCACCTATTTGCACACCTTTTGTGATGCAAAAAATTTCCTCATTTGCACCAATTGCAACATTTCTCATAGCCACAATAGAGAGCATACGAAGATAAATAAAATTGATGATCTCATAGTGATTCCCCTTCAAGATCATGAAGGATGATCTCAAAAACTTTACATGTGTTTTCTTTCATGTTCAATGTAAACACAATACTATACCTACAACTAATGTTTGACACAAAATTATTCTCAAAAGGTCTAGCGCAAAATAATGTTGATATTTGCTGAAATTGTTGAAAATTGAACTCCCAATGTTTTTTGCCTCAACCATTGGGTTATTGTTACAAATACACAACACAAGATGTAATTTACATATTCATCCTTCAATTGTTGAAATTCTACAAAATTCAATTTTAAAAATTGTCAAACCTTGTCTTCTTAAAGAAATAAATATTTGACAAAAAAACATTAATATTTTTGAAAAACCAAAGAAAGTGTAGTTTGAATTATCATTTTTTTTGGAATAAGTTTTGTGACTATTCACAAGCTTTCAATGTTCAAACTTTGATGCAAATTGATGATGGTTCAAAAGTCTTTTTTGCATGTTTAAAGCAATTAGAAGCACTAGAAGAAATATTATATTATACAACATTCAATTTGCAACTATATGCAATTGAATGTCATTTGTAACTATGTTTTGGAAGTTATAACTAATCACCATCCATTTCAATCTATTATTTTTCTTGCAACTATGGTGTAATTAATTTGCGACCATTAAGTTTTACGTCCTTCTATGATGACTAAAGTTTTAAGCTTTTCATCCAAGAAGGAACTTCTATGTCCAATTAGTTACAAAAATAGTTGCAACTTGGTTACTTCTATGTGATGTACATATACTTTTGATATGTTAAGGTGTTTAAAAATATATTAAGGGTATATTTATTATTCAGGAATCTGATGTATTATATTTAAGGCATATTCAATATAAATTTTCCATATATTGTGGTTATGTATGCTAGGCAAATTGATAAGCAAATAGTTACATAGTTAAGTAGGTAGAACTACCTATTATATTTAATATAAATAATAGTTACTACTAATTACAGGTTAATTAATTATTTCACAGTAATAATTATTAATAAATAATTATAATAATAGTAAAATAATAATAATATAAATTTTTTATTATTAATAATTAATAATTAAATTAAATTTTTTACTAAATATATTAATTACTGAAATTTATTATTATCCAATAATTTATTATTATTATGAATAATAATATGCCAATTATTATTTATTTAAATTAAATATATTAATTAAATATTTCTACTATTATTTAATAATATAATAGTTTATGTATAATTTAAATTTTTTATGCTACTACTAGTTATTACTTAATTAATAGGTGGTAATAAGTAGTAGGTAGGATGGTAAGTGGGTAACCAATTTTACATGTTTAGTAGATCAGTTAGTTCTAATTAGTTAGTTCATTAGTAAATTACCTATTAGATATATAGTTTACAAACTTGAAAAAGAAGACAAAGGATATGGGATAAACTTTTTAGTTGCAACTTAATTTCAATTTAGTCGCAAACTAGGTTGCAACTAAAAAGTTTATCCCATATGTTTTGTCTTCCATTTCCATCTTGTAAAAGTATATAAAGAAGGTCTTTTTTTTTACATTTTTATATTAAAAAATGTGCAATTTGGGATGAGCCAATGAAAGAAGTTTAATCCTAAAGCGTAAACCTAAAATAAAATAAAAATATTTACATATCTACATCCTAGCCCACATACTTACCTACCCACCTACCTAGTCTTACCTACCTTCTTTCCTATTGACTTACCTTCCTACCTACTTACCTACCTACATACATACCTACCTAAATATTGATTAAATTGTATTTTGGCCAAAATTCAATTCACATGCCGCATGGCAAAAAAATTATTGTGCCATGTGGCATGATCTAACACCATCCAAAATAGATGATGAAGATCCAATATGTAATTTAAAAACCTAATTAAAAAAAATTATTATGTTGCCACATGGCACTTTGAATGGGTCATAACATAGTTGTAAATAGTGGTGAATAGTTGCAAACTTATAAGAATGGTCAACGAATGAAGGTGTATATGTTGACCATATACATCATCCATGTGGAATGTGATGACATCATGCTAAGTCATCATTTGCAACTAGATGTTGCATGCAACTTCATTTATGTAACTAATGGAATTTTAAATGTATAGGTTAGTTGTGATTTAATTTTAGTTGCAAATTATAATTGCAAATTGAGATTTTTTTTCTAGCGAATTTTTTTGTGAATAGGTGATTTTTTTTGGTGAAATGTTTTCCTTTTATCAAATGTCCATCATTCATTCAAAAAATCGGAATGGATATTGATGTTAAATTTAAAAAAAAAGATAGAACAATTAAATTTTGTGAAATTATTGTTTAAATGTGATGTAAATTTATTGTTGATATTTGGTCTAGAAATGTTCTTTCATAAATATAGTCATTTCTATGTGATAAAAAACATGGATGCTTCATATACATGATATAGGATCAAGATGTAGTCAAAAAATGTTTATATTTAACACATATTTATAAACTAGGTATGACAAATGTGAAATTTGGCAATATAAACCAATGTTGTGTGGGTATGTTGTTTTTGATATACCATCACATAAGGATATTTAAAAAGTTACATTTATTTATTTGTCAAATAAGGGCATATTACCAATCAAATTTTTTTATTAGGTTAAGGTTCAAATATACAAAAATTTTCCAATAAATGGCTAAGGTTTGGGTAAGCCCCCCCCCCCTCTTTTTCTCCCCATCATACCCCCTTTTTGGGGTAAAAGTAGAATGTATTTAAAAATTTAAAATGAAGAAAAATGTTCCAATCCACTGTCAAAATGCAAGAATCAAAGTGTTTGATTCATCCTTGATTAAAAATATACACAAACATGTACTTTATGGTCTTCCTTGTCTTCTTGGCACTCAATTTTATCCCATATGGTTTGTTCAAAGTTTTCCCCTTTTCACCTATATAGGTGGGCCAAAGTGGAGACATTACATTATCATATAGAGATTTTTATTTTGAAGAACTTCCAAAGTTTCAATTTTTTTTCTTTTTTTGCAATGGGTCAATCAAAATGGTTCATTAAAAATACAAAAAGTTACATGTCAAATGAAATCTGTGGAAAAGACTTTAACCTTGAGACCCCTAGTTTCTATTGTTGTGTTTGCATCCATGGTTTTTTAATTGTGAAATTATAAGTTTTAGCAAGAATGAATATATTTTTGAAATACCAATTACATGTCTTACACTATGATTAGAACTAATTATGGACTTCATCTCAACCTTTTTTGATCCACCTTAGTGTGTTTTCACCTTTGAAGTGAATGAAAATTCAAAATCAAAGAATATTTTAAATAATTATTTAAAAACTTTCAATATGGCAAAAGCCTAAAGTTGAGCTATTGACCAAGATTAGGCAAAGACAAGGAAATGAGTGAATGCAACTTCAAGACATATTAAGAATGAAGCAATCACACAAATGAAAGTAAAAAAACTTAAAAGTTAAAAGGAGACACTTTCAAGGCTCTCAAGTATTATGTTTCCACTTTGGGAATAATGATTCATGGGTGCAATTTGGGAGTTAGGATCCCCAAAGAATCCCAAATCTTTGAAGGTAAATTGAGGTTTGGAAAATCAAACCTTGTTTATAATCAATTGGTTTTTCATTTATATGGAAAGGTCTTGAAAAATATAACAATATAATGGGTTTGCATTTTCACAATAAAGTTGTTCCAAGAAAGTTATGTCCATTTGAAGAGTCGAGAAACAAACCATCATAAAAAGTCCCACAATTGAAATGTCAATTTAGAGAGGTAAATAAAATTGACTTTGGAACTCGATAAGACATTCGAAAACTTTTCATCAAAACTTCTAGATGGTGTGCTTGCATGTTCAAATTGTTCAAGTTTCCTAGGAATTATAAGCCTTCAAAATTATAATACACCAAAGTGTCCTAACTTCAAGACATGACTTTGAGAGCCTATAGCTCCCATGGACATATACAAACTATAATATAATGAATAATGCCTCCTATGTGAGTTTGAGCCATGGTATGTTTGTGGCAAGTTGTGACCCAATTTTGGCTCCAAAATGGACCAGCCTTCTTTATTTATACAATCAAGATGCCTATGAAATGCATGTGAAGTGCCACTTGTCACAATCATCTCAAAGCTCTCACATTTAATCTAAGGCATAAGGAGTTAAGGGGCATGCCCCAAGTTGACAAACTTTTACGATTGTGGAATTGAAAATTTACTAATGACATCAATTGATTTAGGGGTGCATCACAATAACAACATATGTTGGTGTTGAACACCTATCATTCCATCCATAAGATAGGATGCCCTGTGACCACAACATTAAGTGTTGAACCACTTCTTAGTGTGAATCAAAGAGGCTTTCAACATACAATCAACAAATCCTTGTAGATGATTGAAAAGCACATGTCCCACAAGTTGTTTCATATTTTTTGGAGCCCATATGAATAAGTTCCCAATATTTGAAATTGAAGCATGGGCTACCCTAGAGTGATGCATGGGATGCATAGGACCCCTCATAACTACAACTAGCCCTATGCTCATGTTCACGCCTTTTAGTAATTGACTTCAAACATTTGAACATTCTTAACTTTTCTTGATAATACAAGATCACATATCCTATCGCCATTCCCCCAAAAAGCCTTTCACCCACTTTCCTGCATCATTAAACCAAGAGGCCAAAACCAATCATTTGAAAACATGAACATAGTTCTCAAAAGCACACACCCATAACCACTTATCAGTAAAGTATTATCTCCTTCAAATGACATAAACCTCTTTTGAAAAAGTTCCCATTCCCCAACAGATGTTTGTGACAATGTCTTATCACCATCATCATCGAAGTGTTTAAGTGGTCTCTTGTGACTAGGATTCTCCAAAAGAACTCATTGAGAACTTATTACAATCCCTGGAGGCTGGCAGATTTAAAGCATCCTACCTTATTGACTTCGTCCACTTTTGAGAACGGAAGGATTCAATGTTGAACATTGACCAACATATTGTATTTCTAACACAAGGGTAGCAATAATGAGAAAACTTGTTCATGATGTTGGCTAGTTCAATGAAGCATCAAAACATCACCTTCACTGTGAATGGAAGTGATTGGTTGAAATTATTTGCATGAATTTGGTTTGCTTTCAATCATAACTATAGATAAATATGTAACAATATACAACCAACAAAAAGAAAGAAATTGTCACCAAATCTTCATCCTAAGGTCGACTCACATTTCCATACATAGCAAGAAGATCCAATCATGATGTTTGCTAGTACATAAGGGATAACTATCCTAATTTTGGAATGTACAAGTTTGAGAGGTAAGGTTTTCTCTATTTATCTTGCACTAGTAGTAGCAAGCATGTAATTCTGCATGCAGTTCTGTGTAACTAGACTGCAGGGCTAGCCTCCTATTGGAAGCCTAACTTGAACCAGACCATGTTAAAAGCTTCCTACCAGAACCAGACTTAGGAATTCAATCATGCAATCAGCCTTTCATTAAAATCATGATATTCTTGCGAATGTCTTAGATGCCCAAGCTCCAGGGTAACTAGAGTTGTCAATGTGCTCTTCAATGGTCTTAGCTCCAGCAGACTTCATCATTTTTTGGAGTCACCCCCTCTCTGAGGTAACTTCAGTTTCTAAGATGATGTTCACATATGCCGATCCCAAAATGTGGTCAACATTTGTTTCTTGGGATCATGTTTTCAATTCACATTCTCATCTTTGTATTGTTACATCTCTAGGAATTTTACCTTGGGGAATAGGAGTTCATCTAGAACTCCTAGCTTAGGTGCTGATCCTTTAAGATCCCCTTCTCTTTCCACTAGGAATCCCATAGTATTGGTCTAACTAGTATCTCCCAACATCTTCCCACAGCAACCTTCTAATCTTGTACAACCATCAAGAGTTCCATGCAAGCTTGGCTCCAGTGTCTGACTGGTCCAACAATTGCCCATGCACAGGGAAAGAGCTAGCTGGACATTCTGTTTGCACTGTGAGGCTCACCACCCTGAAAATGCTTTGATGTTTTCTGATCCATATGCAGGACAGCCTTTAAAGGTGCAAGAAAGAAATCATTCCCTGTTCTCAAGCTTCAAAGGTGGACTTGCAAAGTGATCGTGCTCTTGAGGCTGTATGGAAAAGAACTCCATCATGGACACCAGAGCAATTCAATTCAGGGCTACACCCACCGAAAAGACAGTGGGGTACTTCAGATTCAATAACCAGTCATCTCTGGTCACACAAAATCATCTCCTGGTTCAGCACCTGTACCGTTGGAGGGCCATCAGTCCGGGGACTTGTGAGTGAGTAGTATGCCAGCAGCTGCTTTGTGCTTGGCATGAGTTCTACATGCATATATGGTTTCTTTGCAGCTAGGCATTGACCAACTGCCTCTGTGGCACCAAAGCCTTGCACCCAGAAGTACTTCAAACTTTGCATCGATAAAACTGCCACTGCTGTTTCTACCTCTCCAACTGGACAATTCCTGAGCTCCAATCTTTCAATCTTCTGACACCCATGTGCCAAATTTGATATTCCAATACCAGAGTCACCACAACAACCAAGGAGGACCCACTTAAGGTTCCTCCCTAACTCCCCAATAAATGATACCCCTGTATCAGTCAAACATTTACTTCGCAAGTACACTGAAAAGCGTGTGAGCTTAGGGCAACCTTGTAGCAGTGACTGGACACCCATGTCCAGGGGGAGATCTCGCACAAGCAGGGAAGTTTGAAGTAAAACAATCCGGAAATCCGTTAAGTTGGTTAGACAACGACCCACAGCAGCTAGTGATGCATTTGTTACATCTGACAGGTACATAACTAAAAACTGAAGCTCATGGCAGCCTTCTGCAATTGCTGTCAGTCCCCTGTGTGTTACAGTTCCCAGACCTTCCTGGCCATCAACCCTTATCCGCTTTAGCCTTTTACTCGTTTTGCCCACCACCTCCAGCCCTTCGTCCTCTAGCACATTGCGCACCTGTAATCCTATTGTTTCAGCACTATTACAAGTCACAAAAAAGAAGAAACATGAAGCTAGAACAGAATGGTGATGATATGGAATCTAGGAATGAAGGAACATGTCAAGAGTAAATCAAAACTTGCCTCTAATTCTTCGAGGCAGAAGCAATGTGAGAGGACCTGACAGTGACCCTCTGCACTCAGTGATGCATATTTGAGATCAAGAATCTTCAACTTTGTAACCCAAGGAATCAGTGATGCTGTCACCAATGTGTCAGGGTCTTGCAACAAAGTGTAGCATCCAGCTCCAAACTCGTTTAAGCGCATTGATGTGTAGTTCATGATTTCTTGCAGTGTTTCCAATTCGATTTCACCAACTTTAAGTCCAGTAAGAGCAGTGCACTTCTGTACAAGTGAAAGAAGTGCTTCACTGACATTTACCTCATCCAGTTCAGTTGCTGAAATATTTAGGCTCTCTAGACATGGATTATTCTCACCAAGCTCAAATAGCCACTGCCCTCCTTTATCCTCAATCTTGCTTTCCTCAAGATATAGCTTCTTCAGTGATCTGGTGGTACAAGACCAGTGTTCTGTGTGAGTAACTGAGGAAGAAAATTAAATAAGTACAAGGTAGCAAGAATAAGGCCAATAATGAGAAGTTGAAACTTCATTACCACAGCAACATTCCTGGAAACCTCCCACAAGGTAATATAGAAATAAGACCAATTAGGTCTCCCAAGTTCAAGGCCTGTAACACCCAGATTTGGTTTGCCCATCATAATACCCATTTGAGAATATGAGCCCCAATGTGCAGAAAGCAACAGGACGTTTACTAGCCATGAAAAGAAGGCTTTTATCCAAGAATAACAGTTAGGGTTGCTTTACATGTCTTTCTTGATGCCACTCTAAATCATATCTTGAAAGTACATGTTAAGGGCCACAGTAAATCAGCACCCACCAGCACACCATAACAGATGAATGGTAAGTGGTCAGGAAACAGGTTTCTGTTAGGTTTCAGTTCTGTAACTAACCATGGTGGTTAGCTCAGTTGCTTTTTTTTCTACCTACCTAGTAACAACCCACAAGCAGATTCTTAGTAGGTAGGTAGTAAAAACAGCCCTTACTTACATATTAACCATTTAAATACCTAGTAGTTATCTATTTTCCTACCTATCTACCTATATATGAGACCTACAGAATTGGTTACAAAGGTGAAACCAAATATTGACTCAGTTGACGTTCATCCACAACTGAGTAATAACAGGCATCCAGTGGATGGTGCGCTGGTGGGTGCTGGTTCACTGTGGCCCATGTTGAGTGTCCAATTTAATCAAACATAACACAGTGCCATGGTCTCCATTAAGGGCTTCTGTATGATGACCATCAAAGCAATCACCAATCCAAAATCATAGGATTAAAACTGTTACTAAAATTATGAGAAGATATATTTCACCTGCATGTCTGAGCAATATACTTGAGGCCTAGAGTTGAAAAGCCTGAGCATTTGTCCAGCTTCAAGACCTGCCATAGGCATCAGTAGAACTCAAGTCATCGCAATTCAAACATGGACTGAAACAAGTGATTCTCACAACAACAAACTAACATTACATGGTTAAGTTGTGCAACTAATCATCTGGCAATAATTTCCAATACAAATCTGAACATGCAAGTTCTGACGTGTCACCTCATACAAATCTGAACATGCAAGTTCTGATGTGTCACCTCACAGAAGAAGAAGCAAAGGAAAACTCATATCTTTGAAATTGTAGAGAAATCTCAACAACAATAATTTGAAGATAATATGACAATGTGTGCTGTCATAACCTTATGAGAGTTGCTCACAAAGTGTCAGACCATCACCTTCATCACTAATAGAAGTGCTGAGTTGCCATGACGACCTGCTGACTTCATCAGCTCCCCATGGATGGTCTAACATAATGATCCACCCAAAATTCCAGGCAGAAAACAAAATACTAAATCTGTGTCCTGAGTTTCTGTTGCATTTTCCAAAGCAACAGGAAGATTCAGTAATGGTGTTGGCTAGCACTTAAAAGACATAGCTGATAAAAAAGAAACAGAAAGAGAAAACTCGAAGGAATGCAAACTGAATTCCTTCTGAGGGTGTGGGAGATATTCTTTTGAGAGTGTGAGCATATGGAAAGCCCTGAAAGATGATCTGTTCATTACATTGAAGTACAATTTCCCCTAAAACTCAGTGCCCTCAGCTTTCAATCATTTAAGTGCATACCCAAGGATAAAAGATAAGGAATGTAAGAAAAATCTGATTGGTTGCAAACTGCAACCACCGGTCATCACTCAATTCTCATGATTGGAGAGGATTACCTAGGTTAATGGCTTTCTGGCATCCACATGAGTGTATGGTCTCTTTTATGCAACTATGCTTACCTTTAGCTCTTCTACCAGATGGTGTGAACATACCATACCCTGTGTTCTGTTGGATCCTCAGAGTGTTTCTCCCAGAAATACATTCTAAAGTCAAAATGTGCTCAAAAGTGTGGAACCTCTTGGGACTAAACAGTGTTGATTGCAAAGTACTTATGACATGAAGCACCATAGCTTGAAAAACTAACCAATTCCAGTCAATGACATGTAACAAATGACTGCTAAAGAATATAAACAAAGCTTAAGAGCGCAAACTCCTGTTCCACACACTTCAAGAAAGAATGTAACTGAGGGAACAAAAAAGAAAAATCTTGCAGTAGCATGGAAGAAGGAAGCATCCTGAACACAAGTCAATTGACAATTCAAAACCCTATGCAGTGGTGGGTGAATTGCAAACACAAGAAGTGGCTGTAGCAAGAAAAGAAACCTGCAAGGCAGCACCACAGCCATGGCCAAGAATCTCAAGATCCTTATCTGACACCTCCATACGACGAAGGTGCAGAAACTTCAGGGAGGGATATGCTTTCACAATCTCCTGGATCCATGGTCCAGCATAACCCCCCCAATTCTCTACCAACAAATCAAACTCTGCTGCCCTTGGCTTCCCCTTCAGCTTGAACTTTTCCAGGTTTTTGAATCGATTCGAAAGCGCCGATGGAGCTATGGAGTAGCAATTTGAAACTGACACACATTTCCTTGTTTCTCCATCCATCTTATACCACTGCTTTGATACTTGTGATATGGCCTGGCGGTCATCTGGCTCTTGCAAATAGCTGAAAATGCACCCTAAGATCTCGTCCAATACAAGGCATTTTTTTGCTGGGTCCTTCTTCTTTCCCCGCTCCATATCTCTCTGTGCTCTCTAAACAAAGTGCAGGCAGAAATTTTTTTATTATAAAACATGAGACAATCATTATACACAACTGTCAGATCCTCTGCTACTTTCAGGACCTCAATCACTAACTCTCCGTGGCAGTTCCTTAAGTGGAAAACAATGAAGAAACTGAAATCCAGTAAATTTCCTCCAGTCATCAATCCGATCAACAAGACTGCCATTCACAGCAAAAACCTCCTTGCAAATAGCATAGATCCACAATGAGATTGCAACTAGGTAACAAGATTGTAACAGAAAAATTATAATAAGAAACTCAGGAGTTTTTTAGTGACACTATTGCAGAAGAACAGGTCCGATAGTACGCTGCTTTGCTTCATTAGAGTGGGATTTCTTATCATATACATCATTAACACATCTAAGGATATCGCATAAGCATACAATAGATGTATCTCCTTTCGACTTGCCTTGGTTTGATATTCTTGCGTATGTCCGCGCGCGCGCGGTGTGCGGAAGAGCCGAGCCGACTCAAAACTAAGACATCGGTTGAAGTGCACTGATCTCCCGACGAAAGGAAAAAGAGAAACTAGAGTTCCAAGTTTTTGCAGGAGTAAAAAGAAAGGACCTTGCCATCCGAGAGAATGATGGGAGGGAGCCAGAAGGAGGAGGAGGAGGAGGAGGAGGAGAGAAAGACGACCTTCAGAGCACGAAATACAGAAATCTTCACCGAATAGCAAAAGAGGAGCTTCAAAATCGTAAACGGAAGGCAAGCGGGGCAGAATCTTTTTGTTTTGTTTTGTTTTTCTTCTCAACCCGGAAAGCTCCTCGGAGTCGCTCTAGGTTAGGGGGCAGGGTCTGGGGCCTTGGGTGAACCAGCACACCTACTTGGGTATAGTAACCATGAATTAAAAAACCCCCCACAAAAGAAAAAATGTCCAGTTCTAAAGACTAGATCATAGTCTCCAATTTCGAATCAAACATTTGCTTTGATTTTATAAATATAGCCATGTAAAGACCTGCTGAAAAGCTTTTGAGTTATGCAGGGATGGGACAACATGACACGACAGCATGTTCTACACGGAAATTTGACTTCTGAGAAATTGCAGGGCATTATATTTTATAGAGGTACCTCTTGTTTATTTTCAGTGGGATATCTTCCATATTTTAAGACATATCTTCCATTTTTTCACAAATTTTGGCAGGTCTTTATGTATGTGGTGGTAAGGTCCTTCGTTGATGGCAGTACAAGAAGAAAGTTCCCACTCAACTATTACCTCATATGGCCCCTTGTTCTAGTAATGCCCTTGACCTTGTTCTAGTAATGCCCTTGACCCAGGGCCTTATACTACACGTAATGACCTTGCTCAGATTTGACAATTATTATGAGGGTGCCTTAATCTGTAAGATATACTCCTGACAAAAAAGGTTGTATTATGTTTCTGGGTTTTCTCTTACATGTTTGTAAAGGCTCATCATTTTTTCTATGTGCATCAAATATGCAGCTGATCGGCCATTACTTTAGGTGACGCTCTGGGATGGGATGGATGGGATGGAATGGGCGTTTAACCAGAAGTTGGTGCTTTCACCTCTGGAGAGCGCCTTATCGGATATGCGCCTGTCCACAAGGGGTACATTGTACCTATCCCTATGATGCCTTGCTCTGAGAAGGTGAGTGTAACTGTGTGTATGTTGTTGGTTCACCGGGGCCCAGTGTGTCCACTGTCGGAGGCCTCCTAGAATAAGTTAGTATTGAATCTGGACTGGAAGATCCTCATTTAGTCTTAGGACACAGACATTTCTGATGATGTTCAGAGACCTTGATTTAGTCTTTCTAAGAAGAAGAGTATTTCAGGTCCTTCCTGATTTCGATATTTAGCAACACAAACCCCAAAAGATGTTGAGGTTTTCCAACACGGATATCATCAGTGTAGGTGCCGGTTCACCCAAGGCCAGGTTTACACCTTTTGGCCACTTTTTAGAGTAACACCTGCTGAACATTCCTTGTGCTCCCAAATGAAAACTATCGATTACACATATGTTGGTCCGTAGTCTGTGCCGTACATCACATGGAACAACAAAAGAAGACTACTTACATGTTTCATGATTTCTGTGTTACATCACATGGGACCAAATGAAAACTACTCAAATGTTCCCTGGTCACCATGATGATTTGAATTCAATCAACAACTAAGATTCATACATACATCATATAATCAAGTAAATTCATTCATTCATTCATTCATCAATCCACACTTACTCACACTCAAATGACCCATTTCTAGTGTCATTATTATTTTCATGGGATAAGTTGATTGTTCTTAAGTTCTTCTTTCACGTGGAACAAAATCCCAGTGGAAGGGACTCACATGGATTTCTAGGGGACCACCGACCATATGTGATAAAATGTATATATACCTAGTTTGCTAGTGTGGGTGACTAAAATCTATGTCTAAAGCAGACACCCCAGTGATTCCTGTGCCCCACCCTCTGGAGAAGAGTCAAAATAATGATTATGGGTTTTGTCGTGATGCGAGTGTTGTCAACAAGATTAGAAGGAAGCCCACTCGACCTCATGACTCCATGAGCCAGAGTGAGGTCAAGGTGACACAAGCTGAGGCAAGGTAAGGATAGCAGGCCACCAGCACACATTTCATCCTAAGCATCTTGTGTGTCACTTGTGGATGAACCTCAACTGAATTCAGGTCAGGTTTCAATGCATGTGGTAACCTATCCTCTAATGAACTCAAACCCAATGGAAAAATATTTCCTGTCCACCTCCATCCATCGATTGATTGACGTGTGCTTGCGAGGTTGATTCCAGCCGGGCCCATTCCAAGGGCCAAACCATCAAAAGGACCTAAGTTGGCAATTGTGAAGCTGTCAAATAACCAGTCCTTGCATCGAAGAATATTTTGCAAATGACAAATATTTTGCCAACCAACCCAAGTTTGGAATAGTGCCAGGTTGAGTGGTATGATGCATAGCTGCAAAAAGAACACAACAGTGTGTACCTTTGATCTTTCTCTGGAAGTGCAATTTGGTTACAACCCGTATCCATATGAAAAAGATACAAGAAATATCTTGGAAGGACAACTTGCTTACAATCCATATCCATACCCATATGAGAAAGAAACAAGAAATATCTAGGAAGGGCAATTTGGTTAAAATCCATATCCATATGAGAAAGATATAAGAAATATGGTGTATCTTTGAAATCGAACATTGGCTATTTTGGAATTTTAGAACGTCATGCATGTCATAACATTGCTAGCAACATTTGAACTGACAACTTATTAGTTTCTAGGTCAAAATGCTACCATTAGGTTACATCCAAACAATGGACTATGCAAGTTTTTGTCATGTGCTCTTATGTCGATGCCTACAACTATTGTTGTCATCACACATATCACATAATATAAAAATATCTTAAATGGTACATCACATCCGAATCACAATGCAACTCATGTGCAAAAAAGCAAGAATCCAAATTCAAAGCACAAAAATAATAATCACAACACTTGTATAAACACAAGAAAAGTGCAAAGCATAAAATTATGTTTTGTAATCTCAAATCACCAAAAGTGATTTGAGATCACACAACTTGAAATAATATCCCATGGAATAGAATTTCAAACTTTATTCACACTTGAACTAGCTCAAAATAAAACTATTCAACTCGATTAACCCAATTAATCCTTAATTAACTAAGACCTAACTAAACAACTAAACTCACACACTTGACATTTTTAACGTCCTTCAGTTTATTCCCAAATTCACACCTTAGGTGAATTAATCCTATCAAAGGTATGAATTGACATACTTGTCATCACCACCTATTTTTGTCTTGCTAAAATTTGAAATGTTAGAATTATTTTAATTTTTACCGAAACTAAATGTATTAGAACCCATTTTTTCCCAAATAGGAAACAAAATAAAAAATCAAAATGAAAATTGTACAACTTGGAAAAAAATAAAAGACCAAACTAGTCTTCTTGCATCAATTTGATTTACACAATAATTTCACCCCTAGTTGTGGATTTGCCTTACTTACACTTTCATTATTATTCATATTTTTCATTGATTCAAATCTTGTCAACATAAAATCTTGTAGACCTTGTGAACTAATACTCAATTTCAGTAAATTGTATCAAACTACATTCACTTTATGGCTACACTCAAATTGAGGATGAAACAAGGATTTTAAAGGTCAAACTAAAGCCCAAAGACAAGGTGATTTTAAGGATAACTCTATTAAACAATACTTCTTTCTTTGGAAAAGGATATTTGGTCATGGTTCATGCAAAGTTTAAGTCTTGCAAAAATGGCAAGAAATAGTTTATGGACTATTGCAAAGTCTAAGGTAGTTGTGCCAATAACGTTGTTGAAGCCAATTATCACCTAGTAAGGGTTGTCACTTTTGATTCACATTACAACCACAATTGAAATCATGGTCTAATTTGACCCTTCATTTTTATGATGTAATTTCCCCAATTCCCAAACTATAATCCATGAATAGTGCATTACACTATACATTTTCCCTTTACATAAAATGCTTGACAACAATTGACATTCCATTATGCCAAACGTTCATGCATTGCACATATAGTTGGTTCTTTTTGCTAGTATGATAGGAACTACATTTTCAATGTAATTCTTGTCACATAAGTGGAAGAGCAATGTCCTATTATCATATTGGTGGAAGAGTGGAGTTGCATCATTTTTTATGATGGGTAAATCAATTACAATGCCACAATAGGGCATTACACCGATAGACTTACAATTCCACCTTTGGTTTGTAGGTGTAATGCCATGCAACCTAGGCTTTCCTAGGTTAATACTCTTTTTGAAAAAAATCATGTTAATGCAACTAATAATAGTATGTAATTTTTGTTTCACAAAACAAAACAGGTTCTCAAGTCCTTATTGAATCATAAAAAATTAGGACTTTTTTTGTAATGCATTTTAGGTTGGTTATATAGTGAAAGATTGCACAACAACTTCCCAAGCGAGTAGAGTACCTTCCAATTTTTGAAAGGTAATATTTTCTTTCATTTTTATGGGGCTTTCTTTTTTCAATTTTTTCCTTAGCATCAATGATTTCTTTACACTAGCATTCAATTTTCAATGTGCAAAAAAAAAAAATGTTGCTTTAGGGCAAGAAGAAAACATGGAAGCTAGTTGTCATTAAAAAGCTTTAGAATTTGTACTTCCATTTCTTTATGCACATGACATTTCTACCTTTAAACTTTTCTATAATTTTCAACACCTACATTTGCCTTACCAACCTTGTGACAAACACCTCAAATAACAAAATTTTCCTACATATTCATCCTTGAATATTGCACATCAATAATTACTTGGAACTTGAAATAAGTAGTCAATAGATTCAAACTTCAAAATTTAAACAACTCCACCCACACCTTCCATTTACACCTCTATATTTGATTACCACATCAAACATTCAATGGTAATTATTTGCACATCTCCACCCATAAACATGAAAAATTAGATAATAAATGAAGTGAAAGATAATTTAAATGTCATTATCTAGGCTTGGGGGGGGATATTAAATGTTAGAAGTTTACATTATATGCATCAAATGAGGTATTCTTTGGGGTAACTAGGTGATTTGGAATTTGTTTTTGGTCTTATTATTACCTAATTTTTTAATATGCACATATTTAAATCACATTAAATTATTACTTGTGTTTTGCACTAAATTTTGATACCTATATTTACTTATTTTGGTTTTAGTAATTGATCAAAAATATGGAACACATGATAACCCTCACTTTTCAAAGGTCTGAAAGATGTAATGAAAATAATGCAACCATTTATCCTTTGAATGGATAAATTACAATTTGTACCTAACAAATAACATACAAATCTAATGTTCTAATCCATTAATCATTCCACTTCATTCAAAAGAAAAATGCAAAAAAAAATCATTAATTATGATCCATTTAAAAAAAAAAATCAGTCATGTTTCCACTTGTCACAATCAAGATTTCCATGTAAATTGTGTGTAAATGGAACTAATTCATTTATTGACCTATAAATTGAACATACTACCAACTAATACATATGTCATATTATTTTCTCTTTTTTCTAATACTAGGGATTTATGCATATCCTATGTTAATTATATATTAGGTTTCAAAATAGACATAATTTTAATATATAACTATTTAATTTATAATTTTCACCTAACAACCAATATATGGCACCTTATTTATACTCGTGTATTTGTTAAATTCAAAAACGAGTGTCCCCTTAACATATGTGAGCCATTCATTATTATTGTTGGCTAATGAAGGACAATCCCCCTTGGAAAGCATTTTATCCTCACCATATTTACAGGGCTAATATGATTGTCACAATATTTGATTGATATACTTCATCCAAAATATAATGTATTTCTAAGCCATTTTCTTGTTCTAGGTGGAAGTATTCTAAGAACATTTCAAGCATAGTACATTATCAAGGCTTTCAATGACAATGTAATAACATTATCCCAAAAAATGTTGTTCAATTCATTGTTGTAATTTTAATAACACAAAATATTAAACAATGCAACCATTTAGGGCTCCCTAGTTCCAACAACAAAACATTTTTTGTCATAATCACCAAGACCCCTGTTACCTTGAGTAAAAAAAAGAGGACAAATAAATTTGTTCTTACTAAAGGAAATTCAATTTGTCATGCACTCTTAGTAGACCAGTGCCCAACACTATGAAAAGTAACAAAATCACACATGCACTTTTGATGCTACAAAATCAATTTCATCCACAATCTTGGAGGAATCCAAGTAGCCCAAGTACAATGGAAACATAAAATTTAGCATCAATTGCGCCTCATACCTTACAATTCTTTGGAATTTGATAACACCAAAAATGAAGCTCCAAAGACACAACGGGGAGAAACCCCCTAAATTCACAAAATAATTAGAACCCTATTCACATTGAATTGAATTCCAATCACAAAACAAATCCTACAAAAAACTGATATTATGTAGTAAAAAACTTGACATCATTGTAGGAATGTGAGGCATGGTTGACACCAAATCTTATGCTTCCATTGTAACACCAAAAATAAGACTCCAAAAACACACAATGAGTAAAACCCCCCAAATTCACAAAATAGTTAAAACTTTGTTCACAATTGATTGCCCATTCCAACCACAAAACCAAACCTATAGAAAATTAATTGTAACCTAAAAACCTAACATATTATTGGGTGATCTTTGTTGGTCGCAAACTAAATCAACATCAAATTATTGTAAACATTCTAAGAAAGTTCTTAAAATTTGAAAATTTTTACATTGCAAGAGTTTTGTGATTTGTTTACATGGCACCATAATATGAACTTTCAAATTTTTTTGAACAAATAAATTTTTTTGGGAAACTTTCTAGATTGTTGTTATAGGAGTAAAAAAAAATAAAATCATGTTATATAAAACATGATTAATCATTCTTATAAATTATTAAAAGGTCCATAAATCAAGCAAAAGTTTGTCCAAGGTGTTTTAGTGAGGTCAAAACCTTCTAATGAATCTCAACATGTCCATTTCCACCATTGTCCAACTCCCTACTTGGGTGAAAACATGGTCAAAGGAACTAGGGGCACCAAGGTAAAAGTCTTTTTCCAAGGACTACACATGACACGTGTCATTTTTTTTGTTGGTTTATAACTTTTAAATTTGTATTTCAAATATCCGCTTTGATTGTGCATTTTAAATATAAATACATTTTGGCTACAAATTGATTTTATATCATGTATATTATGCATTCATGCCCTCTATCACAAAAACATGAATAACTTTTGTTGAAGGCACATTTTCAAAATCCATAATTTTTAGGGTTAAAAGTATTTTTGAACCAAATGTGTTCAATCGATTATAAATTTTTTTTTCATTAGTTCAAGTCCTTTTACCTTCTAATTATCAATGTTAAAATCCTCCCCAATTTTCAAAAGGAATGGTGCACATTTAGTAAAAAAAACACGTTAGGAAAAAACAAGGATTATCCACTCTCAAGGTTTGAGTGATTTGAACATGCAAAAACATTTTTGATTTGTGTGAAACTTTGAGCATGTAAAATTTGCAATTAATGGAAAATGTTCTAAAAACATTTATTACAATGCAAATTAGTATGCTTCACTTGTGATCTTTTAAATATTCAAAAATGCAATTTTAAGGAGTGTCCATTCACTTGGGTGGCTCCTTTGACTATGTTTGTACCCACTTACTTATATATCTTGATTCCACTAGCATTTAATTGAGCACTTTTTGCATAACTATTACTGAACTTCTCAACTCACATGAAGTTTTTATAAATTAATTAAAAAAATTCATGAAAGCATAATTTGTTTAAATCACCTACTACTACATCATGAATTGGTGGTCACCTCACATCATGATTTGCAAGTTGTTGGCAATATTTTAAATGTGAAGCATCTTATAGTTTATAAAAAAAATTTAAACCTTCAAGCACCCACTCATGGTGCATGATTAATGCCTATGAGTATAATCAATATGTGCCAAATTTTAACTTTGTTATGTCCTCTTTCATGACTTGTAAGGCATACAATTGGGGAGTGTGGAGTTACATACCTCATTGTTTAATGTGAAAGCTAGGAGGTGGCATGGTGAGGAGATACGTAAGTAGTTAAGAAATATATAGAAATATGTAAGAAGCTCAAAAGTAGTCTTGGGGTAGAAAAGAGGTGAAAAAATCCTAGAGGGATCTATATTAAAAAGTTTTGTTGTTAAACTTGTGAATAGAGAGGATCTAGCTAAGAACTTTTGACATTCATGATTGGGTGATGAAACTTTGTGTAATTGTTGTAAATTGGAAACATGTGGTGCAAGTTTGAAATAAATTGTGTGATTATTTGAATTGAAGAGAATTTAAGGATTTTGATGTAATTTCAATTGTGAAAGGTTGTAAGGAAGGTGGTGAATCTAGGAATCTTGGTGTGGCATATAAGTTTAGATACCTCATAAAGCGCTTTGGATGTGATTTCAACTTTTAATATTTCAATGGAAGTAACAAAAGAAGGGTAATACATTGAGCCATTAAAGTGGTTTATTGTAGTAAAAACCACCTAAATGGACTGCAACACTTTTAGTGTAATGAAAGGGATTTTTTTTAAAAGGCTTGAAAAGTAGGAGTAGGAGGAACTTGGGCACTAGAAGGGGCCCCATTTAGTTTTCACTCATCACAAACTTAGCATCTCACGACTTAATTATGAAAATTGTGCAAAATTCATTCATTTAAAGTTCATATGTTTCACACATTAATATTGTGCATTCACTAGAAGAAATGTGGGGATATGCAACCATCCTATTTGCAACCACATGCGATTATGTGTCATTTGCGACTATTTTTGTAACTACTTACCAACTTCACCAAATTTGGGGAGGATTTGCGACTATATTGCAACTATTATTTTTTTCATCCTCTTATGTGAATGATTCTAATATTATATTCATCCATGAATACGCCCCCATGACCCATTAGTTGCATGTGTAACCAAAATATAATCACAAATTGATGTACAATGTGTACTATGGGCATAATAAGCATACATATTTGGGGTTATACAATTAAAAAGTTTATTTATACTATAATAAATATTTATTATGAATATTATCAACATATTTGTAAAGGTTTTAATGTAAAGTTTTTGTCAAAAGTAAATTAATGTATAGTAAAGGTGTACAAAAATGATTTAATTATATATATATTTTCTTATCAATAATAATGATGCAATTAATTAATATTGAATATTTATTTAATTATTAATAAATATTTAATATTAAAAAAATTCGGAATTAAAAATTATTCAACTTTTAATATATTAACATTAATTAATTATTAATTTAATATTGATTCATTAATAAAATTTAAAAATTAAATATTAAATAAAATTATAATTGTTTATTACATATTAAATTATTAATTAAATATTTCATAATGTAATTCAAAATTAGATATTATTTAAGTTTCTAATTGTTAATATTAACTAGTTATTCATTTAATATAAATTAATCAATAACAAGTTAAAATTTAATATTCAATTATTTCTAATTAATAATTATAATTATGAATTAATTATTTAGTCATTAAGATTAATACTATTTAATAAACTAGAAATAGTTATTAATTAACTGATATTATGTATTAAAGAAAATTATTATTTAATATTTATTTATTCATTAAGATTAAATAATTTTTAATAAAGTCAAATTAGATATGAATTGATTAATCTTACATATTAAATAAATTATATTTATCAATATTTATTCATTAATTATACATTAATTAACTAACCAATTTATTAACTAATTCAGAATTAAATATTATTAAAACTTAAACTTATTAATATTTACCAAATTATTCATTTAATATAAATTAAATAATAATTAATTGAGATTTAGTATTCAAATAATTGTAATTAATAAATGAAAACTAGCTGATTAATTAATTAGTTACTTCTTAATGAGTTTTTAATATGAACTAATTATTTAGTTCATTTAAATATTTTATTTAGTATTAAATAAATTTTAATTAATATTTGATGCCATGACGACCTATTATTTATTATTAATAGGTAGATAGGTAATAAGTAGATAAGGAGTAAATAACTAAGTTGTAGTTAGATAGGAAGTTAGTGAATTAATTAGTTAATTAGTGAATTGTCTAGTTAATGAATGAGTTATTTACTTATGGAGTTGACACAATTGAAAAGCAAATGAAATTGTATGGGATAACAAATCTAGTCATAACCTAATTGCAAACTATTTGCAACTAGATTTTTTATCCCATATTGTTTGGCTTCCCTTCAAATGTGTGAACAATATAAATAGATGGATTGTTAACACTAAAATACACATTGAGATTTACCAAATGTGATGAACCAATTGAAGAAATTTAACCTTAATTTGGTTAAATCCAAAATAAAATAAATAAATTCAAAAATGTCTTAAGATTTACCTACCTACCTACTTACCTACCTATCTTAAGTTTCCTTACCTACCCACCTATATTTATTTTAAATGTTTCAAAAATCATATATGTTGCCACATGGCACAAAACCATTTGTCCACATATACGAATAAAAAACGTCAAAAAATAAATGGTTGAGATAAAAATTTTAATAATAAATTTGATTTGTTTAACATTAATTGAATATGCCACATGGCAACATGACATTGGTCATTATAAATTGGTCATTAGTTGCATGATAGTTGCATGTGTTATACAATCAACAAAAGGAAAATACAATCAATTTAAATACATATTTCATCCATTGTCTATGTGATGACATCATCATTTGCAACTAATGTCTTATGCAATTTGTCCAATGCAACTACAAGTCATTTTAGTTGCAAATGTCTTTTGCAACTAAAAATTAGTTGTAAATTATAGTTGAAAATATGCATATTTGAACACACATTTGACATAGATTTATAAGATGTGAAATTCATGCAACATCATTCATTCATAGGTTTGTACTTCATTTGTCAACACGTTTATGGGTGTAAGCATGATCAATTAGACACCTATTGATACTTTCACCCCCTCAAAATAAGTAAAATAAAATACATTTGTTATTTACATTTCTCTTGCTCATGATCCACATGTTAAGGTTTGGAGATGCTTTTGCTAGAGTTCGAAAATCACCCAATGTAGGGGGCCATGCACTCGTGAATCAAGGTTTTGTAAGGTGGTGCAGTCGGCTTTGGCATTATCGTTGAACTCTTGGCACCCACTCCTGCATCGACCAAAGTTCCTTATGTGTGTTTCACACCATAGGTTTGAATTTCAACCAAATTTTAGAATATGTTTTTTTTTCATTTTGACCATACGAATGTTTGAGGTTTTTCTGCAATGTGAAAGTAGTGGGTTGAAGTATATGCCTTGGTTTGCATCACTTTGTCACTGGGCATCAAATTTAGTAGTTTGTTGTGAACACAAAAAAATACATGGCGTTGTTGCTTATGAAGAGAAAAATGTTAGAGGTGAAGAATGAAAATGTGTGAGAAAACACGGTTAATAAGAGAGAAAAGGAAAAACTTCATAAAATGAATCACACACTTAGTTGTTCAATTTGGAACATGTTTGAGTTTGCAAAAGGGTTGGGGAGTTGAAGGCTTGAATGCTCGTAAAGAAACATGGCGTCTTTGGTTTCTAATGATGAAATCACCTTTGTGTTTAGTGCAAGGCAGCCCAATGGTTGGAAAATAAGCATCAATGAATTTGTGATTATTAAGGACTATGAAGCATTCTTCAAATTATATGAAGATATTTATGCACATCCTCCTCCCAATGGTGACTACCCAAGTGTTTTTTATGCGGTTGGTTAGTTCAGTGAAAGGGGTTTCGAGTGAATTGGGCTCAATACTCCCACCATATTACTCAACAATAGTTGAACAATAGTTGAAGAGGGCAATAAGGCCCATGCCATGTGGAAGATTGAAATTGAGTTCGATTATAACAATATAATCCACACAAGTTGAAAGTCAAACTCCTGTGCAACTTAGTGATGAAGGTGGCCAAGATGAGGAATGCTTTGTTGTGGAGGTAGGAAATAATTTAAGATTTTTTTATTGGAGTAGATAGTAGTGGTGAAGAAGTTGGGAAAAGTAAAAAACATGGAGCATGACTGAAATCCAAAGAAGTTGGTTATGGTTGAGGAAAAGGAATGCCTTTGATTAGAAGTGAGTTCTTGGGAAATGACTTTGGTTCACTTGTAAAAGTCCTTAAAGAAGGACAAATGCAAGTTGTTGGATTTGGGCAAAAGTCAAGATAATGCTTGCTAAGAGGTTTATGTATGGCAAGCAAAGTGCAAAGATTTTGATCCCATTACTTTGGAAAAGCATATGGTCATGGTGTCAACAACAATTGCTGTTTTGAAAAAGAGGGGGTGGGATTTTGAATTTCATACCTTTTTAGTTGACAACCAACGTGAGAAAATCCAGGAAGGTAAAAAAGAACATGACCTCATAGTGACACAATTAGAATCTTTAAGTGTTGATAATCAAGGTAACATCAACAAGATATGGATACAAGGTTTATTATGCCATATTCATTTGATGTCAAATGGAGCAAGTGTGTCCAACACCCCATTGTGCCGAACCAACTTGTGGGAAGTTGATGGAATATGATTGGATCACAAGCTTGGGGTTCAGGCAAGCTTTTTTCCAATTCAAGAGGCCCAAGTTGAAGAAAGGATGTAGTGTGATCACAAGGAGTGCTAATTGGAGTTTACAAGGATCAAGATACACAACTTGTAAGTCTTTTTTATATTCTGAACATGATTTTGAGCTTTTAAATGCATGATTCAAAATTTTCCATGTGCATGTGTGGTTATTTGAAAGGCTCGCGGCTTGATTTCTTGTTGAGTTATGTTGACAATTGGAATTTAATTAATTGATTTGTTGATGAATAAATACTTTTCCAAATGTGAAAAACAGAAAAAAAGATGGTGTTTTTTTCCTTCTTGGGCGAGTTCAAGTAAAATTCAACTTGGTTGAATTTTGCTTATGTGTCTTTTATGTCTAATTTCTATTGTTTTGATTAATCAGATTCCCACATGCAATTGCACATCCTTAAATGCGTTTATAGTTTGATTTTCATATTTTGAATGTTGTGAACCCCACTTTTGAAAAATTTCATGACCACCTTTGACTTGTAGCCCTTGCTTTTCAATTATGGCATTGAAGAGCCACAACATTGTCCACATTGTTTACATTAGGTCTTTGCTCAAAATGCTTTTTGAATCATGACTTGTGAGATTTTTTCCTTGTGTCATAATCAAAACTTCAAAAATGTAAATAATTTGTTTAAGGTTTTTCAGATTGGTTGAAATGTGTTCTGTGTGCATATATAAATTGCAAAACCAAGATTCTAAGTGTGTTAATGGTTCTACAAGAAGTCTACAACTAGTTTTAGAACATAGCCCTTGATTTGTTAACATTCTTTGACATAGGGCCATGTCATGAGTGTCCACATTCTGCATTTGAGGTCCGCTTCATCAGGTCTGAATTTGAAATTTACTTCTACAGATTTGAAATAGAAGTTTAAAGCCACATTGTTTTTTGTTTATGGGCTTGTGATTTAGGGTTGAAAGTAGTTCCAAGTGCCAATGCAAATCCAATATGTAACTATTAAATGATTTAGTAGAGTCAAATGCGTTGATTCATTCTAAGAAGTCTACAATTCCATTTGGCGTAGGGTGAAAACATGATTGGGGTACCCCCTCCCAAGCACTAAGGACTCCCAAGACTTGCCACAGTTCTTCCCCCACCCCCAACAATTCAAAATCTATTTTATTGACACTTAGGCAACTTTTTTGGGCGCGCAAACACAATTCAATCTCTTGTGCTTTTCAAGGAAGGTCCCAAAATTGAAGGTTTGCTCTCACATTGTGTGTCAGCCTGACCTTGTGTGACCATTTCAAGTTGCATTACTGAGTTAATACGTTTCTTGCCAGCTTCTTTGGTGGGTTGCGATTGATTTTATACTTGGCACGGGTTCCTGGCAAAAAAATCGAAGACACAAAGGAAATAGGACACCAAGGAAGCTCGCTGCTTGTATGTTGCTGCTACACTTATACATGACATTTCTCCTTATACATTTAAAAATTATTGTTGTAATGTTTGATTTTGTTGCAAACTGACATATGCCATTGATGAACTTGCAAGAGTTTTTTTACATGAAGAAATTTCCAAGCTTACATCATGGAAAGATTTAACAAAATTTTGTGGATAATGATTATTGGATTGCAGGCTTTTGGTGAGAAAGGTGGTTGCGGTTGTTTATGATGCAGAGTGGTTCAACGTGAACCAAGGCTTGCGCAATGAAGGTTTATGTCTGGAGTGCCTCTCAGATGCGCATGCAATAGTCAATGAAATTTGTTCTTATTTTGGGCCAAAGTTCAACAGAAATGGCTGGAAATATGAAGAGTATGTAGAACCAATAGTGGCTACTAAGATCAAGAAATTATGGCGTAGAGTTTATAGCAAGGAAGACGTCACAAACAAACAGTTATCATTCAAGTTTGCTCGAGGTTTGGTTGCAGAATACAAAGGCTTCAAAGTGAACTGGGCTGAGCACGCTGCATCAGCCAGGACGTTGAGGAAAAATGTTAAGATAAAAAAGGCAGCAAATGAAGAAAAGAAGATGCACTTTGAAGAGGTGTTGACAAGCAAAGGTCCTTCAACATTGAAAACATCAAGAAATGTTTTGTCCTCGGGATTAGAAGGAAGTGTGTCTTTTGATTCATTAAAAGTTAGAAAGGTCGAGGGGTCATGTAAATATCGAGGGTCACCTTTGCACAGGAACACTAAAGGGAGAGCTCTGTCAAACGCTAGTTTTTCTATTTCTCCACATTGGTCTGCAGCTGAGTTGGAAAATATGAAGTTTGTTGTTTCTTCAAAAGAATCCCTGTTAGGAGAGCGCTGAAGCTTCAGCTAGTTGAATGCATGCAGGAGAAGGTCAGCATTGAGGGGAAGTTTAGTTTAGCCGACATCTGCATGTCTGATAGGCATAAACTACACCTGAAATCCCTTCATAGTGTAGAAAACGCTCAGAAGGAAGTTGAAGAGTTTAGGTCTCTGTTGAAAGGTTCTACCGAGCAGTTGACGTTGTTGGAAAACAAGATGGTACAAATCCTTTCGGACCAAAATTCATCCGACTTGGAAACTCAAAAGATAGAGCACCAAGTCTCGCAGACACACAAATCCATTCACTACAAGTTTGGAAGATCGAATGTTTCTAGTGGGTGTGTACCAAAAAGATGAGAGGTTCACTTGGGATAGGTTGAAGGAAAGTGAAGATGATCACAAAAATCTCCAAGAATCTGTCACAGAATTAAGTCGTAGGTATGGCGAGATGTCTGAGAAGGTTGTTACTCAAGAAAAACACATTACATCAGCGCAATCTCAGTCCTTTAGGATGAGTGAAAGGGGCGGGGCAGTGTTGTTTCCACGTCCAATACTAGAAGATCTTTCTTCTTCGAAAGAAACCGTATGCATTTTGAATGCATGTCCTTTCTGTGGATTATGGTTTAATTGCAAAAACTTTCTGGCAACCTCATGTGGGCACACCTATCACCCTTGGTGTATAGCAGAACATGCCAAGACCTCTTATGTGTGGTGTTCCTTTTTGTGACGCTGTCTTTACACAGATTGGTGCACAGCTTCAAGCTTGGGGCTTCAAACCGAGATTTGAAGTTGTTCAAGGAAGGGTGCAGGTGAAGGTTGAGTTAGATAAGCTTCAGACATGCAAGATGCATGCACTTTGCTCCTCAATTGCAGGTTTGGAACACAACCGAGTGAAACCTTTCCTTCTAGGGTTTGGTACATTTTAAGTTTTCCAAGTGAGTTTTTCGCTTGTTTTTTTCCAATTGAGATTTGTTTCTTCAAGGTTCTTGCTCTTCTGTTGACCATAATTCTCCTTCTGTTCATAGCCAAATTGCATCTAAGTCCAAGAAACATGTTTGTGTCAATTTCTGCCCTAGTTTTGTTTCTTGATGCTTTTGTTCAGGACACAAAGGAAATAGATACATAGCTATATAATTCAGGATTTAGGTACATAGTTCAGCCAATAATTTCTCTAGGAATTGGATGGGGTTGCCTTAGGTATTAAGTCCTTCATGAATAGTAGGCCAGGAGCTTTGTTTCTGGATTGTCAAATTTGGAGTTGGAAAGAATTTGAAGACTTCATTAGGAACAATAGTCCTGTATTTTCCAGGAACTTAATAAATTGTGATATAAAATATTTGAAGTTCTTCATAGGAATAATTGTCCTGGATTTTTAGGAACCTAAAATTGTCTTGTATTTCACAGGAAATTGGATCCTGAATTCAGAACCCGTAATCCTCTGGATCAAGATATTTGATTCTTCTTTAGGAATTGGATTCCTTCGTTGCAATTCCATTATTGTTTTAGGACTTTTAGTCCTGCATACTAGTTAAGCATCTAGTCCTAGATAATACAAGTTTTTCATTCCTGTTGCAGGAGTGTGGGTCTTGGGACTTTCAGTCCTGCATACTAAGCATAGTCCTAGATTTTCCTTCCTGCTATGGGAGTGCACGAATCTTGTCCAGGAACATAAGTCCCAAATTGTCATTGTCATGCACATAACTGAATCTCAAGTTCATTGATTGTAATGGCAGGCAAAGGAGGCAGCATGGGAAATGCAACAAACAATTTTGGCAGATGAGATGCCTCACCATCTATCTTGAAGGCCTTGCAGGACTTGACCACCAACTTGCCTAGCTCGAAGGAAATCCAGCCATTAGTTGGTGGAAAAGAAAATACTCTTGTGGTGATGGCTAATCAGCTTTTACCAAATTCGTCCATAGGTGAAACAATCACCCCAAGTAGGATTTGACAACCTAAATGTGGTAATCAATTGACTTCAAAGTGCTATGACCTCATCTTAAACATGTAATGATAGATTTTAAACTTCTAAAATGAAAAACTTGAAGGGAAATGTGTGAAGAGGTTTATACTTTTGAATTTTAGAGGTAATGTGTTGGGTGGCTTTCAAATGTTTTTGTTGCCTTTTGACATCCTTCTAAATTGGCAATATAGTTGTGGATGTTTCCCACCACTTCAAAATGAACTTTTCATGAAGACTACTTACAACATCACAGTGGCGAACTTTTCTTGGCAAGCCTCCCCAAAGATTTTCACATGACTAGTCAACATGCATCTGTCTCACTATAGCTTTTCGGACAGAATATCAAAAAGCCCCTATGGTCTTGGCAATGTGCATTTGGTTTGTGTTAGCATTGCAGACACAACAATAGACGACAACACATTTTTGAAGGTCAAGTTATGACTGTGTCTAGTAGTTATGATTTGAGCATAAGCACTTTTATGGCTTCTAGTACTACAAGGTTGCTTTCACCTTCCTTCCCACATCTAGCATATGGTGGTAGGTAGTTTTGGACACTTGCATGCTCGATGAATTTTCTAACAATGTTTTGTTTCTCCTTTTCATTAAGTGAATGCATTGTGCTCTCCAATAGGTGCATCGTGTAGTTTGCTAGTAATGTACATTTCCTCTACCTTTGATTTATTGAATTGCTTAGCTATAGAGGATTAATGTCAAAATTAGGGTTTGCTTCTTTCGGGTTGTTTGTAGGGATTGAATCAACCTTCTATTCTTCCTGTGGTCCAGACCTTGCTTTTCTTTCTTGTTGTTCCATTTGTTCAATTTTCAATCTACAAAGGAGGCAAATATTGTCACAATTTGGGGTGCAAATGGGATAACACAAGCCACACCCGCCTACTTTTCAATTGTTTTTGTGATTGTTTTTGGGGAAGTATTTCTAAAATATTCTTGAAATGTTCTTAAAATTTTTTTCAAAAAAATCTTTAAATATTAAAAAAAAATCATACTATTTTATTATGGTTCATGTTAAAATCTAAAAAAATGTCATTTTCAAAAAAATTGAAATCCATTTACAAGTGCTTTTACTATTCGAAAGTAAGTGTTAAAATGTTTAATGAATGCCTTTGTTAATTATTTATTAATTGAATTAGTTTCAAATTAATTCACATGTCCCCATGATATATTAAAAATACAACTATATAAACAAATCTTATAATTTCAACATCAAATTAAATTATGACTTTAAAACATATAAAAACCAAGCAAATGTTAAACTTGTTATGGTATGTGTTATTATGACTAGGTGCAATCATACTAAGATGTATTAAAAGCAGTTGTAACAATTGCTTAATTTTTTGAACTTTGGATTGTAAAAAATAATAATATTAAAAAATATAATATTTTTTAATAAAATGTTATTGTGAATACATTGTGTACATATCATAAAAATTTGGAATCAATTTAATGAGTGAAAAATACGTATAAGGACTTTTAACCTTTTGTAACCACTATTTAAAAGCTACATAAAAATAGTTTAAAAATAATTTTGACATTAAAAGCATAATTTGAAAATATT
>Ga0116229_10000737_pt1 | contig 46750 bp, 45 predicted proteins | sample S1TSphgellanicum_3_FD_87313 | JGI IMG/M metagenome (GOLD analysis project Ga0116229, IMG submission 87313) | Host-associated microbial communities from peat moss isolated from Minnesota, USA - S1T2_Fc - Sphagnum magellanicum MG | ecosystem: Host-associated > Plants > Peat moss > Unclassified... | reverse complement strand
TTTTTTCCTTGCTTTCATTTTTTTCCTGGGCCTTTTTTTTTCTCTCTTTTTTCTTTTTCTTGAAATAACACACCTGTGCATTATGCACAGGGTTCACACTAGTATTTTTAAACAGTGAAAAAAATCCTAGATCTGCTTTACATAGGAAAAGGATCTGAGTACAGGCCCTTTCGTGCTTTTTACCTGTTCCCTTGGCCTACTGGCCTTGGGCGCAGATCTTAAATCATGGAAGGCCCTTCTCCTATACTTAAAATCATTAATCATCAAATGTCACAAACGATAGTACCTCCATGGCTTCTGATCAAATTATATTAATTTCAGAAATGCCTGAAAAATTCAAAAAATAAAATTTTCAAAAAAAAATTTTTTGTGAAGGAAAATGAAGTCTTTTGGAATATTCTGGAATATTCAAAAGTTATAAATGAAATATTCATAATTAATTAATTATTCAACGTGCCCCCCCTCCCTACTGTGGGAATTGTCTTTGGTTCAATGTTTTTTTGGTTCAATTTTTGATGTAGCCAAAGTGGCAATCATCCAGCAGGAAATTGAGCCAAGCTTTGGCTATAAACTCAATTTGAAAGTTGAAAAAAAGAAAAATCCTGCTATCTTCTTGGCTACCTACTGGAACTTATCTTAAAAATCTGGCCATTTGCCAGAAAAAAACAAATTCTAAAACTCTGGGGAATTTGGAGTCAATTTTCCATGAAAAATCCTTTTTTTAAGATCGAAATCATGTTTTTCAGGTCGAATTTAGGCGACCCAAAAAAAACTTCAAGTTTGGGCACAATTTGTGAGTCGTTTACATACTAGGCTACTGTACACGACTTGGAGTTAAACTCCAAAACGCGAGGAGGGACGGAGCCACAGAGAGAGAGAGAGAGAGAGAGAGGGGGCGAGATGGCGCTAGTAGCAGTAGAAACCATGGCTTTTGGCGTTCCCACCAAGGAGCTCGTCTATGGTGGTAGTTGCAAAGCAGCAGCTGGATCAAGCACAAGTCTCGGAGCAAGTTCCAGTCTGTTCGGAACCCGCAAGATCGGCAACGGAAGCTGTGGCCATGAAATCAATGTCAAAAGAAGGAGAAGCCCGGTGGCAAGGGCAGAGCTCATGCAAGCATCGCGTCCCATTAGTAGTTTTGAGTACAGAACCAGGTTCTCTCTCTCTCTCTCTCTCTGTCTGTGTCTTTGTGTCTCTCGCTATTCGTGCCTAACTGCCTTTCTACGTTATGAAGGAACGTAGAAGGATGTGGTGGTTGCCCTAATTTCCTTCAACCCAGAGTCATGTAGAGAGGACAGAGTTCTTATGATCAACCAATTAGGGTTTCTTTGGATGTTTGCAGTGCTCCAGTTGAAGATGTGAAGAAGCTGACCTTGATAACTGCCATCAAGACGCCGTATCTGGAAGATGGGCGCTTTGATCTCACAGCCTTTGATGAGCTGACAAATTTGCAGATACAAAATGGGGTGGAGGGCCTCATTGTGGGGGGCACAACAGGAGAAGGACATCTCATGAACTGGGAAGATCACATCATGCTCATAGGCCATGCTGCCAACTGCTTCGGCAACAAGATCAAAGTGATTGGTAAGCATTCTTGCAGTTTGGATGTCCTATTATCATGGACCTTTGTTTTTTTGTTTGCAAGTGCAAGGGGGAAACTATATGATCCCTTCCTTGCTTTTCAACTTCAAATGTATAACCTTATACCCGATGAAGCTGCTTCTCTGGCATGGGTATCTTTCTGCACAGGGATTGTTTGCAGAGTGGTGTTCTGGATGGGCACCACTGGAAAATGAGTAGCAGTTGAGAGATGATAGGAATGGCTGTTGGAAATTTTGTGACACTGATTGCCATCCCAATGTTTACATTGTCAAAATTGTTCAGCAGGGCCATTAGAGGAGCATAATTTGTCCTATACAATCTAAACATCAAGAGTGATGGAAACTTGACATTGGCATGATTGTAACATTCTAAGTCTTTTTGTGGAGTTTCTGTGCAATCTCATGGATATGTGATCCCTCCTGATGACAATGTAGCATGTGACTTTCGGTTACAGGAAATGTTGGCAGCAATTCAACAGGGGAAGCAGTGAAGGCAACAGAGCAGGGTTTTGCTGTTGGGATGGCTGCAGCTCTTCATATCAATCCCTACTATGGGAAAACTTCGAGTGCAGGTGTTTTGGCACATTTTGACAGTGTCTTGGATATTGGGCCCACAGTGATCTACAATGTGCCTGGGCGAACAGGCCAGGATATTTCTCCTGCAATCATTGAGCAAATTGCAGGCCACCATAATTTTGCAGGAGTTAAGGAATGTATGGGAAATGAGCGGGTGGAGGCTTATACCAAGCAGGGGATTACTATTTGGAGTGGAAATGATGATGAATGCCATGATGCCAGGTAGGTCGAATTCTTCACAGATTGGTAAGAGCACATTGAAGAGATGGTACTTTTGTTTAAATACATGGTAAGTGTCTTATATTTGCATTTGGTCTATGGATTTTGCCATGTCCAAAGGGACCCTTGCATTCTGGAGTGGGACTCTTGAATCTAATGTGCCCCAAAAACATCACAGGTGGGATTATGGTGCTAAAGGGGTGATATCAGTGGCGAGTAATCTGGTACCAGGTCTTATGCGTCAACTACTTACAGAAGGCCGAGATCCAAAGCTGAATGCAAAGCTCCAGCCCTTGATCAACTGGCTTTTCATGGAGCCTAATCCAATAGGTTTGAACACTGCACTATCCCAGCTGGGTCTGATTCAACCTGTATTCCGACTTCCATATGTACCACTTGGTATTGAAAAGCGACGGCAGTTTGTGCAAATTGTTGAAGATATTGGCCGTGAACATTTTGTAGGTGACAAGGTTGTGCAGGTTTTGGAGGATGATGATTTTCTGCTTTTGCATCGCTACTGAATGTGATTGCCTTTACTTGGTTCTGTCACTTCCATGTAACAATACTCTGGGCTGTACAGAGCTTTTCTCATTAGGTTTCTGTGATCACTTAAGTATATGTCAATTTTGTTATTGAACAGTGATACTCAGCTTTAAAAAACTTGAAGTTTAAACATTTGCAGCTCAAGTTAGGATGATTCCATGGTGAGCACTCAAAATTGGTCAAAATGATTTCAAGTCATCCTACCTTTTGAAATCCTTTCAGCTCACCCTCAGGTAGATTTGAACATTGATACAATGCATACCCAAAACCAGACCTGCTCTGGAACATTTATCCATCTCTGAACCGGTGGGTACAGTTGTATGCAGATCAAACATCTGTTTACCCAAAATTTAAAACCAGAGAGCTGTAATTACTCTGACTTTGCACCAATCTGAGTACCAGAGGGGTATTCCAAAATGAACTAAAGATTGTCCATGACAATGATGAAAGGAATGACCCACTGTTGACAGGGAAGATGAGTGGTCACATTACAACTTAGAGGGAAAATTTCAGGAGACCAAGCAGAAAAAAGACATTGTTCTACTATCAACTGCACTTTCAGCAGAAAATCCAAGAGCTATTTTGCTTATCACAGCTGGATCAAACACTATCATGGTACCAATTTGCTTTGATGTAATGAAACCCTCACCAACCCCTTTAGTCAGGTATTTTTCCACTGTCTCCAACATGAAAAGAATAGACTTCAACCCATGTCAACACTTCACCAAAATGGAGCAAGCAAACTTGACAAAAAAGTTGCATTCTACACATGGAGCATCAATCTTACCTTGGAAACTACATGATGAACTCAACACTGACCAAACTACACATCAGAGAAACTTTCACTGAACAAGAATCAAATCATGCTCCATTCTCAAATTAGCTATAATTTTTGCTGCAAAAGCAAACAATGCATGACAAAATGGCTGGACAACACACTTCAAATTGACACTTAGGGTTTCCCACCACTTAGGGTTTGGTGCAACCTACCCTTTGCACAACTCTACATTCGTATGACTCAAGCTATCTAATAAGCAATTGGCAGACAGAAAAGACAGGATCACAATGAACATAATATAAGCTTTGAGGATTCAAGGGTCTCTTATTATAAAACATGACTAGGTCGATGAGATACAGCCAAGCCAGATTCTTGCTCTACCTTGATATCTACAATTCATGATGGTGTAGTGGACACATCCACCATCTCTGCTTCCACTGTAGGTTCTGGCACTGGGTAATACTTATAGTGGAGTTCACCCACATCATCCCCAGACATCTTCTTGAATCCTTCTGGTCCTACATAATAGACGCTAGCTACACCACCACTGGCTCCATCTCGGAAAGTGGCATGGTAAATGGCACGGCGAGCAAGCTCCACAGCCTCATCCACTGACATATCGAACCGGAACCCGGTGTCCAGAACACCATAGGCATATGTGGAGCCGGATCCAACAGAGAATCGCTTACCCTCCACTCTACCACCCTCACTGTCCACATAATAGAGACCCGGACCGGTTTCATCCCACCCTGCTATCATGGTGCCCATGGAAAGCCCCATTCCTCGATAGGAGTACAAAGTATTGGCCAAAAGCTTTGACGCCCCGGCCACAGAGATCCGTCTCTTGTTTGCAAGCTCGTGTAGCCTGCATCGAGTGCCAAGATTCCGTTGCCAGAATTGACAATCCGCCGCACCTCCAGCCATAGTGCCCAGCAAGTAGCGATTGATCTCCAATATCTTCTTCACGGTCTGCGAGGAGATGTAGTTTCCCATGCTGGCTCGCGAATCGGCAGCGACGATAACACCATGCTTGAACACGAACGCGAGCGTGGTGGTTCCTTTGGCCGGCTTTACCATCTGCACTGCCGCTTTCTGGAAGCCATCCAAATCCGCCACTGCTGGAAGCTTGAACGTAGGCAGTGCTGCTCCAAAAAGCTCCGGCTCTGTCATCCCTGCCAACGACGATTGCAGGGAGCAAGGCTCCAGCACACCAAGGTCCAACATACTTCTCGATGCTCTTGTCTTTCCTGACCTCTTCTGTTCTCGTCTCTTCTCTTCTCTGCAACAGAGATGCGGTCTCCAAGTCTGTCGATAGCAAACGCAACGCGACGAAACAAGCACCAAAACTGCCAAAACACAAAACATAAAACGAGCTTGGAGAACACTCCTTCAAACCCTAACCCTAATCTGAGGTCCCGAAGTCTGCCCAACTTTCTCTTCGAGTGGGACCTCACTTTTTGAGACCTCAATTTGGAATCTTTTCTTTAGATGGATAGGTAGGTAGCTAGTTGGGACCCAACTCGCAGGTAAGTATTTAACTTGAGTTATTTCGTTTTTAACATATTGGTTAATCAATAATTCCAAGCCAGGGCCCAGTACCAATCAGGTTTTTTTCTTCTTCTTTTTTTTTCCCCCCAATTTTGTGAGGTAGCCACATTGGCAATCATCCACAAAAGGAATTGTAGCCAAATTTGGTAAAAGGTCAGAGAGAAAAGTAGAAAAATTTAAAGAATTTTGCTATATTTTGCCTGTTTGAATTTGGAACTTATTTTCTAAAGAAGGAAAAGTATTTCTATTTTGGAAGAAATTTCACATCCTGGTGACTAAAAAAAGAGCCCTTCTGAAAAGTACAAAACAAAGGTTTTTTTGGGAAAAAATCACACATTTTGTCCTCACAATATGAGGATTGTTTTTTTGAATTCACGAGATTTACAGAGTATGTTTTTAGCATGTTGCTAACATCTATCTATGAAGGAAGGTAGTTTGTTTTGTTTTGTAGTTATGAGGTTCACCGAACTGGGATGCTTCGGATGGTGTTCTTGGTGTCTTTGGAAAGCTCTGGACGAGGAGGGGTGCATGGGGTTGGTTCCATGAAGTTGGGACTTGCTGTGCAAAAGTTCTTGAATATTGAATGATCTCTTCGCTGAAAATTAAATTAAATCATACTGAAATTTTTGAAGGAATTGGAATGTGCCTTTGGCGTCGTTGGAAAGTTCTTGATGAGCAGGATTTAATGGAATTTATTTGGTAAGATTTGGATTCAGAATGTGAGGAATATTGATTCTAAAGATTTTGTCGCTGAAAATTCAAAAAAACCACGTTTTGGAAGGAAAAATCAGTTGAGGACATGATTTCAGAAACTTTTCTACTTTCCTCTCTATCATGTAGCCAAATTTGGCTAAGTTCTATTTTGGATGATTGCTAAACCACCTACCCAACAATTTTCAAGGAAAAGAACAATGATCTGATGACACAGTTTGTTCACAAAAAAATCCTTTGTATGGGTCGCAATGAAGCCTGGGTCCAACCCTTTGCAAAATTTAAAAGATATCTACCCTTCAAAGAATAATCAAAGTTTGATTGCGCACAAACAAACAAAACACCAAAAACCTAAAATGAAAAAGAAAGAAAAAAAAGGGAACAAACAAGCAAACAAACAACACCCAAAAAAAAAAGAAAGTGATTCTGTCTACTTTCCTCTCTATCCTCTAGACAAATTTGGCTAAGTCCTCTTTTGGATGATCGGCAACCCACCCACCTCACAATTTTGCTAATAAAAAAACAATGATCTGGTGATGCAGTTTGTTCACAAAAATATATGGAGTCGCACTGGATTTGTTTTCTCACCAAGTTCACACACCCCCAACAAGAAAACAAAAACAAAAAAAAAACTTGAAGTCTGGGTCCAACCATTTGGAAATTTAAAAAGATATCTACCCTTCAAACGAATAGTAAACCTTCGATTGCGTACAAACAAACCAACGAACAAACAAAAAACCAAAACCTAAAATGAAAAAGAAACAAAAAAAAAAGAGAACAAACAAGCAAACAAACAGCACCCAAAAAAATGATTCTGTCTCTGACAACCTCAAAGCAATCGGGAATCCCAATCTTAGGGTTCAGAGTTGGCGACCATAAAAGAACTACAGTGCAGGATCTGTCGCATGCACTTTGCATTTTTGTTTATAAATAATGTGCTTTTTGTTGTTGTTATTGTTATATTATAATTCCGTGTGCTTGGAATGTGTTGCACTTTGCAGTTCTGTTGTTGTTGTTGTGAAAGAAGTGAAGAAGAGTTGAAGCAGCAGCAGTAGCAACACCAGCGCCATACCCCCCCAAGTTCTCTCCAAGTTATCGCCAAGCAAGCAATTTGTGATCCATCCATGGCTTGCAGAAAAGCTCATCACGCTGGATCCTGGTATACCGATGATGGTAAGGGTTTTGGGAAATAGGCGCGGTGAGTGAGAGGAATTGGTCGAGATTTTCGCTTCTTTCTCCCCCCTCCTTCTCTTCTTCTTCTGATCATGATTGAAAAAATAGAAAAGCATCTTGTTTTGTTGTGTAGTTAGGGATTCAATTTCCAATCTCCCATGATTTGGTTTCAGACTTTGAAATTTGGTAATAGGTTTTCTACCCCCTTTCTTACCCCGTTCTTTTTTTTTTTTTTTTTTGGGGTGAAGTGGGTTGGAGTTTTTTTGATCTTCAGGAGAGTTGGATTGGAGATTTGGCAATGTGAGGAAGAATGAACCTTTGTTTTCTACATAAATCTGATTTGTTTTAAGAGTTCCCTTTTTGGATTAGAGAAACTATGTATAGTTTGGCTTGTGCAGGCAGAGAGAGTCTTTTCATTTTTCCAGCTTGCAGAGATACAATTTTTATGATGCTTTGATGTTCATGAGTTGCAAAGTCTGGGATCCACAACTTTGTTTAGGATGTACTGGCATTTAGGGTTTTCTGGGAAAGAAATGTGTTTTTTTGGTTCTTTTTTTTGGGGTTGGTGGATCACGTCTAAAGAGCTTGATTTTCTGTGGTGGATATCAAGCAATTTGTGTGCAGTAAGTATGGAGTAGCCAGTCTCCTGATGTATGTATGTATGACTGAATAGGGATGATCCAACAGTGTGGGTGGGTGCTCACTAGATTTTAGGGTTTGTGGGGTTGTTTGCGTGATTGTAGCCAGAGTGTTGGGGGAGGAGCTTGACAAATGGTTGCAGGCTTCAGGACTTCACAAGTCTTCGAATGCACGAGCAGTAATTGCTCCGTAAGTCATGACCTCCCTTGTTGGCCTTTTGATTGGGAATGGCCGGAAATTTGGATCAAGCCTACTCAACCCTAAAACGTACTCACACTACCACACTGTTGGCTCCAATGATCAGTTCATTGATTCAAGTTTTTCTCAATGTCCCATCATTTGGTGAAGTGTCAGATGCTTGTATTCAGAAATCGCAGAATATTATGCTTACTATAGGGTTCTCTATTGCTGAGGCCAAAGTTTCTTTCTTGTGGAACATTGCAGGCATGCGGGTTACAGTTACTCTGGGCGATGTGCAGCATTTGCATTTGCTAATATTGACCCTCAGCAGATGTGAGGTTTCAATTTCAAAAAACCTAATTTACTGCATTCCATGCTACATTGCCATCTGCTGCAAGTGTATCTTGGACTAACATGTGCAGAGTAAGGGTATTTGCAGATCACGTGTGTTTCTTCTCGGGCCTTCACACCATCACTACACACGTAGGTGTGCACTGTCTACAGCATCCATTTACAAGACTCCCCTTGGAGACCTCCCTATTGATCTCGAAGGTAGTGAGCTACAACTCACACTCATCCCTCTTGATTGACACAATGTGTCCCTAGAAATGCAATGCAAAGGTACTTTGTGCTACCAAATTATTGTGCTTTCTGCAGTAGAAGAAGATATCCTCAAATTTCAGTCAAACATCATCCTGAGCTATAATTGAAGATCTTATGAATTTGTCACTTGCACCACAAGAGCTGGCTACAGTGTGACTATGTTGAGCTTGCAATAGGTGTTCCAGTCAGCTTGACCTGTTGTCATGGGGCCTCCACTTCCAATGGATGGGATTGCAGTATACCAAGAGCTACGGGCAACTGGGAAGTTTGAAGTGATGAACCTCAGTGTAGATGAAGCAGAGCACAGCATGGAGATGCACTTGCCCTATTTAGCCAAGGTTTTCAAGGGGTATGTTTGTTGTGAATCCAAGTTTCTCATGAAATGTGTCAGTTGCTATAATTGGAGTATCAAGTTCTTGTGCAAGAGAAGAACCCACATGAGAGAGCACAGAAAAGAGATTATGGCTATTTCTCTCCATCACAGTAATATCCGTAAGTGCTGGCTGTGTTTTTTTCCAGACTTTCTTGATGATGATTACAGATGATGTCAATAGGTGATGGTTGTGCAATTTCTTTGCTTTCTGGATATGGGTAACTCATCAGGACTTATTGGCTGATTATTTTGTAGGTGCTCAGTGAAGATTGTCCCAATTCTGGTGGGTAGTTGCATACCAGAGACAGAAGCAATGTACGGGCGCTTATTGGCTAAGTACATTGACGACCCTTCTAACTTTTTCTCAGTGTCATCAGACTTCTGCCATTGGGGCCAGCGGTACGCTTGCATTGTTCTGTCCTGGGCAAAACCTCCAAACCTGGGCTCATGTATTTGTGCACAAATCACAGTTTTACTAAAGGATTCTAGCATGTGCTTCTGTGGTTCAAAAGTGATATGCAGTGATTAGGAGAAGTGTTCACATTGCAGGTTCAACTACACTTATTATGACAAGAAGCGTGGCCCGATCTATAAGTCGATTGAAGCCCTGGATCAGAAGGGCATAGACATCATTGAGTCTGGCGATCCTGATGCATTTCGTGATTATCTCCATGAGTATGAGAACACCATCTGCGGACGGCACCCAATTGGGGTTTTCCTGAATGTGAGTTAATCCAGAAGAAAAATTCTCAAGCTCCTGTTGTTAAGAGATGGATTGATTGGGGCTGCAGCAAAGTTTTGTGGAAGGTTCTGGAGAAACAGAAAATCTCATTTACATGACTAGTCAAGAATTCTGATATAACTTCTTTGTTTCCTGTTCTCTGTGCAGATGCTAAAACATTGCACGACAAGAATGCGCATAAAATTTGTTCAGTACGAGCAATCCAGCCATTGTAAAAGCATGCGTGATAGCAGCGTGAGCTATGCATCAGCAGTGGTGACAGTAGAAGAAGAATGATAGGCAGCATTCAGTCATTTTATTGCTTGAAGAAACTACTCTCAAGTTCCCTTTCTTTGTTACAGACAAAAGGGCTATTGTTCTCTCAGATGCACCAAAAGGTTCCCACATGTAGAGTCAGTCAGATTGGAAGACATCTCTTTTGGCCCCCAAAAAGGGGTCATGTGAATAATTTGGGTGTACATTTATAGAATGTGCACATTTATGGTTGCACTACACTATCTTGTTGGGAACAAAATGGCAGCTTTCTAGGCTTACCCATGTAAGGTTCTGCTTCTTACTTCGATCCATTCAAGTTTTTGCAATGGATAGATGCAACCTTGAAGGCTTTGTTGGGACTTATTGTGTGTGTGTGTTGTTTAATCATGAGGATTGTTGTTAGTTGTAGACAATGATAGATGTAACCACTTCAATATGGTAGTGCACAACTACTTTCTTAGGAGCTTGCCTCTTAAGTCATGCTGGTTTTGTGAGACCAAACCTCTCCTATCCAAATTGTTGTTGCTTTCTACAAAATTGATTTTGTACACTGTTAATTACCTATCATGCTATTGTGTATTCCTTCTTTGTTTTGATTCCACACCAATTAGTTGTTTCGTGTGATCACATTGTTGACTTGAACTGAATGCTATCCTTGTCGTAATTAAATTAATTTGGAAAATGTTGAATTTTCTAGAAATTATTTGTTTGAAATGTTGAAATTTAAAGAAATTACAAGGGAGAGCAAAATACAAAAATTGATGGAAGACTGCCTATATTTAGGGCCTACATATACTTTTTGTCGAGATTTTATAAATTATCTTTCTTATTAGTTTGAAGTGGATTTCAAAAATAAAATAATCATTCTTCACACAAGTGCGGAACCTGAAAACATGCTGTGGTATATGAATATCCATTGTGGCTTTGTGCCCTTGAGAGCGCATGTCAAAATAAAGGATGAATTTTGAAAGGCCAACTTATACACCTTTAACCTAAGTCTGAAATCTAATTTTCATTATTATTTTTAGGTTTTTGTTGAATTTCTAATGACAAGGATTACTTAAAACTCATTATTTCACACCTTAGGTCTAAGAATTATGAAATCAACTCCATGCAACCCTACTCATTAAGGGCTTTCCAAGAATACCAAAATCCCACCCCAATTTCCCTAAGTATTTTTATTTTGATTTTTTTGAGTTTTCAATGACAAAATTATTCAAAATTCAATAACTCTTGCAGTATAAGTCTGAACATTATGAAACCACTTTGGTGCATCCCTACTCATCAAGGGCTCCCCAATGGTATCAAGAATGTGGTGGGAGGTGCCATATGGTTCAAGAGATCTCAAAGTGACAAAACAAACAAAACAAACAAATTACCTTAGTGAATACTAGCATCTCCTAGCTTGATTTCTAGTCAACTTATCATCTTCATAGTTTGGATCACTACATTTTGGGATTATGTCCATAATCCTTCCCAAGGTTTTTAGTTTTTATCATCCAAGTCTAGAACTACCCATGGACATTTTAAAACCCCATTCAATATTTATATTTATTTAATTACTTTTTGTGGTCCCTTGGTAATTTTTGTTTCACTTTCTTTTCTCTAATTTAAAACTGTATTCTGGATTTAAATAGAAATATGTCACATTCACAAAATTTTCCTTCTATCTTATGTACCTTGCAACAAATCCCTTCCCTAGTAGTCAGTTTGGAGATGTTTCAATAGGCCTTTTTTGCTTTTTATCTTTTCCTATTTGGCTAAATACTTTACACTTATTTTCTCTATTTCTAATTTTCTTTCAGAATACTAACTTTTTTTTTTCTTTTTTTCTTTTCCATTTAGAATGTTCACATTGGGAATCTCTCTAGTGGCTGAAAAAAATATGAAATTCTTTTTCCTGAAATTTCAATGCTTGGATCTACTTCAGTGGGAGACCTTGTATCATGATGCTTTCCATTGTCAATTAGATGCACAACAAACAAATCCATCTCATTTACAATTCTTAACAATTTAAACCCAAATATGTATAAATATTATAAACACATTATTTGGATCATGCTTGTTTCTCAATTATGCGGGTGAGCAGAAATGTGCATGAAATAAAAACCATTTGAGGCCTCCAAATGTCCAAATTAAAAGTAGGTTAATCTCATGTCCCTCCATGCCTGGTGACATTAGCGACTAATGCATCCTTAAGTTTTTTAATTTCCACATTCTCATCTTCATTCCTCTCAAAGCCTTCCTGCAAAAATTGATAGTATCAAAATGAATGAATGACTTTCTATAGAGAAGGACAATTTGCCACCTATAACTTTCATATACACACACATACACACACTTTTTTGAATAGGTAGACATTGTACAAATAAGAGATGAAATGTGACACCAAATTAGGCTAATATTATCCATTCACAAAGCAGCAAGCTTGGACTTTGGCCAATTGTTCCAATTTGTGTACATGTATAACCCAAGCCAAATATAAATACCATGGTATGATATTTTAATATCACTTGAATTCAATTCAACCACAATATTTGGAAAAACTAGTATTTAAGGCCAAGCACAAAGATGCAAACATTTCGAGAGGTGCATGTTTTTTAGGTGAGAATATTCAATACTCACCATTCTTAGTACATTGATGGAGCCTGTATTTCCACCTAACAAGAGAATGGGAGTCTCCAATGCAAAAAGAAGGCACGAGAATACACAATTTTCAATATAATACACTACTGTTGGTTTCATCACAGATATTTGCATGTCCCATACCTACAACACCAACCCTCCCTTTCAATCTTGAGATATGATTTCAGGTTTAGAATGAAACATGAGTTATCATCAAGCCCTGTGAGGACAATTTTTTAAAGACAAAATTGACAAAATATTCCACACCTAATTTCTAATGTTAAGACATTGTTTTACGTATAGGGTAGAGCCCTAGGGTGGGGGGCATTCCAAGGATGAGGTGGTAGTTGAGTTTGGCGGTGCATTGTGGGAATGTCACTAACTTGTTGGGTTTTCTCATTGTAAAGTGTGAGGTGAAGGTTATCATGAATATAAACAATGAATATAGATAGATCATGAGGTGTAGGAGGAGGGATATTATAGCCACTCGTTAAAATCATTAACATTGGGAAAGATCTTATGCCTACTTTAGGGAGGGGTATTTAAGTAGGTGTAGGATCCCTCCAAGTCTTAAAGGGCATGCATAATATCTTTCCTTTTTTAAGGAGAGAGATTCGTGTATGTAAGTTGGCCTCCAAATACACTAAGAAACATATTGGTTACCTCTAGGTGTCCATTAGTTGAAGCCAAGGCAAACACACAAGCATTTGCAAGAGACCATTGCACATCAGCAATTCCCATATTGACCGTCTGGAATACTAGAAGCGCATTTGCCTGCTCACGAATTGAACCAAAATTTTCTCATTTGAAGGTATGAGCAATGTACATTGGTGGGAAGTAAAGAGACATGTGGAAGATAATTGTTGCATATGAAATGGGTTGAAAGCTTTAGAGGATTTCCAATGGTACAATCATGAAGTGAATGAAAACAATAGCAAAAAAAGGGCAAAAAAATGTAAATAGTGAACCCTCTAAATGATTAGCCAAATGCATATCAAGTTTTAATTCGGATTGAGGAAATCAATACATTGGTTTATTGACCAAAGTGTAACTAAGATGATCAAGGAAATTAATGTTGGGTTATTGACCTTGAAAGTGTTGCTCATCCTTTTCTTTTGTTAGTGAAAAATTGGCGACTAGTGTATCTACCCAATGAGATTGAGAATGAGTGTAAATATGATGTTTTGGGGGGAAAATGGTGTGTATTCGAACCTGTTCTTCATTCCAAAGCCGAACAGTCCAATCACTACTACAACTCAAAAACAAGTTTGACATAAAAGGCGACCACCGCACCTACATCATGAACCCCTAAATCATGGAACAAAGGAATAAAATTAATGTGTAGACCTCTACAATCGGCACATATTTGGTCAAAATAGGTTTTTTTATTTTGCACCATCTTTTTATTTATTGGCCTTGCCTTGGTAGGCAAGGATATTGTGTTTAGATTCATTATAGAGTATAGTAGCTTAATGGATTTTGGCCACTAGGTAGTAGGTCTATTTTTATATGAGGATTTTTGAAAGATGATATTTTGACTTGTGTTGAAACTTGAGATTAGTTACAGGGTTATAATATCTTGAAGGATTTTGGTTTCTTTTAGAGGATTTTTTGAAAGTTATATTTTGGCATGGTGAAATATTCGAGTTTCCATATTTTTTCTTTTGCCTTAAGATAAATTTTAATGTAAATGGCAAGGCCATATTGTGACACACCCTTTGTTACATAAATGAGGAGCAAGCTACAAAAATACAAAACCCTAAGAACCACTAGACCCCTTAAACCAACAAATAAAAAGACACACAAGTTACACATACAAACTAACACTTTCACAATTGGAGGGGCCAAATGGCACACTCCTACTCCTTTATGTGTATTATTACACTTGAATTTGTTTGATTTTGGCTCGCCCCCAACAAATAAATGGCCTTTCATCAAGGAAGTACAGAGGATGAGAAAAACCGACCTGATACACAGGGCCATTATGACCCATGTACATTTGCATATATTGTTCACTATAAGACCGATCGCATTTGTATATAGGTCCTTCTTCAGTGCCAACTAAATACACACTACAAAATAACATAGCAACAAGACTTGAAATTGGAAATCCAAAATGACGATAAAATGAAAAAATTAGCTTGTTTGAAAAAGATAAAATTACAAAATGTGGAACATAAGTAGTCACTTTGATGCACTCTGTATACTTTTTGCATCGAAACAAGACAAGCCATAATTTAACACTACAACAGTGTGGTTTTTCTTACATCGTTAGGCCATGGCGTGAAACACATGTGTGAGGCAAGTTTGGTGGTTTCATTCATGACAATGTATAGAACATGTTGTGTTTATTGAGGCACACATTACATTAATATTGCTATTTGATGTTAAGTTAATGTGAAATTGTCGTATTAATGTAATATCTGTCACAATGAGCATCGCATTTCTTACATCTCTTACATCGTGATGACTGAAACCACAAAGTTTACCTCACATTTGTGTCATGAGCCCTGGCATACTGGTGTAAAAAAAATCACATTGTTTTGTAGTTTTTATGGATTGAAAATTGGAGTACACAAAAATCTAGACCCAAAAAAGAAGAATCATTTACATTAAGCTTTAAATTAATGCACGTATTTTTCTTCTGTACATTCAAAGCATTTTATAAACACCTATATCAAGTCAAGTGCATATTTGAATTGAAAATCTGATAAGCCTCAAACTTCTTACCTAGGATGTTTGGGAGAAAACTCAAAACATAGTCCAGCTGATCGCCTAGATATGAACGGTTGTGGTTGCGCCCCTTTGTTTTGACCAGGGACCCTCTTTAACCTCATCAAGTTCACATACTCCAAATCCTAATTTTGGTTGTTACTTTCATTAGATTTTGGCTTTTGCAACAGATGCCCATCTAAGGTTTAATGCATGGAGAAAGCATTGAAACAATACATATTTTCACACATCCTCTATATTCATATTTGCCAAAGTTTTACGTTCAACTTTTGGGTTATATTTTTCGATTAAGGTGCACACCTTTTTGATAGACCATTGAGAAACACGACCATCGGTTGAAACAGAAACCAAAGACTCTCCATGTTCCGAACTATGATCTACCCATTGAACTTTCCAAATTGGGTCATTGTGTTTTCCAGTTTCAAACCCACTTTGTATGATTGGTCCCTCCTTTGGATTTCTTATGTCATAGATTGCCACATTCCCCGAGTAGAATCCAGCTGCAAAAGCACATTATTCCATTTTTTTGGTCACTCTTCAATCCACTTTTTTATAATTGCTATCTTCCTTCTGTTTGAACCAGTGTTGGTTTGATATCAAACAATGTTGGCTTGATCATACCAGCCTGGTCCTACTATTGGGTACCACTTAAAAATTTCATACCAGCCCTGTCGTGGTATGGGTCCTTTTAAAAACTTTCATACTAGTCTGGTCCTGTTGTTGGGTCCAAGATTGTTTTTTGGTTGGTATGAGACAGGAATATACCTGATATTGAACTGATGTAAAACTGGTAAAACTCTCTACATTAATTATTGGCACCTTAGGATATTGTTATCTTTGTTATTGGAAGTCAAGATTAGGATCATGAAGTGACGCGGTGCCTAAATGCATCAAAGTGGTTAAGAAATGTATTGTGGTTTTGTTCTTAAAATGTTTAAGGGAGTAGAGAATTTTTAAAAACGAGTTAACATTCATTGTTATAGTGATTAAATATTTATCAACTACTTGGTTCCATCTCCCACATTCATTTGTTTTCTAATAGGAAAGGAACCTCACCAGCTAGAAGACTTGGACTTGCTATTGCAAAATCAAGGGTCAAAACTCCAGATTTCGTAGTAATCACTGCATGTGGATACCGTGGATTCTTCAAAGACCAAAATGCAATCATGCCTCTTTTTTGTATACCAAACTCAAATTGACCATAGCCCACAGCTAGCAAGTGTTTATTTGCCTACAACATAAATCAATAGATCACATTCAGGATAATATATTTTTCTTCTTGAATTGTAGCACGTGAATAAATTTATGTCTATTATTATCTCAGTATAAAAATCAAGAATGTTGCAAAATGGCACTAATAATTTCTAATCAGATAAGCTCGACTTCCATAAGTAAACCCACTATGCCAACTATTCAAATGATCAATATAATTTGGACAAAATCATTTTCTGGGTGTCATGCATTATTAGATTGATGTCCAACACTATCAAAATTAACCAAGTCATAGCCGTGAAAACATGCAGACAATGGGCATATATATTGTCCAGAAACACATAAACAAAATGTCACATATTTATTGTTCAATATTAGGTTTTTTTTGTATTGGTTATTTGTTTGTTGGAAACCCACTTCAATGTTAGTTTTGGTAGTTTTAGGTTCCAATCTAGCATCACACAACAAAAATGATATGTAAGATTGCAAGATTTTTTAATTGATTATTTGATTGCTGGAGTATGCTAACCTTGTTCCAAGCCATGCAACTAACATTTCGACCTTCTGTAACATCAGATTCGAAATTCCAAAGCCCATGGACAGATTGAGTGGATGGCTCTATTGTTGGCAAAATAACTTTGGGCTCAAGCTCTTGCTCTGGCTCTTCCTTTAGTGGCGGAGGAGGAGGAGGAGGAGGAGGAGTAGGTGGTTTCTTGACAACAGGGTTCCCGTCTTTGTCAAGCTCTACAGGTGGTGGCGGTTCAGGAATAATCTCCCTTGCCCTAAAGTCGCAAAATTCCAGTAGCTATGCCCGCCATAACATGAACATAATAGAAATTCAAACTGTCAGTTTTGGTTCTTTAAATATTCCAGAATCAAAAAAACGCCAGTACTGGTTCTTTGAAAAAAAATCAGAATCAAAGAACATGGGGTTTCAGTTATTTCAAAACCCTTCAAGGATTGATGGTTTTCATGAAAGAATTGACAAAGAACCGGTGATGCTTTAGGCAGGTGTTTGACTTTTCCTTATGTTTTCAGAACCGTGGTTATGTACCAAAACTGTTTCTTTGAATTACTTTGACAATCTATAGTGTAAGTGGGCATACACCCAGATTCATAACCAATGAGCATCTGTCCCTCAACTTTAGAACCGCCCAACACTGGTTATTACAATTTTGTATGTTGCTTTATGCACAATTCACATGCATTTATGCGGGACACAAAACAAGACTAAAACATTTTTGGTTAAGTACTAATGATGATTTGGAGGAGGAAATGTTTGCATTAGACACGGAGGAAGAATAGAATGATGCACCAAAGACTTTGTTTTTGTACCATGTCGTGATAAGTATTGAGCACAATAGCACGTTCGACCATTTCAAGAGCTTTAAAAAGACCCGTGAGCTTGCTTAGATCAGGTTGAAGTTCTACTGGTTTCACGATTTCAGAAGCTCCAACTTGGCTATCAATCGCGCTCCCCAGAGCCGTTCCCAGAGATTCAGGGCTTGCACCTCTGAGATATTCGTCCAACCCTTGTGTTTCCCCACTTATTGAGACTCTCCGAGAAGCTATACTCCAGGATGGCCTTTTCGATATTTGGCCTCCACTAGCTGAAGGTCTTCGAGATAAACCTCCTATACTCATTGATCCCTTCCTTGAGATTGCACCACCCCCACTATTTGATTGTCGCCTTGATACCTGTTCATCAAAATCCCTATTCCCTAACTACCTTTTGATCACTTAGAATAAAAGGAATAAAACCATATAAAATTTTGCTTTTTGACATCACCAATTCATGTACATCACCATAAAATCTTGATTTTTTTTTCTTAAAACCAATGAAGGCTCGTACCGATGGACTTGGTAGTGATGACAAAGGTGCACTTGGCTCTTCTGCTGAAAAAAGCTCGCTTAAGAGAACAACTGTTGTGGTTGGGTTTGTGGTTTTAGTATCTTTGCTTCCATGAGGTACCACCTTCCATGGTTGGTATTGATCTGGCTTTACCTTGCCTCCAACTGAATCTGCAATATCCCAAGAATTCACCTGTTGCAGCATAGCAATCAGGGTTTTTTTCTCCCCAATTTTGTGATATTGAAAATTTGGTGCAAAAAATTAGCAAAATTAGTTGAATTTCCTAGAAGAACAAAAAATTCTCAATTTTTTTAAATTTAGAAAATGATCAAAGTTGTCAAAAGAGAAAAAAATAATAGCAATTTGAATTAAAAGACTAGGAGTAGATCCACCCACACCCAGTTTGTGGGCCTCTACCAATGTCTACCACATTCAAAATTGTGTGCAAAGTATTTACCCATCCTCAACAATAGACATAAAATCTTGGATACTAGTGTAGAGCAAGAATCAGTTAAATATCATTGCAGGGGTGATCATTGTTACTATCAAATCAAACCTAATCATATTTCTATACAATCGCTTTAAAAGAGCACTCTATCATTTACATATATACAAGTCCAAACTCATTTGCCACTATGTAAAGATTGGAGTTCTTCCAAATTACTACGTACAAGCCATTATATGGATGCTACTTGACTTGCTCTAAAATACCACATGGGTTTTACATATGTCTTTTAACATATTACATATAAAAGTAAAATTCCAATCATGCCCAAAATTTAAGAATTCAGACAAGCATATGAAATCCATATTTTTGCTTTGAAACATTCAAAACTTTGCAATGAGAGTCATGTTCAAACTTTTGTTATCCCATTGAACATGGGTAGGATACATCTATGGAATGTGGAAATTGGATGGGAACTAAATCACCAATTTAGCCAATAATAATAATGCAATAGCAATGTGTGCCAAATGCACAAAGAAAAAATCTTTCTAGGGTTTCAACAATAGAGTATTTAAATTCTTTTCGTAATATTCACAAATTTCAACCCAAAATTACTTCAATCAACTTGTTTAACACTAAATTGAAAGGTAATACATATTGCTTATTCTTTTGGGCAAATTAAATAGTAAGTCCATCATAATATGTCTTAGTGAATGTTTAACTACTTGTAAGGTCATCAATTTTCTTTGATACAATTTTATGGGCTAAATTTAATTGACGATTGATCAACAAGGAGTTGCAAGAACTTGACTTGTATAATGAATTGGCTAATCAATTAGATAATTTTAAACTAGCTTTTGCCGGTCCTAGAACTCATGCGGGTTGTTCAATTTTGTGACAAAGAGGACCAGGAATTTACAACTAAGCATATTTATAAAAGATCAAATTTGAGTAATCACTTGTATGGCATATGATTGGGTAGACAAGATGGATGCTTGGGATTCTTTATTCTTTTGGAGGCTGAATAATGTTTGACACATGTTGGGTTGATAGTTATCACTTCCTTTCTTGAACTGCATTTCTCCAAACACACATGCACAAAATTAACATGAGAGTGACGATTACCAGAACTGGAGAAAAAATGAACAAAGTTAAAAATTGCTAGACATTGGGTACATATTAATCCACATATTAATTCACTTTGAAACACCGAGTTGCATGTTAAATTTGGGAAATTCTCACAATAATTGAAGAAAAATTTCGATTTGCTTTAAGGGATGACATGATGATCATTCAAGGTCCTTTAGAAAATGTACCGACAATAATTCTTCATAATGGGTATTTCGTGAAAGAACTTGGTTAATTGTCTCAAAAGCCATGTTTAAGTTGTTCCCTCTCATGCTCAAAAGCACTTGATTGCAACTTTCTGTAATATGTACTGGGATCGGATATTCCAATTCCTGCCAATGTAAATTCTTGAGATTAGTATGCATGATGACTAGATATACGTGTTATTCCTTTATCGCACTTCATCAATTTCTGACATTCTAGAATTTGAGGAAAACAATTTGTTTATTCAACTAGATATACAATACTTTTTTTCAAGATGATTTTTCGGTGGCGAATCCCTCAACATTAGAGTCACCTACATTGACCTTCGAGGTTGAGTGTCTCACAAAGAGATAGGTTTTCTACAATTCAAGACATCATAAACTTAAGTCGAGAACCTAACCCAAAAAAAAAAACTTTCACATGATTTTTTCACCTTGGTAGCTGGAGTTAACTTAACAACTGAATTACAATTCAAACCAAGATGCAAACACTACTTTAGGTGACAATTAACATGGGTGCATTTTAACCAATGAATAAAGATACAGTCCCAATCAAATGCTAGCAATATTATGCACACACCATTAGAAGAAAATGAAAGTACAATGTTACTTTTAAATTTCTTTTTCCATTAGATCATCTTAGAGAGTGCTAGAAGCAATTGATTGGAAAGGTTTAATACCGGTTCTGTTGTTGGAGTGATTATTGGAGCATACACAGCAATGACTTGGAGCTTTGGGGTTGGTGTTGTATCAAGATTTACTGATGATGATCTAAAGCTTCTAGATTTTCTGGAGTCTTGCTCATCGATATCAAGATCAGGCCCGAGGTCAATTGTCTCGGGTGTTAAGCTCCCTGCTGTGCTCGTGACTGAAAACCCTGTTCGACTGTACAATTGTTTCTTTTGTAAAGCCCAATTGGCAAATTAATCTCAAAATCTGCACCTTAAAAATTTAGTGAATTGTCCCATCCATAGAAGGTGAAAAATTTTAATTGATAAAATGTAAATGAATTTGTCCATTGGATGTAAAATACGCTTTCAACACATACTCTTAACAAAAGAAACGCATACTTGTTTAGTTTTAAACAATAATTTGATGCTGTTATTAATGGTAACAACATTCTGAACTAGCAAAACCACTTGGATTTCAATATAAATCTAGTAAGGTGAAAAGGAATAATGAAGAGAAAAGTTGCTTTAGTGTATTTCAATGGATGCAAAATTCAATATTACTTGATGTCACAACCCGTTATGTACAAATAAAGTGAGAGCAATTTGGTAGAAAAATCTCGAGCTAAAATAACATTAAAAAAAAGAGCATGCTTTCTCATTCAGAAATTGATTAGAATATCAAATTGATTAATTTGATGAGAATATTTTCATTTTTTTCATTATTAGTAGTACATAGAAAGAAAAGGGGCAACAATTCAAAATCATGTGTTTTCATGTAACACCCTAAAATCCAATGATTTGGAGGCAACCAAAAGGGTTGAATGATTTGTTGCAAGGAAGGCTTACCTATAAATTGGCACAGAATGCTCCAAATCTGAACCTTGAATGGATTGGGCACCAGGTTCAGCCCAGAGCTTATCAGTTAATACTGTTGGTTGCAATGTCACCAGTGGTTTTGGTGTAACATCTTTCCCAAATTCATTGAACACCTTAACAAGTGACCAAAAATAAAACAATATGTAAATGTCTTATCGATAATCATTGTGAATTTGGACTTGGGTCCTTTCTTTTTTTCCTTCTCTTGTTCCCTTGCCAGGCATTTTTCATTTTTAATTTATTTATTGTGAATTGGAAACCAAATTACACAATGGTGTTGGCTTGAGTTTTGTCAATGCCTTCCTGTTATATGCAAGGTTTCATGGTCCAGTTTTGGTTTGGTAGGCAAATCTTTTGCAACCTAGCAATTTTTTGGGACAAAATTGTGGAAAAATCTGTTTTTCAGTGCAATGTCGACTAAATTTGCTGTTTTGAAAGAAAAAATTGCTAATCTTTTGACTGCATAAATTGAAAAAAAGTCCTTGCTTCCGCCAAATGTTTTGGTAAAAAGACCAGACATGCTTCTGTGACAAAATATTCAATTTTTTCCCCTCCTTTTTTGGGGTCAACATGATGCAAAAAGTTGTCACAGAAAAAAACGCTGGTTCCACCAATGAATTCAATAGAATGCACAATTTTGATGGTATGCCCATTTTTTTTAGGTATAAAATATTTATAAGTTGTTCTTGATTTCGGAAATTTGGTACTACCTGCATGACTTCATCTTGGCCCTTCTTTTTTTTGCTTCGAGGAAGTCGCGATGATCTATTACTAGTTCTGCCACACGAAGAATCACCATGTCAAGCTTATGATTGGTTTACACTTCATGTCATTGCATATGATATCATTGAATTTTCATGACTTTGTTACAATTCCGTGTTTTAATCAATTCCACATATTCATTAACGATCATAATGTCATATATTCATTCTAGGTGAAACAATAGTAATTGTGTCATAATACTCAATTGGGTTGCCATTTTATCCTCTCATGATCAAGGTCAAAAGAAAAATTCAAGTTGAAACTACAACATTGAAGAATGTGTACGAAGTGTAACTAAGGCATGTGCAATTGTGAACAATAAACTTTCGACATATTATACATTTTCTTTCACAAAATGCCATCAGCAAAATGATGCATTCTTCAGCTCCAATTGCCCTCATCTGTGCAATTAGTAGTGAGCTGTGACATTAATTAGTATTAATGTCTTTGTATAAAACGACAATTTATTTGTTCAATCTATTTTGCAAAGTGCATACATGGGCAAAAGCACATGTATGGGCAAAAACATGTGCACTAGTGGTTTTTTTCCCCAAACAAAATTTGTCATGTTTTCAACCAGAAAATTGGGATTAATTTTTTTTTAAATTTTCTAATGTGAATTTGACTAATTTTAGAAATTTTTGGGAAAAAATAGCCAAATTTTGGATAACAGAAAAAATTGAAAAAAACCCTAATGTACAGCCAATGTAGTGGGATAAGACACATGCTAACAAAAGTTGAGAGTGGGAAGAAAGTTTGATGAATGGGAATGAAAAGGGATTATACCGTGATGAGAAAGAAATTTGAGAACTTCCAGATTGGCGATGTGATGATGGGTATAATGTGGAAATTCTTGAACCTCCTCCACCTGCTGCCTGAGCAGCAGCAGCATCTGCTTGAGCTTTTGCCAAATTAAATTGATTTCGATAACTTTCCCGTTGTCCTAATGGTAATGTAGGTAACGGTACACTAGCTTGTAATTTATTTGGAGATCCTGGTTTTTCTCCTTTAGAGTCTTTGTCTCCCAATGATGATGCTTTTGTGGAATTGATTTGCTTCCCTTCATCTTTTTTTGTATTTTGAGAGTTGACATTCTTCTTCGTTGTGGAAGAAGGCTTTGTATTTTCTGTCATGCTATTGATGTTGTTTCCAAACCCGTGCCAATCAAGAAACAATCTGACCACCTCAAATCTTCCAAATTCAAAACCCTAATCCTGTTTTTGCAGAATTTTTTTCACTTTGTTTGGCTCATGATGCTTTTTGGAAACAGTTCCAAAAACAATTCAACATGGTTTTGATCATGATTTGAGGGAAGTTTTTGAGATCTTGAGTTATAATATTCCCTTGTGCAAAATTTTGCAACGGCTAACCCACTTGCACGTATCTAGACAAATGAGAATGAGATGATAAAAAATTGCACATAGATAATTTTAGAAGAACAAATATGGGGATTGAAGTTTGGAGAGAATTTTTTCACCTTGAGTTAATAAGCTTAATAAGGTAGCATATGTTTTGAGAAGAAAAATTCCACCAAGTTCTCACATGCAAAATTAAACTAAATTTGAAGTTTGTAAGGAAAAAAATTAGTTGAATGTTAAAGATCACCAAGGATCAATTAAACTGATGGAATTGGGCATCACCAAAAACAAAGCCACTCATGAAAAAATAATATGAAACAACATAATAAGAAATTAAAACCCCTTCTACACCAAAACTTGTAGGTGTAGGAACAAGAAGGTAAAGAGAAAGAAACAAGATTTCATGACAAAGTGTCCAACAAAAAAAAGGATTAATTTATTTTATATTGAAACTTGTAGCTAAGACAATAATAGTAGAACTAACCATGAAGGATGGATCTCAAAAGAGCAAATGAAACAACCTAACTCAGACTTAAAACCATAAAGTTGGATATCCTAAAGATTTGCTCAAAAGTTTTTTACATACTAGATGATGGCACTTTATGCCTTGGAATGGGTGTGGCCTGGGCCATTCCGAATATGCAAGACAAGAGTTCACTCAGCCCATTCCAGCAGGTAAGACAAGGGTTGGGCTTGATGGTTGTCTTACACATTGGAATGGGCCAGGCCTTGTCTGTTCCAGAATGAAACTCTAATCTGCCAACACCTTACCATTTAGTTCCTTGAACTATGGAATTGTCAAGCTCCTGCCCATTATGCTGGGTAAGGTGCCAGTTGAGCCCATTAGGGCAAATTAGGTGATGCACCCAACATAATGACCACAGGTGAGATCATCCCACAATATAAGGTGTGGGAATGGCAGATTCACGAATTAAAAGAACTTCATGTTCAACAGACACATTCTGTTCACTAAAACAGATTCATTTTGATCACTATGATGAGTGAATGATCATCTGTGGAAGATTATGTCATATAATGTGGTCAATTAAATGACATATAATCCGCCACCCCAGACCCTTAAACGTGACAGAATAGGGCCATTTTTGTGAGGTTAATGGTACTGTTGGCTGTGATGTGGGTGGTGTTGTGAAAGAGAGAAATGTGATGCTGGATTTTTCTGGTGGCTTGGTGGGGATGGCATGGATAAATCATGGGGAGAAGCAAAGGTGAATGCATGAGGAGGGAAGATAAAAGCCAGCGTCTTATTGACTCTAAGTGGAACTTCCTCCAAAACCCAAATACCCTACTACTTTGGCAGCTTCAACACTAATTATATTATTTTCAGAAATGTTAAATTTTTCAATAAATGTTTTCCTCAGATGACAAAATTTGTGAAGGAAAATATTGAATCTTCGAAGAATATTCTCTGTTGAAATGAATCTTGCTCCACAATTTGGGTCAATGAAGGCATGAATATCATAAGCTGTACAATCCAACATGAATTTGAAGTTCATAGAAGTTGTACCATTCCTACACAATCCCAACAAAACCATTGCAACACTTTTTGTGTAATATAACAATGCTTCAACATGCAGTATTGGCCCAAAACTCAAAAGGATCAATGATGAGATATTACACCTGAGTGAGTAGATTACATTTTTGCTGAATTGGAATTCTCTGGGAATTCTCCAACTTCATCTTCCTGTCCAATGGAGTTGGTACTTGAGTTTAGGGTTTACTGGACCCCAGCACCCACCCTTGAATTCAGTAGATGATCGATGGTACTGTAGTTCCTCCACACTGACCACACAAGTATGTTTCATTACTTCAAAAGACCATGTCAGCCTTCCTGGGGAACTTAAAACCACTGAGTTGGAACCTTTTGTCAAACATTCAACGTCACAAATTTTCAGAGAACATGTAGTGGTAATAGACGGAACTGAAAACACCAGCAGTTAGAGCTGCATCTTGAAATGCATCATGGTTTGCATATGGCTTGGCATCTAGAAGGCCTTGTTGGTTGATTGAGCACAATCACTGTGAAGCCATGGCCTACTGAATAGTTATTTGTCACAAAGAGTCAATGGAAGCCCGATCCCCTGGTACATGCTCCCAATAAACTAGTTGCTTATCTTTGAGCTCAAGCAGTGGCAACTTCTTTAGCAGAAAGAAGATTGGATAACTGGTTTGTGTAAACATCTGGTTGGATAAAGTTGTCAGGTCTTTGGAGTATCTCCAGAGTTGCTACCCCTACAAAGCACCAAAAAGTACAGCTTTGAGAAGCCACATGCCAACAGAGGACAAAGAAACAATCTCTGTCTCTGTCTCTCCGTGTGTCTGTGTCTTTCTAAAAGCCCTATCATACAGAGAAGTGGAAATATTCAGACGATCTGAAACATATGCAAAGCTGGTGGTGAAGCCCTATTCCTACAGCAAAGTGGAAATGTTCAGACAATCTGAAACATAAGCACAGCTGGTGGTGAAGCCCTATTCCTACAGAGGAGTGGAAATACTCAAAGGATCTGAAATATGAGCACAGTTGGAGGTGAATTACCAGGGAGAACAAGCAGAGTTTTGCAACCACAGTTCTGCCAAAAGAGAATAATATCAGTATCCCATCTAGCCCATGATTAAAGTAAGTAGCAAAGATAAGTGGGGCCTGGTAGAGGAGAGAGGAGTACAGGGCCTCCAATGTAACTGATGCCAGCTTGCTTGAGCTCCAACTGGATTCCAGCTTCACCAACAATATAGACCTGGTATGTGTTCAAAATTCCCCCAAAGAACTAATACATTAAAAATGAGTGACTAAGCTTGCTGTTTCCCCAAATGGAATAGTTTTCATGAACTTCGTTGCCCATCCCTTTGTGTTCAGGAAGGAGCACCCAGATTCAGCTGTTCATGTCCAGACAGTCATGCAACTTACCTTCTTGTCAGAAGGGAAGTTGATTGATTCCAAGTAGACAGCTGCTGCAAAGGATGATGCAAATATCTCCTCCTGCACCATGGCAACCACACATTGATGCCCTCACCAGTGTCATATTGAACAAAATCCAAGAAACATACCATGCAATCAATTTAACATACATATATTATTGGTAAGGTCTCCCAAGAACTTTTACAGTGAATTCTGCTATATACATACCTCAGTCACATTGCGACAAAATGACTCAAAACTTTTGTCCATACTGCTTCCTTGATTTGGTGGAGTTATTGGGTCACAAACACCAATCTTTTGCCCTCCCAAGCCCAAAGGAGGTCATTCTTATGTTGCATGTCAAGAATGAAATTTCCAAATTCCAGCTCATGCAAGAAAGATCAAAATTTGCACAAAACTATTGAATCACATGTGTCCATGACAGTGCAAAATTGAGAGTCCACAAAAGAATTCCTGCCAGAGGTGCAGCATGGTGGAAACAGAACTCGCCATTGCAGGCAGCATATCAAGAGTCTCTTGGACACCATCAACAAGCTTGTCACCCTTCCAGATAACACCTGTTACATATGAAACCATGAGAAGCAGTGAGCTTATTTGAGTGACTATAATCTAACAAATTTGACCCGTTCAACTTTGATGATTTCTTCAAATATAGAGGTTGTGAAATGTCCAATTCATGTCCAGTCTTTTGATAAGTAAGCATGAGTTCAAATCAGAACTTTTCACTCAAAGAAAGACTTTCCCGAAATCTGCGTTCTTCAGCATCTTACTGCATTTTGTCATCAGGATGCATTGCTGACAAGATGGTGAACAATGCCTACAGTGTAGGTCCAGAGAAACATCTGAGTGCTTATTGATCAGCTACAGTTGGACTTACAGGATGATCAATCTGTATGATATCACAAAGAATGCAGTGTCTCTTAATGGAATCCGCTGTCTGCATCTAAGTTGCACTTCTCATGCTCAGAAATTCATGCAGCTTATGAGTAAATATGAAAGTCATGATATCTTCAGAGAGCCATCAGGCCATGTATAACTACCATGTGCAAAGCTCCAGGCAGCAGCTTTTAGAAGCATCAAAGACAAAATGGTTTGGACTAACTTATTTTGTAAAACTACAATGATCCATATGACAAGCACAACAATTTCTGACAGGAGAAGACCTCAAACGAAAGAAAACAGAAGGGAAAGATCTGAACCATCACAATAAAAAATGGTCAATGAGGTTTGTAGCATCAGTCCAAAATGGCGCTGCAGGTGTCCCTGTGAAGTTCATCCCCCAACTGGTGCATTAGTATACTCACTGCTCACAAAACAGTTGTGCTTCTCAACATGTGCTGCTTATCCGCTCTAGACTGGAATGTTTTGCACATCCTGTTTCTACTCAGGAGATGTCATATGAATCAGGAGAAGAACGCACCAGTAGGTAGAAGTGCCATCCTCTTCCACAGATGCCTGCATCATTACAGATCAAATATTCCAAAAAGAAGTGCACGCATCAGAAGCAGCAGTTTCCAACAAACAGAATCAAGACTGTTTTCTTTTATTGTTCCACATTGCCTCTTCTGATCCCTCCCACTTCATCACTCTGTTGCACATGTTGACAATGAATTGGACGAATTCCGAGCATTTGCTTTCAGGTTGCTATCTTTGGTAGGCATTGCAGAAGGAAAAAAAGGTTTGCTTCTGAGTTTTAGTTCAGGCCACATTCCCAGAGGTAATGTCAAAAGCCCAAAAAGTCTGGCCACATGAAGAGACTATGCTCACAAAACCTTGATAAGTGATCAACAGCGAACCAAGAAATAGTCTTTTGTTCCTGTGAATTCTTCAGCATTGATGTTCAAAGATGAAGAAGACAGTCAGGTGTCCTGACACAAAACTCCAAGATTACATCCAATGGTCTAAAGGAAGTGGATCCTGTTTTCAGTATCAGAAGTTTACAATGTCTGCTGACTCTGCACAAAAGCCCCACCAGAAGAAGATGATGTGAATCAAGGTCCAAACATGACAGTTTCTGAGAAACTAATTCAATTACAAATCTCACAAAGGCTTACAACCCTGAGGGACAAACTGCACATGCTCTAACCTCATATCTCTATCTTACACATTGACAATATTTGTTGTCTGTAAGTGCTAAGTATAATCCTCTATTTTAGGCAGTCTGTTACAGACTTTCTCATGAAGAAGAGGATGGAAGCAAGCTGTTTGAATCTATGAATTTTGCAGTTTACATACTCTATGTTCGATGAGTGTGAAGTGCTTGGGAGACTTGAAAACAAACTAGATAAATGTTATGGTGTACTCTGCCACCTGCTAAACCTCTTGCTATAACCTGGATGCTGGCTTCCAAGGACACCCGCCTTCAAAAGCCTGGTGCAAAACATCCTCCATCCTTTTTGCCAGCAATATCTGATAACATAACTGCCACCAATGAGAATCTAAAGAGCCACAAGCTGAGGTGTAGACAGACAGTACTGCTTGGAATATGCTGCATTACAGTTGGATTAGACAACACAATTCAGCAGCAATTTCTTGGAAGAGAATGATGTTTTCTTTCAGAAGACTGCCTTCAGACATTTTGAGGTCAGAAAATGTTACCTCCATGTTGGCAAGGATGGCAGCAGGCACCTCTTGTAGATCTTTTCTATTGCGTTCTGGCAGTATCACTCTCTGTATTCCACAGCGATGTGCTGCCAATATCTGTGAAATCGGTAAATGTCAGGAACAATGTTTTACTTGGTGTTAAGCAATTAGTGTTCGTGTCAGAGACTTTGCAATTCAATGGGTGACATGATTTCAGCTACTCTTCATCAACTAATCACAAAAGACTGCTGGTCTGCCACAGAAGATGTGACCATTTCTGTACAATTGCAGAGAAATCTCCACGATAACACTTTAAAGGTAACAGTTGTGTAAGTTCCAGGGAAACCAACCTGACAAGAACGAGTTCAGTCAAAACCTCATGAGTGTCAATGACAAAGCATGACAACCAACACAGTGAAAATAAGTAGTCTGTCCAGTACCTTATCCTTGACTCCCCCAACAGGAAGAACAAGCCCTCTGAGAGTCATTTCGCCTGTCATGGCTGTATCAGCCCGTACACAGCGCTTTCCAAATAGAGACACCAAGGCAGTGACTAATGTCACGCCTGCAGATGGACCGTCTTTTGGAACTGCACCAGCTGGAAAGTGGATATGTATGTCACGGTCTTTGAGGAGGCTCCCTGCTTCAGCCACTGCCAACTTCAGCTCTGCAGCTCTTGCTCGAACCTACTCCAATGCAAACTCATTATTAATCTACATCCAATCACAAACACAGACCTTCAAGCTTGGACTCCTCAGGGCTAAAGGATACATGGTGAATAACTTTATACAACCCTCACAGACTTCAAAGCCAGAAACTCTGGAGCATGTTTTTAGGGAGTTTAAGAGTTCACCCAGGTCAGAGCAATTTGTGCTGATTCTTTGATGACATCTCCTAGCTGTCCTGTCAAATGTATGTCCCCCTTTCCAAGCATTGCAGTGGCCTCCACAAACTGGACCTCACCACCAACTACTGTCCATACTAATCCTACTGCAACACCTGGAGTTGCCACTCTCTCAGCTGCCTCCTTCCCATCAAACCTTGGTGGCTGCATATCCACAGACGACTTGTCAGCCAATTTCAGAGCCTCACCACATCCAGGCACTGAAATTACAACCCACTCCATGCAGAACAAATGCTGAATTGAACTCATACCCCACAAGCAATGACTGTTGGATGCAAAAACCGGTGACAAATAAGAAAATATCCAAAAGAAAGGCTCCCTAAATATCCCAGTGAAATAGTGGGGAATTCACAGCCATGTACACAGCATACTCTTACCATAGTTTGCTTATTGCCTAAGGTGCTGAAACTGACAGAGTCCATGCATCTATATTGCACACAGCCTCCCAAAAGAAGTATATTCTGTGGACAAAGCTTTCTTCTTGTCTTTCACTCATTATCACTCAGTTGGGACCACATGCATAAGTGAAATATAGATGCAAATTCCACAAGTGTCAACTTCAAGAGTGAAAGGTAATGACTGGGTAGAGCTTCACCCCTAGCACAACTTCAAGCATTGCCTCATCCACAAGCAAAGGCTCTAGATCTGTCATGGCACTGGCAACTTCTCGACCATGAATACCCACAGCCTCCACTTCCATTTCTACTCCACCCCCATCTCCAAGCCCTCCTCTGCCTTCCCCATGATCCATCAGTGAGACCTCTGGTATCATGTCCCCTGTCACCCTCCTCATTGACTGCTCCCTCTCTGCGACTTTAACTGCTGCTGCTCGAGCTAGTGCTGCCAAGTGACGCTCCAAGTTACGCACCCCTGCCTCTCTGGTGTATCGCTGAATTGTGAGCTCGACCATAGGCTTACACATCCCAACAAGCCTGGTGTGAACTCAAATATACTACCATCAGGTCAATCCTATCTGATCTGGGCAGGATGTAGCTTTCGAGATTGACCTCATAGTTGATCTAATGAGGGTAATATATAACAAGGAATTCTCAACTGATGACCCTCTCCCTCACAACTCCAGACCAACAATGGTTGAAGCAATGAAGCCTCACAACATGTTGATATCATGAGCATTTGTCAGAGCAGGACATCAGTAAATTCAACTGTGAGCAGCAGATTGCAACCCTGATCATGTACCATAAAACCTAATTACTGCTCAAACCACAACTAATCCTCCTTTGTCTAGGATTTCTACACTCCTGAATACAGCAAGACAATCATCTCAAACTCAAAGATTGAGCTTGTCCCATATAAAACTCAAGACAAAGGAGAAGCCAATAAGGCATCAGCTTACCTCTGGAATCTTTATGTGTTTGTTTGTGATGCCATGCTGCTCGAGGACACGGGGTATAAGATGTCGCATGGCAATATGCAACTTCTCCTCTGGTGTATAACCAGGCAGCTCAATAACCTCCATTCGATCTAAGAGAGGTGCTGGCATGGTCTGGACTCTGTTTGCTGTCGCAACAAACACCACCTTTGATACATCGAATGGCACATTGAGATAGCTGATTCCAATCTGAATTAAAGATTGCTTCAACTTTCAAAGATAAAAAATCAGATGTAGATACCAGAAATATATCATAATGTGGCAGGATACTGATCATTGAATGTCTTGTTCTGTTCAGGGTCTAGGACTTCAAGCAGAGCTGAAGCTGGATCCCCACGCACATCAGCCCCTGTCTTGTCTATTTCGTCCAATAGCATTACAGGGTTGTTCACCCCAACTCTCTGCCATCCACAAACCTCAAGCCAAAATCCATTTAGCTTTCAGGAAACACACAAGAATTGGAGACTCTTAGACAGGTCACAGATTACAAGAACAAATGGAAGAAACATCTACCTTGATGCCCTCGATAAGCCGGCCTGGCATACTTCCTATATACGTTCTGCGATGTCCTCTAATGTCAGCCTCATCTTTCACCCCACCTAGTGATAAACGGATGAATCGCCTCCCTAGTGCTCCAGCAATTGATGATGCCAGTGAAGTTTTGCCCACTCCTGGTGGCCCCACAAAGCAAAGAACTGGTCCTCTAGCATCTGGCTTGAGCTGCATGAATTCCAAATTTTGAGAAAATTTCAGTCTCATCAAAAAACCTGCACAACTTCTTTGCCCATCTTCTCATTCTAGCTAGTATGCAAAGCTGCTATACTAGGAAACAGATAAACAAAATCAATTCTAGAGTGACAAATTACACTAGTAACATGAAACAGACCTTGCGGACAGCCAGATATTCGATAATGCGCTTCTTCACTTTGCTAAGGCCGTAGTGATCACTGTCCAGTCGATCTTTGGCAGCCACAAGGTCAATCTCCCGCTCCTCACTACTGATCTGCCATGGCAGCTCTGCTAGCAGCTCTAAATAAGTGCGTGAACTGCCATATCCTGGTTGCTGTGGCTGCATCTTTCTTAATCGTCTGCATCAAGTGTTCTATTAGTTGTAATCCCATCACATAACTGAAGAATACAAAATGCTCAACACAGCAGTCTCCAGAACCACCAACAATCCTTGGGTACTATCCCTACCTACCATGTAATGGAGCACAGAGCTGTCTACTTCTCAATTCACATGACAGAAGCCCATCAGATTCAATTCTTTCAGGTTGAGGATGATGTAAACAACCAAGACTGGCAGAAAACCTTGAAGTCTTTAAGGTGCAGTTTAACTTAAGTCTATGCTGTTAGTGACAGCAAATAAGCTTCAACAACTGAAGTACCTGAGCTCCCTTTGAGCATGCTTCCAGACATTGGCAGGCATACCAACACTTTGCATCTTTCTTTCTAGTGCAACAATATCATCTTCATCATCATCATTATCCCCAAGCTCGTCCTTTATGGCTCTTATCTGTTGAACCAGTCTTTCTGTCATTCTCATTGGTCCTTCTGGAACTGATATTCTGCATAGATGATCATCTGTAAACATGCAATTGCACACAACTAAACAACAAATCAGATAGGGCATGGTTGAAGCTTTGTACCTGCTGTCGAAGAACGTCTTTTTGGGACTTGGATAGGTGTCCTTCCACCTTCATTGATATTTTCTCTGCTACTCTGAGAGTCTGCAGAAAAACCCAAAAAAGCTACTTGCTTGTTACTATCCACAGACATCCATTAGAAGAACACACACACCAAATACTGCATCCAGTAGAGCAAAACACACCTGAAGATGACGGGTAATGATCTCAGTAGCTTTTAAAAGACGCTGCCGAAGGTCTACAGCATCAAGCATGGCAAGGCGCTGGTCAAAACTACCCTCAAAGCTTGCGACAAAAATGTCTGCCAACCTGTGTGCTGATGCAGTCTCCAACAGTGCCTTGGTGCGTTCAACTGCCTTCAGCTTCTGATTGAACAAAAGCATCCCAAAAACAAGTAACAGAATCATTGGATAGCCTTCAACTTCCAGGCCACACATGCATTCTGGCACACAGAGTTCTATCCTGCCAACACTCCTACTGAAGGAGCCTATGCAGCATGATCTAGAAAATCTCTGCATTCTGTTCATGCAAACCAATGCAAGAGAAGGCAAACTTTGGAATGCAGAAGAGGAGAAAAGCAGTAAGCACCGGCTCAAGAAGAGAGATTAAATCTCCTGCCACAGATTTGAACTGGCGTGCAAGTACTTGCACCTCAGGATCTTTCTCAGCCTGTTCCATCTCTAGACCAAAAAATCACAACCGCCCCATACCACACCCAAACACTCAGCCTTCTGCTTTCTGCTAGGTGAATGAACATTTTGCAATGCAATAGGTACTGTGTTCTTCACCACTAAGTCACAACAATGATATGCTTCAAGTATGAGGCAACTTAAACCAGAAGACCAGATGGACTCCAAACCCTAATTTTATAGAGATTCAAAGCAGACAGCAAATTATGAAGTACCAGCTTTGGTGGAGTCAAGCTGTGTCACTCGAGCAGTATTGTATAAATCATGCACATTGAACTCTTGCACACCAAATCGGCACCGCCCTTCAAGAATCACAGTGTATGTCACACGGCTGGTGGGCTTCTCCATGTGCTGCTGTAGTGCAAGTACTCTAGCCGCAACTCCCCTAATCCACATAGATCCAAGAATAGCATACAAGTTCACTTGACTTATCCTCAAAGATTTCCTTCATGACTTTCAATCTCAGACCTTTAAATGCAACTAGAATCAGCCCTTAGAAGAGCCCCACAGCAATGCTCGTGACAAAAACTCAGGAAAGAGGTAAGTACCTTGGGTGCCAATGAATAGTTTCATTTGTTTGTCTGCCCACTGGGGGTTGTAGATCTGAAGGAGGTGGTGCCACCACAGAACTCTCTCTCTCCCCACCTCGAGTAACCATGCCTGTACCAAGCACACATCTTCACTATGTTGTGTACTATCACTATGACCTTGATGGTATGTTGCTGCCAAAGCTATGATGGCTCATGAACCAGTTTATCTTGAATATGGTTGAAACTGGGAGAACCATCATCAGAAAATCTGATATTTTCCCATCACACAATGCATAAATTTGGTTTCACACAGTCAAAGTTCTTGCCTTCCTGTAGAAATTGCAACATGGAGGCTCTTGGAGACAAAGGCCGATCAGACGCCTGACTATCATGCATTGGCACAACACCAATCAATCCCTTGAGGTCTTCCTTCTGCCATAGTTCCTGCTCCACCAACTGCACACTACACACCGAAATGCCCCCTCCCTCAATACGCTCAATAGCCACAGTTTATGTGCACAACAAAAAGAGCATATATAAATGTAAGGATTTACACATGGTCAGAGCAACCCCACCAGTGCACTGCATAGTGAATTTTGGATGAAGTCAAAATATGCCAGTTTTGCTCAGCAAAATGGTTTTGGCCCAGCATTTTAGCACAGGAAGCTGAGGCTGGAAAAAGGCACAGCAAAGCCTAACACCTGCTGTTGATTGGCTAAATGATTTGATTGGTCCAGGTGGGTTGCTATTAGAAGTCTCCCACCTTTTGCAGTCCCACTTTCAGTTTTATGGGTGGGGTTGGGAATAAATAAATAACTAATCTAGGATGTGAGCAATACTGTTGCAGGGCAACATATTGAGCATGGGTAGAGATGGTCTGAGGGAGTTCACATGATGAGCAAAACCTCTCTCTGTGTGGCAGCAACAAGGATGAGTAGAACTTTCAGGACTGAAAGAAACCACAATCTTGTCCCCAAAATGCTGGAGGTAGAATTGCAGGCCAATTCTCCAAAGCCTGCAAAGAGTAGTAATAATGTTGTGGCCTCCAGAACATTCCCAAATTATAGCAGAGGCATGATGAGGAGGTCAACAACACATCCTCCTTGCAAAATGGTCATGGACACAAGTCTAGCCACTTTCCAAACTTGAAAATTCTGTACAAATTTTTCTTCTTCCGCTCATAATTGTGCTTTATTTGCACGAGAAAGCGAGAGGAATAACCAGAGAACTTCTTCCCGCCTCACATTTTCTCTTCACTGAAACCCGGTACTCAGTTCCACAGATGCTCTCAATTGCGGCTAGCAACAAATCCTCCGGGCGGAAGGGAAGAGGAAGAAACGGGGAGCAGATGGGGATGGGAAGAAGAAGAAGAGGGAGGAAGATGAAATGAGGAAGAGGAGAAGGTGTGCTACCTGGCAGCTGAAGTGCAGCGGACGCCGACCACGCCTCCAGGGAGAAGGACCTTGTTGCGGGAGGGTAGGATGGCGATGGTGGAAGGCAGCTCGAAGTGCTCCGCCATCACTGTACTCACAACGCAATTTCCGGAAGCAAAACAAGAACGAGTGCAAACAGAACCCGCACGCAAACATACGCACTAATGCGCACACACGCAAACAGCAGCGACGACAAACAGCGAAGAGCCAGAGACGGAGAGCTTGGCGGTCCCCGTCCAACGGACTACTAAAAAGGCAGACTGTAAGATTACCCGATAGGCTTAAAAACTTCTGAGAGCATGGCGGTCCCCGTCCATCGGACTAATAGAAGGCAGTTTTTAAAACTTTACCCCATGGGCTACAAACTTCGCTCGACAAAAACATAGTAGCTGAATTTTAGGGTTGATTATCAGTGTCGGGCGGCTCTTTGAATTTTTAAAGAACTGCCCGTTCTGGTTCTTAGCTAGACAAAAACATATGACACTCGTCGATAGCTGAATTTTAGGGTTGATATCAGTGAGATCGGGCTGTTCTTCGAGTTTTCTTAGAACTGCCCGTTTTGGTTTTTTCAACATTCCATACGTAATCAAAGAACTGCTAGTTCCAGTGTGACAGGGAATTAGGGCTTAGGTGTTGAACAAACTTTCTTGAGAAAGTTTTGGGATTAGGGTTTAGGGTCCTAATTCAGCTAAACCCTAAACCTATGAGAATTAGGAGTTATTGAGGAACCTTTGGATCAGTCGCAGTTGAAAGGATCTATAGTTTGGATATGCTTTCAAACTTTGTGAAGCTGAGAGTGTTTGGGATGCTCTTCTAGGTTATGATGATGCTGGTGTATGTTTTTGGGATTAGTACCAAAGGGGTTTGTTGTGATGGAATTATTTCAAGGACTAATAAGATAGCCCATGAGAGCAACTTCAAAGTGTTTTTAATCCCATTTGTGTCTTATGACATAAGACTTTGGATCTGTCCAAATACACAGAAAGTTAAAGAACGCTTTTGTTCGACCTTACCCCCACACTCTTGGTGAACTCATGCAGACTACGAACACGGTTGCCCTGGCCAAATTTGTGGCATGCTGCCAGTATCAGAGGACAATCTGTCCTCCATGATCTACCTTTCGTCTAATGGACTCTCTGGTCCCAAATGGACGTAAAATTGTAAATAGTAAACAGATTGTTGTTTGAATAAAGGGAGAAGGTTATTTGATGTGCAAAACTTTGTAATTGCATATGTTTTGTTTTGTGTTTACTGTTATTTGTGCTTATGAGATTGGGCAAATACATTTTTTTATTATTTTTGTTTTTGTTACATTAGTTTTTCAAAAAAATTCAAAATAAACTTGGGTTGATAATTGATGGGTATTTTCCCTCATTTTAAGAACCACCCAACATTGGTTGATATTTTCACATTTGGCTTACATATGTGTAAGGTAAAATCCAAGGGCAAAGGAATTATTGAAACAAGGGTGCATGAGGCAAGAGATGCGCTCAATTTTTGTAATGCTCTTCCCTATGTGCTTTACATGGTGTGAAAAAACAATGCAACCTTCAAAGAGTGAAGCTTTATGTTTATAATAAAACTCATGATGAAAATTGAACATTTGCCATGAAAATAGAATGCCTATTCATGGGGTAGAGCAATATTTTTGCATTATTACATACCTTTTAGTTACATTACAAAAATTTCAAGAAGTATTTACCAATGTTGGATGGGTTTTAATTTTTTTAGAATCTTGCCAGGTCTAGGTTTCAAGAGCTTTTTTGGTACCTAACCTAATCTTTTTAACGGACTTGGGGAGGGTTTAAAAAAATTGGAAAAAATAATTTTCGTCAAATTTCAAAGTGCCAGTTTTCAAACAATTCATACTAGCCAATTTTCAAAGGTGATTTTTAGGCAATGGGTATCAAAAGTTTTCTTATTTCATAAATTGTAAATTGTTTAATTTTTTCCAAAAAAATTAAAACAAAAATTGATTCAATTCTACGAAAAATATATATGTCCAAGAGTTCATCCCATTCAAAAGAACTTTCAAATTCTTCTAACTCCTTTGCAAAATCTAAATCCTTTTCAATTAGCTCCATCAAATTGGAAAGTGGTTTATAATCAAGATTTTGTGCATTTGGCTAGTTTTTGCTCATAGATATCAATCTCTCTAAATTTTTTGATTATAAACAACATCTTTTCAAGTTTATAAGTATCTTTATTAAAGAAAACAAAATTTAGTGTGAATTTGTGACTCAACAATCTTTAGGATTTGGCAAACCAAAAAAACAATAATAGGAAACATGGTTTTATGTTTTGCCCACCATTGAAAAAAACACTTAATTCTTTTAAAATCAATTTCGTAACATCTAAAAGTCAACATTTCCCTTTTAATAAGTTTAGTTATTAATTTATTGGGAGTTTTTTCAAAATGATTTAGATCAGAATCTGCATTTGGGTGAAAACATGACAAAATGTATAATTAAAAATATTTGTTAGTCTTTTTGTTAAGTGAACAAAAAGTAAGACCAAAACCCATCACAAAATTGTTATATATTCAATTTGTTTAGTTGAATGATAAATAACAAGATATTAATTTTTTCATTATTACGCATTAATTTTTAAATTTTGCATTATAAGAGTAGATTTCAAATAAACTTTTCTAAATGCAAGTAGCTTTTAAAACCTACTTTCTACATGTAAAATTTAATTCAAGTATGTGTCAAGTATATTTTACCAAGGGAATGTAGATTTGTTTTTTGGTGATGCCATTGAATATACAATGATTTTTATGCTATAACTTCATACAAAGTAGGTTTGAACACCATATTGATTAGTCAATTTCAAACATACTTATTCCCTACTTTTATTCTTCCAATTTTTTTGAAATTTTGTAATTGATTTACAATAAACCCAATTGAAGGTTCAATCATTTCAAAATGAAATTTAAGTAAAATTCTAATTTACTTTCCTGTGTTTCTGTGAAAAATTGCCTTTTTTGAAACTTAATATTTTTTCGTTAATTTTTTTTTAATACTTTACTATGCTTCCACCCATTTGTTGTTTGATTTACATGACTAAGTTCAAATTTTACCATTGGGTGTACATAATGATAACATTTTAAAAACATAGGATTTAATGATCATCTATCATATTCTTCAACAATGTTCACCCCTCTTCACGACCAATAAAAGAAGATATTAAACAAAGGCTTTTAAACCTAGGATCTAGCATTAAACATAACATGTTATGAGATTTTTTTCTTTAAATTTTCTTGAAAAAGAAAGGAATGATTCCAAAACAACACAAACTTCCTTTTTAATATTAGTAGCAAATAATAATAACTCAAAGGTAATTCTGAAATCATCATCATCAATCAAAATAATTTGGGCAAATGGGTTTGTAGCAAAACCTTACATTTTAAAGAAATGGTAATGGTAGACTACAATGCATCAAATAGTAACCAGTGGCTACTAGATTGGTTCAAAACACATGCATTCACAATAAGAGAAAAAATAATCAACAATTATTTAAAAAATGTGCCAAGTAAAAAAAGGGGGGCAACCTGCCATTAATTCTGACAATATTTTACCGACTATACCAAAGGATAATAACATCCTTGAATTGCAAATCTTGGAACATAATGATTTTACTAGCAAACTTGCAATAATTAAACAACTGTTAAATATGTATCAAAGCAACATCATTGAATAAAAAGAGACTTCAATTATTATTTTTTTGTAAAAGATAAAAAATTCACCTTGTCTTCACTAGAATATTTAATTTTTTGAGCAAATGTTCAAATTAAAACAAATGTTGTTCCACTCTTGTTTACCATTCCCTAACTTCTTAGGTCAAATTATATGTTTTTACAAATTTGATTGGGTAGAGTTGATAAAAATAAACCAAAGGTTTTTGCGCACCTTTTCATTAATTGTAACATACTTACATGCTTTAGAAAAAACATGGCCAAAACATATATGTGTTTTGGAAACTTTCATCTAAACTTAAAACTTCACATTTGACAATTGATTTCAAGGCAATTATCATTATAGTTAAATTTTACCCTTCATCTTTCACATATGAAATAATTTTAAAAAAAATCCATATCAAGTAAACAATTATGTCAAATTAATAGCCAAGATTTAACTAATAGTTTCTATTATTTCAAATAGCCCAATAGTCATTTGTTTAGGCTTTTAATCAGATCTTAAAAAGTTAATTTCAAGAGCAAAAATATCATGTGCCCCCTTGGACATCTATAAGTCAAAACTTGTGGTTGTAAATATATAATCTCCCAATTTTGGCGACATATATTTTTTTCATTTTTTCCACCAATTTAAGTAATTATATTTCATGAAAAAAATATTTTATTAAAGGAAGACAATTCAAAGACATAGATGTAAAATTAGATGCTTAAACTAAACATTTTCCACAAATTGCAAAGGCAATTGATTTTTCACAATTAAAAGACCAAAGTCCTATAAAAAGTCTTTCTACTATTCATCATTTTTTTAAAAAGGAAATTTCATAGAAAAAAACTTAGATATTGCACTTCCTGAAACATTTATTCTTTTTTGTTGTTAGTTGTTTTTTAATTGGTCTTCTTACTAGAGTTTTTTTTTTTTTCAAAAAATTTGACAATTATTGCAAAGTCATTATCCACATGCTTTTAAAAATTGGTATACCATATGTCTTAAAATATGTTATAATCATTTTTCTTTTTTTTGTTTGGATTAAAAACATGGACAAGATTGTTGAAACAAAGCAAACATCTCATGATTTGAAAATTTCCATTATCAACTTCTTTATCATCATGTACATAATAAAAAACCAAACAAATCGCATTCCTATTGTGACCTTTCTATATTTTCCTTTGAGTATGCAATGTTTGAAGGTTTTTTTCCATTTCATTCCTTTCATTATGAACAATTTTTTTCTACATTAATTTGTTCTACTATACTTTGTTTTGTTTGAAAGTTGACATTAAAATTTTTAGTTTCCATATTACATTCATGTAAACTTTCATTTTCACCCCTAATTATCATCACATTTTCATTTTGACTTGATTCCATTTCTTACAATATGTTAAATATGTTAAAGGATAAATAGAAATAAGTATAAAATTTACCAAAATTATGGGTTTTGATTTCATTTATCTAATCTACCAAAGGAAATCAAACTAAAAATACAAGCAATTTCAAACAACTAAGATGCTTTTAGTTTTTTAATCTACCCAAAGAACATCAAACAAAAAATACAAGAAATTAATAATAACCAATACATTTACAAGAATTTACAAGATTATTGAAGGTTTAGGATTTAAGATATGAAAAAAATGTAAAAGATGGTAAAAGATTTGAAAAAATATGTCACAAGGTGATTTGCAAGTATGTTTCTACTCTTGCACATGACAAAATATGTACAACATGTCTATTTAAAGTAAAAACAAAACCTGAAAAATTTGAAAACAGGCACTTGAAATAAAATTAAGACAATAGAAATTGAAAAAAATACAACAAAAAGAAACTCCAAAAAAAAATTAGAATTTTTTGATGAAGTAGCAATTTGGAAACCTAAATAACACCAACAAAGCACATCAAGGAAGCACCAACAAGGAACAATAAAGCACAACAAGGAAATGCCAATAAATATTAAGGGTCAAAAAGGTACTTAAGGTAAAGAGGCATCGACAAGGACTAATAGAACATAGCAAGAAGGCGCATACGGACATTGACAAAACACATCAAGGAGGTGCAGATGAACACCAATAAAACAAAGCCTCTTACGAACACCAATAGAGCATAACAAGGAGGTGTGAACAAGCACTGACAAAGCACATCAAGGAAGTGCAGATGAGCACCAACAAAACAAAGCCTCTTACGAGCACCAATAGAACACAACAAAGAGGCGTGGATGAGCACCAACAAAAAACAACCAAGGATGTGCAAATGAACACCAACAAAATAAAACATCCTACAAGCACCAATACAACACAACAAGGAGGCATGGATGAGCACCAACAAAGCACAACCAAGGGGCATTGACGTGCACCAACAAAACAAAGTTTTCTACAAACACCAAAAAAACAAAGCCTCCTACAAACACCAAAAAGGACATTGACATAGTATCCAAATTATTTTAAAATATTTTTATTAATTTAAGAAGACATCATTTTATCTATTGGCATACAACAATCCACTACAATTATAATAATGTAAAAACAACAAAACTCCAAAGTTGTCATTTGTAATTTTTTTTCAGTTAAACACTCCTTTTTAGTAACCTAATCGTGAATGGACCTTCAGATTAAATCTATACATCATACTTAATATGATTAATATAAAAAAATTTAATAAATATATTATATGGATTCATATGTTTAAATTAAAAGTTAATAGTAAACTTATGATATATTGGAAGCAAAATTGTACAATATAAAATTTTTAACCAAATGAAGGTTGAGGATATGAAAAATATTATATTATATTTATTACTGAATTAACCACCATGGTTTTTCCATTTACAAATCATGTGTTTGAATTTAATTTTTCCAAAAAATGATTATTGAAATGTTATTCAATAAAAAAATCAAAAATGTATATTTTGAAACTAATTTACATATATTTATAATTCTGTACAATATTGAATGAATTTTATGAATAAATTTTCAATTTTTTTCCTTTTGGACAAATTATCAATAAGATATAAATTATCAAATTTGAGGTATAATGTTTAAATGAAATATGGTCTAACTAAAATAAATATTAAATTATTTTACAACAAAGTGGGGTGGCTTGGTGGTAAAGGAGTTGAACTCCATCCTTGGGGCCCAAGGATCAAACTTCACAAATGACATTTGTTATGGTGAACATTGGAATATTGATCAAGTATTCTATACCTACTTATATTATTTAAGTTAGGTGGTGACACATGTCAACAATTGATAGGATGGAAAATAATGAAATTAAAAATATTTTATTTAATATATTATATATTAAATATATAATAATAAATATTATAAATTTTAAAATGTTACCCAAGTTTTTGGGTCCAATTTGTAATAATTAAAAAAATTAAAAAATGATTAAACTATCATTAATGATTTCACATATGTTTTTTATGACTAATGGATGAAATGTGCAACATCATATCTTAAATGATTATTATCCTAAACAATTCGTCCATAATGACTTTAGGGCTATTAATCATTTTTGTTTTCTATGGTTGGAACAATAATGTTTTTGATTTTATTGTATAACATCAACATGTTAATGTGCTTTTTCACATCCATGTAGGTCGTTAGGTGAGAGGAATGAAATAATCCATGAAAAAGTACATGTTATCGTGCATGTTCATGATTTTTTTGAATAGGTATTGAAATGATATATTTTTTGAACATTAATTTTTTGAATTACAATGTTACATATATACAAAATGGAGCACTTGAAAACATAGAATCAGGACAAATCCAAAAAATTATCTAAAATGAAAACAAGGCAAGATTTTCAAATTGTGAACTTCTATACCTGTAAAGAAAATTATTCAAAGAAATCTTTCGTACTCTTTCATTTTTTCAAGTAGGTGAAAATTTTAAAAATGGTATGAATCATGAGTTTTAAGAATTCATGGATGAAATGTGCAATCAAAGAATTGATTAATATAATTATATTCAAACTTGAAGTATACCCAATAAGTTATATTTCTTGAATAATAAAATGAATAATTAATATTTGATGTTACAAATTATTTTCATAGGGTTAAACAAATGAAGTTTCTTATTATTTTTAGGTTTACATGAAATTTTAATTATTGATCGAATAATTGCCATATTATAAACAAGGTTCATTGAAAGTTTTTTTTTGATGTAGTTTCATTAGTGAACATTATCAAAAGACATAAATAAATTAGAGACATGTTTGTGGACACTATCCATTTTTCAAAACATTTAAAAATACTTTTGGCTATTTAATTAGTGCCCAATCAAAATTTGACCTTTTCTTGAATTTATTTTGAAAAATGGTGAAAGAAATTCAAAAACATCAAAATTTTCATGGATTTTCCCTTTATTTTGAAAATGTCATCAAAATGTGAAAAATTGCCACTAAACAAAAAATAATAATTACAAGTTCTAAATTCCAACGATGATGATTCATTGTAATTGGTTTAGGTAAAACAACTTTAGATTCCATAAATCATCCTTTGAACAAGAATTTCGAATTTGAATATATTTAATTGATTTTCAAATGAAAAGGAATGGAAAGGTATTTTTTTGGATATGTGTTTTTTCAAAGATGTTTTTTCAACACTATAGTCATAAGTAGATTTTCAATACCTTTTGCACCAATTTGCATCCCATTTATTTTCAATTGAGTTTGAATTGAATTGCATGTGAATCTACTCAAATTTGAATTCAATTGAATCTCATATCAATTCAATGAAATTCAAATTCCATTCCATGTATTTGAACTAAATTTAGGAATTTGAATTGAATTGAATTCAAGTTGCATGCAATGTCATTCAATAGTTTCATTCAAATGGAACTCAATTTCTAGAAATCAATTTTTTATTTTAATTTTTTTTTTCATTAGTTGATGATCATTGGTAGTGCACAACAACATAAAGCCCAAATAAATGGTAACCCCCCAATTTCATGTGACAATCTCTGAAACTACAAATCTAATATAATTTCAAAATATGATAAGCTTATCTTTTAAATAAGACATATATACTTGAACTATCTTGGAAACAATGTGGAAGATTCTGACATATTTGAATCGGTTGGTGAATTACTACCAACCTGAAGTGGCTTAAACATGACATTAGGGAATTGTTGGTTGTTACTATCATTAAATGTCTCATATGAAACATCGAGTGATTTCGCCTTTTCTTCGATCTTGATTGCTTCCTTTAGGTCACACACCACTTGTTGCATAGTTGGCCGATTTGTGTTGGCAGGTTCAATGCTCAACATTGCTGTTTCTGCTACTTTCCACATGCTCTCAAGTTTGAAATCGTTGTTCAATGCCTTGTCAATTATGGCGTGGATATCACCTGATACTAAATAAGGCCTCACCTACAAAATAATTAACACTTCAAATTAAAAAAAATTATAGTATCTTTCCCCAGAAGTCATGAGGTACAACTTTTGCAAAATTGCAAATGGACCATCAAATTTGAATCCTAGTATAAAAATGAAAGATTCAAGGTTTAAGGTGAGACATCCTAGATGATAATTGATATGTAAACATAATTGCTTCATCTTGGATGTAGCAAATTGACTTCTTGAATACAATAATAACCACAAATACTGATAATATATTAATTGAAATCTGTTATATCTTGAAGTTTTTATGTGATACCAAATTCAAGCATAATGTAAGTGTGATCGTAAAAATCCTTGATCAATTGTCAAACCTTTTAGAAACTGAACAAAACCTCAACTTCTTGATATTTTTTAAAAGGTCATGTTTGAACTTCAATGAGACTAAAAAGATTGGGAAAAGCTGTTTTGAGGTATAATTCTTCATTGTACTGCAGGACCTCACTTTCCGAAAAAACGAGTTCTACATGGTTGCTGCATCAAGCTTCTTGTTTGACCATTAAAGGAGCCTAGTGCTTTTTTCTAGTTCAAGTTTTTAATTCAAAAATTCTCATGGAATTTCCCATGTATGTGTGATTAGTGATTAGCACCTTCCTAGACAAAATCTTCAAAAATTCTCAATTTAATCTTATTGTTTTTGCATAAACATTTGTTGTGTACAGAAGCACAACTCACCCATTGCCCAATGTTCCATTCTCTCTCATCATGCAATAATTTGTTGATGGGTGGACGCCCGCAGATCAACTCAAGTAACACAATTCCAAAGCTGAAAACATCACTTTTGTCCGTCAATTGTTGCTTCATGTAATATCTGGACAATGTCAAGATCAAAATCAGTCAAATGTTGTATCCAAAAATTTAGTGAATATTTTATATTTATGAAAAGTTTTAAAAAAAACTTGGAGATAGTATTATAGATATTAAAAAAATTGTACCATAATTCCAAATTTGAAATTAAGAGATTTTTTAAATTATTGATATTAGGAAATAATTTTACTCTTGTTGGGTGAAATTTATTTTTCAACAAAAATATTAGGATTATTTTGGAATTTCTATTCTAGTGTAAATTCAACTATTTTTTCTAGTTTTAAGGGAAAAATTTCCAAAGTTTTTATAACAAAAAAATTGAAGAAAAAAAACTGTTACAAAAGTAATGATTTGAGAAATAATGATAATTTCAATGTGAGGCACATACTCTGGGTCAAGGTAACCGGCTGTGCCTTTGACCACTGTGGAAATGTGAGAAGCGCTGTCTTCCATGGTCATTTTGGAAAGCCCGAAATCAGCAACTTTAGCAACCATTTTGTCTGAAAGAAGAATGTTGCTAGTCTTTACATCACGATGGATTATTGGACGTGGGCAGCCTGTATGTAAATACTCCAATCCTGTGAACAACATTGGACCCACATTGAATTGATCAAAATCTAATAAGATGGAATGCACTAATAACCTTCCTAACAACTTTTTTCTTGCAGACTTGATAAATGACATGATACCAATGAGATGTATGTTCTAATAGATGTTAATTAACCAGTCTTCCATTCCAATGGCCTTGTATCAGAAAACTAACTAGCACAATTGGAATGTTATGAACCTTGGGCAGAATTGAGGGCTATGTTTAGTCGTGTCATCCAGTCCAGTGGATCACTTATTGCCTTTGGAGTGCCTGAAATGTCCAGTCCAATTTCACATGCAAATTAGCACATACTTCATACTTTGCAAACAACATGGATCAAGTTGCACTGAAGG